>ERZ761603.1162-NODE-1162-length-20282-cov-134.443269_pt1 | contig 20282 bp, 26 predicted proteins | sample MGYA00511879_ERZ761603 | MGnify/ENA primary metagenome ERZ761603 (study PRJEB28899, sample SAMN02850040) | bioreactor sludge metagenome | biome: EBPR Sludge; feature: EBPR Bioreactor; material: flocular biomat | place: Australia: Thorneside Wastwater Treatment... | reverse complement strand
CGAAGGCGGCGATGTTGATCGGCAACGGATTCGCTGCTGCGGTTGGGTATATCACCCGCCTAGGCGCCGCCGCTGCTGCTCAGGCAAAGTTTTTATGGGAAGGCAATGTTGTCGCTGCTCAAGCGGTCAAAGAGGCTTGGAAACTTGACAATCAAACCGCGTTGGCCGGCGCATCGGCCTTTTCCGAGAGTGTTTTGAACGGCAAGCCGCCTTCAACGCAGGCGCCAAAAACCTCATCCATGAGCGAAGAAGAACGGATTAAGAAAGGCGCAGCTGCCCGAGCCAAGGCAGAGGCCGAAGCCGCAGCAGCTGCAGCTGCCAAGAACAAAGCCGGAGCGATTGACAAGGAAGCATCGGCGTATTCCAATTTGGCCAAGTCAATTCGTGAAAAAACTGCCGCGGCGATTCTTGAGGGCAATGGACAAGAGAAATTGACGGATGGGCAAAAGGCGGCGGCTAAGTTTGCCGAAGACATCGCCATGGGTGAGTTGAAGCTGACCGCAGCTCACAAGGCAGCGATTACCGTGCTGCTGGAAAAACAGATTGCGGTCGAGAAGCAGAACCAGCAGGCGAAGGTTTACGCCGAGGCCTTGGAAAGCATTAAGAAAACTGTGGTCACTGCCGATGATGCCACGCGGGAGTTGAACGATGCTCAAAAGGCCTTGCTCACTCTCATGCGAGATCCTGAGTGGGAGTCAATGCCTGATGTGTGGAAGCAGACGGCGATTGCGGCGACCGCAGCAGCAACGGCCGAGATTAAAGTGCTCGAAATCAGGCGTGAGATGGACAATCTCATTGCCAACACCGATACTGCAAAGCTCGAGAAGCAACGCGAGTTGATGCAACGAATTGCCGACGCTTATCTGGATGGCAAGTTCGGTGTCGAGGGTTCGGAAGAAGCTGTCAAGAGATATGCAGAGGTGGTAGATGTTGCGCTCGAACGCAGAGCTACTGCTTTGGAAAAGGAAGCCGACGCTTTAGACGAGTTCACGAAGTCTGCTACTCAGAACATGCAAAAGGCGTTGGCAGATTTTCTGTTTAATCCGTTTGAAGCAGGCACGAAAAACATGCTCCAGAGCTTCGGGACGATGATTCAGAAAATGATCGCTCAGGCGGTCTCCGCCGACCTAATGCGACGTCTGTTTGGAGACATGGGCAAGACTGGAAATATTGGCGGATGGATTGGTGAGTTGCTCGGTGGGTTTGGCGGAGGAGGAGGCGGCGATGCCTTACCTCTCGCTGGCTCACTGGGCGCCGCCGGCGGTTTGCCGCTTCCGTCTTTCGGCGTTGGTACCGATTATGTTCCTTATGATATGGTCGCGAAAATCCACAAGGGTGAGAAAATCACTCCGGCCTCTGAAAACAAGCAACTGGACAATGGCAACCATCAAGGTGCTGTTTATAATGTCACTGTTGTCGTTCCAAATGGGAGCCCGTTGGAAACAAGAAGGGCGGCTGGAATCGGTACGCGGGAAGCTTTGGCAGTGTTTCGTGCGGGTCAAAGGTACGTTTAATGGGCGCGTTTCTTGAAGAACGACTGTCGGTTGCGGTGAAGTACGGAGCGTCTTACGGGGACGCTTATTCGGTTGAGATCACCAAAACCAAGAACGGAAGCGAGTACCGCAGTCTTTTGCATCCTTTCCCGGTTCGAGAGTTCCATTTCGAGTTCGATGCCAAGGCAGCCACGCTCTATCAAAACATTGCCAATACGTACCACCGAGCGTTTGGCACGTATGCGGGGTTTCGGGTCAAATGTCTTGATGACTATACTACCAACGCGCAAACCAATTCTCCCACCGCGTTTGATCAGGCTCTAGCGACCATTTCGCTCGGGGCTACCTATCAACTCCAGAAAGTATACGGAGAGGGTGGAACCCCGCTTTCTATCGGCCGCCCGTATCGCACCATTTTCAAACCGGTGGCCGGAACAGTGCTAATTGGAATTGCCGGGGTACTTATTCGATCTGCTGACTGGTCTGTTGATACAACTACCGGGGTGGTCACATTTGCTGCCAACGTGACCACGGGAGTTGCTATCACTGCTGTTTCCAAGGCCAATCCTTGTGTTATCACGTACGCTTCAACGCCGCCGTTTGTGACGGGACAGGCGGTCAATTTGTCTGGGTTTGGTGGGATGACTCAGTTGAATGGTCAACGTTCACTGATTACGGTATCGGGCAATAACGTCACGCTGACCGGAATAAACTCGTTGGCGTATGGCACTTGGACAAGCGGCGGAACTCTGAATACTCGTCCGCAAGCAGGAGAAACCGTTACCGGAGGATGTGAATTTGATATCCCGGCCAGGTTTGACAGCGCGTTAAACATCACTCAAAATCTGATTGATTACCGTGACATTGCCGCCTTGACTCTGCTGGAACTTCTCAACCCGTGAAACCCGTCGTTGCCGATTATCGTTATCGAGTCATTTGTCTTCGGATCGTTCCGAAGATTGGGTCGTCTATTTATTTGACGCATTTCCCAAGAGACTTGACGATGAATGGCCACACATACCTCTCGGCCTCGGGGCATGATTTTACTGGTTACACAGCAACTGCGACGATGTCTCCTTCTATAATCGATTTGGAAGGTATTGCGGGGTTATCTGGAATCGGTTACGATCAAGTTAATAGCGGTCTGTTTGATGGGGCTCGTGCCTATTTGTTTGCGACGACTTGGAATAATCCAATAGAGGATCAAGAGCCGATTGTTGCCAGTTTCCTTGGCAAAACTACCCTAATGGATTCGCGTTACAAAATTGAAGAGATGTCTCTGTTGGACGCGATCGGGCAAACAATCGGGCAGACCTACAATGCACAGTGTTCGAAAACCTTCGGTGGTCAGGAATACGGTGGTTGTATGGTCAATCTCGCTGCCAATGGAAACACAGTCTCTGGTACTTTGACCGGTGTTACCAACTCGTCTTCTTTTGCGGATTCCGGACGAGCTGAAGCTGCGGATGTTTTCGGCGGCGGAACGATTCAATTTACCAGCGGCCCAAACGCCGGACTCAAACCGCTCGAAATTAAAAGCTTCTCCGGCGGAGCATTCGTTACATTTGAACCGTTTTATTATCTGCCTGCAATTGGGAATACCTACACTGCAGTTCGAGGATGCCGAAAAAGGCTCTCAGACTGTCAGGCTCGGGCTGGTGGAAGCAATGTTCTCAACTTCGGTGGGTTTCCATGGATCCCGGCCGGCAGTACCTATGCTCATATAGGGCAGAGATGATCGTAACAGACGATATCCTTGCGGCCGCTCGTGAGTGTGTTGGGACGCCGTTTTGGCATCAGGGACGCCAAGTTGGGATCGGTCTGGATTGTGCCGGTGTTGCTGTGCATGTTGCGCAGTGTGTTGGGATCAATTACTTTGACGTTTCCGGGTATGGGCGAACCCCGGCAGGCGGACAGCTTGAACGCGCGTTAGATGAGCAGCCGGGTCTGCAGCGAGTTTTTATCAATGACAAACAGCCGGGCGATTTGTTGCTGATGCGGTTTGCCAGCGACCCGCAACACTTGGCAATCTATGCGGGCGAAACCATGATTCACGCTTATGAGTCTGTTGGCGTCTGTTGCGAGCACCGACTATCCTCGATGTGGGCAGCCCGCATTGTGCGCGTTTATCGCTTTGTCGAGATTGAGATCGAGGAATGAGTAGCGGCGGACAAATAGTTGGCGGAGCACTTGGCGCGGTAGCTGGATTCTTCCTTGCCGGCCCGCTTGGCGTAAAAGCGGCAACTGCGATGATGTACGGTGCGCAGATCGGGATGATGGCCGGCGGTTATCTTGACCCGCCCAAAGGTCCGACTATCAACGGTCCTCGCCTTAGTGATCTCTCTGTCCAAACTAGTACCTACGGCTCAGTAATTCCTCGTGTTTATGGCACGGTAACAGTCAATGGAAATGTTTTTTGGCTTGAGAATAACACGATCAAGGAGACCGTTACCAAGAAGAAACAGGGAGGGAAGGGTGGCGGTGCCAAAAGTACCACTCGTACCTATACCTATTCGGCAACATTTGCGGTTGGATTGTGCAAAGGGCCAATCGCTGGTGTTAGACGGATTTGGATTGGTGCTGACTTGTATTATGATGCTGGCAGTAATGATCCCGCTACGATACAAGCGAGCAATGCTGCTGCGACAGGGTTTGAAGTTTACAACGGCACCGATACGCAAGCCGCGGATCCTCGTATACAAGCGACACTTGGAGTAGCAAACACTCCCGCATGGCGCGGTCTGGCGTACATTGTTTTCTCCGATTTGCTATTGGCCAAGTACGGCAACTCGCTTGCCGGCGCACAAGTGCGCGTCGAGGTGATGCAGCTTGGCATGACTTACACATACCCGTACCAGACCTTTTCAATGCCGAGCGGACAGACATGGGTGAAGGGTACGTATGACGGAACCGTCTATTGCACGACTGCGAATTCAACTCATATCGTTGCTGTTTCTGCAGACGGCCTGTCATGGCAGGAGCACGCGCTCCCAGGGACTGCTCCGTATCGCAAAGGAGTAGCATCAGACGGCAATGGCGTGCTTCTGTGCTATGGCATCAGTTCATCCGGATCGATATGGAGGTCCGTTGACCACGGAGTTTCGTGGGCTTTAGTGATGTTCGACTGGGTGTGGGTTTTGGATATCCAGTGGAACGGATCGTATTTTCTCGCAACGACTGATTCTGGATCATTTTACACATCTCCAACCGGGTTATCTTGGACCGCAGAAACGCCACCATCAGGAACCCTTTTTATCGACACTCCGGTATGGCATGAAGAATCGAACAGCTGGTACGTCGTCGGACAGGCAGGAAGCGACCCAATCGTCTACACGTCTCCGACTGCGGCGTCTGGGAGCTGGACAACTGCCTATACCATGTCCGGCGACCTCAACAATTTCACGCAAGGATGCGTCCACAAGGGCAGGATTTTGTTCGTTGGCCAGGGCACCGGGCCAAGTGGCTCCGGCCCACTGATGGTATGGTCAGACGACGGAGTCACGTGGACTGTGACCAATGTTCCGATTCGTGAATACTGGATGCTCTCTGACGGCGACAACGTCTGGGTAGGAGACGGCGGAGGGAATGGAACCTGCTACTACAGCCCGGACGGGGTTGATAACTGGACCTACTACGACGGACCAAACCTTGGGTTGAACCACATGGCGTTCTACGCCAATTTTCTGCTCATCGCCGTCCCGTCGGGCTCGGGCCAGGGCTTCCGCATCACCAAGCAAATCTCCAGCCCGCTGCCTATCGTCCTCGGCGAGATCGTCAGCGCCGAGTGCCTGGAATCCGGCCTTCTCACCGCAGCAGATCTCGATATCACAGCGCTTACCCAAACAGTTCGGGGTTATCGCATTGGTTCACTGGGTTCGATTCGAGCCGCTCTTGAACCGCTGCAGGCGGCTTGGCCGTTTGATATTGTCCAAGCGGGATATAAAATCAAGTTCGTAGCCCGAGGTGGGGCATCTGTGGTCACCATTCCAGCATCCGACCTAGACGCACGTTCGGATGGAAGTGCTCCCGGAGTGCAGCTAACTACAGTTCGCGAAATGGACAGTCAGCTTCCGCGTCGTGTGACAGTGCAATACCTCGATCACGCCCGCGAGTACAATACCGGCGTGCAATATGCAGAGCGGTTAAATACATCGTCTGTCAATTCGCTGACTCTTGAACTGCCGATCGTGCTGACAGCAACCGAGGCAGCCGGCAAAGCCGAAGTTCTCCTTTACATGTACTGGCTTGAGCGGCATGACTTGTTGTTCAATCTGCCGCCAACGTATAATCAATTGGAACCGGGCGATGTAGTGACGTTAAACATGCCAGAGGGCACTTCTAGCCTTCGCTTGGTCTCCGTCACCAATAGCAGCGATGGTCGGGTTGAGTGTCAGGCAAAGCGGGCTGCTGCTGCGATTTACACTCCGGCTGCAATCGGGGTTGCTTCTGCAGTCACCGGACCGGTCACCCTTACCCCGGTCGGTGCATCGGTCTATGTATTGTTGGATCTGCCTGAGATTAGCACCGCTCAAAATACACCTTGCTTCTTGGCGGCAATGACCGGCGTTTTGACCGGCTGGGATGGTGGATCTTTGATGCAATCCACGGATTCTGGAAGCACGTGGGTAGATTTGCACGATTTCGGCGCGCCTGGCTGCACAATGGGAACTGCAAGCACGGTCATCGGCTCTGTTGATTCTAGAGTTATGGACAACGGTAGTGTGCTAACGGTCGTGTTGTCACAAGGCATATTGTCTAGTGTTACGCAGCTTGCTTTGTTTGGTGGAGCAAACTACTTTGCCTATGGCGTGAATGGCCGGTGGGAAATCATTGCCGCAATGACCTGTACGCTTGTCAGCGGATCAACTTACACACTGTCCAATTTCCTGCGCGGGCGATTTGGTACCGAGCAGTACATGGGCACGCATGTGATAGGCGATTCGATTGTTTTGCTAGATACCGTTGATTTGGCGCTGATTGTTATGGGCGTTGGAACAATTGGCCTTCCATATCTCTATCGTGGGATTACTTATGACAGAGATATCGGAACAGATGGCGATCGTACGTTCGCTTATTCCGCTGTCAATCTCAAACCATTGGCCCCAATTTATCTGACTGGCAATCGCGATTCTTCAAACAATTGGGAGTTGACGTGGATCAGGCGAACCCGAGATGGTGGTGAATGGCGCGACAACGTCGATGCAGCCCTCGGTGAGGCCAGCGAAGCGTATCAAATCGACATCTATAGCGATGGCACCTATGCGACGGTTAAACGCACGATTTCTGTCACTTCTCCAACCGCAGCCTATACAAGCGCTGATCAGACAGCAGATTTCGGAAGCAACCAAGGAACGCTTTACCTGAAGCTTTATCAAATTTCAGCCACAGTTGGTCGTGGATACCCGCTAACCACATCTATCACGAGGTAAGACCATGTCTGGATCAACCAGCTTGCTCGATCTGATTGTTCAGTCACAATCTTCCAAGGAAGTGACTGCCAATGACTTGTTCAACGCCGCTAGTCAGGCAATGTTGTTCGCACGTCGCGGCTCGCTCTGCTCGGGACTCAACTGGTTTTACTATGGCGGTCTAATGCTGGTTGATGGAGTGTTGACGGCCATTGCCAACAATGCCGCTGCCCTAGTGTTGAGCGCATCAACGACAAACTACATCGAGGCCACTCGAGCCGGAGTCGTGTCTAAGAACACGACAGGTTTCACCGCAGGCGCCATTCCGCTCTATATTGTGGTGACCGGAGCATCATCTGTTACCAGCTACACTGACAATCGCGCATGGGTTGCGCCGTCACATATCACCAGCAAGGTCTCTGTTGCGGTGACTGGAGCTGATGTGACTCTGACGCAAGCACAGGCCGCCGCCCGATACTTGACAACCACCGGGGTGCTGAGCGGAAACCGGAACGTCATCGTACCAAATGACTGGGAAGGCATTGTCTTCTGCAGCAATACCGGGGCTTTTACCACTACCTTCAAAACGGCGGGCGGGGCGGGTGTCGTTGTCGCTCAAACCAAACGAGCGCATCTCATGGCCGATGGCACCGACGTTGTCCGAACCACGCCGGACGTTTGACTGACAAGCCTTTTACTTGCAACATTCCGATAGGTTAGTGATACATGGACATAGGGAACGATATTTGGTTGCAGCTGGTTGCAAAAGCGCGGGCAATTTCAGAACATCGGGAGTTGCTGGCTGTTGCTGCGACGTCCATTATCAAGGATGAGGAAGGGCAGATCAAGTGGTCGGCAGTTTTGACCGGTGGTTTGACCGCCGGACTAATTGCTGCGGCAACGTCGTTGTTCAGCGTGCAACAGACACTGACCGAACTTCGCACCAAGTATGAGGGCCGCGCAGCACAAGTTGAGTTGATTCCGACCATTGCGGAACGACAACGGTTCATGGTGGAGGAACTATCTGCTCTTAGAACAGAAAAGGCTGCGGCAACCAGCGACCGATTCCGGGGCTCCGACGCACAGCGCTTGGAAGAACGGCTGCAGCGTCACATTGACTCGTTGGACCGCAGGATTGATGAACTTGAGAAGGGAAAGAAACGATAATGGAAGTATCATACGGTGTGTTTGTAATATTCGGGATCATCTGGGCAATCCAGATTCTAATCATGTTGGAGATGTTGGCCATTGCCCGTGAAACACGAGCGCAATTGTACGTAGCAGTGAAGAAGTTCGCTGTTGAGTTCAACGCGCTCAGGGAGTCGCACGAAGACCACGTTGCAGGGAAACCGGAACCTGTTGGCAACACTCAAAGGCTCAGAAGACGCAGCACAGACGTCGCGGAGTGGATCACGGACTCCGGAATTGGCAATGGTCTCATGCGGAAAGCCACATGATTACGATGACACGCCCAAGGTCGAGACCGGCAGAATCGCCGGCTGCAAGGATCGACGCAGAGGCGACCGCCTTGGCCGCGCAAGCGGAACTTACTCTGCTGCGCCAGCTTTTGTTTCGCTGCGACAACTATCTGGCCGCGGTTGCTCAGGAAGCGCGAATTGACGGTGAGCGGGATATCTACGTTGAAGGACTGCGTCGAGACATTGCGCTTGTGTTATCGGGCCAAACATGGACGATGCCACCGACCGGCGGATAGGGGCCATAGAAGTCAAACAACAAGCCCGGGACGCCCGCTGTGCCGCTTGTCTCGACAGACTGCGACAGGAAGTGGCCCTGGCACGGGCCGTGCGAAGATGGGCTGCCATAGCCACATTGTTGGCACTTGTTCTAGCTGGTTCAATTTGGGTGTCTTGGTGCGGTAAAACACCTTTGTTCTAGTACTTGCGTCAAGTTGTCTTACAAATCAACGTTGCGTACCGATCCAGAAACTTCCTTTTTGCTTCCTGAGGTCTAAGCGGGACAATCTGTTCAACAAGCGGCTCCACACCGTCAGTCCACGACCATTGATGTGAATTTGCTTCCGTCAGGTCGCGCTGCTCGGTGCGCAGCAAAATGCGATCGGCTTTCTTTACGCACGGCGGAAGCTCTGCGGGCAATCCGAAACGCTCAAATACAGCCTTTTCGACACGTGCTTCAATGCGCCGATAGTCGGGTAAGAGGCTTTTCAGTGGTTTGGCGACATCTCCGATAAAAGCCTCAGCGGCATCATGCAACAAGGCAGCAAGAGCGTGCTCCTGAGGAACAATGAGTGATACCAGAACCGAGTGTTGCGCAACGCTGTAGAACGAGCGGCAATGCCCAGTGTACCGACAAATATGTGACAGGGCATGCGCGATATCACAGATGTCAAATTTCGACGCCTTCGGGTCTTCCAGATTGAAGTATTCGCCGCTGACGAGCATGATTGTCGGTCCGCCGATTTGCTTGACTGTCTGCATTTTCAAGACCTTTCAAGTGGCGTTGTTTGATACAGTCTGCTTTCAAAGTCAAGAAAGTGCGTACAGTCGCAGCTGTTCGGCAACCCACAATGCCATTTTTCGATCCATTCGGGAAGACCGGATAAACAGATCACCGTCGCTGTCGTAGCCTACGACGAGGCAGTCTTGCAGCCCGCCGTGTTCGGCAAGCTGCAATGCGGATTGCAGCGCCTGCTCAGGCGTCATCGTCTCCGTTGGAGGAAACGCGAAGACGTTGGTGCTCATTTCGACAAACGATTCAAAGCCCGCTTCTTTTTGATCCGGCGCGCGTTTTCCACCGTCGTCAAAAGAACCTCGGCAATCTGATCGGTCGGGGACCGGATGTTCGTGCTCGTTGGATTTATCGTCAGCTCGACAAGCCTCCCATCAAGTACGACCCAGAACTCGAGCTGGGCGGAATCGGGAAGCTCTTCGAATTTCTTTTTGAACTCGCCAACTGTGGCCATATTCATCTCCTGTGTAAATGACAAGCCGACGGTTGCCGGCTTGTCTATTCTGCTGCTGGGTTTAGCGTTTCTGGTCTTCAATCAACACCAGACGGTGCTTGGCGCGGGTCACGGCGACATAGCAAAGATTGTTTTCTTGCTGAATCTGCCATCCTGACTTGGCCCACTTGGCGGGGCACTGTGAGCTGTTCAGCCAGAAAACGGTATTGGCTTCAAGACCCTTTGCCTTGTGGATCGTCGCCAGCGTAATTCCGCCTTTTGAATCTGAGAACAGGGCGTCGATGATTGCCAACAGCGCCGGGATTGTCCGCTCGGTTTCAAGCATTCCGTTGATAAGACAAAGGATTGCGTCGGCCTTGTCCTGAATTGCCTCAACCTTGCTCTCTTGCTGTTTGGCGATTGCCTTCTCAGTTTCCCGATCTGTCCAAGCGTCAAGCTTGAGCATCAAGCTGTCGATCCCCTTGGCGTTCAACTTGTTGATCAAGGACTTGAGACCTTGCCCAATTTCCCGACCCATGATCTTGGCCGGGATACGGGCGCTCAAGAATTTGTAAGCAAGGGAGATCAGCGGTTTGGTGGTGCGACAAACGATCAGGTCGCCGGTGACGAATTTGTCAAGTTCCCATTTTGTTCCAAGGTCAAGCACTTCGCCTTCGGCGGCGGTCGGAGCCGCCTCGATGTGAGAAACCCAATGCCGGGCATATTCAACCACTTTGGTCGGGCAGCGGTAAGACACCGTCAATGGCAGGCTTTTGCAATTGAACTCTTCGGCAATCAAATTCAACGAGTCGGAGTCGGCCCCGCGAAAGCCGTAGATCGCCTGAGCGGGATCGCCGACAGCAATGATGCGGGAATCGGCCTTCAAGATTTTGCGAAGCAGGGCCCGCTGGATTGCATTGGTGTCCTGCGCTTCATCCACGAACACGTAGTCGAACTTCGGCAGCGAAAGCCCGTCTTTGACGGCCAGGTAGAGCAGATCATCGAAATCGAGCCGAGAGTCTGCATTTGACCACCGCAGCAATTGCCCGCACAGTTCGAGTGCGCGGCCAAGCTCGGCGTTTTCATTCTCAAGTTCGAGGTCATGATGGTTACAAATCTCAAGCCAGGTTTGGGTCGTGTCTGCAACAAGGCAACCGATCCCAGCTTGCCGACCAAGGCCGACCATCCTTGAAATGAACCCGCCGTACAGGAAGGCGTCGTTGCCCGACAGCTTTTCCTTGATGATGAGCTGAAGCTTCGCCGTCTCGATGTTCCGTGCGTTGCGTGCCCGAGTAACCGGGCTGTAGGTCAGGGAGTGGAACGTCCGGGCATTCACTCCGCGGGCCTTGAGCTCCTCGGCAATGGCTTTGTTGAAAGCCAGGAAGATGGCGGTTTTGCCGGCGGGGATGCGGTTCATGCACTCCACGATAGTGGTCGATTTGCCAGACCCAGCAACGGCTTCAACCACGGCATTGCCAGCGGATGCGTCCTCGACGAACGCGAAAATTTTGCTTTGATACTTCGACCAATTTTGAGTGGTGTTCATGGCTAACTCCTGAGTGGGTGAGATGAAGCCCCGGAACGCCGGGGCGGTGATTCAAAGGTTCTCGATGATCTCAACAGTGTAGTAAGACGCGTTGCGCTTTGCCGTTGCCTTGGCGGATTTGCGGGCGCCTTCGATCGTAGCGCTGCTTGAGTTGAAAATACGCCCGCTTTCCTCATTGACCCAATAGCACTCATACGGACGTTTTACACCGGTCGATGGGTTGAACTCGATGATGATTTGGGCTTTTTTCATGGCAGCAGGTCCGGGGCGGGTGGTTGATGTAGTAATTATCTAGAACTACGCCAAATGAAGCAACTCATTTCGGAGATATTTCAGCCCGAAACAAGGCCAGGCATTCAGGACAACGCCGGTGCAACTCAACAAGAGAGGCTTGGCGATCAACCTTGACCTTGCGCTGTTGGGAGGTCAAGGTCACCCCACAAACTGCTGGTAGCGGGCTTCCATGGGCATATCCTCGGCGGCTCATTTCGGCGGCAAGGATCTCATGCCGCTCATACAGGCTTTCCGGCTCGAGCAAATTCTTGGTCAAGAAGCCATCAATTGAAGTGCCCTTGTTGAGCGTGCCGACAAACATGTGTAGTTCAACATGTTCGCCTAGCAAGTGCTTGCGGCACATTGTTTCGGGCGGGGTCATCCACATTCTCATCGTTGTCTCCGTGGCAGGTCGATTGGTTACTTTGAAACGCGCTTGGTAAATGCCGCGGCTGCCTTGATAGCAGCTTCTTCGGTGTAATGACCGGATATGGCTCTCCAAGTCGGCGTCGCAACCCGACCAAATTGCCGTTCAACGCACCAATCACCGGCAGCATGATGAGATGACGACATGACGCGGCTAACCCGAACCGGTCCAAACCATCCGGGGCCAATGCCTTTTGTGCTCATGATCGTCCTCCTCTGTATTGATTGAATACCTACATTGTACAGGTTCAATCCAAGAAGACAACCAGTTCATTCATCTTCATCTTCATCCTCATCCTCGTCCTCGTCTTCGTCCTCGTCCTCGTCCTCGGGCAACTCAATCTCGAGAAAGCCGATTTGGGCCAGAATTTTCAACGCTTCGGTCTCATACCACTCGTAATTAACATCTAGCGGAAATTCAGAAGGCAGTTCCATGCAAGGTTTCGCCCCGATCGATCTGGGAACCATGTTGCCGGATTTTGCATAGACAATATGGCCCTCGATCCCGGTCGCATAGTACCAGCGGATTGCTTTGCCCAAATATTGTCCGTCTTTGACCGCACCGCTTTTGACTGTTCGAACCGACAGGAAACGCCGAATGTCCCGACAAGCGTAGATTGTTTCATGTACCGGGATACCTGTGGTTAGCATTCGCTGAACCGCATCGCTGCAAATCTGTGTGGTTGGATTTTTAGCTAGGATGCTATTTCTGCTTGACCCACGCTCTGAATAAATGCCTTTTACCTTGCAGCCACTTGCCTCAGTAAGCCATGTTCCCGGCGCCTCACCACGTTTCTGTTTCACGGCAAAGTAGTTATTGACATCTCTGGAAAAAATGCCCAGATAGCGCGTTTCTTCAGTCTCAAAGCCAGTGTCTGCTTCCCATTGAGCGATTACCGAATTCAACTCAGCTTCCCTTGCTTTTGGACATTTGACAACCACGCCATCAGTGTTAGCGCTGACCACAGGTATTCCGATTAGCTCAAGCCGCTCGATCAACATCAGCAACGCCAGCTGTCCGGTGATTGTTACTTGGATCAGCAAGTCGGGCGAGTACAAGACTGAGAACATGCTGCCCAGTTTGCCGAACGATCCATTGACCACGATTTTCAGACTGTTTGCCGTAGTTTCTTCTCCGGCGGCTTTTGCTGTAAGGCGTTCGCTTACCAGCCGACCATAGACCCTCAGAAACGGCATTCCGAGATGAGTCGGAGCTAGAAGGCATTTGAGTATGATCTCTGGATAGTACGAACGAACGTCCCGGTCTAACAGAAGGAAATCTTCGCCCGCAATGTGAGCGGTTTTCTTTTCCGAACTATGCAGCCCGCCGACTCCCATTCTGTAGAGACCGTCGGCAATTTGGATCTTTAACCCTTTGATCTCGGGCGGCATCAGTATTTTGCCCTTGTTCCCGACCTGAAACCATGCGGCTTTGACTTGAGACAGCACCCAGTTCATCAAGTCACTTTTGTATTGGATGAATGCTGGCACATGATACCGATACATCGCTCCGGGCGATATTGTCGGGCGCTGCAGCCGTTTCTGCTTTGTTATTTTCAAGATTTCAGACGTTAGCACGCTCTCGGCAATTTGAGCGTCTGAATGGGAGCGCAAATCAACCCCATAGCGTTGCGACATTTTTTCACGGAGTGTGATGTCGGGCGATAGTTCGAGATACAGCGCTTCGGTGTTGTCCAAATCATTGAAACAATACCAGCGGGTAATTGCAATTTGCTCTGGGCTTAACATGGTCCCAGCTGCAAACGGGAGATCCTGCATTCGCTTGACGTGCAAACGACCCGCTAACAGCTTGAGCGAAGGATGCAGAGCAACAAGCTCGAACAGGTCAATATGATTGACTTTAAACCGCTCGGTTTTGAAGCGCCGAAGAACATGATGTGGTCTGACATCCCGCCCGCCGTTGATTATCTGGTCAGTTGCTGCGAACAAGTCAGCAGTTGAGCGTCCGTTGACCGCTATTGAGACAATCGGAACGTCGTACTTATTCCCGTTGAAATCTACAAGCAGAAACGACTGGAGTACCCAGTTGAGTTTGGCAATGTCGAGCGAATGCTCGGCGTCTGCTTCAAAATAAACGATCTTGCCGCTTGTCAAGGATTTGAAGGCCACCAAGAAGTAGTTCGGATAGCATTCAATGTCCCAGACCAGTCGATCGCCGGCTATTGCAGCTTGGCCAAGTTCATAATCGTTGAACAGGTCCGGTTTGTGAGCCAATGCCTGATCCAATCCCGGAAGGTAGTCCGGAAGCAGCCAGACAGGCTCGGGTGGAATACACTTGGGCTTTTCTTTCTTCGGCGGCTTCGGTGGCGGGGTGTCGTCCCAGAAGAATCCACAGATGTCAGACCGGGCCATTACGCCCGCATCCCGACAATAGCCCCTCTAATTCGTTCGCCGCGAAAAGCACAAGGCGCGGGATACTTGCTCAAGTCGAGCAAGGTGGCGACCCCTTCGAGCAGTCGCAGTTGTTTCAAATTGAAACACGCCGGCTCGAGCAGCCCCGGAATCTCGATAACAGCCCCTTCGCCTTCTATCGAACTTGTCGCGAGCATACCTTCTCGAATAAAAACGCGTTCCATGTCGTCAGTGAATGAGGCCAAGTCTGCCGCTGCCTCCCACAAGCCCGCAGGCACGGGCGCAAGGGCTGCCGGCTGGTCAAAGATTTTGCCAAGATCCGGCCAGATCGTCGAATATGTTTGAGTTCTGAGCCACCGTTGTCCGGCAAAATGAAAGGTTACGCTTGACTCGGTGAATTGCAAACCAGTTGGCTCCTCATTAATGCGAAGTAATTCGGAGACCGCTGCTTTTGGAATGTTCAGCTCGATTGGAAAATCATAGCCAAGCCAATATTCGATCAGGCAAACGTTGTTGGTAGCGAATGCGGATTGGTTTCGAAGCAAAATTCCCCTTGCCCATGGACGGGAAGCGTCTTCGGCGATGAACGGAGAAAGCAGTTTCAAAACTCCCAGCAATTCCCCTTTCAGATCAATACACTGCCCTTCCGGCAACACCTCTGGGAATGGTTCATTGATGCAATCAACAAAAGCTTTGAAGGTTCCAGATTTGATACTGAGCCGACCGCCGGCAGTCATGTGGATAGCGATGGTATCCTTGCACGTCTGGATTGCTTTGATAAACGGCACTGCCTTCGGACAAACATCAAGATTGAGAGCAATGGGACAGCACAGACCCATCATCCCATTGTAGCCGCGGATTGTTCCACCTTCGATTCTGAAGTGCTGGAGAGTCGGGACAAAGTCTTTCTTGGCCACCGCTCCTTGCACAAAGCGCAAAGCGTCAAGCATTAATTTTCCATGTTAGAACAGTTCAGGTTGAGCCCGTTCGTAAGTTTCAAGAGTGCTAGCTTCAGCTTCTTTGGTGAATGCCCAACAATTGAACGCCCAACGGCTCACGTATTCATCAGCTAGACGATCTGGGTCAAATCCCAGCTCTCTGATGTACTCGATTATTGCCTGCCTTTGTATTTCGGTGAACGTAGTCAAATGTTGATTTTCGAACTTTCGCGAAGGGGATTTAGAAGAAATGTTTAGCGTGCCGACGCCTGGCAAAAAGATCATTCCATTCGCCGCGTTCTGTACCCAGGTCGAAGAGTCAACCGAGAACCACGGGTACCGTTTCATAAGCGACATCGTCGTTAAACCGAATCCGTGCACTTTGACTCTGGGCCGACCTGATCCATCGGTCAGGTGTCGTTCCCATATTCGGTCGAGCCAATGGATTAGCTGCGGCGTCGAGATCGGCACCATTCCGCCAATGGTGACATATTCGTAGTTGGCAATGTAAAACTCCAAATACCTTTCATCCTCGCCATAGTGAAAACAGGGCAAGGGTTTGACGCCAAGTGACTCCATTGCCACTTGATTCTGATAGGTTTGCAAGGGATCACCAATCCCATCAAGTACCGAGGCACAAAGCACTCCATCGACGACTTCGATAATGTCCGCGTTCTTTTTCACATATTCACAATAACCGGGGAGATCGACCTGCACGCCTTTGGTGAAAGCTGAGAACGCTCCCGAGTCCAAGAATACCGTTTTGCCATCTTGTCGGATTTTCTTAATCGCTGATTCTCGATGGATGTAGTGATATGACTCGAGATAGTGTTTGACACCAATCCGGGCTTCTTTTTCCGGATCGGTTAGTTTTCCGAAGACCGTTCCTCCCAAGTCGAAATTGGAAGTATAGAGGCCGGCGAGGTACAGTCGCAAGCTCATACTTGCGTCACCGTTGCTTTGTAGATGCGGAAGTCGCCATTGCGAAAGCTCGGTGCGTGTTCTGGATCAGGAATTATCCGATGCAAAGTCTCGACCTCCGACCAAGTTCTGGTCAAGACGCGATAAATGTGGCCATCGTGTTTTACCTCGAGGTTTGCGGCCCGTAAAAGGGCGATTTGATGGAGAGAGACTTTTGCAACGTGCTCAATCATTCCGGACTCCTTCGAATTAGTCGGTTGGTAAGCTTTGAAATCTCACCAACCGATCCAAAAGGCAACCTTTACATCGCCAGGCAATTCAGACAGTCTTCCTCGAGGGTTTCAAGCATGTTGGCCAGTGCTTCTGGATGATCAGTATCGAGGTCAAAGCAGTTGTCAGCAGGCAATTCGGGATGAGTGTTGTTGAACTTGCGCAGTGCTTCAACAAGCCGATTCCTTTGCTTCGAGGAAATTTGGATCTCGTAGTAGTCAGGCATTGGGTTCTCCTGTGGGTTAGTTGGAACCTTCATTGTCTCGCCGTCAATCCAAGTCGGCAACTACTTCTTGGACAATGCCAAGAACTCTGATCTTGCCGATGCTGAATCCCGCATGACACCCCGGAGCGCGCTGGTAATGGTTGTCGATCCTTGCTGCTCAATCCCGCGGGATTCCATGCACAAGTGTCGTGCGGTAACCACAATTCCAACGCCCAGCGGGGCCAAATGCTCTTGCAGGGCGTCGGCAATCTGGTTAGTCAGGCGTTCCTGTACTTGCAGGCGACGAGCAAAGGCGCTCACCACTCTGGACAGCTTCGAGAGGCCCACAATCCTGCCGTTCGGGACATACGCAACCGTGACCGTGCCGAAGAATGGGGCCAGGTGGTGCTCACAATGGCTGTAGAAAGGGATATCCTTTACCACCACCATCTCATCGCACGAGGCCGCTCCATCCTCGAAGGTTTTGAGAATTCCCGGGATGTCAGCCCCATACCCGCCGGCCCAGTGTTGCCAGGCCTTGAGTACGCGACGAGGCGTATCCGCTAGCCCTCCCCGATTCGGGTTTTCGCCAATGTGTTGGAGCAACCGAACGACAATGTCGTCCGCGCTTTGATCTTTTCCGTCGGCAGTGACCTCCCATGGAAAAACCACCCAGCCGGCCAGGTTAGCTGGCGTTGGGGCCGCGTTGGTTTTGTCGATCAGGGCAAAAAACTCCTTGCCCGGATACGCTTCCATGAAACGTGCCCGAGTTCTTCCGCTGTCGATCAAGTCATCGACGAAGATGTCCGCTTCTGCTGGGTGATCTACTATCGTCGAATGAACGTACGGAAGCAGCGCGTAGGCGACCGGAATCCCGCCTCTTGGAATTGGATAGACCTTGAGAAGATCGTAACTCTCGGCCCTCCACTCCCAAATCTTTCGAGCGAGAGCCTCAACCAACTCCATGGTAGTTTTGTGGGTCAATGTAAGCATTGTCAAACCTCCAGACGACAGATTGCGCTGCATTTGCGGGTTTCTTCGATCATCACCGAAGTCAGCGTGCAACCAGTTCCTTCCAATTGAGCCGGACCGATTTCATCGATCAGGAATTTCGCCATGTTCTCGGCCGTCGGATTGAACGGAACCCAAACCATGCTTTCCACGATCATTTTCCAAAGTTCGGCGCTGAAGTTACGCTCCGCGGGGGTCAAAGTTGGCGGGAGCGTGATCGGGGCAACGAGTTCGGTCATCAGCGGGTCTTCGGCCCATGCCAGGAATTTGTGATCCCATGTGGCTTCCAACCACACGCAAAGCCGTTCCTTGATGACCGAAAAGTCAAGGACGCGGCCGATGGCGTCCAGCTTCGGACCCTCGATTTCAAAGTGAATCCGATAATTGTGGCCATGCAAATGCTGACATTTTCCTTCGTGGCCGGCTACACGATGTCCGACTGAAATGTCGTGGTAACGGCTTGCTTTGATGACTATCATTTTCTGATCTCTACGGTAACACAATCATCTATCAAGTTCACAGATCCCAAAAGTTCGGCATTGCAAATGGGACAAGCGAACGCTCTTGGCTTTTGCGCGGATTCCTCAGTTTCCGCTAAAACGTCACTCTCGCCAAATTCAGCTTGTTCAAACCGCGAAGCCAACTCGTCAATAATCGGACTGTGAAAGCGGGCGGTTTGAACAAGCGAAAGCAGCTCTTCGTTGGTCAGAGTGCGGAATTTGGTATGGGCCATTTCTACAGGTACGAATTCCGGAAGATCACCTCGTCACTGTAGTTCTCGGTGCTTGGATAGTTCATGAGCCCTTCGAAAACTGCCCGCAGCACCAGCGGGTCTGGTAATCCGGCTTCGCGGAACCCTTGTGCCCGAAGAACGTTGGAGTGGTTCATATCAACCGGAGGATACCCGCCGTCGTAGCTGGTATGCGTGTATGCGAGGGCTCCCCAACATCCCGGAAGCTTGTGGGCAAGCTTGACCGTTTCGGCCTTGCTCATAAACATAAGCGGGGCGACGACCCGATGGAGCGGATTGCTGGGATCGGGTATTGATTGCAGGGCTTGGTTCGCCGCTTGTTCGAAATCCATGCGAAACGCCTCGGTGCAGTCTGGGTAGTTGGCATTGTCCGCCTGACAAATCCCGGTTATCACGTCGGTGCCCTGCCCCAGTGCGACTGCCCGATTCATCGCGATAGTCAGGAAAAGCATGTTTCGCATCGGGACAAAGGTTAGCTCCACCCGATCGCCGATCACTCGATCCATCTGCTCGAAGTTCTCATATTGCTCCAACTTCGAGCCGGAGGTCAGCGGGCTGGTCGAGACGAGACAATCCGGGATATTGACAATCTCATGACGCTCGCCGACCCCAGCCATATTGGCAATGACGATAGCCGCTTCGATTTCGATCGAGTGCCGTTGCCTGTAGTCGAAGGTAATGGCATGTACTTCTTCGTAGTGTTGCTTCGCCCAGAAGAGACAGGTCGTCGAATCCTGTCCGCCCGACAATACGACCAAAGCCCGTTTTTTCATTTGATGCTTTCCCCTATGGAAGGTTAATGAGCTTGTGCAGTTGAAGCCCGAGAGTGTAACCGTGCGTCATGCAGCTTTTAACGCAGGCGTCCAAGTGCTCTGTGAGTAACACCCCGCCATGGTTGTCGATAGGCTGCAGGTAAATTGTACCAGAAAACCCAGTGGGCGGGCGTGCTACCCTGCCTGAGTTTGGATGATCCAGAGCCTTGGTTGGAAGCCCGTCAAAAGGGCTGATACTGTCCGCACTCAGAACATACTTGAAGGCGTCGATGTGCGGGAGAAGATCCTTGTTGATCGATCCGGTTTTCGGACTACAGACAATGGTCAAATCTTCGCACCACGGCAAGTTCTGGTAAAGTGTTCCATTGGTCTCGATCTGAACCAAGAACCCGTCGTTTAGCAAATGAACGACGAATTCCCGAAGGTTTTGACGAAAAGGTTCCCCGCCGGTTATGACCACAAGGGTTTTCGACACCGCCCGGTTCGGGTTTGCCAATTGGTAGCATTTCGCAGCAAGAACGTGCGCGTCTACCATGCTGCGGTCGCTGGTATAGTCGGTGTCACACATGGGACACTGCAAATTACAACCAGCGAGGCGGACAAATACCGCAGGATGCCCGGCAAACGGCCCCTCGCCTTGTATCGTATAGAACAGGGAATGGACATCAAGGGTGGAATGATTGTGGAGGGTTTGCTTCTCGATCGGCTGAGTGTTTTTGAGCATGGAGGTAGCCTTAAAAGAAAAAGGGGAACGCCAATTGCTCGTTCCCCCTTTTGTTCAAAACCGTGGAAAAGTTATTACGCGACAGCGGCGACGTCCGTCACAACTTCGCCGGTCTCGGTGCCAACGTCTGCCGTACCTGCGGGTTCGGCTGCGGCTGCGGCTTTGGCTTCCGCTTCCGCCCTGGCCTTGGCGGCGGCCTTCACAGATCGGAAGAGCACACGTCTGAACTCCAGTCACCTTGTAATCTCGT
>ERZ761603.1160-NODE-1160-length-20310-cov-6.555023_pt1 | contig 20310 bp, 13 predicted proteins | sample MGYA00511879_ERZ761603 | MGnify/ENA primary metagenome ERZ761603 (study PRJEB28899, sample SAMN02850040) | bioreactor sludge metagenome | biome: EBPR Sludge; feature: EBPR Bioreactor; material: flocular biomat | place: Australia: Thorneside Wastwater Treatment... | reverse complement strand
GAACCTATGACACTTCTGCTACCTATGCATAGAGCGGGTTGGCGTGACGCTTACGGATGGTCTTTGGAACGAGGGATACAAGTGGAAGGTCGTTGCGGCCTTTGAGAAACACTGGGACATCAACGCCGAGGACTTTAGCGCTATGCTTCGCGAGTCGCTCAAGCAGCATGTAAATCTGCTGTACCGCAACTCGTATGACTTTATCTCGAAGTGCGCCCTTAATTTCCCGGAGGAAGTTCGCGCTATATTCGCGCTTCTCTTTGACGAAAGTCGCCCTGTTGATGAGAGGATGCGGCATTTCCATGAGTCCTGTGAGCAGTTGTTACCGCGACTGAAAGCGGCCTTGAACAAGGAGGGCATCGGCGCCTATCAGGACGAACGCGCGTGTGGTGCTTACCTCGCCTTCAGGTACCCACGCAAGTACATGCTGTTCAAGGTTTCATACTACGACGCCATGTGCGATTTTTACGGGATTAAGCCTGCCGCTATGTGGCATAGGGTTGGAGACATCGCCCGGATGGCCGAGCATATTCGACAAGTCATGCTCGCGGAGTTCCCCGAGGTGATTCGCACAATGGGTGAGTTGCTAGACAAGTACGACCTCAAGGAGGACGGACTGAACATGATTGTTCAGGATGCCTGCATCCGGATACTAGAATGGAAGCAGGATCAAGGCGCAAAACACTGGTTGTTTCAGTCGAATCCAACCCGATACGACTTGGCGGGCGCACTGCGAGCGGGCGCGTTGAGCACGTGGCAGATCAATCAGCACAAGAAAGATATTCATCCGGGCGACCGCGTGGTTCTTTTTCAATCCGGTGAGTTGTCCGGATTCTATGCACTGGCAACGGTAATGTCGGAAGTAGCACAGATCGAAGAAGGCGAAGATGAACAGTTGTTTTGGAAGGACGAAGATACGGGCAAGCCCGTTGAAAGAGTCGAGTTGCGTATAGACCGGGCTTTTCCGGATTCACCCATACTCAAAGACTCCGTCCTATCAAATCCAACACTTAAGGACGCACCCATCGGTCGTCAAGGAACGAACTTCGCGCTGACGGCTGAACAGTTCTCGGCGTTTGAAACATTGGCCCCAGCAGTGAATGATCGTCCTCGTTTCTGGCTTTATTCCCCGGGTCCTGGCGCTGAACAATGGACCGAATTCCACGAGAAGGGAATCATGGCCCTTGGATGGGCGGAAATGGGAAACCTCGACATCCATAAGAGCCGCGAGGATATCCGGGACGCCTTTGTGAAATTGTACAGTCCCAAGAACAATCCACGAAACGACACGCTCGCCTTGTGGGAGTTTGTCCATGAATTACAGCCGGGCGATATCGTCATTACCAAGCGCGGACGATCTGAATATCTGGGCTACGGATATGTTGAAGGTGCATATACATACGATGCCTCACTCGGCGAATACCCCCATGTCCGGAAAGTCCGGTGGGTAAAACAAGGATCTTGGGCTGGTGACTTCAAGCTGGTCATCAAGACGTTGACTGACATCACGAAGTATCCCAACTATGTGGCGAAGCTGAAAAATCTCATTGGAATAGAGGGCGGCGCACCAATGCCATCAACACGGACAGCGTCCCCGGCCGGAGCGCGGAATGTTATTCTGTATGGACCGCCGGGAACCGGAAAGACGTATGCGCTAAGACGCGATTACATGCCCCGGTTTACGGATCGAGTTGACAATCAAACGATGGATCAACGAGCCGTCAACTTGGTGCGGGACCGGGCCTGGTGGGAGGTCATTGCGGTTGCGCTGCTAGACTTGGGCGGCAGATCGACGGTTTCTGGCATTCTGGCACACCCGCTGCTTGAAGCCCGTATAGGAATGGCTTCCAATCGAAGCCCGCGCTCCATGATCTGGGCCGCCCTTCAGTCCCACACCATCGTGGAGTGTGAAACGGTAAAGTATGCGACACGCACGGATCCGCTTGTCTTTAGCAAGGATACGGATTCATTCTGGTCTATCGATAGCGCTCTTACCAAGCGGGATGCACCGGAATTGATCGACCTCTTTAACGCCTATCGACAGCCCGCCTCTGGTCCATCGGAGATCAAGCGCTACCGATTCACGACGTTCCACCAGTCCTTCAGCTACGAGGACTTCATCGAGGGCATCAAGCCCCAAATGGAGGATCAGGATGACGGGCAGATTGCTTATGAGATTCGTCCCGGGGTGTTCAAGGAGATCGCGGCCGAGGCGGTCGCCAACCCGGACAAGGAGTATGCCCTGTTTATCGATGAGATCAATCGGGGCAACATCGCGAGCATCTTTGGAGAGCTGATCACGCTTATTGAACTCGATAAACGTCTAGGCGCGGAAAATGAGCTGCAGTCCGTGCTCCCATATTCGAAAAAGACATTTGGTGTTCCACGCAATCTCTGGATTGTCGGCACGATGAATACCGCCGACCGAAGCGTTGAGGCCCTTGATACGGCGCTCCGGCGCCGGTTCGTGTTCATTGAGATGCGCCCTGATGCTTCGCTGGTGGCAAAACACCAGCCAGAGGGTCTCACGGTTGACTTGGCGAGGCTGATGGAGGCGATCAATGCCCGTATTGAGAGGCTGTTGGACCATGATCATGCGGTCGGACACTCCTTTTTCTTGAAAATAAAGGATCTCGCCACGCTCAAGCTGGTTTTCAAGAATGAGATTATGCCCCTGTTGCGCGAGTTCTTTTATGGAAATCCGGCAAAAATTGGTCTGATTCTCGGCGAACGGTTTGTCACGAAGAAGTCCGGAGTCGCAGCGTTCAAGCAAGGCGACTGGGGTGCGGAGGACGTGGACGAGAAGGAAGTGTTTGCCTTCGTTGATCCGGAAACATTGAAGGAAGAAGATTTTGTTTCCATCTATGCGTAAGAGTGCCCAGGTCTTTGAGTATGGGACGCTTGCGGTTGGCGACCAAGGCCTGACGCAAGGTCATTTTGATGCGCTGGTCAGGTACAACGAACGCCATGGCGGGCTGTTCTACCGTGTTGGTCACAAACGCCTGCATTTCGGGAGCTATGTGGGACTACTTCAAGTTGGTTGCCTGTCCATCGAGATACTGCCCAAGACCGACCGTGAAGCCGATGGCGACAAGGGCAAGTGGCAGCAGGCCCTGTTGGACATGCTTCGGCTGTCCGGACTTCTGGATGTGGAGGCGGCTCCCGAAGCGGATTTGCACCTGCGTCGTTCATCCTTGGTTGACCTCTATCTGGAGACGTTTCTCCGAGAAACCGAAAATCTGGTCCATGCAGGTCTTGCCAGGAAATACCGGGTGTCAGAGGGAAACCTTCATAAACTCAAGGGTCGGATCCTGTTCAGCAAGCATGTCAGTCGCAATCTATTGCACAAGGAGCGGATCTACACGGCTCACCAGGTATACGACCGGGATAATCGGTTTAACCAAATCCTCAAACAGGCTCTTGATATTGTCGCAACCTTGGCGGTCCGGTCCGGATTGGGTGCCCAGGCGAGACGCTTACTGCTGTCCTTTGAAGATGTATCCGAAAGTCGAAATGATCAGACAACGTTTGACCGGTTGGTCTTTGACCGCATCACGGAACGATACCAGCGCGCCATAAAATTGGCGAAACTCATCATCTTGAACTACATGCCGGACCTGCGAGGGGGCGGCGAAGAGGTGTTGGCGATACTTTTCGACATGAATGTCCTGTTTGAGCGTTTTGTCCTGGCACAGATGAAGCGCGCGGCAGGTCGTTTTCCCGGACAAAACTTACATATTGATGGTCAAGTTCGTCGGACCTTCTGGGGAACACGCAGGATACGCCCTGATATCGTAGCCACTTATGATGGAATGGACGGACGGGAACTAGCCATTTTGGATACCAAATGGAAGATCCCAGCGGGCGGGTTGCCATCTGACGAAGATCTGCGCCAAATGTATGCGTACAACGTTCACTTTGGCAGTCACCGGGGCATCCTGCTTTACCCTCATGCTAGTCGGGAACAGATTCCTATCGAAAAGAGATACGAAGCCTCCGCGGCCACGGCTACTGCATTCGAACACGTGTGTCGCATTCACTACATCGCCATGTTTGACGAAAATCAGCGCCTTCGGAAAGACATCGGGGAGCAGGTCATCCAGCAGGCGCTACTCGCCGGCTGACCATCCCCGCTCTGCGAGTGGCCAACAGCGCGCAGATCCCACTCAATCGCCCCACCCCACCCTCGACCAGCCCTTCAACCAGCGCTGAGGTTGAGGAGATAGCGAGATTCGCACAATCTCGCTTCGGCTCCAAGCCCCCACCCCTGCTCCTGCTTCTCATGTCGGATCCGCCGGACTCCGATCTGAATTTGCCGGAGTGAGCCTTTTGGAGATGGCAACCTGAAAGTGTACCGTCTGGCAGCCGGAAAGTGTACCAGGCCGGGGGGCATGCGGGTGGGTTGATCCCGTCCACGCAGACGGGTGTTCAAGCGATGTCGGCGTCTCCTTTTTGGGGGGTGTTTCCGAGGCGTCGGGCTGTCCGGTAGGATGTCCCGCGGGTGGTGAGTACGTGGACCCGCTGGGCGAGGCGGTCGAGCAAGGCGGTGGTAAGTTTCTCGTCGGCGAAGATACTGACCCACTCGCCGAAGGCGAGATTGGTGGTCAGGATCGTGCTGCGGCGCTCATGGCGGTCGGCCAGGAGATTGAAGAGCAGCTCGCCGCCATCCCGGCCAAAGGGCACGAACCCCAGTTCGTCGATGATCAGCAGTTTGGCGTTATGAAGCCGGCGTTGGAGCCGGCCCAGTTCGTGGCGATCACGGGCCTCCGTCAACTGGCGCACCAGATCGGCGGCCCGGATGAAGGCCACGGAGGTGCGCCGGCGGGCCGCCTCGATCCCCAAGCCGATGGCCAGATGCGTCTTGCCGGTGCCGATCGGGCCGACGATCACGATGTTTTCGGCCTTTTCCATGAACTGGCCGGAGGCCAGATCCAGGATCTTTTGCCGGCTGACGCCTTGCAGGGCGTCCCAGTCGAGCTGCTCGAGCGTCTTGAGGTCGGGGAAGCGCGCCTCGCGCAGCAACCGCTGGGCGGTATGCTCGTTGCGGGAGCGGATTTCCATATCCAGCAGTTCCATGAGGTAGTTTTCGTAGCTCCAACCGCCGTCCTGGGCGCGTCGCGCCACCGCCCGGTGTTCACGGGCCAGGGCGGGCGTCTTCAGCTCCCGGCAGTGCTGACGGACGACGGCCTCGATCATGTCGGGATGAGGTGCGTTGTTCATGCCACGCCCTCCAGCAACACGTTGTAGGTCTTGGCGCAACCCGCCTCGACGCACACATGGCGCAACTGTTCGGGCAACACGGCTTCCGGCAACGCCGCCGACGGCGCGACGCGACGGCTCAACAGATCCAACTGGCCCGCCTCCAACGCGCGGGCGACCGCCTCCCGGGCGGACGCCAAGTCGTGTTCCAGCACGAACCACAACACGCTGGCAAAACGACGGGCCACCGGCAGCGAGTCGGCGCATCCTTCGTCTTCGCCCAGGCGTTGCCAGAACGTGGTGAACGGCTCCCCCCAGCCGGCCAACAGGTCCGGCGCCACCTGACGCAAGGCCTGCGGCTTGCGGGCCAACTCGCGCAGGTAGTGGTTGTAATCCACGCTCCGCGAACCAGGAGGATGGCGAGGGTGGACAACCTGTTCGCTCCGCCACTGCAAACGCACATCCTCCGGTCCGACCCAGGCCTTGATTTCCAGTCCGGCCCAGGTGGAGGGTGTCGAGTACCACGCGCCCTCCAGTCGCGCCATGGCGCTGCGACTCACCGATAGCACATGCAACGCGCGCGCCTCGAAGGCCTTGACCGGCAACGGCAACAGCTTGTCCTGATCGGCAGCATAACGAGCCAGCGGCATCAGGCCTTCGCGGGACTCGCCAAGCTCCCAGTCCCGGTCCAGCCGGGCCTGCAAGCGCATGCTGATCTCGCCCAGGTTGGCTCCCTGCTCGATCGGGGTCAGATAGTTGAGTCGGATCGACTTGCCCCGGGCCTCGACACCGCCCTTGTCATGGCCTTCGCCCACCCGGGCAAAACAGGGTTCAAAGCCGTAGTGACTGGACAACGCCAGAAAACGGTCGGTCAGCACCCGTTCGACTCCCACGCGTCGGCACACCGCCGCGCTCAGGTTGTCATAGATGCCCCGGCGGGGTATCCCGCCGAAAAAGGCGAAGGCCTTGACATGGCCATCCAGAAACGACACCTGGTCACAACGGTCGTACAACCACACGAAATCCCGCCCGCTGTGCATCAGGCGCATCAAAAACAACTGCACCTTGCGGCGCGCCCCGTCTACATCCATGAGCATCTCGAAGAAATCCACCTCGGCTCCGTCCCCGGCGCGGTGCACCAACGGTACAAACACCTCCTTCGCCCGTCGCTTCTTCTCGGCCAGATACGCGCGCACCGTCCGGGCGCTGATCGTAAACCCCTCCTCGCGCAGTTGACGGTACATCCGCTGGGCGGTGATCCGGTGCTTGCCACCGGTCCGCGGCCTCCACTCCGCAAGCAGTTGCTCCATCCGGGGACCGGCCAGCGAGACCACCGGCTGCCGCCGCGGATATCGCTCCATCCGGACCGGCTCGGAAACCTCCAGATATTTACGCACCGTGTGGCGATGGATTCCCAAGCGGCGGGCGATGGCCCTCTCACTCAACTTCTCATGATGATATAAATAACGAATCACGTGTACCTGTTCCATTTTCAGCATGCTCTTTCTCCGCGTTTCCACGCGGTTTAGCATGCCCCCCGGCCTGGTACACTTTCCGGCTGCCAGACGGTACACTTTCAGATTGCCATCTCCACCTTTATTGGCGCATTCTGACTACACCTCGCACCGGCCTGCGGCACCCTGCGACGCCCTAGCGTTTGTGGATTGCTTTATATTTGGTGACGCCGGAACAACCAAACCACGAAAGGACCCCCACAAGCACAAGGATAATCCCAAACTATACGGGGGCAAGCGCTTACAACAGAGACCTCCTGGCGGGTGACCGAAACGAGTGTGCGCCTGCGGTGGCGGTGATCCACCTTGTTCAAGCCTCCGACGCGCTCAGGGGATATGAGCAGCTGGGTTTGGATCTAGAGCTGGGTTTGAATGCAATTCGGGGGCGATCGGAGAGATGCCGCAACCGGACGACAACATCGCAACCACATCCCCATCAAGCAGATGCAGCACAAAGTGGCCGGTCGGTGGCTCGCGTGACGAGGTTTGTCACGCAGTCTTTATGGGATATTACGCATACACATCGACCTCTTATGACAACGACCAAACATAACCTCCTTCAAATTGAGGGGCTGACTGTAGACTTCGATGCGGGTAAACCAACCGAGCATCGCGCTCTTGATGGGGTTTGTTTGCGTATCCGAGAAGGAGATTCTCTGGGGCTTGTTGGCGAATCGGGTTCTGGCAAAACAGTATTGGCCCACACCATCCTTGGCCTGCTCCCTGCCGGCGGGAGAGTATCGGGCGGCCGGATCGAGTGGAAAGGGCGCGATTTGCTCGGACAAGCCGGAGCTGAAATGCGTCAAATTCGGGGTGGAGAAATCGCCATGATCTTTCAAGACCCCCAAGCATCCTTGAATCCAGTCTATTGCGTAGGACATCAAATCGAGTGGATACTGAAACTCCATCGCGGTTTAGAGGGACCTGCCGCAAAGTCTGAAATTCTACATTTGTTTGATTCCGTGCAGTTGCGGGACCCGGAACGCTGTTATCGATGCTATCCGCATGAATTAAGCGGTGGGATGTGCCAGCGTGTAATGATTGCAATGGCCTTGGGTTGCAGGCCCAAGCTGCTGATAGCCGACGAACCAACCAGCGCACTAGATGTAACCATTCAGGCAGAAATCGTCGAACTCTTGGCTGACATTTGCGTAAAGTACGAAATGGCGATGCTGTTTATCACCCATGACTTGGGTGTCGCTGGCCGTCTCTGCAAGAATGTCATGGTTTTACAGGGGGGCAAAGTGGTGGAATCCGGGCCAATTCGCGATGTTTTTTCCTCGCCCACTGCGAGTTACACACGTAAGCTTCTCAAATCCGTTTTTGTCCCCACTTTTAATGCCAACTCATTGGAGCCAGTTCTCACATCTGTTCGTTAAGGAGATTTTGCTATGCCATCATTTCTGTCAGGTGTTCGCGGAGGGATCGAAGGAAAGCTGATCGCTGACCGGCGTTTGGCATTCCTCGACTCTGTGCTGTCCGGGCTAGTTTCTCGCGAAATGATTGAGGCTGAAGTTCATGCTTCGGAAGCCCACCAATCAATAACCTTTGTCATCAATAATGCCTGCAACCTTGCGTGCAAGCACTGCTATTTGCAGGTCGACGGACTCACCGCCGACCACCTTTCCATGGAGGAGTCGAAGCGTCTTCTCGATTCGGCTTTGGATCGTCAACCCGACTTAATCTGTTTGAGTGGAAAGGAAGTCTTCTTCGGCAACCGAGGTCGCGAGTTGATCTCCTGGCTATCTCAAGCTCGGGCGCATCGAGGGATCTCTACGCGGCTTGGAATCATTACGAACGGCACGCTTCTACATCTCCACAAAGATGTCGTTCTCTCATCTGGCTTGGATTATCTCGACATCAGTGTCGACGGCGTCCGTGACGACCATGATTTCAACCGCGGCGCCGGGGCTTATGACCGGATGTTGCCCAATCTCAAGTGGGCCGCCGAACACCTCCAGGATCGTCTTTTTGTGAATATGACCCTTCAGAAGCGCAATTACAGCCGACTCCCCGAGGCTATTGTTGAACTTCACGAAGCGGGCGTACAAACTATCGGGTGCAGTTTCTACCACCAACTGCCATATACTGCCCCGGAACTCGAGCTCGGAAATGATGATTACGACTCGATCTTTGTAAGCCTGCATGAGATCGGAGCCATGGCGCTAAAACGGCCACTCACCGTCCTCGTGGAAGTCGACCTTCTCTCCTTGCCGGCCATGTTAGCCTTCTTCAAGTCAAACTGGTTTAAACCCGGGGATGTCTGTGTGGATAACCATGGCGAGTTCTACTGCGAGCATATCCTGCCGAATGGTGTTTGCCTGCAGGTGCGCTTTTCGCCTCTGCCCTTGTTGATTTTCAAATCGGTCCGCATTACGCCCGAGGGGAACTACCTCGCTTCGGAGGATACGGTCAATACGCGGCTTTACGCCAAGCACGCGCTGGGGAATATTAGGGACTTCGGTTTCGACCTCTCCCGCCTTCATGCTCATGCCGCAAACGCGCCCAGGCTCAACGAGATCGTCGACGCCTACTTCATCGAGGCCCTACCACAACTTCAAGCGGCTTATGCCCAGGCGAAGAGTTCGCGTGATGCCTTTTCTTCAGAGCCGGTCGTTCACTCATTCGCCTGATCCCAACATGTCAAACAGGATATTCGAAAGGCAATTGTCATGAAAAAAGCCCTCATACTCATCGGCACATTGGCTGTGATCGCCGCCGCTGTCTGGTTCGTCAAGCAACAGGAATCGCAACAAAGCGGGCACGGACGCCAGAACGAACATTTTGTAGTGGCCACAGAGACGGAGATCGCCACGTTAGACCCGATTAAAAACCTGGATCCGCATATAATCCGCATCGAAGCCCAGATTTTTGAGGGGCTAGTCGGACTTGACGAGAATAACGAAATCGTTCCGCTCATTGCGCAGAGCTGGGAGCCGGTCGGGGGCTTCGAGAAGTGGCGCTTTAAAATCCGTCAGGGAGTAAAATTTCACCCCTCGGCGATTTTTGGTGAAGCTCGCACCCGGAATGTAACCGCGGAAGATGTGGTTTTTAGCTTCAACCGTATCATGGGCAGCGGCTCTTCCATCGGGTGGATTGTCGATGGTGTCATCAAGCGCCAGCCGGATCCTTCAGGCGGAGACAAGGCGGGGCCGCCAGCCATCAAAGCCATCTCGGATTCAGAAATCGAAATCGAACTGACCTCCCCCGATCCTTTCTTCGTCCATCGGCTCACCTCCACGCCGCTCGTTATCATGCCCAGCGAGCTTGCCTCACTGCCGGAGGGTGAGTTTGGGGTGAAAACGACCATTGGCACGGGCCCCTTTAGCGTAAAGTCCCGCAGTGATGCTGAGGTTGTATTGGAGGCGAATCCGGGCCACTGGAGGCCACGCGAGGGAAACATTTCTTCGCTTGTATTTAGGGTTATAAAAAACGACCAGATTCGTTTGCAGGAAATCCAGAACGGACAGATTCAATTTGCTCGCGTGCCATCCTCCATGGCCGAAGGAGTGGTTAAGCAGGTAAATGGGGCTTATCAGACCATCGGGGCCAGCTCAAAGCTTAACGCCTCCGCCGTTGATACCTTCAATGTGGTCGTACTTGGCTTCAACTCTGACAAGATGGATCGCCCGCTACGCCAAGCCATCAACGCGGGTATAAGGCGGACGGACCTCGTCAAGCTCATCCCACAAAATTTAGCTCTTCCTGCTTCGAGCATCCTTCCTCCGGCGATTCCTGGAGTCGACACGTCCAAGACGCCCGATCCTCATTCAGCGGAAGCTGCCAAGCAGGCTTTCGCTGCATCAACATCCGAAATCAAGAATGCTCCAATTGAAATCCTGGTACATGAAAAAGATGCCTCAGAGGATCTCGGTCAGTTGGTGCAGGCGCAACTCCAGGAGGTAGGCATAGTGACCACGCTCACAAAGCTGGACTACAATACGGTCATCGGCCGCATGATCTCCGGCGAATTCAGCACATTTATTATGGCATTCGAATTTACCTTTCCTGCAGCGCCTTCCATCCTGGAAATGAATTACAACCCGGAAAAAATCCCCGTCCCTAATTTCTGGCGCTATCGCAACGATACAGTTACCTCGTTGTTAAAAAAATTCCAAACCACGAATGACAAAGCAGAAGTTGGTTCGCTGGTGGATCAGATTGGCGCTGCAACCGCGGAGGACCCGCCGGCGGCATTTTTGATTAACAATAAGATGCTCGTTCTATATACGCCAAACGTGACAAAGGTCCCCATCAATGGCCAAAGCATCCCGCTGTTCTGGAAAGTAAAGATGCAATGAACACTCGTGTTCCTTCCAAGATAGGATTGGGCAATGCCTTGGCGAAAAATTGTCTCATCTATTAAGCATGCTTCGCTTTTGATTCTTGGCGCAGTTGTTCTTTCGTTCATTCTCTTTACCGTGGCGCCGGGTGATCCGGCACGGGTTATTTTGGGGCCTCAGGCCTCCGAGGAAAGCGTTTCCGCCTTGCGGCAGCAAATGGGGCTTGATCGCCCTTTGCTGAGTCAGGCAGCCAAACACATTACCCGTGTTGCGACCCTTAATCTTGGTACTTCCGTTGGCAACGGGCGTCCGGTATTGGGTCAGGTACTTGAACGCTTCTCCATCACAGCGACCATTGGCCTTCAAGCCGCCTTGCTATCGCTCATTGCCAGTTATTTTCTCAACCTGCTCTTCCATCGGTTCCCCTCTACTCTGCCTGCCCTTGGCTTACTCAAGTTGGGGGTGCTTATGCCCGTGTTTCTGCTTACCGTTCTTGGTGTAATTCTGGTTGGCCTTCTGTTTCCATGGGTTTCCCTCAGCCGATCGGGCTCTGCCGCGGGCCCGTTCACGCAGCTATTACCCTCGTTCATCGCAAGTCTTTACCCGATGGCTGTGATGACAACGGTTCTCAGAGAAAGTATCGCATCCACGCTGAGCCGTCCCAGCTATCGTGCGGCAAGGGCCACGGGTATGGGAGGATGGAAGCTTTATCATCGTTCCCTGTTCCGTCCATCGGTTGTGCCCTGGCTCGCAGCTTGGGTCAATCAGCTTAGCATGGTGTTCTTTGCCTCGCTTGTTCTTGAGGTTATCATGTCCATACCGGGGGTCGGCAGTTTATTGTTAACGGCCATCCAGACCAGGGATTATCCCGTTTTACAAGGGTTGATTCTCGTCAATGCCATGTTTTTCATTCTCGTCTCACTGTTCGCCGAGTGGGCTTACGTCACTCTTGACCCCCGCACCCGCACATCATGAAACGCAAGTTGATCATCCTCGGAGTTTTTCTGGTCATTGCCCTGGGGCTGATGCCGGAGCTTCTGATGCGAATAGGGGGAGGGCGAGATGCCTTCACAACGGAGGTCGCCAATCGGCTTCAACCACCAAGTTTAAACAATCTTTTCGGCACCGATTCTCTTGGTCGTGATCATTTTGCCCGCACGATGTTAGCCACCGGGCTATCGTTAAAGGTGACTGGTCGCGCTTTTGTACTTTCTTTTGCGCTTGCACTACTGCTTGGCTCCGTTGCCGGGCTTTCCAAGGGGCGCTGGCCGGATCATGTGATAAGTTACATCATCTCACTCATCCATACGGTCCCGTTTATTCTTCTTGCGGTCGCCTTGGCCGCTGTGTTCCGCGCCAATTTGGAGATGATCTATCTTATTGTCGGTGGCATCGCCTGGGCGCCTCCAGCTCGAATTGTTCGTGCCGAAGTGGCGCGCATGCGTGAGGCGCGTTTTGTCGTGGCGCAAAAAGCCTACGGGATATCATCGTTCTCAATATTTTATCGTTCGATTCTGCCATCGATCGTTCTCCCGCCCTTCATCAGTCTTCTCTATTTGCTTCCCGAACTGGTTGGCCTTGACGTCGGGCTCTCCTATTTTGGCCTCGGTGCTCAGCCGCCCACGCCAACCCTGGGCCGTCTCATTTTTGACGGATTGGGGCACCTCCGCACCGCATGGTGGATTTCCTTGCTGCCCGCGATCGTACTGGTCTCATTCTTCGTAATCCTTTATGGTGTACTCCGGTGTGTTTCATGGCCTATTGATGTTCACAAAGACGCATGACGAACTCAGCTCCAGCAAAATCCTTACAACGCAAGGAAGAGCGCCTTGCGGATCATTGGTATTTCTCTACTGAAACGGCCTTCCGTATACCAGAATTGCTTGATGATCTTCGCCATGAGCTCCGCCGTTCAGATATCAAGGTGTTGAAGGGCATACTTCCAGGATCAAACATTCACATGGAATTCGTCCGGCGAGTTCTAACGGGGCCACAGCAAGAGAATATATTAGGAGAGATACAGGATCCAGATGGAGTCATGTTTGGCCAGAACCAGGTTCGATTATGCTACCAGTTTACTGGCAGTTACGCATTCGAGCGGTTTAGGATCTCCAATGAGGCTGATCCAATAGATAAAGCATTTGGTAACGCCGATCAGTTTATCACAGAAATCAAATCGCCGGTATCTTCTTTAGCGTCGGCGTGGAAAACATGTGTCGACTCTCTCAGCAAGGCTTGCAAGGCTAATCATGACACAACGACGGTTGATATAATCAATGCGTTGAAGGAGCAGATTGATCGGCACAAGAATAATTCCCCCAGATCAACAGCGGATAAATTCCGGTTTCTAAGTCTTCTTTATGTTTTCTACAGTCGTCTATCTCTCTCGGGGGAGGCCGTTGGAACAATTTCCAAGCATCATTTTGCAGATGACCCCAACGACTTGTTTTATCAGGGCCGGCCTCGTACGTTGGGCTATTTATTGGAAAGTGAACCTGGGCGAATGGGAGAGCCAGGACAAGATACCATGCTTCTGCGCATTAATGACAACGGCACAGTATCCAACAACCTCTTGCCACAAGACCATTTCAGGCCGATTACGCAGTGGTTTCCAGACAGCGAACAACTGCCAGATTCAGCGAATGCCAAGGTTCGTGACATAGTATTTAATTTATGGCCCATCTTTAATAGCACCTTAAAGCCGAGCGACAAATTCTACGACTTGGTTATTCCCGTTTATGAAAACGATGCTCTTGATGATCAAGGACAAATGGTGGTCACGGGTGCATTCCTTGGGTGGCTGTTCATTCGCCTTGAGCCCGAAACTGTAAAAAGTATTATTCACCCACTAAGTCAACATCGAGGCGCCGACTACTTTCCCTCAATATCAGAGAATGGCGGGCAATTGCCGGATAATGCGCTTCATGACATCAAGTCGATTCGCTTTGCCCTGAACAGGTTTTCCGCCATGTATCTCCAAGGCGAGATGGAGTGGGCTATGGAGCAAAGTTGGGGAGCAACGCGCGATGCGGCTGAATTTACCTGTGCATACTTTTACCATCGTGACGGCTGGTTGGGTCAGCCTGAGATTAGGCCGAACGAGAAATTATTTAGAGGCGAATACTGTGCCTTCTGTACTCTTGAGGATGGCGACCCGAAACCATTTATGATTGGTGCTTATAATAAACCAGCACTTATAACACACCTCGTTGTGGATGCCGGTCGTATGTTTTCATTCGCGGCAACTAGCGTTTCGCAACCAGCGCTACTGGTGTTTCGAAAAAGAGAAGATACGGCATTGCCTACGGGACATGACTCGTTGCACAAATATGCCAGACACATAAGTAATGCGGTTCGGCAAATGTATGACGCGGCAAAGCTTCGGCTTGCGGAACAAAAGGAAGCACGGGAGGCGGGCTGGGAGGAACACCTAGAGGCAGTGTCCCACGAGGCACGACGGCTCATACGACGAGTCCGAAAGAGCGAAAGAGGTTACGTCTTGGACGTAATCCGGCAATATTTTCACAGTTTACTCTTCTCAGATTCCACGTCTGACAGAATCACGGGTGGCGGCATAACGCCTGAGAAGGTGCGACTTCAGCTGGGGATTCCATTTGCTGAGGAAACGAATTGTGGTGAGTTTTTGCGATCGATGCTTCGGCAAGCTGCGGCAATTGAGTATCTCGGCAACCTTGGTTCAGCCTCGGCGCCATTGTTTCGGACGCGTCTCGAAAAGCGAGTCAACGAATCCATTAACGCATGCGATTGGAGCGAAGTCTCTTCGCGAACCATAGCTCCAGGTTACTCAGACAAGAACTACCCCAAGAAGGTTCTTGTGGCTTGTGCCCTGGTTTGTGTCTTTCGGAATATCCTTAAGCATCGCGATGAAGGTCGCCCCAAGATAACTATTCGAGTGGGCCAAGATGACCGCACGATCAGCATTACAAACTATGGCCGCAAGACAACCAACTCTGTCGGAGTACTTTCTTATTCTACAGTCAGGGGTGGGACATATGGGGCTGTGTCCAGATATATCAAACATTATCTATCCCCGGATGACTCGGCGATGTCCTTGCTTTGCATGCCGGGGTCGTCACACTTCAGGCCCGATGATAATGGGCTGTTCACATCCACTCTCCCATTGCCTGCGGACTTTCTATGCACAAAGCATATATAATCGACGACGACCCCCTGAAGTGCTCATGGCTGAAGCCATTGCTGATAGAGCTTGGCAGTGACTGGCAAGCCGGCTTCGACAACCCTGTGGCAGCGCTTAAAGACGCAGACCGATTGCTGTCAGCCGCAAGCTCGGGTCCTGGTAATGTGGTACTGCTTGACATCTACATGTCGGGCCAGAAGGAGGTCGCGGGACTCGTCGTCACGAAGCTTGCGAACACGACGGCTGGGGTCCGTGGTGATGAGTTATATGCGAAGATCAACGATGATGCTTATCGGTTAGCCTGCTATCTCTATTCAGTCTGCTTGGAGTCGAGGACGCCCGTGTTTGTGATCTCAACCATGACCGATCCGGGGAAATCGATCCGTGCCTCTGAGATATTCGGGGCGCATTCCGCGAGACCAACATCCCTTGGGTGGCCAGATCAAACGGGCTTCGCCGCGTGGTGGCGGAGATTACTCGTTCGGCTTGCGCCAACAGCCTGCGGAGGCGCTCCGACGCAAATGAGAGATGTTTTTGTGAACCATGCACAAACCATCAAAGCCCAGATCGACCCTTACAGCTATACGAATATAAAATGGGGCGACTTCGGCAGGTCGTTGACTGTCAATGGTCCGTGGCCATGTCCGGCGAACAACGCTACCCCCTTCGAGGACGGGGACTGGCACGGTCCTACCAGCCCTGGCTGGAATGCGCTTATGGCAGTACCGACAGTTATCGTTCAGAAGTTCAACGTGATCTTGAACGATTTGTGTGCTCGATTGCCCGGCACGAGAGCGGCGCTCCCAGAGGGAACCGGGGGTGTGGCGCAGTACTGGCCGGTGGCGGCCGCTAAGGGCATTTTCTCTAGCGGAAAAATCTCTTTGAGACTCGTTGAATGGCTCTTGGGGGTGCCCGCTTCCCCTGCCAGCACGCATCTTGACGCCTTTAGGGCAGCCGACGATGCCAACAACGCGGAACTTCTGTCAGCTCTCTGCATGCTCGCTTCCTCTGTAGGCCCCAGCGGGGAGCGATTCACCATCAAGATTGAGAAACGTCCCCCTAGAGCACCGGCCTCATTAGTTTTCATTTTCGAGTCCACCGTTGCCTCCGGAGCACAAACCGCAACAACGGAACTCAATTCAAGCCCGACTGTGAGAGCCTCTGTCCCCGCAAGGAGGGGAAATCCGGGTATGGCCACGCTGGCGCGATCCAAGTTGGAATATTTCACCAGCACCAACAACTTCAGGGCGGTGGCCGCAGGCAACACGATTCGAATTGAGGGGATTGTACCGCTCGATAATCTGAGGTGATTATGAAACACTACATCTGTGACACGTCACGGCCCACGAGGCGTTGGAACGAGATGCTCTCGGAGCCTATGCGTGCGGGCTTTTCCAGGAATGAGTTCCGATCCACTGACGGGACCGATCATGTCATCTCCGAAGGTCTCGTTGTTGTCCACAGGAGCTACTTCAACGAGAATGAGTTTGCGGCCCTACCAAGTCTCTTGGACGCCAACCCAAGCCTTGTGATTGTGGTTGTTTCGGCCGACAGCACGCCGAGCATTCCTAACGAATGCCGGCACATCCGTCTGTATTTTCGACAGACGAGCGTAGGAATACCCCTTGACGGCGGTTTCCAACAGTGTCTTCAGAGGTTCTCACAACACCTAGAAAAGGACGGTGTGTTAAACCCGAACTTTTCATTGCTTGAACCTGACTCCGCCTATGCGTGCGCCGTCCGACTTCTCTGCGAAGCGTGGCAGTGGCAAATGAAGACTGAACAGAAAGAAAAGCCTCACGACGGAGTAGCTATCCATGCACCAATAAACGCTGACGACTGGTTTGATCCCTTCCTGGAGGGATTCCGCGAACTGAATGACGCCGCCAAGAAGCTGGGTGCGGCATGCGACGGGGTCGCGAAGATTTCAGAAATGATGGGAAATGCCAAAGAGGAGGCCAAGCAATTCTTTGCGAAACTTACCGATCTCTACACACCCGAACGCTACAAATCAGGATCAGGGAAGTTGACGCCGAACGAATTCGATGAACCGATCAATAGGCTGTGTGAGAAACTGAAACGAGCTGGCGCCTAGACGAGGCCATTGCGATATGACTACCCCCCTCGCATCCAATTGCCTTCATCGCGCCCTCTCATTCATCCTCTTGGGCCGGTCGGAGGCGGAGCCTTTTGGCGATGTGACCGTTATTGATTACGCAGATCCAGATCAGTTTGCTGAGATATGGAAGCTGCAATTTGCCCCCCGAAAACGCATTGTGATTGTTTGGACCGAAACGGCGCTTGATCCCGATCTGAGCCCCATCAATGCCGCAGACTGCCTTTCTCCGATTGACTGGGCGGTCTGCTACGCTGCTCAGAACGCGCGCGGTGTTGAGGCCTTGTCCGAGGTCTGCATTCTCGACATGCGTCCAGAGCAGCATGCATGCATTCCCGCGGTGAGTCGATTGGGCGCGTTGAAGCCCGATCTGCTGCCTTGGTTACGCATCCACCAGGGAGCTAACCTGGCTGCAATAGTGGAACATCTGTCGAAGCCGCGCCCGCGGGATCCCGCAAGGTGCGAAGACGGCATCAGGCGGTTCCTCCGTGATATGCGTATGGAGCTGACGGAGCCCAAATCTGGCGCCACCTTCGACCGTCATGCGGCGGCCAATATCATCGGACCGATGATACTTCGCGGGAAGGCGGCGAGGCGAACACTCCATTCAGATGCGCTACAACGGTTGCTTGAGACTTGCGGCCTGGTAAGTGGGTTGGCTGATGAATCAGCGTCGCAGGAGGCAGCAGCCGAGAACCACAAAGAACTGAGTTTCCTTCTCGTAGATGATCAAGCGGATCATGGATGGGCGGACTGGGTGCGTGATTGCCTTCCAGGTAGCGAGATCCGAACCATGAGCGATCCGAGCGCCTTGGTTGAGTCAGTCCGGCAACAGATGGACACCACGGCAGGCAGTGGGTCGGGAGATCTCCGGTTCCGGCTTGCACTTCCGGATCTGGACAAGAAATGCTCACCTGTTCTCCTGCTTGACCTTCGGCTTTTTTCTGGCCGTCCCGCGCAAGAGTTGCGGTTCTATCGGGATCAGCTCCTGCCGCTTATCGATAAGTACTTCTTGGACAAGCCAAATCTGGCATGGCCTTCATTTTCGTCAGCATCGCAAAGGTTCAAGGTTGCGGTCGGAGCCATTCAAGATGGTACGTTGAGCGCGGACACGCCCGAGCATTTCGAAACACTCACATGGCTACCGCGAGTGTTGTCGCTTGCCGACCTGTCCCTTCCGATCGTCGTGTTTAGCTCGACAGGGAGGCGGGACTTGGTCCAGTCGCTCCACCCTTATCGCAATATAATTACGGACTTTAGCAAGCCGAGGCTATCGGGACAGACCGATGCATGCCGGAATAATATCGCTGCAATTCGGCATGAGGCCGTTCAGGCGCTTCGCGATGCGGTCTCCAAGGCGATGCGGTGGACACAGGGTCGCTCTGTGACTCGGAGTGTTTTGAATGTTGACCTTAGCCCGCTCCAGTTAGCGAGAGATGCGTTCAAGGGCAAGACACACATAGAAATTTACCATGATGAGGCCTCACGCCCAGAGGAAAAGTATTTCCGCGTAGTATCACTCGTGGCTGGCTTCGATAATCGATCGAGTGCTAATACCTATGACGAGAAGTTCACGCCGCGATTCTATGGGTCGAGCGCGTTACCGAAATATGTGGCATCAGGTGTTGACCGCGAGGAAATTAAGCGAGCAAGTGTTGACCGATGGACCAAGAATATCAAACCCAGCCTTGACGCAAACGACGCCCCCGCGTTGCTCTTGGCCATTCTCGGCAAGGGTTCAGAAGCTCCACTGGGATCTGCTCCCGAGAAACATTTTGACCCAAAGTGTCTCGACAACGTTAATTGGGACCTATTGCGGCTCTTGTGGGAAAGCCTGCTATGTGACGTGATTCCGGCAGTTGCCGACTTCGCGGCGGCAACAAACGCGAAGACAGCTTCGTCAATTTACATTTTTGGTGCCACCCGAAAGCGCGCCGTCAGGCTTAATGCATCAAGCCCAGACGATGCACTGCTGGAAGCAAAAAGACTTCTGCAGTCGCTCGATGCAAAATGGGGCATTCGTCGATCCGGCACTGATGCATTCGTTATCGATTCGAAGGACAAAAAGGTCAATGACGGGGCAGCGCAATCGTTGATTCGAAAGGCTAGGGACAATTCCCAATATAACCCCCCGTTCAGACTTCTATGGGAGAGCCTAGGTCGTGAATCATTCCACACTCTTGTCTCGGACGCCATGTTTTCTCGCCAATCAGCCCCGGGCTTCTCTCTCGTCAGCGACTCCATCGGGAAGGCTCTCGGGACTACGCTAACGTACAGTCCTGGCGCAACGAAGACAACATCGCGCCACTTGCACTACATTGCAGATATTCTCGCAGGCCTATGGGATGACTCCCACATCTCGGCATCCCCGCCATCACTAAGAATGCTAGCTGAAAGCGGGTTTAGCACGGCGGATCGTAAAGCCATCGCAAGTGTGAGGGCGCGTCTTATGATGATAACGAGTGCACAGCGCCTATTGGACAACAGGGGTTGCGTGCCTGACGCCCTTGCAATCTATGGGGCGCTGCCCGAGCATCCGGTCGATTTGGTTTATCTAGTCTTGGTTGAGCGACTACGACAATTCTTGCCAGGAATTAAAGGATGGGAATTTGAGAGATTGTGCGCACTTGTCGAATCCAAACCCGCATGGCATTTTGAGCCTAGTTAAGCCTCTGGATAGATTTGAAGTTGATTCGGTTATTGCCCAGGGTCAGGCGGCCTGGGATTGTGAATACGTATGACATCGACAATTCCAAAGAAGTGGCTGCTAGACTTACCCGAGAGTATCGTGGTTGGCGATGGCTGCTTTGCCAATGCTTTAGCCTCCTGTCTCGGTGCCGGTTCGCTGTCGATAAAGGATGTGCGCAGTGAGCCCGTCTTGGCGGATGAGCGCGTCCCCACGGTGTTGGATAGCTTAAAGCGCCTATTTCTCGTCATCAGTGACAGCATGGCTCCGGCTGACGCCCTGCATGCGCACGAAGCTCTCTGGCGCTGGACCATCAGGCTCACCTCTGCAGGTGATCAGCACGACCTGGCGTT
>ERZ761603.1155-NODE-1155-length-20339-cov-18.942319_pt1 | contig 20339 bp, 26 predicted proteins | sample MGYA00511879_ERZ761603 | MGnify/ENA primary metagenome ERZ761603 (study PRJEB28899, sample SAMN02850040) | bioreactor sludge metagenome | biome: EBPR Sludge; feature: EBPR Bioreactor; material: flocular biomat | place: Australia: Thorneside Wastwater Treatment... | reverse complement strand
GCAATCAGCCTTAGTTCGCTGCTCAACTGGCCTGTCGCATGGGGCAGGCTGCGCACGCCGGTTGCTGCAAGCTGCGCCGTCAGGTTGGTGAAAAAGTCACTTGGCGCATCGTAAGCAGTAAACAACATCAGGCCTCTCCTCAAATCAATGTATGTGACTTGTGCGCGGGTTTATCGCTGGCCAGCAGGTGCTTGGCACGCTCTACCACCGCTTGCACGGTAATGCCAAAATGCGCGTAGAGTTTATCGGCGGGTGCACTGGCACCAAATCCGCTCATGCCGATAAAGTCGCTATGCGTACCCAGCCACTGGTCCCAGCCCATGCGGATGGCCGCTTCAATGCCCACGCGCACACTGCCGGGGCCAAGGATATGCTCGCGGTAGCTTAGGGGCTGGCGGGCAAACAGCTCGAAGCTGGGCAGGGAAGCGATGGCGGTGCCAATGCCTTCCTGCTGCAACAGCTCGGCGGCGGTGAGAGCAATGCCGACCTCGCTGCCGGTGGCTAGCAGCGTAACCTTGCGCTCCCCCTGAGCTTCACGTAGCAGATAGCCGCCCTTGGCGCTTTGATTCGCGCCGACTTCCAGTCGCGCGGTGGGCAGTGCTTGGCGGGAGAGCACTAGGACAGACGGGCCTTGATGGGTTAAAGCAATCTCCCAGCACTCGGCAGTTTCGATGGTATCGCACGGGCGCAGCACCAGCAGGCCGGGAATGGCGCGCAGGCTGGCCAGATGTTCAACCGGCTGGTGAGTCGGGCCATCCTCGCCAAGGCCGATGCTGTCATGCGTCATAACGTAAATAACCCGCTGCTTCATCAGCGCGGTAAGGCGAATGGCCGGGCGGCAATAGTCGGTAAAGCTCAGGAAGGTGCCGCCATAGGGGATGATGCCGCCATGCAGGGCCATGCCGTTCAGTGCAGCGGCCATGCCATGCTCACGCACGCCCCAGTGAATATAGCGACCGCTGTAATGCGCCTTGGTGAGCGTTTCCATATCCTTGGTGCGGGTGTTGTTGGACGGTGTGAGATCCGCCGAACCACCCACGAGTTCGGGCAGCACCGGAGTAAGGGTAGCCAGCACCGTGCCTGAGGCTTGGCGGGTTGCCACCTTGGGCTTACTCGCCAGCGCCTCCTCTTTCACTTTAGTCAGCGCGGCGAGGGCAGCGGCAGGAACATCGCCGTGCAGCGCGTGCAAAAAAGCCTCGCGCTGGGCATGACTCGCCAGCCGCTGCTCCCACGCGGTTACTTCGGCGCTTCCACAATCACCAACCCGGCGCCATTCAGCCAAAACAGCAGCAGGGATTTCAAACGGTGCATGCGGCCAGTTGAGCGCGGCACGGGTTCCGGCAATTTCGGTTGCTCCCAGCGGGCTGCCATGGGTGGCGGCGGTGCCCGCCTTGGTGGGGGCACCAAAACCGATGGTTGTCTTGCAGCAGATCAGATTAGGTTTATCGCTGTGATGGGCATTACTGATGGCAGTGGCAATCTGCGCCGGGTCATGACCGTCAATTGTCTGCACACTCCAGCCATAGGCGGTAAAGCGTGCCGCCGTATCCTCGGTAAAGGACAGGGCAGTGGGGCCATCAATGCTAATGCCATTATCATCATACAGCACAATCATCTTGCGCAAGGCAAGGTGCCCGGCCAGCGCCGCCGCCTCATGGCTGATGCCTTCCATCAAATCGCCATCACCTGCCATAACGTAGGTGTAATGATCGACCAGCGCATCGCCAAAACGGGCGTTCAGGTGCCGCTCGGCCAGGGCCATACCCACCGCACTGGCCAAGCCTTGGCCGAGGGGGCCGGTGGTCATCTCAACGCCAATCTGCGGGTCGTGCTCCGGGTGGCCGGGGGTGAGAGAGCCAAGTTGGCGAAATTGCTTGAGCTGCTCCAACGTCATCTGCGGATAACCCGTAAGATAGCCTAACGCATATAGCAACATGCTGCCATGCCCCCCCGAGAGGACAAAGCGGTCGCGATCCGCCCAGTCCGGTCGGCGGGCATCAAACTTCAGGAATTGGGTAAACAGTACTGTCGCTACATCGGCCATGCCCATCGGCATACCGGGATGGCCGGAGTTCGCGGCTTCAACGGCATCGGCGGCCAGAAAGCGGATGGCATTGGCAAGATCGGTATGGCTGGGCATAGCATGTCCTAATCAGAAGGTCAGGTTCCTTCTTGTAGGCTGAGGTTTATGCTTCGTCGAGGGGAAGTCGCGGGCAATAAAAAAGCCCGCCAATGGCGGGCCTATCAGAAGCAGACAGCCACTCAGCCCGTGCGGCCAAAACTCGGTAAGCAAAAGCTGAAGAACGAACCGCCAGCCGAATGGGCAACCGCATTCAGGGCCGAAACAGGGTGATCGGTGCCCGAGACTTCGGCCGAAATGCTACCCGCGCCGGACGAGCCAATATGCTTGTACGACGTGGCCTTACCGCGCTTGCCATAGCCTTTCATCGCAAAACCGGGCATTTGCCTCTCCTGTGGGTTATACCCCATCTGTGTAGCCAAATCAGGCTGTAAACGCAAGTTTCTTATGCGTACTTGCGCGTCTTTTCCAAGCCAGCACTGCGCTTCAGGTGCGCGGCTAACGCGACCATTACACGGCCGTGCAGTTCGCAGGCGGCTTCCGGACTTAAGCGGGCCAGTGCCTCGAAACCTACAACGATCGGCTGAACGGCGTTTTCGTCAAACTTAGTCATAATAAATGCCCCAAAATAGATATCCATTACTGCTGCGTCATGCCTCAGTTACTTTTCGTATACCTTAATGGGATATTAAAAGGCAAATATCATCGCCTTAAATACCTGTTTTATTTAGCTAAAATTTATGGTTAACGTTAAGGAGTAGCGACTAGCCCCACACGCCGCCCCGGCCCGAGCTAACCACAGCGCTCGGCTGGCTGCGCGCCACCTTGCCGTCGCCGTCGTAAGCGTCGCTCAGGTCATGCTGGGAGGAAAAGGCATTGGACGCGTAGGCGTCAGCCAAGGCATTGAAGGCTGAGGAGACTTTGCCCCCCCGGCTGCGACCTTTGCCACCTTTCATGTTTAATCCAGGCATGGTTTTACTATAGCTGGTGAGGTTTTAAAAAAATGAGAAAATATGGTTACATTTTAAAAATTCTCAAATTTTCAGAGAGTTATTGACCTTGCCCCCCAGATAACGCTAGGGTGCGCCGGGTAGAACAAGGACATATACGTCATGAAGCGACTGACTGAAGCCCTGAGCGAGCTTGATACCGCCGTGGACCTGCTTGAGGACACGGTGGCGAGCCAGTTGGCGGCCAGCCGCAAGCGGCAGGAGCGCCCGGCCAAGCCGGCGCGCCCGGATGACATGAATTCGCTGTTTTCTGATGGCCAGCTGAGCGCGGTCAAGCAGCGCCTTGATGATGCCATTGAGCGGCTGGAAAACGCGTTGGAGACGTCTGATGGCGCGCGTTGAAATCAGTCTGAACGGCCAGCCCTATGCGGTGGCTTGCGAAGACGGGCAGGAGAGCCGCCTACGCGAAATTGCCTCCTTCTGTGATGCCAAGATGAAGGCTTTGGCGGGCGGCAAACAAGGTGCATCAGAAGTGCAATTGCTGGTCCTGACCATGCTCACCATGGCTGACCAGCTATTCGATCTGAAGGGTGAGTTGGCCCGCACCCGCACCGGTAGCGATGCCGGGGTTGATCCCGGCCTTGAGGAAAAAGTGGCCTCAGCAATCGAAACCTTGGCCAAGCGGGTTAACGCGGTGGCCAAAAAGCTGGCGAGTGCCTGATATTTCTTGATTCTATCCTTGCTTTAAGTCCCTTCGCTCACTAGATTAGAGGTCAGGAAGGCGTGCTGCCCTGTGCGATACGCCGACACATCCCTGGGGCCGATACGAACCCTCTCGGGAGCTGTCCCTACCCGCGTCTCTGGTCTTATGCCGCTTTGCGGTGACCGTTATGGAGCGCGGGCACATGGCGCCCACCTGCTTGTGCAGGCCGCGGAGGATAATCTGGCAAACGGCTGGGCGGTGCCTTCCTGACTTTATCTTGGCCGCAGCACCAGATATAACAGCAGTGCGATGCCGATCATTTTCCCCCGTCCGCCTGCACCACCACATCCCGATCCCAACACGGCCCCGGCGCATGATCTGAAAACGGCCAAGCAGCAGATGCGCGTGACCTCGCAGCGTAATCGTGCCACCTTGCTGCAGCCCTACAAAGATGTCGCGGCACCGGGCTTGATGTTACGGGATAGTTTTTTGGCGCGCTGCCCATTGCCGCGCGGTGCTGTAGTTGCCGGCTATTGGCCGGTGAATGATGAAATCGATATTCGGCCACTACTCAATATCCTGCATGAGCATGGCCACCCGGTCCTGATGCCGGTGGTGATTAATCGCCAGCAGCCGATGCGCTTTCGGCAATGGGACCCGGCGATGGTTATGGAGCCGGGCCGTTTTGGTATTCCAGTACCGCCCGATACCTTCCCGGAGCGGCGGCCAGAGGTGGTGCTGGTGCCGTTACTGGCCTTTGATCGTTTGGGGTATCGTCTCGGGCGTGGCTCCGGCTTTTATGATCATACGCTGGAGCTGCTCCGCTCAACCGGTCGTGTCTTGGCGATTGGGATTGCGTTTGCCGGTCAGGAAGTGCAAGCGGTCCCGCATGATGTGCACGATCAGCGCCTCGACTGGATTGTGACCGAGCATTACGCCTTTGCTTGCTCGCCCCCCAGCCATCCGCAGAACGTGTTTGGTAGCCTCTAGGTCATTAACCGGACCTGACTTTAACTATTTAGTGCTTGCACTGGCCCCCGGCAAGGCGGTACGCAGTTGCGCAGTTTTTCTTTTGTGTGGAGAATTCAATGACTCAATTTTTAGGTCAGGAACAAGACCTTAACTTCGCTGTGTCACAAACACTGCAGCGTGAAGGCTATGGTCTTGTTGCTATCGCGACTAAGCTTTTTGATTATGTTGCTACGAATGACGATCCTAGCGAAATTTATCTGCTGCATAAAACTACTGGCGATGGTGTGGCTGTAACTCTGAATAATGACGGGGTGCAGATCGCACACTATCCTTTTGGATTAAATGGTCGGACACAGGTTAATGCAGTACGCTTTGTAATGGAACACACGGGTATCAAGACGGCTCCTGAGGTCATCAGTTATGTTCGCGCTAAAATGAACAACAAGACATGGGCGCCTTAAGGCCATGTCCAACCTCGCTCTTGTCTCCTTTACCGGGCCGGACGACCAGACCGACATTGGCAAACTGAAAGCCTATCAAGAGGCCTTTCCGTTTATTGAGTGGGCTATTCTGGTATTCCCGCGCGATACCGGGTCACCACGCTACCCGCAGCGCGACTGGATTCATCGCTTTTTGGATAGCGGCCCCACGCAAGCGGCGTTGCATGTCTGTGGGCAGGATGTGCATAATTTCATCAACCGCGAGCCGGAGATGTGGGAACTCGCCCAACGCTTTAACCGCGTGCAGGTCAATTTCTTTCAGGGTAAAGACCCGATCGACCCGGCCAAGCTCAGTGATACGATTAACGCCTACGGCAAGCCGGTGATCCTGCCTTATAATCCCAAGAATATGGTGACTAATGAGCAGGTTACCGCTCCACATGACGTGATTTTTGATCGCTCGGGCGGTAAAGGCCTGTCCCCCGATAGCTGGCCGGAGGCGTTAACGACCCGTTTTTGCACCTATGCAGGCGGGTTGGGGCCGGAGACGATCAGCGAACAATTCCCTCGTATTGTTGCGGCAGCTAGGGATTTACCTTTCGGGATTGATATGCAGACCGGTCTGCGTGATGAGCAAAACCGATTCGACTTCCTTAAGGTCAAATCGGTCTCCGTCTATTGCGTAAATGAAGCTGGCGCGAAACTTAATGCACTAGCCTACGCGAGTCTGATCTAGCTCCCTCTTGCCTTGCGGCAAAGCAGCGCTATACCAACGGGCGAGTTTATATGCCGGTGAGGAATTTATGGCTGGTCATTCGCAGTTTGCCAACATCATGCATCGCAAAGGGCGGCAGGACGCCAAGCGAGCCAAGATGTTCAACAAGCTGGTGCGCGAAATCATGGTGGCGGCCAAACAAGGCTTGCCTGACCCTGCGGCGAATCCCCGGTTGCGGGCGGCCATCGTGGCCGCCAAAGCGCAGAGTGTGCCGCGGGATCGTATTGAGCGCGCCATTAAGCCCGCCGATGCCGATAGCAAGCAGTATGAAGAGCTGCGCTATGAGGGCTTTGGCCCCGGCCGGGTAGCGGTGATCGTCGAGGCCCTAACCGACAACCGCAACCGCACTGCGCCAGAGCTGCGCACATTGTTTTCCAAAAATGGCGGTACGCTGGGCGAGCCGAACTCGGTAGCCTTCATGTTCAGCCGTGCGGGTAAAATTGTTTATCCCGCAAGTATTGGCAGCAATGATGCCGTTCTGGAGGCTGCAATTGAGGCTGGGGCACAGGATGTGCAGTCGGATGAACAGCAGCATATCATTTTAACGGCACCGGAAGATCTGGCCGCGGTCAGCACAGCGCTGGAAGCCAAATTTGGCGAGGCGGCGGAAGGCAAGCTGAGCTGGCAGCCCACCACAACCGTTTCTCTTGATCTGGAGCAGGCCAAGGCCTTCATGGAGTTTCTTGACGCGCTTGACGATCATGACGATGTGCAGGCGGTGTATGCCAATTACGAAATATCGGATGAGATTGCGGCGCAACTCGCCGCGTAAGGGAGTGGGCGATGTTATTGTTACGATGCTGGAGTTACAATAAGGCGGATCACGCCACCCGTTGCACCATGCTGGCCCGCTGGGCACATCAATTGGTTGACTTGGCGGGTAAGCAACCCAATGCTGAGGGCTGGGGAACATTTTCAGCTGCTGGTCTGGAGATTTCTACTCGCAGTGAGCTGGGAACAGGCGATGGGCGAATGGTCCGCACCATCACGGCCCAAATCAATTCTTATGGGCATGATGTTTTTCGTGCTGAAATTGATAATCTTTTGGATTCTAGTGCGGAAATGACCAGTGAAGTTTATTTGCATCCTGGCCATATGTTGCGTGAGGGGCCTTGGGTTACCGAGCTGATCCGGCAGGTCGCCAAGCAGACATCCTCTGCCCCGCGTCCAGCGCCGCGCCCGCAACCGGGCAGCCAGCCGGTCGGCTTGGGCTAAACCCATTCTTGCTTTGTTCTCAAACGCGGGTAAGCTGGGGGTATGCGGATTCTCGGCCTCGACCCCGGCCTGACCCATACCGGGTGGGGCATCATCGACAGTGAGGGCAATCGCCTGCGCCATGTGGCCAGCGGGCGCATCAGTGCATCGCCTAAGCTGGCCATGGCTCAGCGTCTGGCCGTGATTGATGCCGCACTCACAAAAATTTGCGAAGACCACCAGCCTGACAGCGCGGCGGTGGAGGAAACCTTTGTGAATAAAAACCCCCTCTCGGCGCTCAAGCTTGGGCAGGCGCGTGGCGTGGCCCTGCTCGCTCCGGCGCGTTATGGCATCGAGGTGGCCGAGTATGCTGCCAATCTGGTCAAAAAAAGCGTGGTGGGCGCAGGTCACGCCGAGAAGGAGCAGGTGGCCATGATGGTACACACACTGCTTGGCAAGCAGGTGCAGTTCGGCTCGCCCGATGCGGCGGATGCGCTGGCGGTAGCCATTTGCCATGCACATCATTATTCTTCCTTGCAGGTGGCTCATGTTCGCTAAACTCAAAGGCATTCTCGATAGCACCGACGACGACACCGCCGTGATTGATGTTGGCGGCGTTGGCTATCTTGTCAGTGCCTCGCGCAGTACGCTCACCCGCCTTGGCGCGCCGGGCAGTGCGGTGAGTGTGCTGATCGAAACCCATGTGCGCGAGGATAAAATCGCGCTCTTCGCCTTTGCCAGCGCGGCCGAGCGCGACTGGTTCCGTCAGCTGTATAGCGTGCAGGGCGTGGGGCCGAAGGTCGCGCTGTCCATTCTCTCCGCTCTGCCGCCCGATACGCTGGCCACCGCCATTGCGGCGGGCGATGCCAAGCTGCTGACGCGGGCCGATGGGGTGGGGCCAAAGCTGGCGACGCGTATTGTGACCGAGCTGAAGGGTAAGGTCGGTGCGATTGGTTTGGCGTCTGCTCCGTCTGCGGCCCTGGCGCTGCCTGCCCAACCCAGCGGCGCGCTAGCTGATGCGGTGTCTGCGTTGGTGAATTTGGGTTATGGCCGCACCGAGGCGTTTACCGCCGTGTCGCAAGCGCGGGCGCAGTTGGGTGAGGGAGCGGATGTCAGCACACTCATCCGCGCTGGATTGAAGGAGTTGTCGGCATGAGCGAACGAACCCTGTCCCCGCACGATCAGAACGATTCCGACGCCGGCGTGCGCCCGCTCAAGCTGGCCGACTTCACCGGGCAGCAAGCCTTGAAGAGCAATCTGGCCGTGTTTATCGAGGCGGCGCGCACGCGTGGCGAAGCGCTCGATCATGTGCTGTTCTTCGGCCCGCCGGGCTTGGGCAAAACCACGCTGGCGCAGATTGTCGCCAAGGAGCTGGGGGTGAATTTCCGCGCCACTTCCGGCCCGGTCATCGCCAAGGCGGGCGATCTCGCGGCCATTCTCACCAATTTGCAGCCCAATGATGTGTTGTTCATCGATGAAATCCACCGCCTCAACCCGGCAGTGGAGGAGATTTTATACCCGGCGATGGAAGATCGCGTGCTCGACCTCATCATCGGGGAGGGGCCAGCCGCCCGCTCGGTGCGGATCGACCTGCCGCCCTTTACCCTTATCGGTGCTACCACCCGCTCCGGCCTCATTACCCGCCCGTTGCGTGAGCGCTTTGGCATTCCTCTGCGCTTGCAGTTTTACCAGCCAGAGGAACTGGCCAGCATTGTCACGCGGCAAGCCCAGCTGTTTGGTATTGCGCTCGCCAAGGATGGTGCGCTGGAGATTGCGCGGCGCTCACGCGGTACCCCGCGCATTGCCGGGCGGCTGCTGCGCCGCGTGCGCGACTTTGTGTTGGTCAGCGGGGCGGACAGCATCACCGCCACAGCTGCCGATGCCGCACTACTGCGCCTTGAGGTTGACGCGCGCGGGTTTGACAGCATGGACCGCAAGTACCTCACCTGTCTGGCCGATCATTATGGTGGCGGCCCGGCGGGGGTGGAGACACTCGCCGCCGCGCTGGCCGAGCAGCGCGACGTGCTGGAGGAAGTGATCGAACCCTACCTCATCCAGCAAGGCCTGCTGCAACGCACCCCGCGCGGGCGCGTGCTGAGTGAGTCTGGTTGGCGCTACCTCGACCGCGAAGCCCCAGCGGGCGTGCAGAATGAGATAGGGTTGCTCGTGACGGAGGAGACACAAGATGACTGATCTCGTCACAGATATCTCAACAGGGCAACCATCTGACTATTGGACATCCAAATTAGTCTCAATGTCGGAGGCTTCCCAAAGAAGTACTAATAATAAAATTGCGTCTCACGTTACGTTAGCTAGTGCCCAAGGTAGAATCAAAAGTGGGTATACAGTTAGGACTGTAAGAGAAATCATCCTTAACGATATAAGAGAGCTTGGGCAAGATATGGCTAGGCTTGCGATTGATCTGCATATCCATGGTTACGTACAAACCGGAACAGAAATCATCAAAACGTGCAAATTAGCCCTCGAAAGCTTGTTCGCTGTAAACAGCAGTGCGCTTTCGGCCTACGAAAGCATTTCGGTTGAGCAGGTTGAAAAACTGAAAAGAGATATGCAGGTGGAGGTTGCTTCCTTTTTGGGTACGCTAATTCAGGACATGAATAACAGTGTTGTTGGAAAGGGTGTTTATATGGCCAACAAGAATACACCACCGAATACGCCTCATGTTGTGGCTGGGAATAATAGCTCTGTCATCATCGGATCGCAGGGCGTAAATGTGCAACAAGGCAAGGGTAACACCATAGCTCCTCAAAATCCCTTCTTAAAGTTGCTCTCACTGGTCTGGACATGGCTCAAAACCAAGTCTGGTATGTAGCAGGCATGCACACCTTCACCACTCGCGTATATCTGGAAGACGTCGATGCGGGCGGCATTGTCTATCACGCCAATTATTTGAAGTATGCCGAGCGGGCGCGCACCGAGTGGCTGGCGGGCAGCGGCATCCGCCATGCGCAGGTGATGGTGCAGGGGGCGGCCATCATCGTCAAATCCCTGTTCATCGACTATCTGCTGCCGTTGCGCCTTGAGCAGGATGTGCGCATCGACACCCGTGTGGTCAAGTCCGGCGGCGCTTCGGCTGAGCTGGAGCAGCTCATTTACGGCCATGCCGGGCTGTGCGCCCGCTTGCAGGTGGAGCTGGTGCATACCGTGGGCGGCAAGCCCGTGCGGTGGAGCGAGCCATTGAAGGCGATCCTTTCGGCCTGAGGCCATCGGGTGCCGTCGGGCGAGGCAACCGGTGAGGGGAAGGTAAACTGCGGCAATCGGCGCGGGGTTTGTACCGATTAAAACCTTGAGCAAAACCGGCGAATCCGGGATAGTGCGGCGGTTATTCTACACCCTGCCATTTTCTGTGAGGCCGCATGACTACCCGTACCGCCACCACTGCCGAAGCTCTGGGCAACAACAGCGCCATTATTGACAGTGCGCAGGTGAGCACCAGTGTCGCCGCGCATGATGTTAGCGCTTTGGGTCTGTTCCTGCAGGCCGACTTTATTGTCCAGTCGGTCATGATCCTGCTGCTGCTGGCCTCCATCTGGTGCTGGACGGTGGTGTTTGAGAAAACCTGGCGGCTGAAGAAGCTGCGTGCGCAGGCCGACCAGTTTGAGGATGATTTCTGGAACGAAAGCTCGCTGGATACCCTGTACGACCGCGTCTCCGGTAACCCGGCCGACCCGATGGCGGCGGTGTTCACCGCGGGCATGAAGGAGTGGCGCAGCTCCACCACCGGTATTAAAGGCGCGCATGTGCCTGCCACCGGCCTGAAGGAGCGCATTGAGCGCGTCATGCAGGTGACCATCGGCCGCGAGATGGCCGAGGTTGAAAGCGACATGACCTTTCTGGCCACGCTCGGCTCGGCCGCACCGTTTATTGGTCTGTTCGGCACCGTCTGGGGCATCATGAACAGTTTTACCGCCATTGCCGGATCGCAAAGCACCTCGCTCGCGGTGGTGGCGCCGGGTATTGCCGAGGCGCTGTTTGCTACCGCCATCGGTCTGGTCGCGGCCATTCCCTCGGTGATCTTCTACAACAAGTTCGCCAACGATATCGGCCGGTATGGCCAGCGCTTGCAGGATTTTGCCGATCAGTTTTCCACCATTCTCTCGCGCCGCCTTGATGAGCGGGCCTAAGGAGTAGCCATGGCCGGAGGTCTGATGAAGCGCGGCACTGGTGGCCGCAAATATCCCGCCAACGCCGAGATCAACGTGACGCCGATGGTGGACGTCATGCTGGTGTTGTTGGTGATCTTCATGGTCACCGCGCCGATGCTGACGGTAGGGGTGCCGGTCGAGCTGCCCAAGGTCAACGCGCCCGCTATTCCCGATGATCGTACCCCGGTTGAAATCAGCATCAAGCGCGATGGCACCATCTATGTGCAGGAAAAGCCGGTCAGCTTTGACAATCTCATCCCGCTGCTGATGGCGGTGACCGAGAGCAATCAGGATGTGCGCCTGTTTGTGCGTGGCGATGCCAAGCTGGATTACGGCGAAATCATGAAGGTGATGGGCAGCATCACCGCCGCCGGGTTCAAGAAAGTGGCACTGGTGGCGCTGCCCGCTGGCGCATCGGCTCCGAATTAAGACATGAACTGGCGCGAGCATCCTTTCCTCACCTCGCTGGGGCTGCACCTGTTGGTGTTTCTCCTTGTGGTGTTCGGGCTGCCGCAGTTCGGGCCGGATGAGATCATGACCGCACAGCCCATTCCAGTAGAGATCATCTCGCCGGATCAGGCCGCGCAGGCACCGCCCAAGCTGCGGACCCCGCCGCCCGCCCAGAAACCACCGCCTGAGCCGCCGCAGCCTACACCGCCGCCGCCGCCCGTGCCGGATGACATCCCGGTCCCGCAGAAGGATAAACCCAAGGATCCGCCCAAAAAGCCGCCAGAGACCAAACCGCAGCCGCCCAAGCCGCAGCCCCAGGCCAAAAAGCCGGAGACACCCAAGAAACCGCCGCAGCCCAAGCAGAATCAGCAATTCGCCAACCTGCTCGACAAGCTGTCTCAGACTACCGAGGACAAGCCCGCGCAGGACGGCATGGAGGATAGCCCGGTCGAGGAGTCGCCCACGCTCAGTCAGTTGCTGAATGGCAGCGAGATGGATGCGGTGCGTCAGCAGGTGATGGGTTGCTGGCTTGAGCCAACCGGCCTGCGCGAGGGCGAGAAGCTGGTGGTGGAAGTGCAGGTGCAGGTCAATCGCGATCGCACGGTGCGCTCGGCCAAGGTGGTGGACACCGGGCGGATGCGCGCCGATCCGTTCTACCGCACGCTGGCTGAAAGCGCCGTACGCGCCATGTATAATCCCCGGTGCAGCCCCTTGCTGCTCCCCCCGGATAAGTATAGTACTTGGAAAACCATTACCTTCCGCTTCTCACCCGGAGATATTTTTTAGTGATAATTTTCGATAGTATGCTATCGGTTCCAAATGGCTACTTTAGTAAGCATATCTAACTCAGAGGTTGCTGCAGAATACCGACGTTGGAAAAGCCTAGTATCGAACGATACCGCCTATCCCTGCAACCACAACATCTCTTTGGATGAAGTTTTGGATGCCCACTTTTTGGTAGCAGACAGATTTTATACACTCGGCAAAGGGATTGGTGGTTGTGGTCCTAAGAGTATCGATTAATTGCACAGCGCATTAACAAGGCAGTTTTCTAGCTATGGGGGGGTGAATAAATGGAAGAATGACCTTGAGGTAGCTGCAAGCCTTACTTATGGACTCGTAATGAACCATGCATTCTATGATGCTAATAAGCGTACAGCGTTCCTTACCCTGTTACTGTTTCTAAATAAAATCAACAGAGTTCCTAAAGTTAGTAAAACTGAATTCGAAGATTTCTTGGTGAAAATTGCTAATAAGTCCCTTTCAAAGGGCAGGAGGTATCAAGAACTGATTCTTAGAAATAGCCCTGAAGATGCTGAGGTTTATCTTATAGCGGAATATCTGCAAAAGAATACGCGTCGAAGGGATTCGGCTAAGCATTCTATCACTTATAGAGACTTGGATAGACTTCTAAGGAAGCATGGATTCTCACTAATCAGTCCGAGCGGCAATAGGATTACTGTTGTTCAGGAATCTAATCACCGTTCAATTTTTTTAAAATGGGCCGGTAGGCAAAAAGCCCTAGGTACTATTGGTTTTCCATCTATGAGCAAGCAAGTCCCCCGAGGTGAGCTAGATAGAGTTAGAAAGCTTACTGGTTTGACAGAGCAGAATGGCTATGATTCAGCAGTGTTTTTAGGTGAATACGAACCGTTGGCTCTTCTAATTGAAGAGTATTATGAGCAGTTATTGAGCTTAGCTGATCGCTGAATTTTCTTTACGCATCTGCGGCGAAGTTCGTACTTGCAGCCCGTTTAACTTGCTTTATTGTCCATTTTACTAATTCTGACTTGGAGTTTCCATGCTGCGTTTTCTTCTTGCTACCCTGCTGGTTCTAGCTCCCGCGCTGGCCCGGGCTGAGCTGGTGATCGATATCAATCAGGGCGTGACCGAGCCGATGCCGATTGCCATTCAGGCGCTGGTCGGGGCAAGTGAAGAGGAAGCCCGTGTCGGTCGTGATATCGCCCGCGTGGTGAGTGCCGATCTCGAGCGCTCGGGCCTGTTTCGTCCGCTTGATCCGCGCAGCTTTTTGCAGGACGCGGCCGACACCGCCAATACGCCGCGCTTTCCTGACTGGCGCGCCATAAACGCCAGTGCGCTGGTCGCCGGAAAGGTTACCCGTCAGAGTGATGGTCGCTTGCGCGTCGAGTTCCGTCTGTGGGACGTGTTCGCCCAGCAGCAGCTGGCGGGTATGGCCTATCAGACCACGGCCGACAACTGGCGCCGCATTTCCCACATTATCGCCGATGCCATATACAAACGCATGACAGGCGAGGCGGGCTACTTTGACACCCGGATCGTTTATGTGGCCGAGAGCGGCCCGATGAACAAGCGCATCAAGCGGCTGGCCATCATGGATCAGGACGGCGCCAACAACACCTATCTGACCGATGGTCGTGTGCTGGTGCTCACTCCGCGCTTCTCGCCCGCCATGCACCAGATCACCTATCTGGCCTATTACAACAATAAGCCACGCGTCTATCTGTTCGACATCGATAGCGGTCGTCAGGAAAAGCTGGGCGATTTCCCCGGCATGACTTTTGCCCCGCGCTTCTCGCCGGACGGCAGCAAGGTCATCATGAGCTATGCCAAGGATGGTAACTCGGATATCTATACCATGGACCTGCGCTCGCGGCAGACCACGCGCTTGACCGCCGATGGCTCGATTGATACGGCACCCAGCTACTCGCCGGACGGCAAGCGGATTGCCTTTGAGTCGGATCGCTCGGGCAGCCAGCAGATCTATGTCATGGGAGCCGATGGCAGTGCGCCGCAGCGCATCAGCTTTGGCACCGGCCGCTATGGTAGCCCGGTATGGTCGCCGCGTGGGGACCTTATTGCCTTCACCAAAATGCAGGGTGGTCAGTTTTATATCGGCGTGATGCGCCCGGATGGCAGCGGTGAGCGGCTGCTGACGCAGGGCTATCTGGTCGATGGCGCAACTTGGGCTCCCAATGGCCGTGTGGTCATTTTCTATCGGGAACAGCCGCGTGGTAACGACCGCGATCCGCGCCTGTGGTCGATCGATATTACCGGCCGTAACGAGCGTCAGGTGACCACTCCCGGCGATGCGTCCGACCCGGCCTGGTCGCCGCTGCTGCCGTAAGTTAACGCGGCTGCGTTAACAGCCTGATCTTAACCAAATTTCCGTTGCGTTATGCCTGTCCGTGTTGCATCAAACAACCGGACAGGAGTTTCTCTTATGATATTCGATCTTGATACTTGTGCGGCCCCACAGGAACAGAAAGATAGCCAGACATTACCAATCCCGATGTCCTTCGCGCCGCCGGAAGGATACTCGCCTGAAGTTCATGCCAAGTTCATCGGATGGCGGGCCTATTATGGTCTTCCCGTAAAGGCTGATCCTTTGCGTGAGGTGCCGATGGCGGTGGTGTTTCAGCTGTGCGGGCGTCGGTGCGCCATGTCGCAACTCGATCCGCATTTTCGTGCGGCGCGCAAGACCATTGCCAGTATGGCGGCGCAACTCAAGGTTCCGCGCGACAAGGATGACTGTGAGGTTACCATTCTGCGCAATCATCGCTACGCCGTAACGATTGCCTCGCCGATTGTGTGTGTCGGCGAATATGGTCTTCAAGACGCGTGGAACCGTGGCTTTCAGCAGGCGCATTGGCTGCGGCAGTTGCTCCTGTCGGGAGTGCCCAAACAATCGGGTAAGGATGTCGATCTTCTTAATGGGCTTCTTCCCGGTATAACCCCGGATGGCTATCTCACCGCCTATCCCAAGCGGTTTTGGTTGACATCCTACGTGCCGCACTCCGGCAGTGAAACCCAGTGGACGGGCGGGCACCTAATCAGGGATTTCGCTATCCTGTCCGGCGACCGGATTCGCCGACGGACTTTGGAAAGCACAGCCCTAGCCGTCCGCTTATGCGGGGCCAAGTTGGCTATGTGCTAAATCCATAGCCGAAATGTTGCAAAAATAACACTTTATGTCTGCGCGGTTCAGCTTAGGGTAGGCGAGACAAAATGGCACCTTGCTTGACAAAGGGTTATCCCATATTCCCCGTTCAGTGCGCGTGCTCGGCAAGAGTGGCGTTGGTTTCTTATCTGAAGGGGTAAACACGATGCGTAACAAGCTTCTGTCGTTGGTTGCCGCCGCGCTTCTGCTGGCGGGTTGTTCGTCCACATCGTCCACGGGCGGTGCGGATGGTATGGGTGGGTCGGGCGCCGTGGTGCCGGGCACTCAGGCTGATCTGGTTCAGAACGTGGGCGACCGCGTATTTTTTGCTTTTGACAGCGCTCAGCTGACCGCCGAAGGCAAGGCGACCCTTGATCGTCAAGCTGCCTGGATGGCGAAGTATGGCAACGTTAAAGTGACGGTTGAAGGTCACTGCGACGAGCGCGGCACCCGCGAGTACAACCTCGCGCTCGGTGAGCGTCGTGCCACAGCGGCCCGTAACTACCTGATCGCCAAGGGTGTGGCTGCGGCCCGCGTTGGCACCATCAGCTACGGCAAGGAACGTCCGGAAGCCATGGGCTCGAGCGAAGAGTCCTGGGCCCGCAACCGTCGCGGTGTGACGGTCGTTCAGTAAGCCCTACTGACTTACATGGCAGCGCCGGGATGGCATGCGTCATCCCGGCGCTTGTTTTTTGTGAGGTTCTGGCGCATGGTGCCGCACATGATGACACGCCTTCTTCCCGCCTTTTTTTGTGTGCTGCTGTTGCCGGTGGCCGCGCTGGCCAGCTCGAACAACCGTAATGGGGTGAGCGCCGATTACGTCAACATCCTTGAAGGTCGCATCCAGATGCTCGAAGAGCAGGTGAAGAGTCTCACCAATCAGGTTGAGCAGGCCAATTATCAGGCCCGTACGGCGCAGGAGCGTCTCGCCCGGGTGGAAGAAGATGTAAACACGCGTTTTCGTATGATAGAAGGCGGCAGCAGTGGTGCTACCACATCCAGCGCTGCGGGGGACATGATCCCGGACCGCGCACCGGGTGGACTGACGCCCGAAGGTACGGCGCGGGCCAATCCTGATACCCAGCGGCTTGGTCAGCTCACCGAGGGTGAGGCTCCGGTGATGCCGAATGACCCCAATCTGGCCTACGACCAAGCCTTCCAGAAAGTGCGGGCCGGTGATTATGAAGCCGCAGAAAGCGCACTGCGCGCCTTTGTGCAGAAATGGCCCAAGAGTGAGCTGTCGAGTAATGCCAGCTACTGGCTGGGTGAGACCTACTATGTGCGCGGCGACTACCCGGCTGCGGCCAAGGCGTTTGCTCAGGGGTTTCAGGCTTACCCAAAGGGTGCAAAGGCTGAGGATACCTTGCTCAAGCTGGCTCTAACGCTTGGCTCCATGGGTCGGGCCAAGGATGCCTGTGTCACACTCGACCAGCTCACAGCCGAATTCCCGCGCCTCTCCTCTACCAACCGCCGCCGCGTCGAGCAGGAGCGTACTGAACTTGAGTGCAGCACCGCCAGCAAACCTGCCAAGCCGGGTAACCGCGCCAATTAATCTGGCCGCGCGTCTGTCGGCTCTTGGCGTGAAAGGATCGCGCTGGGCTGTTGCACTGTCCGGCGGGCCGGACAGCACAGCACTGCTGTCGCTTCTCCTTGAGATAAACCCACAGACTGAGGCCCTGATTGTCGATCATGGCTTGCGCCCGGAATCCATGGCTGAAGCGCAGCGAACCACTGCGCAAGCGCGCGCATTAGGCGCACAGACCCGGATTTTGCAGTGGGAGGGAGAGAAGCCGACCACGCATATTCAGGTCAGTGCACGACAGGCCCGTTACAGGCTGTTGGGGGAGTATTGCGAGGCGAACAGAATTAGCCACTTGTTTCTGGCGCATCATGCCAACGATCAGCTTGAGACTGTCGCCCTGCGTGCTGAGCGTAGTAGTGGCTGGCGGGGGCTGGCGGGTATGCCGTGGGTGAGTGAGCGAGGGGACATAACGCTCGTGCGCCCCTTGCTGGATGTCATGAAAGGGGAGCTGGTTTCGCACTGTGACAGGCAGGGTCTATCTTATGTTCTGGACCCCAGTAATTCAAACCCTCGTTTTGCGCGGGCGCAATTGCGCCATGTGGGGGGAGATCTGGCTCGATACGTGTCTATTCAGCATGAGAACGCCAGACGGCGTCAGCAGGAAATTGCAGTCTTGAGTGCGCTTGATGGGCAGACTTATCGCGTTTGTGTAAGCGGTGGCTACGCTACCGTGCTGCGTGAGGCGCTCACTCAGCCTGGCTTGCTGCGCGTAATGCTGGGTTTGATCGGACAGGCCGACTATCCCCCCAACGAGGCTCAGGAAATGGCAGCCATTGGACGCTTGCAAAAGGGGCAGGGGCTGACACTCGCCGGATCCCGCCTGTTATGCCGAAGCGAAGATATCCTGATTGTCCGCGAGCCGGCAGCGATTGTCCCCGTTGAAGTTGCGGTGGGCACAACCCAGCTGCGCTGGGATCGTCGCTGGCTGGTCCGGGGCAAGGTGGGCGAACGGGTCGAGCCTCTGGCCGGTCATCCGTGGCGTAGTTTGGCACAGGCTAAGGAACTAGACGTATTGCCGGGTGCCGCGCGGGCTGCGCTGCCATTTGGTGTGGGGCAGGGGGTACTGGAGCGCCGCTGGAGTCCGCTTGCCCGGCCTTTACGACAAATTTTTGAGATAAATGAAGGCAATGCCCCATTGTCAGCAAAGAGTTAGCACTTATTTAATAGACTGAAGCTTTGGTGAGGCGCATTCTGCGCGGAGAGGTCGACTGATATGAATAACGCATCTGGCAAGAATATCCTGATCTGGCTGGTTATGGGCCTGCTCCTGCTCTGGCTGGTCAATATCTTCAGCACACCGACCGGCACTACTACCCCAGGCCAGAGCCAGACGATTAGCTACAGCGAATTTCTTGACGCCGTGCAGGCGGGCAAGGTGACCGAAGTGGTAATGCAGGAGGATACGCTGCGCGGCCTCTTCAAGTCGGACTCTGCGGATGCCAAGTCAAGCTTTACCACTCAAATCCCCGCCGGGGCCAATGTGGTGGACAGTCTGCGGACCGCGGGCGTGAAAATTACCGCTGTGCCAAAATCGGAAGCCAAGGCCTCGCTGTTCGAGCTGCTGATGGCGTGGTTCCCGATGCTTCTGTTCATCGGTATCTGGATTTTCTTCATGCGTCAGATGCAAAGCAGCAGTGGCAAAGCGATGGGGTTTGGCAAAAGCAAAGCCAAGTTGCTGACCGAAAAATCGGGTCGCGTGACTTTTGATGATGTGGCCGGCATTGATGAAGCCAAGGATGAGTTGCAGGAAGTTGTCGAGTTTCTCAAAGATCCGCACAAGTTCCAGCGGCTGGGTGGCAAGATTCCTAAAGGTGTTTTGCTGGTCGGCCCACCGGGTACCGGTAAGACCCTGACCGCCCGCGCGGTGGCGGGCGAGGCGAATGTGCCGTTCTTTACTATCTCCGGCTCCGACTTTGTGGAGATGTTTGTCGGTGTCGGTGCCAGTCGTGTTCGCGATATGTTTGAGCAGGCTAAAAAGAACGCACCGTGTATCGTGTTCATTGACGAAATTGATGCGGTGGGCCGCCATCGTGGGGCCGGTCTTGGTGGTGGTAATGATGAGCGCGAGCAGACCCTTAACCAGTTGTTGGTCGAGATGGATGGGTTTGAGGCCAATGAAGGCGTCATCCTGATCGCGGCCACCAACCGCCCGGACGTGCTTGATCCTGCGTTACTGCGCCCAGGTCGCTTTGACCGTCAGGTGGTAGTGCCTAATCCGGATATCGGCGGGCGCGAGAAGATTTTGCGTGTGCATATGCGCAAGGTGCCGCTGGCACCGGATGTGGACGCCCGCGTGATTGCGCGCGGCACTCCCGGTTTTTCGGGCGCTGATCTGGCCAATCTGGTCAATGAAGCGGCCTTGATGGCGGCGCGGGCCAACAAGTCAGCCGTGAGTATGGCCGAGTTTGAGGGTGCCAAGGATAAGGTCATGATGGGGGCCGAGCGCCGCAGCATGGTCATGACCGAGCAGGAAAAGAAGCTGACGGCTTATCATGAAGCGGGCCATGCCGTTGCCGCGCTGCATATGGTTGACAGTGACCCCATCCACAAAGCCACTATCATTCCTCGTGGCCGGGCGCTGGGGATGGTGATGCGTCTGCCAGAGGGGGATCGTATCTCGGTTTCGCGCGACAAGCTGAAGGCCGATTTGGTCGTGGCTATGGGTGGCCGTATTGCCGAAGAGATGATCTTTGGTCATGGAAAAGTTACCACGGGAGCTTCCGGAGACATCACCATGGCCACGAATATGGCCCGTAAGATGGTAACCGAGTGGGGCATGTCTGATCGTCTTGGCCCGCTACGCTATTCCAGTAATGAAGAGCATGTCTTTTTGGGTCACTCGGTGGCGCAGCAAAAAAATATCTCGGAAGAAACCGCCAAGATCATTGATGAGGAAACCAAGCTGATCGTGGAAGGGGCCTATGCACAGTGTCAGAAAATCCTGACCGATTACCGCCATGAGCTGGAAACGGTGGCTCAGGGGTTGCTGGAGTACGAAACCCTTTCGGGTGACGAGATCAAAGCCCTGTTGCGTGGGGAAAAGCCCGATCGCAGCAGATCGGAAGAGCACACGTCTGAACTCCAGTAACCTTGTAATATCGTATGCCG
>ERZ761603.1154-NODE-1154-length-20358-cov-39.098803_pt1 | contig 20358 bp, 22 predicted proteins | sample MGYA00511879_ERZ761603 | MGnify/ENA primary metagenome ERZ761603 (study PRJEB28899, sample SAMN02850040) | bioreactor sludge metagenome | biome: EBPR Sludge; feature: EBPR Bioreactor; material: flocular biomat | place: Australia: Thorneside Wastwater Treatment... | reverse complement strand
TGCGGTCGACCAGTTCCCGCGCCTCGTTTTCATTCAGGATCAGCGGCGGCAGCAGACGGATCACCCTGTCCGCCGTCACGTTGATCAGCAACCCGGCGGCCAGCGCCTTGCCGACCAGTTCCCCGCACGGACGATCGAGCTCGATGCCGATCATCAGCCCGCAGCCACGGATTTCCCTGACGCCCCTGACGCCGGCCAGCGCCTCGGCGAACAGCCTGCGGATCAGCGCACCGACGGATTCCGCCTGCGCCATCAGGCCATCCTGCTCGATGGTGGCGATCGTCGTCAGCGCCGCCACGCACGCCAGCGGATTGCCGCCGAAGGTGGAACCGTGCTTGCCCGGCTCGAACAGTCCGGCCGCCCTGCCACCGGCCATGCAGGCGCCGATCGGCACACCCGAACCGAGGCCCTTGGCCAGCGTCGCGATATCCGGGAGGATGCCGGCGTGCTGGTAGCCGAACCATTTGCCGGTGCGCGCCATGCCGCACTGCACCTCGTCGCAGATCAGCAGCCAGCCCTGGTCGTCGCACAACTGACGCAGCCCCTTCTGGAATTGGGGCGAAGCGAGGTTGATGCCGCCCTCGCCCTGGATGATCTCCAGCATCACGGCGACGATGTTCTTGTTGTGCCTGCCGATCGCCTTGACCGCCTCGAGATCGTCGTACGGCACGCGCACGAAGCCGGCGACAAGCGGCTCGAAACCCGCCTGCGCCTTGCGGTTGCCGGTGGCCGAAAGCGTCGCCATCGTCCGCCCGTGGAAGGCCTTTTCCATGACGATGATGGTCGGCGAGTCGATGCCCTTCCTGTGGCCGTAGTAGCGCGCCAACTTGATCGCCGCTTCGTTGGCTTCGCAACCGGAATTGCAGAAGAAGATCTCCTGCATTCCCGACAGTTCCGCCAGCCGATCGGCGAGTTCCTCCTGCTCGCGGATCTGGTAGAGGTTGGACGTATGCAGCAGGCGCCCGGCCTGGGCGGCGATCGCCGACACCAACCTAGGATGGGCATGGCCGAGCGTCGAGACGGCAATCCCGGACAATGCATCCAGGTAATCCCTGCCGTCGACATCGGTAATCCGGCACCCCTGACCGTGGCTGAACGCCACCGGCAACCTGGCGTAGGTATTCATCACATGCGACATCGGACAACCCCAGAAAACGAAAACGGCGGACATTGCCGCCGGAACGACCGCAACCTCCGACGGCGGGCCAGCACCGGAGGGGTTGCAGAAAAATGAATGTTAAGTCAAAAACAAGGCCTTGTATATAATGCACAGCCATCCGCATCACCGCATCCGGGACCGCCTGCCGGCCCCGGTGCAACGGAACGCCGGTCGTCGGAGGCAAGGCACAGCGAACATGAAACCGGGCGATCACGCCACAGTTCCAAGCCTTCTGCTAGAATGCGTCACAGCAAGGTCGCAACGCCCGACAAGACATAGTGGATCAATGACAACATCAGAATCGACCACCTTCATCATCGTTGGCCTCACCAAGGAAGGGCGCAAGTTCCGCCCGAGCGACTGGGCGGAACGCCTGTGCGGCGTCATGTCCGCGTTCGGCGCGGAGCGCAAGATGAAATACTCGCCCTACGTCGGACCCGGCGACCACAACGGCCAGAAGGCGGTGTTCGTCGACGGCCGTCTCGGCGAGATCGAGCCGATGGCCTACCGCTTCATGCTCAATTTCGCACAGGACAACGACCTGCAGATCGTCGACGGCGTTTGCCGGCTCGACGGCAAGAAATAGCTGCGCTTTCTTTCGTACAAGGGCGATGCCATGAGACAAGTCGGGTCCAGGCACGAACGCCCTCTTGCCCGCAACGCCAGCGGGGAGCTACTGATCGAGGGCGCCCGTTTCAGCGAAGCCGTTTCCCATCTCGCGCAGACCACCTTCATTCCCAAGGGGGTCTATCGATTCCATTCCCAGGAAGACGCCAATCGGCAACAGGAGCGATGCCTTATTCTCGGAATGGCGCGGCGTGCCGCACAACAAACCTGATGGAAGAGTTCAGCCGTCCAGCCACCCTGGCGGATCTCAAACTGCTGCTCCGGTCGCTTGATGAACATGGCGTCGATTACCTGCTGATAGGGGGTTACGCGCTCGCTGCACACGGCTACCAGCGGGCCACGATAGATATCGACCTGCTTGTTCCGGGAAATGTGGCAAGCGGGCAGCTGATCAAGGACGCATTGATGGTATTGCCTGACCAGGCGGCAAGGGATCTCGAGCCCAAATGGTTCGCGGACGGCGAAAACATCCGCGTCGCCGATGCATTCATCGTCGATCTCCTGCTCAATGCAAACGGACAGTCTTTCGACACCCTGAGCCGTTACGCACAAACGATCGATCTTGATGGCATCCCGGTCAAGACAGTCAGCCTCGAAGGTCTGTTGCTCACCAAGCGGACGATGCGCGACAAGGATGCCGTCGACCGAATCGTCATCGAACGCGCCCTGGAAGCGCTCAAGGCTTCAGATGACCAGCGCGGCGCCGATTGAGTGAGCGTCCGCAGCGCGTTATCGATGCGCCTGCAACCGGGCACGAACCGATTCATAAAGCCGCTTCTTCGTCCCGTCGGAAATCGGAATTTGATTGATCCGATCCCGAACTACTCCACCATCCACAATCTTGTGCCGCAGCATTGCTTCGACAAACGGCCAATCCTTGTCCTTTCCGGCAGCCAGTATTGACGCCGCAAGGTCATGCGGCTCCAGGCAGTAACCGATCTTGAGGTCGGTGTTTTCGTTCTGCACCTTGACCCGGCGACTTTCCCAGCCCTCCGGAAGAATGGAGGTTTCCGGCCCGACGCCTTGGGCATAGTAGCCAAATCGTTCGTCAAACGGCGAGAGTCCCCAGATCGCACCATCATCACATCGGCAAGGTCAGGGCGATGCAAAGGGCAGCAATCCGCCTCCCGCGATTGCAGCAGAACCTCCGGCGCATCCGGCACCGCGCCAAGAATCGACTGACTGCCCACCACCACGATTTCGTACTGGTCGGTAACCGCTGCGGCGGCGCGAATCAGATGCTCAAGTTCACGGCGCTTCATGTTCGCTACGCCACTGTTTCAGAAAGGCGAAACGCTCCCGATTGGTCAGGACACCTGAAAACGGTGACGACTGACGCAACGCGGCAGCCCTCGGCGAATCCTCGACCGCAACCGAAAGGCAAGCCTCGACCCCCTGATCCATCAGATGCTCCCACTCACTCAAGTAGGGCTGGGAGGAAGTGCATACGGTCTCGCGCCAACGAGCCAGGGTCCCCCTTGCCTTTTCGAACAAGGAAGGATCATGCATGACCCGCTCGGCAACCAGGCGATGCAGAGCAAGGCTGCGCTGATCAATCTCGTCGTGCGTTCTCATGGAATGTTCCCGGTTTCGGCCATTACCAACAACGCTACTTCATTCCTTGTCGGGTACTGTAGCAAAAACAAAAGGCACCCGCAGGTGCCTTTTCATTTCGTGCCGTGCAGGGATCAGGCAGCAGCGAGCGCCTTGATCTGCGCGGACAGGCGGCTCTTGGTGCGCGAGGCCTTGTTCTTGTGGACGATCTTCTTGTCGGCGATGCGGTCGAGGACCGCGACGGACTGCTGGTAGACGCCCTGGGCGGCGGTCTTGTCGCCTGCTTCGATCGCCTGGCGCACGCGCTTGACGGCGGTACGCAGGGTCGAACGCAGGCTGGCGTTGTGGGAGCGCTGCTTGTCAGCTTGACGGGCGCGCTTGCGGGCTTGTGCGCTATTGGCCATGAAATGAGTCCAGAGAAAAAATCAAACGAGTATTATAACTACGCCAAGCCAACCGCGCAACTGAAACAGCAGCCAGGGCCATCGCATACGCAGATGTCGTAAACGCTGAGTAAAAGTCGTTCACGATCAAGTGGTTATGACGGGGGCTTGTAAACCGGGACTGAATCAGGCTTACTCTCGACTTTTGTCGGGACTGGAAATGACACTGACGGAAGCCTTTGGCGGACTGGACGATCCCCGGACGGGTCCTGCACAACGCCACGATTTGACGGAAATGATCCTGATGGCGCTGTGTGCGGTGCTGTGCGGAGCGGACAGTTGGGTGGATTGTGCCGAATGGGCCGAGGACAATGAAGCCTGGCTGAAGCGCTATCTGGTACTTGAGCACGGCACGCCGTCCCATGACACCTTTGGTCGGGTCTTCCGTCTGCTGGATGACAAGGTGTTCGAAGCCTGTTTCCGTGCGTGGATCGGCGACCTGATTGGGGTCGTAGCGGGCGTGGTCGCCATTGACGGGAAGACCGCTTGCGGCTCCCGGGATGGCCATAACACTGCGCTGCACACGATCAGCGCCTACACCACGGCCAGCGGCCTGTGTCTGGCCCAGGAGCATACGCACGGCAAGGGCAACGAGATTCCCGCGATCAAGGCCTTGCTCGATACGCTGGCGCTCAAGGGATGTATCGTCACGATCGATGCCATCGGCTGTCAGACCGCGATTGCCCAGAAGATTCTCGAGCGCGGTGGGGACTACCTGCTGGCGGTCAAGGATAATCAGGAGACCCTGGCGAGCGCCTTGCGGGAATTCTTCGCCGACGGGGAGAGTGCAGGCTTTGGAACACTGCCGGTGGATCGCTACCAAACCGTCGAGAAGGATCATGGCCGCATTGAAACGCGACAGGCGCTGTGGGTTACCGACTTGTCCTGGTTGGATAAGAAGCTCCGGGAACACTGGTCCAAACTGGCCGGTGTCGGCATGATCGAACGACGTCGGGAAATCAGCAGCACGGTTTCCATGGAGCGCGCTTTCTACATCGGCAGCCGGGGTGTGACGTCCGCTGAAGCCTTCGCTAACGCCGCCCGAAGTCACTGGGGCATCGAGAACAGCCTGCATTGGGTGCTCGATGTCACTTTCCGCGAGGACGATTGCCGGGTCCGGAAAGATCATGCTCCTCACAACTTCGCCGCCCTGCGCAAGTTCGCCCTTGCCCTGCTGCGCCAGGATACCCAGTATCCCAAGCGCAGCCTGCGCTCCCGACGCAAAACCGCCGAACGCATCCCCGACTATCGGGCCTCATTGCTCGGACTCACCCTTCGAGGGTAAATGCGATTGCCCTGAAACAGCAGCTCTGGGCTTCATCGGACCGATTACGCATCCAGCATCTGAGCGCCAATTCACGCGAGGTATATACTAATTGAATGGTATCGACACAAGGTCGTGCAGAGCAAGGGCGGTGTCGATCGGCAAACCCGGAAGCGGAAGATAAGGTCATCTGTATGAGCACATGGCTGTCGCGAAGGTTTCAGGACGCCAGGGATTTTTGGTTGGCCACCCGAGCACACAAGGCGAGCGCGGTGCCAAGTGCGCTGCGCTATCTGCGCTTGGCCCTTGACGAAGGCTACTCGCCGTCGGAAATCATCATGCTGGGTCTGCTCGATCCGCGCGAGCCAACCAAGTCCACCCAGCACGAAATCAGCAAGAGCAAAATGCTGATTCTCCAGGAGCGCATCAATCCGCGAGAGAAGTCCGACCTGACGGAAGACAAGATCGTCTTCTTTCGCCATTGCCGTCAAGTGGGGCTGCCAACGCCGGCAATCCTCGCCATTTACTGCGAACGCGAGGGTAAAGACCTGGGCCTGACAAAACTGCGGACCGCAGGGGAACTGGCGGCGTTTCTCGACAGGCTCCGGCCCGATGACGTGGTTCTCAAGCCGGTCCGCGGCGTGCACGGACAAGGCGTATTGATCCTGACGCGCAAGGGACAGGGTTATCAGGATGTTGGCAGCGGGAATAACTACGATGCGGCCACATTGACCCAGTTCATGAAACGCTTCCCCTACACGGAGTGGATGCTGCAGGAGCGGTTGTTTGGCCATCCCGAACTATGCGCCTTGTCGAATACCCAGTCGATGCAAACGGCACGTGTCGTGACCTATGCGAGCAGCCCTCAGGAAGCGGCAATCGTGGGGGCGCGATTGCGTATCGTCGCTTCAGGCGCCGGTTACGACAACTTCAATTTTGGCGCCTCCGGCAACCTGCTGGCTGCGATCGAAGCGGAACGAGGTGTACTGACCACCGTGCTCGGCGTTCCGGAGAAACATCGCGGAACGCAGCGTGTGTCAATTCACCCACGGTCGGGTCGCGTACTGCAGGGATTCCGGTTACCGGATTGGGATGGGGTGCACTCCCTGGCAGTGCAGGGAGCGAAGGCTTTCTGGCCGCTGAGAACCGTCGGATGGGACATCGGTATCACGAGCAAGGGTCCGAGCCTTATCGAGGGCAACGTTACCTGGGATCCGCTTCCCGGAGACAACGATTTCCGTCGCTTCTACGATTCCCTGGGCGGTGCTTGAGAGTGGATCGATCTGATCCCGCTGTCTGCCCTTGGCTGGAAAGCGCCTCAGGTGGTGCGGCAATCGGCGAGTGTTGCCGACTGCAGATCGAAGCGCAGCGAAGCCAAATTAGCGAATAGGTCGAACAAGATACCGTCAATCGGCCGAATACGACCGTTTACGACAAAAAGCGGCTTGATCAGTTTCTTGTTGGTACCATTCAAATCGGAAAAGGAGTTCACAATTGGTCGATTTAATTACAAAGCGCCCTGTTCGCGGATTTACGCTGATTGAGTTGATGGTGACGCTGGCCGTCGTCGGCGTGTTGATTGCGTTGGCCGCCCCCTCGTTTTCAAGCCTACTGGCTTCCAATCGCGCGTCATCAATCAGTACCGAATTGGCGGGCGCAATGATGTTCGCCCGGGCCGAAGCCGTGAAACGCGGCGTGCGAGTCACCATCTGCAAGAGTAGCGACACTGACCAAGCAACTCCCACATGCTCCACCTCGGCCACATGGGGAGATGGATGGCTGGTGTTTACAGACACAGGAACCATCGGCGCGGTCGATGGCACAGATGTTCGCCTCAAGGTGGCGCAACCGGCCATCAGGAATGGAAGCATCGCAAGTTCGAACGCCAACTTCGCCAATTTCCTGTCCTTCGATACACGAGGAAACCTCGTATCATCCAGCGGGGCTGTCTCGACATCGATGGTGATCTGTTACGTACACAGCCAGCGCACCATCGAAGTGGGTGCCACCGGGCGCATTCATACCGTTGCGGGGTCATGCTGATCATGTTCCAAATCAATTCGTCACGATTTTCGCCTCCGTTGCCGGCCCGGTCCCGCGGGATAACCATGATCGAGGTTCTGGTATCCATCGTAATCCTGTCGATCGGCCTGCTCGGCTATGCAGGATTGATGTTGAAATCGAACAAGGACAATCTGACCTCGTACTACCGGAGCCAGGCAACCCTGATGGCCTACGACATTATCGACTGCATGCGGGTCAACCCCGTTGTCGCAAAGAGCGGGGGGTATAACACCACATTCACTACAGCAGCCCCGAGCGGGACCAACGTGAATGCCGCCGACTTGGTTCGCTGGAAGTCCAACCTTTCGACAACGCTGCCCGTTGGCCAAGGGAATATCCAAGTTTCTGGCAACACCGTCACCATTCAGATTCGCTGGACTGCCGCACGAGCAAGTTCGGCCGATGCCGAATTCACGACCTTCACGACCCAATCCCAACTATGACCCGGCATCCACATTTCCCGGCGTCTGAACCCGGTCGCGGGCAGTCCGGTTTCTCTTTGGTCGAACTGATGGTCGCCCTTGCTATCGGACTCGCCCTCGTTATCGTGGTCAGCTACGCGTATCTCGGGAGCAAACAGACCTTCAGGGTTCAGGATGCCTTGTCGAGAATGCAGGAAAATGCCCGTTTCGTCTTTGAAACGATGACCTTTGACATCCGTATGGCTGGCTTTACCGGCTGCCCGACGACCACGACCCCAATCAACGTGCTCAACAACTCGACCGACTGGGACAATGATCTGCTCAATTTCCCGCTGGTGGGTTACGAAGCAGGGGCGATCCCGAATTCAGTGACCGACGTTTATGGAAATGTGCTGCGCGGCGACGCCTTGACGGTGCTGCGCGGCAGCGAGGTCGAGCATATTGTCGCTGCTGTTAATGGTCACCAATCCGCTCCCGGAACGGCGCTATTTACACTCACCACAACGCACGATATCCCGCGGGGAGAGATGGCCGTTGTGACCGACTGCACGCAGCAGGCCATCTTCCAGATGACCAACAATTCGACCACAACCATCGAGCACAAGACGGGAATAGGCTCACCAGGCAACTCGAGCGCAGCGCTCGGAACACCTTCGGGAACAATCTATACCTTCCCCGGCGGGTCGCGGATCATGCGCATGATCAGCGTGAACTACCATATTCGCAACAATGCGAACAACGAACCGGCGCTGGTCCGCCTCCGGCGCGCTGCCAACAGTTCGGGCAATGCAATACGCGTGGTCGACGAACTCGTCGAAGGCGTACAGGACATGCAGATCACCTACGGCGTGGACACCAGTCCCACACAGGACAACATCGCCGACACTTACCTGCGGGCCGACCAGATCGTCGTTGGCGGTGTCGTGCCGGGTACCGCGGCCAGCGAGGTCTGGCGGCGGGTGGTCAGCGTACGGATTTCCCTGCTGCTCGCCTCGACCGGCAGCGATGGCTACACCACGGAAGCCCAGGCCTACACCTTCAACGGAACGACGACGACGCCGACCGACCGGCGCCTGCGCAAGGTCTTCAACACCACCATTGCCGTCAGAAACAGACCACCGGTATAGCCATGAGGAACCGACAGCCGTCATGATCGATCTTTTCATTCCCTCCTTGGCGAACCGGCGTGCGCAACGCGGAGCAACGCTGGTTGTTACGCTGATCTTCCTGATCGTCCTAGCATTGCTCGGGGTCGGTGCTGCGCAGAACAACTCTTTCCAGGAGCTGATGTCAGGCAGTACGCGCGACCGCGAATTGGCATTCGAAGCGGCAGAGGCGGCAATTGCTGATGCCTACGCGACCAGAGCCAGTTGGCAGACGCTTGCTTTGAGTTCGTTCAACAATACCGGGGGACTGTATGCCTATGACCCCTACGCTGCGAATACGCCGGACTACTGGAATAACTCGGCGCAATGGGGCACTTTCAGGACGCCGTCCCAGAGCATCACGCGAGCGATCAAGCAGCCGCAATATCGCATCGAGAGACTGCCGAATATCGGCACCTCGCAGTATTACCGGGTCACGGCACGTGGCTTCGGCGCCAGCGGCACCGCCGCTGCGCCCACGACCATCGTCATCCTGCAGGCCGAATATCGTTATACCCCATGAATCGGGAGTTCATCATGAACCGCACTTCAAAGCTCGCCACTCTGACGCGTCGCCTGCTCGCCACGCTGTCGATCCTCCTCGCGACCGGGGCAGTGGCGGTCGACCTTGCCGATACCCCGCTCTTCCTCACTGTCGACGTGCCACCCAACCTGCTCGTCACGATCGACGATTCGGGCAGCATGTCGCGCGGCTTCACTCCCGATCTCTGCGGCAACCCCAACGATGTCTGCGACAGCGGCAGTTATGGCAACCTGAGGCCACGCTACGTCAAAGCGGCCTATTTCAACCCCATTTACTACAATCCGAATATCAGATACGACCCCCCGAAAAATGCCGCCGGCACCGCTTTGACGACGAGTTTCACTAACGCCTATATCAACGGATTCGACCAGACTTCAAACAACTATGGCACGGGAAGTGGCACGACGACGGCCAAAGCGCTCGACCTGAGCACCAATTACCGGCCGAGCGCCGGCCTCCATATCGACAGTGCGACGAGCAAACTCCATCGCTTCATGGATCACTCGGACGAGGATTTGCGTTGCTCCAATAACACGAGCGGAACGAGTGCTGGCACAAACAAAGTTTGCCGGTACCGTGCCGCAAATGGGACTTGGACTCCGATGAACGGCAGTCCGAGTTGCTCTTCTGACGTAACCGGCTGTCGTGACGAGCGAATGCCAGCTTACTACTACAAGTACGTCTTCAATAACCCGGGTTGCACGGGGACGGACGCGCAAAAGCGAACGAACGTCGCTTGCTACACGCAGGTTCTGGTCGGCAGTTCGGCAGACACGACGGCTTTCGACATGGATGGCAACGGAACCATCGACGCCGCCGACAAACAACAGAACTTCGCCAACTGGTATTCCTTCTACCGCACGCGCAACCTGGCCACTATTTCTGGCGCCGCACGCGCCTTTTACGACGTCAAGCCGACCACGCGGGTCGGCTGGCAGGCAGCCAATTCATGCCGCGGCAGTTCCAGCAGCTTCGTCACCAACGACTGTGACGGCTGGGAGAATTTTTCCGGCATCACCAATGCCGTCCGCCCGTTCACCGGCACGCACAAGGCCAATTTTTACAAGTGGCTTTTCCGGCTGCCGATGAACCCCAACACTCCGCTGCGGGAAGCGATGCAGCGTAGCGGCAACTACCTGACTCAGTCGGGCTCGACGGTTGCTGCCCTCACCAATACGCCGTACGACCATTTCACGGAAAGCTACCCCAGCCAATACCTGCCTGTTTCCTGCCGCAAGAATTTCCATATCCTGATGACGGACGGTGTCTGGAACGACAATCTGACCACCACCAATGCCGACAACACCAGCACAAACGTTCCGGACCCGTCGGGTTGCAACTACGGACTGAACGTAGCGTGTCCGGCGGGAGCCCCGGCAACAGATACGCGAACCTCGCCCTACCGCGCAAGCGACGAAAACACGCTCGCCGACATCGCTTTCCGCTTCTGGATCACCGACCTGGCGTCCGGCCTCGCAAACTCCATCCTCCCGAACAACAAGGATCTCTCAGGAACATTCGCAGAGAGATACTGGAACCCGGTCAATGACCCGGCGACCTGGCAGCACATGGTGAATTTCACGGTCGGCTTGGGTCTTACCCCCTTCCTGACTGACGTCGGCCTGGTTTACGGCGACGAGGGCTATGGCGGCAGTTACGCCGACCTCAAGTCGGGCGCCAAGGCGTGGCCGTCGCTTTATACCGGCACGCAAGCCCAGAAGGACGGGGCGCGGGTGGCCGATCTCTGGCATGCCGCCATCAACAGCCGCGGCAAGTTCTTCAGCGCCGACAGCCCAGGGGACCTTGCCGATGCCTTCGACCGGGTGCTCAAGACCATCAGCGACGAGTCGCCATCAGCTGCTTCGCTGGCCGCCAACTCGACGCAGTTGCAGAATCTGCCGCAATCAGTCGTTTATCAGGCGAGGTTCAACTCGCGTGACTGGAGCGGCAATTTCCTCGCCTTGCCAGTTGATTCAGATACCGGCGTTGTAGGCACGGCTTACTGGGATGCAGCAAACAAACTACGGCCTTACATCGCACCACCGCCTTACACTCCGCCCGCCGCGCGTTCCGTGTTTACCATCGAAGGCGGCACGGGCCAAATTGCGAGCTGTGCCGGTGCGCTCAATACGGCAACAGCGCTGAAGGGAACCGACGATCGGTGCCTGGATCGCCTTGAGTGGCTGAAGGGCAATGGCTACTACGAAGTGAGGCAAAACGTCCCAACTGGAACACGGCCGCTGGCGACTTTCCGCAACCGATTGACTAAAGCCATTGACCCAGCAAATCCGAACGCACCAAACCCTCCAAACAACATATTGGGCGACATCATCAACTCTGACCCGATGTACGTGGACACGAAGGCTGATTACGGCTACGCCACAGCGGGATTCGCGGAGGCCGCGTACTATGCCAGCTTCATCGGCAGTGCCCCGGTCAGTACCCGGCCACCGGTGATCTACGTTGGCGCCAATGACGGGATGTTGCACGCCTTCCAGGCGGATTTCGGTCCGGCCAACCCCAACGCTGGCAAGGAACTCTTCGCCTTCATCCCTGGTGGCGTCTATTCAAACCTGCGCAGCCTCACCGAGCCGGCCTACGACCATCGCTACTTTGTCGACGGCTCGCCGATGGCTGGCGATGCCCACTGGGGAGGCAGTTGGAAGACTGTGCTGGTCGGCGGACTGAATTCCGGGGGCAAGTCGATCTATGCGCTCGACATAACCAATCCAACCGCTTTCACTGCATCGAACGTATTGTGGGAATACTCGGACACCACGACCACCATTGGCGGTTTCGATCTCGGCTTTACCTACAGCCAGCCGCAGATCGGCCGCTTGAAGAACGGTGACTGGGTAGCCATTTTTGGCAACGGCTATAACAGCACCTCGAACAAGGCCGGGCTCTACGTGGTCAAGCTGAGCGATGGCACCATGATAGCCAAGATTTCCGCCGGTACGGAGACCGGGAATGGCTTATCGACCCCGATTCTTTCCCAGGATAGCGACAAAAACATCGACTACGTCTATGCCGGAGATCTCAAGGGCAATCTGTGGAAGTTCGACCTCACCTCGGCGACTCCCGCCTCGTGGGGCGTCGGCAATGACGGAAATCCGATCTTCGTGGCCGAACGCGGCGTCGAACGGCAACCGATTACCGCCCAGCCCAAAATCAGCGCGCACCCGCAGAGCGGGGTTCTCGTGCTGGTTGGAACAGGCAGATACCTGGGCGATACCGACATTGATGACACCAGTGTGCAGAGCTTTTATGGCATCTGGGACAACAACCTCGGAACCACCGCCTTACGCAGCGATCTCCAGGCGCAGACAATCGACCAACAGGTGACGTTGGGTAGCGCGCGCTTGCGCGTCACCAGCGACAACTCCGTCGATTACGTGGGGCCGCCGGCCAAGCGCGGCTGGTATATTGACCTCCTGGCACCCGGCAGCACGGTGGGTGGCGAACGGGTCGTGGCCACTTCGAATTTCCTGGAAGACCGCGTCATCTTCACGACGATCACGCCATCGCGGGATCCTTGCGACCCGGGCGGCGACAGCTTCCTCATGGAACTGCTGACCGTCAGCGGCCAGCGGCCATCGGAATCGGTATTCGACGTCAATGGGGATGGCGGCTTTACCTCGGCAGACTTTGTCGGCGGTTTTGCAGCATCCGGCTATGGATCGACGGTCGGCATCGTCAAGGTTCCGGTCATTATGAAGAAGCAATCTGCAGGCAAGGCGTTCAAGATACTGACCGGCACCTCCGGCGGTTTCCAGTCAATCGCCAACAAGATTCCGCAGACTGTTCCTGGCCTGCTCAGGATCTATTGGAAGCAGATTCAATAACGAGGGAATGCAATGATGGTCAAGACCAAACGCAGCAATGGCGGCTTTACCCTGATCGAAGTGATGATCGTGGTCGTGATCATCGCGATCCTGGCCGCCATTGCCATACCCTCCTACGACGCCTACCTTCGCCGCTCTGCCCGGGCGGATGCACGCACTGCACTGCTCGAAAACGCCCAGTTTCTAGAACGCAATTTCACAGAAGCAACCAGCTATGCAAAAAATTCAGCAAATGCCGATATCGTTTTGCCAATAACCGCTTCGCCGCGCGACGGTACGGCTTATTACGCAATCGGCGCCGTGCTGACCGCCACGACCTACACGCTCACGGCAGCGCCGGTCGTCGGCGGCCGAATGGATGGCGATGCCTGCGGTTCGCTGACTCTGACTCACCTCGGCCAACGTGGCACGACCGGCACTCTCTCCGCAGCGGACTGCTGGAACCGGTGATGCCGAAGATGCCGGAAACGCCCTGAGTGGGCAGCACGGGGGGACGAATCAACCGGCCCTGAAACGGCTGACATTCTGCTTCGGCCTGTCGCTTGCACTCCATGCGGCGGCCGGCAGGTTTGTTACCGGCAGCCCTGACCAAAGCGAGCCTGCCGGACCAGTCCGGACGCTTGCGGTTCGCTTGGCAATGGACACTCCGGGTGACCGTAATTTCACTCGCGAAATTCAAACTGCGCCGGACCGAAACGTGAATGAAGCAAGGGAATCGGCGGCAAGTCGCGATCTGCCTGTACCGACGCTGTCCGCACCCATCGCTCAAGGGCTGATTGACGAAAAACCGAGGCTTATCGCGCCTCCCGAAGTTGCGGACGGGACGTTGTTCTCTTCCGAACGGGGGAAACTCGTAGCGGAGGTATTCGTCAATACAGCCGGGGATGTCACCGACGTTCGGCTCCTACGTTCCGACTTGCCGGATGACTATTCGGACTCCGTCATGAACGCTATCGGCAGCGCAAAATATAGTCCGGCGCGGCAGCAAGGCCAGCCGGTCAACGGACAATCCACGCTCTACTTCGAGTATCGACCTGATGAATCTCCAGAACTACGCTACGAGTGGATTCCCGACTACCTCCTGAACTCCGGGTAGATCGATTCAAGAGCGAAGAAGCACCTGCCAACTGTGTCGTCTCCAAGGATGAGCTGGCTACGCCAGCCCCTTTGGCAACGGAAACGAAACGCCCTCCTCGACACCGACCACTTGCAACACCTCAGCCCCAGTCAGCGAGTTGATGCGGTCGACGACCCGCCGGACCAGTATTTCCGGGGCGGAGGCGCCGGCGGTGACGCCGATCCGCTGCCTGCCATGCAGCCACGCCGGGTCGATCTCGTCCGGTCCGTCGACCAGATCCCCGACCCGCACCGAAACCCGAGAGAATCACGCAGGATTAACATTGCAATTCGAGGAACAGGATTCCATAATTGCAAGCATGATACCGCGAACATTGACGCCTCGCCTTCTCGAAACGCTGGCCCGTTCGCCGGCCATTGCGTTGCTCGGGCCGCGCCAGGCAGGCAAGACCACGCTGGCGCTGGAGAGCGCGCAAACAAGTGGCCTGCCGTTCATCTATCTCGACCTCGAGTCCGGGCAGGATCGGGCCAAGCTGGAACAACCCGAGCTATATCTCGGGGGCCATCTGGACAAGCTGGTGATTCTGGACGAAGTCCATCGCTCCCCAGGCCTCTTTCCCACATTGCGCGGCCTGATCGACCGCAGCCGGCGGGCTGGACGCCGGGCCGGGCAATACCTGCTGCTCGGTTCCGCCTCGCTGGAGTTGCTCAAGCAGTCCGGCGAAACCCTGGCCGGCCGGATTGCCTACCTCGAACTGACCCCGTTCAATTTGCTGGAGACCGGCGAATTCGGGGAAACGAGCCTGTGGGTTCGCGGCGGCTTTCCTGACAGCCTGCTCGCCGGGAACGAGGCAGGCAGCATGCGCTGGCGGCTGGATTTCATCCGGTCCTACCTGGAACGCGACATTCCTCAGTTCGGCCCCCGTATTGCCGCAGAAACTCTCCGCCGTTTCTGGACCATGCTCGCCCACCATCAGGGCGGAATCCTGAATACGGCACAGTTCGCCCGCAATCTTGGCGTTGACGCCAAGACTGCCGCAGCGTATCTGGATCTGCTGGTCGACCTGCTTCTGGTACGCCGCCTGCCTCCTTGGCATGCGAATCTCGGGAAACGGCTGATCAAGTCACCCAAAGTCTACGTGCGCGATACCGGCCTGGTCCATGCGCTGCTGAACATTTCCGACAGGGAAGCCCTGCTGGGCCATCCGGTCGTCGGCCCAAGCTGGGAGGGGTTCGTTATCGAGAATCTGCTCAGTTGCGCGCCGGAGGGGGTTTTCGGCCATTTTTACCGGAGTAGCGGCGGGGCCGAAATCGACCTGTTGCTGGAATGGCCTGACGGCGACCTGTGGGCCGTCGAAATCAAGCGCAGCCTTGCGCCCAAGGTCGAAAGGGGTTTCCACAGCGCTTGCGCCGATTTGAAGCCGGCACGCAAACTAGTCGTCTACCCCGGTGGCGAAACCTACCGCATTGCGGAGGATATCGAAGCCATGCCGCCCTCGGCCGCGGCCAAGGCAATTACGGGCGCCCGTTGACCTCGGCGAGTTCCCGGGGCAAGGGGAAAGTGACACCCTCGTCGACGCCGGCAAGCTGCGAAACCTCCGCCCCCGTCAGCGACCGGATGCGGTCGACCACGCGGCGGACGAGGATTTCGGGGGCCGAGGCGCCCGCCGTCACGCCGATACGCTGCTTGCCTTGCAGCCAGGCAGGGTAGATCTCGTCCGGCCCGTCGACCAGGTAGCCCAAGATGCCGCGCGCGATCGCCACCTCGGCGAGACGCCGCGAGTTGGAACTGTTCGGGCTACCGACGACGATGACCAGGTCGCACTGCCCGGCCAGCGCCTTGACGGCATCCTGGCGGTTCTGCGTGGCATAGCAGATGTCGTCCTTCTTCGGCCCCTGGACCTCGGGGAACTGCTCCTTGAGGGCGGCGATGACGACCGAGGCATCGTCGACGGACAGCGTAGTCTGGGTGACGAAGGAGAGCTTGTCCGGAGCGGCGACCCTGAGCCTCCTGACGTCCTCGGGCGTCTCCACGAGGTACATGCCATCCTGGCTCTGCCCCATGGTGCCCTCGACTTCCGGATGCCCCTTGTGGCCGATCATCACGACTTCCCGCGCCTGGTTGCGCATCTTCCCGACTTCGACGTGCACCTTGGTGACCAGCGGACAGGTCGCGTCGAAGACCTTGAGGCCACGCGCCTCGGCTTCGTCGCGCACCGCCCTCGACACCCCGTGGGCACTGAAGATGACCGTGCTGCCGGCCGGGACCTCGGCCAGTTCCTCGATGAACACCGCCCCCTTGGCACGCAGGTCGTCGCAGACGAACTTGTTGTGCACGACTTCGTGGCGCACGTAGATCGGCGCGCCGAATCTTTCCAGCGCGCGCTCGACAATGGCGATGGCGCGCTCGACACCGGCACAGAAACCGCGGGGATTGGCGAGAAGGATTTGCATGACAGGTTCCTGAAGGGTTTGACGAGCGAAGGTGGATGGCCAGCCGCGGCGCGGGAAGTCAAGAAGACCGTCTAGCGCCTCGATAGTTCGTCGGCGAGTTGCGGGAGTTGGCGCCAGCCGATGACCTCGCAGTGGCTTCTCGTCTGGCCGGCTTCGCCGCCGTAGACGATCCACGACCGATCGAGCGCGGCGGACTGGCGGAATCTTTCGAGCGGCGGAAACCAGTCGGCAGCCACCGTCTCACCGGCCTTGCACTCGAGGGGAAGCAGGGTATCGCCGGCCTCGATCAGCAGGTCGATCTCATGGCCGTTGCTGTCGCGCCAGAAATAAAGGTTTGCGCTCTGGCGGCGATTGAGGCGCGCCTTGAGTACCTCGGTGACGACCAGCGTCTCGAACAGCGGGCCGCGGAAAATGCTCACGGACAGTGCCGGCGGGTTGCCGATAGCCATCAGCCATGTCGCGAGGCCGGTATCGAGGAAGTAGAGCTTGGGCGTCTTGACCAATCGCTTGCCGAAATTCCGATGATACGGCGGCAGCAGGCGCACGACGTAACTCGCCTCGAGCACGGAGAGCCATTCGCGGGCGGTGTTGTGGGTGATGCCGCAATCGGCGGCGAGCGCGGACAGGTTGAGCAACTGGCCGCTGCGGCCCGCGCACATCCTGAGAAAGCGCTGGAAGGAGGAAAGATTACGGACATTCAAAAGGCGCCGGACGTCTCGCTCGAGGTAGGTGTTGACGTAATCGGCGAGCCACACGTCGGCGGGGACACCGCCAGCCACGACACGAGGATAGGCGCCCCGGCAGAGAACCTCGTCCAGCGAGGACTTCCCGGCCGGTATCTCGCCCAGTGAGAAGGGGAGCAACTCGAGCAGCCCGACCCGACCCGCCAGCGACTGGGCGATTCCGTCGCGCAGTCCGAACTGCTGGGAGCCGGTCAGGATGAAGCTGCCCGGCTGCGCCCCTTCGTCGACGACGGTTTGCAGGTAGGAGAACAGGGCCGGCACATTCTGGACTTCGTCCAGCACCGCACCATCCGGAAAACGCGCAAGAAAGCCGCGCGGGTCGGCGCTGGCGTATTCCCGTTGATCGGGAGCCTCGAGGTTGACGTAGGGCTTGTCGCTGAACCGCCGAGCCAGGGTGGTCTTGCCTGACTGGCGCGGGCCGGTCATGGCAATCACCGGGTACCAGGCGAGCAATTCACGCAGCGTGGCTTCCGCGTGCCGGGGTCGATAAGCGGCCATACAGGCTAATTGTAAGTTGAATTGACAATCATCCTAAACCGATCGTCTCGATTCAGCAAATCGATCGACACGGCGGAAGGCTGCCAAACCTACATGATCCCGATGATTTCCACCTCGAAGCGGATCGGCTGGCCGGCCAGAGGATGGTTGAAGTCGAACAGCGCGTGGGTGGCGTCGAGTTCGCGCAGGAATCCGGCGAAGGTATCGCCGTTGGGGGCAGTGAATTCGACGACCGAATTCTCCTTGAGTTCCATGTCGGCGGGCAAGCCGCCGCGGGCGATGCGCTCGACGAGGCGAGGGTTGTTCTGGCCGAAGGCCTCCTCCGGCTCGAGCTGGAAGACGAAGCGTTCGTGGGCGGGCAGGCCGATCAGCACCGACTCGAGGTTCTCGGCGAGCTGGCCACTGCCCATCTGCAAGGTGGCCGGACTCATGTCGAAGGTCGACAGAAACTCGTCGCCATCAAGCGTCGTAATCCGGTAGTGCAATGTCAGGTAGCTGTCGGAACGGACGGTAGCAGTCATTGGGAGATCTCTCTGTCGCCTGTTGCGGTCAACGTGGAAAAAACAAGCAAAACAGCACCGACGGTGATGGCCGAATCGGCGACGTTGAAGGCGGGCCAGTAGTAGCCGGCGACATGCCACTGGATGAAATCGACGACGGCACCGAAGCGGATGCGGTCGATGACGTTGCCCAAGGCGCCACCCATGATCAGCGCCAGGGCGAGCGAGAGCAACTTCTGTCCGGGGTGACGCCGCAGTTCCAGCGCGATCCAGCCGGAAACTGCCAGCGCCAGCACCGTGAACAGCCAGCGTTGCCAGCCCGGCTGATCGGCGAGGAAGCTGAACGCGGCACCGGGGTTGTAGGTCAGCACCCAGTTCCAGAACGGCGCGACGTAGATCGTCTGGCCGAATTCGACATGGTTCAGCACGATCCATTTGCTGAACTGGTCGAGCACGACGACCAGCCCGGCGAGGCCGAACCAGGGTTTGCTACCGGTCATGCTCATTCCTCCCAGTCTTCAGTCAGCAAGCCGGGAACGCGGGAGAATTCGGCGGTATTGTGGGTGACGAGAATGGCGCCGTGCGCCAGCGCCGTGGCGGCGATCAGCAGGTCGTTGGGACCGATGAACTGGCCCTTGGCCGAAAGTTCGGCACGAATCAAGGCATGCCGGTAGGCCGCCTCATCATCGAAGGGCAGGCTTTGAAAACCCGCCAAAAAGGCATTCGTTCGCTCAAGGTTTTGAGTCCGCCGCTGGCTGCAAAAGGCACCAAACAGCAACTCCGCCCGGACGACGGAGCACAACACAGCCCCCCCCGCGGCTTGCGGTCGCGAAATCGCACGGGATTCAAAACCGGGTTTCCCTCCGCGCATCCAAGTAATGCAAGCGTTTGTATCCAGCAACAACATCAGTCGTCAAAACTCCTGCGGCTTTCGTATTCGCCTTGAGGAAAACGATCCGGAAAGTCCGGGATAGAACCTATGGTGCGTTTGACGAAAGTCTCCCAGGACTCTCTGGATTCGCTCTGCGTCCCTTCATTGTCGACCGGCAAAACGATCACCTCGGCTTTCGTCAAATGCCAGTCTGCAGGCAATTGAACCGTTAGCGAAGTGCCTGAAACATCCACAATTTTCCTGAGTGCTTGCATCGCAATCTCCAGTTCTCAGCGAAGGCCCATATTACACCGCTCAAGCAAATGCCCGCGCCTCGCCCTCGCCGTACAGGTTGCTGACGCAGCGGCCGCACAGGCCCGGATGCTCGGCGTTGGTGCCGACATCCTCGCGCACGTGCCAGCAGCGCTCGCACTTGGCGTGGTCGAGCGGCGTCGCGACGACTCGTTCGCTTTCGTCCCTGATGACTGCGGTCGACGAGCAAATGAAGACGAATCTCAGGTCGTCGCCGAGCGCGGCCAGCGCGTCGTGCTTCTCGCCGGCGCAGCGGATCTCGACTGCCGCCTGCAGCGCCGAGCCGATCCGGCCGGCTTCGCGCTGGGCCTCGAGCGCCTTGGTCACGTCGGCCCGGACAACGCGGATCAGCGCCCATCTGGCCAGCAGTTCGCCCTCGCCTTCGGGCTTCGGCAACTCGTGCCAGGTGTGGAACATCACCGACTGCTCGGCATCGCCGGTCAGGACCTGCCAGATCTCCTCGGCGGTGAATGCCAGTATCGGCGCCATCAGCCGGGCGAAGGCCTGGACGATGTGCCAGAGCGCCGATTGCGCCGAGCGGCGGGCGCGCGAATCCGGCGCCGTAGTATAGAGGCGGTCCTTGAGGATGTCGAGATAGAAGCCGCCGAGATCTTCGGAACAGAAGGTCTGCAGCGACTGGACGACGCGGTGGAATTCGTAGCGTTCGTAATCGGCGAGACAGCTTTCCTGCAACTGCCGGGTGAGCGCCAGCGCGTAGCGGTCGATTTCCAGCCACCGATCGACCGGCAGCATGTCCTTGCCCGCAGCGAAATCGGCAGTGTTGGCCAGCAGGAAGCGCAGCGTGTTGCGGATGCGGCGATAGCCTTCGACGACAC
>ERZ761603.1150-NODE-1150-length-20418-cov-37.417768_pt1 | contig 20418 bp, 13 predicted proteins | sample MGYA00511879_ERZ761603 | MGnify/ENA primary metagenome ERZ761603 (study PRJEB28899, sample SAMN02850040) | bioreactor sludge metagenome | biome: EBPR Sludge; feature: EBPR Bioreactor; material: flocular biomat | place: Australia: Thorneside Wastwater Treatment... | reverse complement strand
GTTCAGACGTGTGCTCTTCCGATCTGACAACTGCGGCGGTGGTGAGTGTGCCGCAGTTGTCGGTGGTGGAGTCGGGGCTCGGGGGCGGGCTTGAACTGGCGGCGATCACGGCGGCGGTGGTGGGAGGTGTCTCGATCAGCGGCGGCGCGGGGACGATTGTGGGGGTTGCGGCGGCGGTGGTGCTGCTGGCGGCGCTGCGGTCGTCGCTGGTGTACGTGCAGTTGGGGGAATCGGCGACAGCGTGGGAGCCGGCGATCTACGGGGTGTGCCTGCTTGGGGCGGTGGTGCTGGATCCTCGGAGACGGAGGGTTGCGGGTGTGCCCGAGGTTGGGCGCGGGGCGGGCGTGGCGTGGGCGCCGCCGGCGGTGTTAATCGCGGGGACGATCGGCATGGCGTGGTTGCTTGCGCCGGAGTTTCTGTCATGGCGGACGCAGGGGGTGCTGGCGTCGCAGGCGTCGGAGGTGGCGTTGCTGGCGTTGGCGATGCTACCGGTGTTGTTGATGGGGGGGATTGATCTGTCGGTGGGATCGGCGATGGCGCTGGCGTCGGTCTCGGCGGGGTTGTTGGCCGGGGCGGGCGCGCCGCCGGTGGTGTGCGCGGCGGGAGCGGTGTGCTGCGGGGCGGCGTGCGGGCTTTTCAATGGGGTGCTGGTGGCGGTTGGGCGGATTCATCCGCTGGTGGTGACGCTGGCGACGTTGTCGCTGTTTCGGGGGCTTGCGCAGGGTGTGACGGGCGGGCGGCCGCTGGGGCCGTTTGATGCGTCGTGGACGGCGCTGGGGTCGGCGACGGTGGGCGGGGTGCCCGTGGTGCTGATGCCGGCGGCGTGTTTGGCGATGGTGATGGGTGTGGTGCTGTGGCGTGGTGTGATGGGGGTGGGGATTCGGGCGGTGGGAGATCGTGTGGTGGCGGCGCGGTACTGCGGGCTGCCGGTGGCGCGGTGGACGGTGATGGTGTACGCGATGAGCGGTGCGATGGCGGGGGTGGCGGCGTGCGTGTTTATCGCGAAGAGGAACACGGCGAAGGCGGACGTTGGGATGGGGATGGAGCTGGACGTGATCACGGCGTGCGTGCTGGGCGGGGTGTCGTTGGCGGGGGCCCGTGGTGGTGTGCTGGGTGTGGCGGCGGGGGTGGCGGCGTTGCACGGGCTGCGGCAGTTCGTGGCGTGGCGCTGGTACCATGACGAGGTGATTCTGATTGTGCTCGGGGCGGCGCTGGTGCTCGGCGTTGTGCTGGCGGGCGGACTGCGGAGGACGCGATGAACCGAGTGACAAGACGGGCGGTGCTGTGGGCGTCGATGGTGGTTGCGGGGCTTGTGGCGGGTGGGTGCGATCGTGGGCCGAAGGAGGCGCCCACGCCGACCCCGGGTGGCGCGGGCGGAACGCCGACACCGAAGGTTCGGGTGGTGATGATCCCGAAGAAGAAGGGGGTGCCGTATTTCACGTCGTGCGCGGAGGGGGCGAAGCAGGCGGCGGAAGAGCTTGGGGTGGAGCTGATCTACGACGGGCCGACGGACGGCTCGGCGGAGAAGGCGGCGGCGATGATCGAGCGTTGGACGGCGCAGGGCGTGGACGTGATCGCGGTGTCGCCGAATGACCCGAACGTGCTGGCGCCGGCGATGCGTGCGGCGCGGCAGAAGGGCGTGCGGGTGATCACGTGGGACGCGGACGGGGAGGCGGATGCCCGGGAATTCATGGTGAACCAGGCGACGAGCAGGGAGATCGGCTTTGCGCTGGTGGACACGATGGTGCGGGATCTGGGCGGGAAGGAGCAGGCCAAGGGCGACGTGGCGATCGTGACGGCGACTCTGACGGCGGCGAATCAGAACGAGTGGATCGCGTTCATGAAGGAGCGGCTTGGCGAGTATCCGGAACTGAGGTTGGTTGAGATCAAGCCCAGCAATGAGGACCAGCGGCTGGCGTTCCAGGTGACGAAGGACCTGATCGCGGCGTACCCGGACTTGCGCGGGATCTGGGGGATTTCGAGCGTGTCGTTCCCGGCGGCGGCGGAGGCGGTCAAGCAGGCGGGCAAGTCGGGGAAGGTGCTGGTGACGGGGCTTTCGACGCCCAACGACATGAAGGCGGCGGTGAAAGAGGGGACGGTCAAGTCGGTGGTGCTGTGGAACACGAAGGACCTGGGGTACCTGACGGTGCAGGCGGCGAAGGCGCTGATCGACGGGAGGCTCAAGCCAGGGAACGCGACGCTCGAGGCTGGGCGGCTTGGGGCGAAGGTGATCGAGGGGGACCGGATCCTGCTGGGGGACATCCTGGTGTTCACGAAGGACAACATCGATCATTTTGATTTCTAGAGAGGGATGCGGGCGTGCGCGTGTGCTTTCATCTGAAGGTTCGGGCGGATCGGCTGACGGACTATCGGCGGCTGCACGCGGCGGTATGGCCCGACATGCTGGCGGCGCTGCGGGAGGCGGGGATCCGGAACTACTCGATCTTTCTGTGGAAGGACGCGGAACGGTGGGGGCTTTCGCCGGGGCACGAGTTCGGGTTCCTTGAGTGCGATGACTGGGGGGAGGTGAGGCGGCGGCTGGAAGGGAACCCGGTCGTGGCGAGGTGGGAACGGGAGATGGCGGCCTACCTGGAGACGCCCGTCGGGGCCGAAGGGCCGAGGCTTTTGGAAGAGATCTTCAGGCTCGACTGAAGACGTGGAGCGGGCGATGGCGACGATCGACGAGGCGAAGCTTGCACGGCGGCTGGATCGGTTTGTGATCGAGACACCCTCGTGGGGGTACGCCGACACGGGGACGCGGTTCGGGAAGTTCCTGCAGGCTGCGGCTGCGGTGACGGTGGAGGAGAAGCTGGCCGACGCGGGGCAGGTGCACCGGCTGACGGGGTGCTGTCCGAGCGTGGCGTTGCACGTGCTGTGGGACTTTCCGTATGGGGAGGATGGGCGGCTGATCGGATCGGCGAGCGAGGTGGGGCGTGTGGTGGCGGCAAAGGCGGCGGCGCAGGGCGTGCGCGTGGGTTCGATCAACCCGAATCTGTTTCAGGATCAGCGGTACAAGCTGGGGAGCGTGACGAACGCGGACCCGGCTGTCCGACGGCTGGCGATCGAGCACATGCTGGAGAGCGTTCGGCTGGCGGGGGCGAGCGGGTCGAGAGTGTTGAGTCTGTGGTTTGCCGACGGGACGAACTATCCGGGGCAGGGGCATCTTCGGCGACGGATGGGGTGGATGCGAGAGGCGATGGGGGAGGTGCACGCGGCGATGCCGGCGGGGATGACGATGCTCGTGGAGTACAAGCCCTTCGAGCCGGCGTTTTATCACACGGATCTGGCGGACTGGGGGATGGCGGCTTCGATGGCGCGGTCGGCGGGCCAGAGGGCGAAGGTGCTGGTAGACACGGGGCATCACCTGCCGGGGGCGAACATCGAGCACATCGTGGCGTTTCTGATCGCGGAGGGGACGTTGGGCGGGTTCCACTTCAACGACCGCAAGTATGCGGACGATGATCTGACGATGGGGTCGATCGACCCGTACCAGTTGTTCAGGATCTTCGCGGAGATCGTGCAGGCGGAGCGGGAGGCGGGGTCGGAGCTGGCGATCGAGTACATGATTGATCAGTCGCACAACCTCAAGCCGAAGATTGAGGCGATGATCCAGACGGTGATGACGGCGCAGGAGCACCTGGCGAAGGCGTGGCTGATCGATTGGGAGGCGGTGAACGCGGCGCGGGAGCGCGGCGACATCGTGATGGCCGAGCGGGCGTGGCGGGACGCGTACGCGACGGACGTGCGGGGCTTTCTGTCGGAGTACCGGCGGTCGAAGGGGCTGCCGGAGGATCCGCTGGCGGCGCACCGGGCGAGCGGGTACGAGGCGAAGGCGGCGGCGGCGCGCGGGTCGCGTCGCAAGGCGGGCGGGGCGTACGCCTAGCGCTTGCCCTCGATGATCGCGAGGTACTTGTCGGGGTCTTCCCAGAAGCCCTTGGGGCAGTTGGGGCAGCAGAAACCGATCGCCTTGCCTTTGTAGAGGATGGTGTACTCGGGTTTGACGGGGGCGCCAGACACGGGGCACACGCTGTTGATCGGGCGGATGGTCGACAGATCGGTGGGCCCGGTCTGCGCTGGCGGGGATTCGATGGGCGGGGCGTCGCTCGAGAATGTGACCTTGTCCTCGGCCGCGAGCTGTTCGGCGGAGAGGGTGTCGCCGGCTTCGATCGCGAGATCCTTGCGGCGTTCACGCAGTGAATCGACCGTGGGCTTGTCGAGCCCCGCACCCCAGAGGTAGACGCGGCGGAGCGAAGCGATGCCGGCGAGAGTCTCGATCGCGGAGGGATCGAGCTTGGTGCGGACGAGGATGAGCTCTTCGAGGGCCTTGGCGGCGGCGAGGGAGGCGATTCCTGCGGAGGTGACGGCGGTGTCGCGGAGGTCGAGCTTGCGGAGCGCGGGCATCTCGGCGAGCAGGGGGAGCGTGGCGTCGGTGATGCGTGTGCGAGAGAGCGAGAGATCTGCGATGAAGGGAACCAGCGGGCGGAGCAGCTCGGCGGCCCTTGCGTCGTCGATCGCCTGGGCGTCTGCGGGGAAGGAGACAAAGAGCGTGGGTTCGCCGCGAGATGTCGGCTCCGCGTGGCCGAGGGCGGTGGCGATGGCGGCGAGGGCCGGTGCGGGTGGCATCGGTTTCGGGGCCGCGGGGGTGGGTGTGGTGTCGGAGGTCTGGATGGGCGTGGGTGAGCCGTCGCGCGGGGGCTCGGTGAAGGAAGCGCCGTCCTGGATCCAGGCTTCGAGGATCTCGATCTGCGCGGGGGTGAGCGGGTTTTTGCCCGGGGGAGGCATGCGCTCGTCGTCGGTCTCGGGCAGGTGCAGCCGTCGGATGATCTCGCTGGCGGAGGGGTCTCCGGCGAGGAGGATCGGGCCGCTGCTGCCGCCTTCTTCGATCTGTTCGGGCGAGTCGAGGCGGAGGCCGCCCTTGGCTTTGGAAGGCCCGTGGCAGGAGACGCAGCGTGTTTCGAGGATGGGGCGGACTTCGGCGGCGAAGCGTGTGAGGACGGGCTGTGGGGTGTCGGCGGGCTTTGGGCGGAGCGGGGCAAGGAGGAAGTCCTCGCCGTGGGTCATGGTGGCGCCGAGGTGTCCGGCGGGGACGAGGGAGGCGAGCGTGAGGAAGAGCAGGACGCGACGGGGTGTTGCGCTGCGGGTGTATTGGGCGAAGGCGGTGAGACAGGCGAGGACGGCGACGGCGATGCCGAGCTTGAGGTGTCGATCAAGAATGATTGGGTCGTAGTCGCCGGATCGGCCGAGGAAGTAGCCGGAGACGGCGGCGACGACCGCGGAGAGTGCGGCGAGCCAGGTGATGAGGATTCGTGGGCCGCGGGCGCGGTCGGCGCTTTCGCGGCGGAGGAAGAGGAGCTCGATGGCGGCGAGCCCTGCGAGGAGCCCGATGGGCAGGTGGAGGACCATCGGGTGGGTTCGGCCGAGGACGTCGAGAAGGGCCTGCACGGGAGGAGTCCTTTCCGTTAGGCGAGCAGTTCCTTGCGGACGTTGCCGAAGACGTCGGTGAGGCGGAAGTCGCGTCCCTGCTCGCGGAAGGTGAGCTTGGTGTGGTCGATGCCGAGACAGTGGAGCATGGTGGCGTGGAGGTCGTGGACGTCGATGGGGTCTTTGACGATGTTGTAGGAGAAGTCGTCTGTTTCGCCGAAGGCGATGCCGGGCTTGATCCCTCCGCCGGCGAGCCAGATGGAGAAGCAGCGTGGGTGGTGGTCTCGGCCGTAGTTGTCCTGGGTGAGTGTGCCCTGGGAGTAGACGGTTCGGCCGAACTCACCGGCCCAGAGGATGAGTGTGTCGTCGAGCATGCCGCGTCGGCGGAGGTCCTTGATGAGTGCGGCCTGGGGCTGATCGACGGCGCCGCACTGGGCGCGGAGCTCGCCGGGGAGGTTGTTGTGCTGGTCCCAGCCGCGCATGTAGAGCTGGATGAAGCGGACGCCCCGTTCGGCGAGTCGGCGGGCGAGGAGGCAGTTGGCGGCGAAGGTGCCGGGCTTTCGGACGTCGGGCCCGTACATGTCGAGGGTTTCCTGGTCTTCGCTGGAGAAGTCGGTGAGATCGGGCACGGACATCTGCATGCGGTAGGCCATCTCGTACTGGGCGATGCGGGCGCGGGCTTCGGGGTCGAGTGTTCTGGCGGCTTCGATCTCGTTGAGTTCGCCGACGAGGTCGAGCATCTTGCGGCGATCGGCGCGGGAGACGCCCTCGGGATCCTTCAGGAACAGCACGGGGTCGCCGGCGGAGCGGAGGCGGCAGCCCTGGTGCTCGCTGGGGAGGAAGCCCGAGCCCCAGAAGCGAGCGGCGAGGGCCTGCATGTTGCCGAGCCCTTGGGTGATGAGGACGACGAAGGCGGGGAGATTGGCGTTGGAGGATCCAAGGCCGTAGGAGATCCAGGAGCCGAGAGAGGGACGTCCGGGCTGCTGGTTGCCGGTCTGGAAGAAGGTGATGCCGGGCTCGTGGTTGATGGCCTCGGTGTGCATGGATCGGATGAGTGCCATCTCGTGGGCGATGGAGCCGGTGTGGGGGAGGAGTTCGCTGAGCCAGAGCCCGTCCTGGTTGTTGCGGTGCTTGATGAAGCGGAACATGGATGGGGCGACGGGGAAGCGGGTCTGCCCGCTGGTCATGCCGGTGAGGCGTTGCCCCTTGCGGATGGAATCGGGGAGGTCCTGGTCGAAGCGTCGGCGCAGGTCGGGCTTGTAGTCGTAGAGATCGAGCTGGCTGGGGGCGCCCTCCATGTGCATGTAGATGACGCGTTTGGCCTTGGGGCGAAAGTGCGGGGATGGCCCGCTGTAGAAGCCCGCGGGGTTGCCCGGGGTGGCGGCGCCGAGCAAGGAGGCGAGGGCGAGCCCGCCGAGCCCGGCGCCGATGCCCTTGGCCGCGGTGCCGAAGAAGCGGCGGCGGGTCATGTCGAGGTAGTGCTGCTCGAGGGGGTGGGTCGCGGGAGAAAGGCGTTCCTTGCTCACGGGTTACTCCTGGGTGAGGATCTCGTGCAGGTTGAGGACGGCGGAGGCGATCATGGTCCACGCGGCGAGTTCGGCGCGGTCGGTGCCTTCGGCGATGGGCGTGACGCCGCGAGAGAGCAAGCCGTCGGCGTCCTTGGGTGCCTGAGCGAAGCGCTGGCGGAAGTGAGCGAGGGTCTCGGAGAGGGCGGCGGCCTCGCGGGCGTCGGGGGACCTCGCGGTGCAGCGGCGGAAGAGGTCGGCGAGGCGCTGGTCGTCGGTCCCCTTGGAGGCGAGGGTGCGAGCGGCGAGCGCACGGGCGGCTTCGACGAACTGCTCATCGTTCCAGAGCGCCAAGGCCTGGAGCGGGGTGTTGGTCGTGGGGCGGCGGATGGTGCAGGCCTCGCGCGTGGGGGCGTCGAACGTGAGCATGGTGGGCGGCGGGGCGGCACGCTTCCAGTAGGTGTAGAGGCTTCGGCGGTGAAGATCGTCGCCCATGCCGCGGACGTACACGCGCGTGTTGGACTGGGGCATCGCGACTTCCTGCCAGAGCCCGTCGGGCTGGTAGGGCTTGACGGATGGGCCGCCGGCACGCTCGACGAGCAGGCCGCCGACGTACAGGGCCTGGTCGCGGATCGCCTCGGCGGGGAGTCGGCGGCGCGGGTAGGAGGCGAGGAGACGGTTCTTGGGGTCGATGTCGCGGAGATCGGTGCGGACGGTGGAATCCTGGCGGTAGGTCGCAGAGGTGAGGATGAGGCGCATCATCGCGCGCACGTCCCAGCCGTCGGCGAACCGGGCGGCGAGGGAGTCGAGCAGTTCGGGGTGGCTGGGCCACTCGCTCTGATAGCCGAAGTCTTCGCTCGTGCGGACGATGCCGGTGCCGAAGCAGAGTTCCCAGAGACGGTTGACGGTGGCTCGTGCGGTGAGGGGATTGTCCTTGGAGACGATCCACTGGGCGAGCCCGAGCCTGTTCTGGGGCGCTTCCGGCGGGAGCGTGCCGAAGGCCTTGGGGATCGACCGCTGCACGGGGCGGTTCTTGTCGGGCTGGTCGTAGAGCCCGCGGCTGAGGACGAAGGTGGGTCTCGGCTTGGCGAGTTCCTTCATGACCATGGTCTTGGGGGCGGCGGCGTCGATGGCGGCGATCTCCTCGTCGATCTTGGCGAGACGCTGCATCGATTCGCGGTACGACGGGAGGTGGCGGATGCGCCAGGCCTTTTCGAGGTCCGCGGCGAAGGCTCCGGCGAGGATCCGGTCGGGAAGAGCGGCGGCGGCGAGCACCCCGGAGAGCGGAGCGTCTTCGGTGGAGCGGAAGTAGGCACCCCCGGGGCCGCCGGTGTTCACGATCTTGAGAACGACGGAATTGATGCCGGGCTTGAGCGTGATGGTCGCCTTGTCCTGATCGGGCGCGACGCCTCGATCGACGCGTCGTCCCGCGGCTTCGACACCGTTGACGAACAGCCGGAAGCCGTCGTCGCTGCCGAGCGAGACTTCGAACGAGCGCGGCGTTGGGGAGAAGATGTGCCTGCCGAGGTAGACGGCGTTTGGTCCGCCGGGCAGTTCGATCGTCCTGCCGTCGATGAACGCGGGGAAAGCCTGCCAGGCGAGTTTCTTGTCGCCGAAGGTGGCGGCGAGGTCGAGGCCGGCCTCCGGGCCTCGCTTCATCTCGAAGACGTCTTCGCCGGCGCTGGGCGCGAAGGGCCCGACGAGGCGCCAGGTGCTCGCGGCGGAAGGAAGTTCGGCGAGCCCGGCATCGCGGACGGCACCGACATCAAGCCGCACGGCCCGCGCGACATGGTGCGTGTACTGGGAGCGGAAGTGGACCTTGACCTCGATAGTGGAGCCGCCCTCAAAGCCGAAGGGGTCGGCGGCGACGAGCATCGCGACGCGACCACCCGGTGCCTGGTGAGCGGCGAGGGCCCAGCCGGCATCCTGCGGGATCGGCTTGCCCCACGGCGTGACGAGCGTCGTGACGTGGAAGTCGCCGTCGGTCTGGGAGACGTTGGCCCAGGCGTAGGTGAAGGAGATGGGCGTGCTCTTGCTGGGGTCGGCGACGGAGCGGACGACCGCCTCGACGCCGCTGACCACAACGTTGCCGTTGGGCGAGCGACCCAGTTTGCTGTCGGGCCCGCTCAGGGGGATTTCGAGCAAGAACGTGCGGAGGTCGCGTCGATCCGTGGCGAGCGTTGCGAGAACCGTCTCGACCGCGGGGTTCGAGCCCGCAAGAGAGACAAGCCCATCATCGCTGATGGTGACGGTGCTGCCCTCCGTGCTCGATGCCGAAATGACCTTGGCCCCCGCCCACGAGAACTGCTTGCGGACGTCGGCAAGGAACGCCGAGCGGAGGGAGTCTTCCTCCGGCGTGCGCTGCTCGGCCTTGGCGGCGACCTGCGTGCGTTCGGCGGCGAGTGTGGCCCGCTTCTCGGTCTGTTCGCGCGTCGGGACGACGATGAAGGGCTCGAGCGCCCGCTGGGCGTCGGGGACCTGCGAGTAGAGCCCGGGCTCTTCGTTGGAGTTGAAGAACGCCAGCAGCCCGTAGAAGTCCTCCATCGAGACGGGATCGAACTTATGGTCGTGGCAGCGAGCGCAGCCCATGGTCAGGCCCATGAAGACCCCGCCCGTGGTTGCGGTGCGATCGACGGCGTACTCGACAAGATATTCCTCGTCGATGGCGCCCCCCTCGTCGGTCGTGACGTGATTGCGGTTGAAGCCGCTGGCGATCTTCTGCGAGACGGTGGCGTTGGGGATCAGATCCCCGGCCAACTGTTCGATCGTGAACTGATCGAAGGGCATGTTGGTCCGGTAGGCGTCGATCACCCAGTCGCGCCAGAGCCACATCTGACGGCCTGCGTCCATGTGGATGCCCGATGTGTCGGCGTAGCGGGCCTGATCAAGCCAGGGCGAGGCCATCCGCTCGGCGTACCGAGTGACGTAAGGCTCCTGCGTGAGCAGTCGATCGACAAGGCGCTCGTAGGCGTCGGGGGCGTTGTCGGCGAGAAATGCGTCGAGCTCGTCGGGCGTGGGGGGGAGGCCTGTGACATCAAGGAACGCACGCCGCGCGAGCGAGGGCTTGTCGGCTTCAGGGCTGGGGGCGATGCCGCGGGATTCGAGCTCGGCGAGGATGAACCGATCGATGTCGTTGCGCACCCAAGACTGGTTTGTGACCTCGGGCGCGGGCCTTTGGGTCGGCGGGACGAACGCCCAGTGAGCTTCGTAGGGGGCGCCCTGCTCGATCCACTTCGTGAGGATCCGGCGTTCATCGTCGGAGAGAGCCTTCTTGCCGCTCGACGGCGGCGGCATCGCGACCTCAGGATCGTCCGACAGGATTCGGCGGACGAGCTCGCTCATCTCGGGATGCCCCGGGACGATCGCGGCGTCGCCGCTTTTGAGCTTTGCAATCGCCTCGTCGCGGGTGTCGAGGCGAAGGCCCGCCGCTCGCGTGGAGGGGTCGAAGCCGTGGCAGGTAAAGCAGCGGTCCGAAAGGATGGGCCTGACATCGCGTCCGAAGACGACGAGGTCCTGCTTCAGCGCGAACGCGGACGCGGCCTCGGGCGGCCTGCTCGGAAGCGCCGCCAGACCGAGCACGCCGCCGGCAACGGCAACGATCCCCAGCGACTGCACCAAGATCCGAGGGTTGACCCAGCGAGTGGTTGGTCCGGCCATAGAACCCCAAGATACCAAGGGGCCCCGGTTGTCGCCAGAGGCGTCGGAAGTGTGTTCCCACATAATCGCCGGACGAGAATCCAGGCAGGCGGCTACGACGGTCGGCGTTCGGGCGGTGGTTCGGCGATGAAGTGCGAGACCCGGGGCCGACCCTCGCCGCGGTGGAATGTGCGGGCTGCGGCCTGCACGCGCTTGTCGGCGACCGTGACGCGCTGGTGCTGGCGGAGGTGCTCGGCCCAGCTCTCCACGATGAAGACTTCGAGCCAGCGCTGCGGATTCTCCGTGCAGCGGCTCAGGACCCAACTGATCGCGCCGTCGCGGTAGCGGGTCTGGGAGACGGGCTCCATGGCGGCTTTGAAGGCTTCGGCGTCCTGCTCGGCGATGGTGTATTCGATCGTCACGACCACCGGGCCGTCGTGCGGGGAGATGGGCCGGTTGACGGCTGGATCCTCCCAGTCGCTGTCGAGCGTTGTGTCTTCTCCCGAGGCGTGACTCAGGGTGAATCGCGTGAGGGTGAGCAGGCCCAGGACCATCACGCCCGCGGCGATCAGGAATGCGTCGGCGAGCCCTGCCCGTTGGGCGACGGCTCCCCAGCACGCACTGCCGAAGGCCATGCTGCCGAAGAAGAGGGCGAGGTAGCACGAGAGCGCTCGCCCACGGACCCACGCCGGCGTGCCGGATTGGGCGGCGACATTCAGGTTGACGACCATGGTGACCCATGCGGACCCGCAGAAGACCATGGCGGCGTAACCGACCCACGCTTCGCGGCGCAGGGAGAGCAGCACGAGCATGCCGGCGTAGAGCAGCGAGGCGGCGAGCACGAGCCGGCCCGGGCCCAATCGTCGGCGGAGCGTGGGCAGGATGGCGGTGGTGGCGACCGCGCCGGCGCCTAGGCACGAGAAGAGCACGCCGTAGCCACCCGCGCCGAGGGAGAGGTGCTCGCGAGCGAGCAGCGGCATGAGCGCCCAGAGCACGCTGGCGGGGAGCACGAAGCTGATGGTGCGCACCAGCACGGCGATCATGGGCGGGCTGTGCCGCACGTAGCGGAGTCCGGCCTTGACGGCGCCGATGAACCGCTCGCCCGCGATGGCGCGGGAGGGCTGGCGGTAAGGCCAGGCCCACAGGGTGGCGAGGATGAGGACGAAGCTGGCGGCGTTGAGGGCAAAGGCTGCCCACGGGCCAGCGGAGGCGACGAGCAGCCCGCCCAGTGCGGGCCCGACGGCGCGGGAGAGGTTGAGCGAGACGCTGTTGAGGGCGGCGGCCGCGGGGAGCTGTTCCCGGGGGACCAGATCGACCATGGAGGTCTGGAACGCGGGGTTGATGATCGCGGCACCGACGCCGAGCCCGAGCGTGGTGAGCAGAAGGACGAGGGGGCTGATGGGCCCATGCCAGACGGCGGCGGCGAGCCCCGCGGCGCACAGCATCATGCCGAGGTTGGTCCAGAGCATGAGCCGACGGCGGTCGATGACGTCGGCCAGGGCGCCGGCGGGCACCGAGAGCAGAAGCAGGGGAAGGGTTGTCGCGGCCTGAACGAGCGAGACCATTAAGGGCGAGGGCGAGAGCTCGGTCATGAGCCAGCCCGCGCCCACGTCGTGGATCCATGTGCCGATGTTGGAGACCAGCGCGGCCAGCCACAGCGCCCGGAACATCGGACGCTGCAGAGGCGACCACGCGCTCCCGCTCACTTGGACCGTTCCCCGGCTGCGGCGCTCTGGACGGCGTCTCGCGGCGTGAGGAGCCGATCGGCCGCCATCGCGCCCAGTGTCATCGCCACGACGAGCAACGCCCCGGAGAGCATCGTCGGCGCGGGAGTGGGCACGGAGAACCAGCGGCACCCGAACCCCACGCCGAACGCAATCACCGCCGCCAACGCCCATCGTCCCGACATGGCTATCTCCTTGCCGACCGCGTCCCCGGCGGGCCGAACGCCGCCGGGGTGCGAGATCCGACGGACGTTAGCCCCGCACGAACTGGGTCGCCGCGTCGACGTCCTCGCGGGTCAGGCCGTGGTCCGCGTTGAGGACGCGATGGTCGACCTCGGCCCCGGCCTTGCGGAGCATGGCCGCCAGACGCTCGGCGTTGTCGACCGGGACGATGGGGTCGTGTCTGCCGCTGAGTAGGAGCACCCTCGAGCCGCGGAGGTCCGCGCCGTCGAAGGAGGGCAGCGTCACCATCCCGCGCATGAGCACCGCACGCCGAAGGACGCCGGGGTTCAAGGCCATCATGGCCGCGGCGACGTTCGCGCCGTTGCTGAAGCCGACCGCGGTCAGGTCATCGATCCCGTACCGCTCGCGGGCGGCGCGGACCCACCGAGCCAGTTCGGACGCTCGACGTCGGACGTCGTCAAGGTCGAAGACGCCCTCGGCCAGTCGCCGGAAGAACCGCAGTTGTCCGCGCTCGTCGATGTTGCCGCGCGGGCTGAGCACGGCCGCCGAGGGATCGAGCCGGGAGGCCAGTCCCAGCAGGTCGCGTTCATCGCCGCCCGTGCCATGGAGCATCAAGAGGCCACGCGACCCTTCGCCGGGGGTATAGACGTGGGTGTGGATCGAGAGGTCATGGTCGATCGAAGCCAGTCGCGGCAGGATCCGCTCGATGTCGGCCCGCCGGGCCTCGTACATCGGCGGGAGCTTGAGCGTCGTGCCCAGGCGGTCGCGGGGTTCGTCGAGGTCGAAGCCCGGGCCGTCCGTGGCGATTTCGAACAGCACGCCCTGCGGCTCGCGGAAGTAGATCGATCGGAAGTACTGGCGGTCCGCGACGGGCGTCACGATCAGACCACGCGCCAGCAGGCGAGCTCGCCAATCGCCCTGCTCGGCGTCGTTGGCGGCACGCATCGCGACGTGGTGCACGCTGCCCGCGCCCAGCGTGCCCATCGCGCCGCCGGGCTGCTCCACGACGTCGATGAACGTCCCGATCGGGCCTGACGCGGCGGCGAAGCGCGTGCGGTCGGCCTCTGCGGCGACGCGGGTCATCTCGAAAGCGCCTTCGAGAAGCGTGGCAAGGCGGGCCGTGCTGCGGGCGAGGATCGTGACGCCGTGGAACCCGCGGATCGCGTGCTGCGCCGGGACGCCGTTGCCGGTCCATGCTGGGAGGCCGGCGGCGTCCGGGCTCTCGATGAGTTCGAGGGCGGTGCCGTCGTTATCCGAGAAAGCCAGGACGGGGGCTCCGAAGCGGGTGAGCGAGCGAACCTCGACGCCGTGCGCGCGGAGGCGGCTTTCCCACCAGCCGCGTGAATCACTGGGGATGAGGTAGGCGGTGGCGACGACGGAGCCGACGCCCGGTGTGCCGCGTTTGACGTTGGGCCAGGGGAAGAAGGTGAGGATGGTGCCTGGCGAGCCGAGTTCGTCCCCGAAGTAGAAGTGGTAGGTGCCGGGATCGTCGAAGTTGACGGTCTTCTTGACGAGTCGGAGCCCGAGGATGGAGGAGTAGAAGTCGATGTTGCGCTGGGGGTCTCGGGCGATGGCGGTGACGTGGTGGATGCTAGAGATGCGTGCCATGGGTTCTCCAAATCTGCACAAACAATAGTTGTGCAAACAACAATATCGCGCCCGGAGACAGAGTCAAGTGCAAAAAGAGAACAGGGCCTCACCATGGGGCCCTGTTCGAGTGATCTGGATGGATTGGACTTAGGCCGCGATGTTGGTGGCGGCCTCGATGGCCTCGACGACCTGGCGGACCTGGAAGGGCTTCTTGAGGAAGGAGTCGAAGCCCATGGCCTTGAGGGAGTGGACCTGGCCGTCGGTCAGCTTGCTGGACATGGCGATGATGCGGGTGAATTGGAGGTTTTCGGAGCGGCGGACCATGTCGGCGACCTGCTTGGCGTCGCCGTCGCCGAGGTGGATGTCCATGAGAAGGACATGCGGCTTGAAGCGTTCGGCCTCCATGCCGGCGGAGAAGCCGTTCTGGGCGATGCGGACTTCGTAGTTGGTCTGCTCGGTGAGGATTTTCTGGAGGGTGTCGACGACTTCGCGTTCGCCGTCGACGAGCAGGACCCTGGTTCGGCCCGTCATCAGCCCGTCGATGGGCATGTTGTGGGCCTTCATGAAGCGGATGAGTTCGCCGGTGGGGATCCGTCGGTCGCGAGAACCGGGGATCCGGTATCCCTTGAGGGAGCCGGAGTCGAACCACTTGGAGACGGTACGGGGCGCGACATTACAGATCTTCGCGACCTCGCCCGTCGTCAGAACTTCCTTTTCAAAGGGCATCGTCTCACCTCTGGCACGCATGGGGTGGGTCGGCCCTACGCGGCGACCGGACCACACAGACGGATCGGCGGAAAGGAGGGGGTGCTTCAGGCACGGCATCAATCGTGTGCGAAGTTCACCTTCTCGGACCGCCCGGGACGGGCGGTTGATTGACAGGGGGGAGGAGCATCGGTAAAGTGGCGGCCCCATTGCCCGCCCCGGATACGGGACGGGCGATGGCATGAGCCCGGCAACCGCGGGCCGGGTGGGGACGTAGGGACGCCCACCGCCTGGTGGTTCGTCGGAACGGGTTGGCTGGAGGGGGGTTGGCGGGGTGCGGGCCGGGGCCGGGAAAGGCCTCGGGGGATAGATGCGGCCGGGATCGCAGGGCGAGCCCGGTCGTTGCGGCGCCGCAGGAGCGGGCGCACAGGAGTCGAGCGTGACGAAGCAGAGCGGCGAAGCAAATCGGACGCGGTCTCACTCGGGTGTGGCGGTTCTCGGTCGGGCGGCGATCGCCGCGGCGGCCGTGCTGACGGTGGCGGGTCTGCCTTCGTCGGTGGCGTGGGCGCAGCCGGCGGGGGAAGAGCGTCCGGCGTCGAACAGCCAACTCCTGGCGGACTTCACGCACTATGTGAACATCGATAACTACGTGCTGGCCAAGTCGATGGCGGCGGAGCTGCTGTCGAAGAATCTGGACGGGCCGGCGCTGGTCAAGCTGGTGGAGCAGGGCGAGCAGCTCGATCGGTTCGAGGCGGCGACGGCCAAGGCGCTCCGCGTGGCGGACCTTGAGGATGTGGCGTCGCGGCTGCTCAAGCTGTACACGTCGGGCAAGCTGGCGATTGCCCGTGATCCGGCGCAGATCGCGCAGGCGATCGGGATGCTGACGGGGACGGCGCGTGGCCGGATTCTGGCGGAGGAGCGACTCAAGGTGGCGGGCGAGTATGCCGTGCCCCAGTTGCTCGAGTCGCTGACGAACAATAAGGATGCGGTGCTGGCGTCGGAGGTGCGTCAGGTTCTGATCGCGATGGGCCCGCGGGCGGTTGCGCCCTTGTGCGTGGCGCTCGGCGGTCTGGACGGCGTGAACCAGGAGCGGGTGATCGACATCCTGGGCGCGGTGGCGTACCCGGCGAGCCTGCCTTACATCGCCGAGGTGAACGCGGCGACGTCGAACAAGGCGGTCAAGTCGGCGTGCGAGCGTGCTCTGGCGAAGTTCGGTGCCGACGGCGGTCGGAGCCCGGCGGAGTTGTTCACGGCGCTGGCGGAGCGGTACTACAACGAGCTGTCGGACGTGACGAGCTTCCCCGGGGAGGAGTTCCAGTTGCTGTGGAGCTTCTCGCCGCAGACCGGGCTGGCGATGAACGCGATCCGCACGAGCGTGTTCCACGAGGCGATGGCGATGCGGTGCGCCGAGCGGGCGCTCACGCTCAACTCGTCGGATCCGGAGACGCTGGCGTTGTGGGTTGCGGCGAACCTCAAGCGAGAGATCGAGACGCCCGAGGGGTACACGAACCCGGCGTACGGCGAAGAGAAAAAGGACGCGATGTACTTCGCGATTGCCTCCGGGGCGCAGGTGCAGCAGCGCGTGCTGGCGAGGGCGACGGACGCGAAGAACACGCCGCTGGCCCGCAAGGCGATCGCCGCGCTGGGTCGCAGCGCGGGCGGGTCGTCGCTGTGGTCGAGCGGGCTGTCGCGGCAGCCGCTGCTTGAGTCGCTGTCGTATCCGAACCGTCGCGTGCAGTACGAGGCGGCGTTGGTTCTGGCGAGCGCTTCGCCCAAGGAGTCGTTCTCGGGCTCGGAGCGTGTGGTGCCTATCTTGGCCGGTTGCATCCGCGAGGCGGCGGACCGCTATGCGGTGGTTTCGGCGTCGAGCGTCGAGGTGTACCAGGCGGTTCGTCCGGTGATCGAGCGGCTCGGGTATCGCGTGCTGCCCTTCGGGCGGACGCTCGGCGAGATCGCCTTGCCCCTGGCGGAGGCGCCGGCGGTGGATCTGGTCGTCGCGGCGAACCTGGGCGGCGAGCGGACGCAGGCGTTCCTGGGCGAGGCCCGCGCGAACCCGAAGCTGGCGGCGACGCCGATCCTGGCGCTGGCCGAGCAGTCGGATGTGGCGGATCTTCGCAAGCGGTTCATGGGCGACTCGGGCCTTGCCATCCGCAGCAGCGCGGTGGGCGAGGAGGCGATCGCGAACACGGTGCGTGAGTTGACGGGCGCGGTGAGCGGCGGCGACATCACGAGCGATGAGGCGACGTCGTATTCCAACGCGGCTCTGGCGGCTCTTCGCGAGCTGGCGGTGTCGGGGAACGGCGTGCTCCGCGTGGCGGACGTGGCGCCGAGCCTGATTGGTTCGCTGGGCGACAAGCGTCTGAACGTTCGGATCGACGTGGCGGAGGTGCTTTCGCGGATCGATTCGACAGAGACGCAGCGTGCGATCGCCGAGGCGGCGGTCAACGCGTCTGGCGCGGAGCGGATCGTGATGCTGGGCAAGCTGGCCGACAGCGCCAAGCGGTTTGGGAACAAGGTCGAGGAGCGTCACGTGACCCGTCTTCGCGAGATGGCGATGGGTCAGGACCGCGAGGAGTCGACGGCGGCGGCGGCGGTGCTGGGCGCTCTGGACCTGCCCAACTCGCAGTTGCTGCCCCTGATCACCGGGAAGCCCCAGCGGGTCTGGTGATCGTCCCGGCGGACTGATCAAGAGCAGTCGATTGACGGGGCGGCCTGAGCATGGGCCGCCCCGCTTTGTTTTGGCGTTGCGTGGTTGGGGGAGGGGGGAAAGGCGACCTAGAATCGGCCCCTGGCGGGGAGGAGGCTCCACGCGGGTCCGGGTCCGACTTTGGAAGAGGAAATCAGCATGCCGACGCGTCGCGCGAAGATCAGCATCATCGGGGCGGGGAACATCGGTGGCACGTGCGCCCATTGGGCGGCCTCGAAGGAGCTGGGCGACATCGTCCTGCTGGACATCCAGAACAAGGAGAAGCCCGAGCTGCACATGCCCAAGGGCAAGGCGCTGGATCTGGCGTGCTGCGGGCCGATCGAGAAGTTTGACGCGAACATCGTGGGGACGTTCGACTACAAGGACATCGCCAACAGCGACGTGGTGGTGATCACGGCGGGTCTGCCGCGGCGTCCGGGGATGAGCCGTGACGACCTGGTGCAGGTGAACGCGGGGATCGTGAAGAACTGTGCCGAGAAGGTGCGTGAGTATGCGCCGAACTCGATCGTGATCGTGGTGAGCAACCCGCTGGACGCGATGGTGTACGTGGCGTGGAAGGTGACGGGTTTCCCGGCGCACCGCGTGATGGGTCAGGCGGGCGCGCTGGACGTGGCGCGGTACAAGACGTTCCTGGCGATGGAGCTGGGCGTGAGCGTTGAGGACATCCAGGGGCTGCTGCTGGGCGGGCACGGGGACGACATGGTGCCGCTGCCCAAGCGGACGAGCGTGAACGGGATCCCGGTGAGCGAGCTGCTGCCTGAGGCGAAGATCACGGCGTGCGTCGAGCGGGCGAAGGTCGGCGGTGGTGAGATCGTGAAGCTGATGGGTACGAGCGCGTGGTACGCCCCCGCGAGCGGCACGATCGAGATGGTCGAGGCGATCGTGCGCGACAAGAAGCGCGTCATCGCGTCGGCGGCGTACTGCGAGGATGAGTTCGGCGTGGCGCCCGGGCAGAAGGGCAAGGGCTACTTCGTCGGCGTGCCGGCGGTGCTGGGCGCCAATGGCGTTGAGCGGATCCTGACGTTCAAGATGGACGAGCAGGAGCAGAAGTACATGAACGAATCGATCAGCCACGTGAAGGATCTGGTGGGCGTGGTGGGCAAGCTGTACCCCGAACTGGCCTGATAGGAATCTGTAAGGATATCGAATCGCGTGCGGGCGTATGGTTGTGGTCGATAGAGGAGGGCTGTGCCCGGGCCGAGGGCACTGCGGCGTTCGGGGTGTTCTCGGACGCGAAGAGTCGGCGGCAGTGCCCCGCGAGCGGGGCGCGGAACTCACGAGCGGAACTGACGCATGAAAACGCGGATGACGATCGGTGCGGCGATGATGGTGGCGGGCCTGGCGGGGGCGTGGCAGCCGGGCTCGGGCACGACGGTGACGGGGACGGGTGGAGTGGAGGCGGCGGCGCAGCCCGCGGTGCCGCCGGCGCGCACGCCCTCGACCTTTGCCTGGACGAACAAGGAACTCGAGAAGGTCGGGGCGATGCTGGCGGGGTCGTGGCAGACGACCAAGCCGGTGCCGGTGTCGGGCGGTGCGCCGGGCGAGACGGTGAACATCGTGATGCAGGTGGCGCCGGTGGTGGTGCAGGGGATGTCGAACACGCTGTACGTGGAGGCTGCCCGGGCGGACGCGATCCACGCGCCGTTCCGGCAGGCGTTGTTCCAGCTTTACACGAGCAAGGGCAAGGTCCGTCTTCGGACGCTCGAGTTCCACCGTGCGGGTGATGCGAAGGCGCCGTACATGCCCGCGCTGGTGGGGATGACGGCGATCCCGCAGTGGTTCCCGGCGTTGTCGTCGGAGTCGGTGTACGGGACGCTTGATCTGGAGGTGACGGCGGAGGGTGCGGGGTTCAAGGCCAAGTCGCCTCATCCGTTCCCGACCTCGCTCGGCGGGGCGGTGGAGATGACCAGCGAGATGACGCTGACGAAGGACACGCTGACGACGCTCGACCGCGGCTTTGACGCGGACGGGAAGGTGGTGTGGGGTTCGTCGGAGGGTGAGCAGTACCAGTTCTCGCGGATTGCTTCGCCGATCACGGTGAAGGACCTGGGCGAGGGTTTGCTGGTGCTGGAAATGAAGAAGGGCACCGAGGGCAAGGCGATCGAGGAGCGGGATCGTGTGTCGGTGCAGTACACGGGCTGGGTGGGCGGCGACGGGAAGCAGTTCGATTCGTCGCGAGGTCGGCCGCAGCCCTTCACGTTCAACCAGGGGCAGTTGATCCGTGGGTGGAACACGGGGTTGATCGGGTACCAGAAGGGGTCGGTCGTTCGGCTGCTGATCCCGCCGGCGCTGGCGTACGGCGAGCGCGCCCGCGGGCCGATTCCGGCGAACGCGGACCTGTACTTTGAGGTTGAGGTGTTGAACGTGGAGGCGGCGGCCCCGGCACCGGCGGCGGGGCCCGAGGCTCCTGCGCAGCCTCAGCAGCCGCAGCCGACCAAGGCGATCCCGGATACGACGTCGGGCAAGTAAGGTCGGTCTTTGAGCATGATGACTCGACGAGCCCGGGTGCGAAGCCCGGGCTCGTTTCCTATGGTGTAGGCATGGGACGAGATTTCTACGAGGTGCTCGGGGTGGCGCGTGGGGCGAGCGCGGAGGAGATCAAGAAGGCGTATCGAGCGCTGGCGAGGAAGCTGCACCCGGACGTGAACAAGGCGGCGGACGCGCAGAAGAAGTTCACGGAAGTGCAGAACGCGTACGACGTGCTGAGCGACGAGAACAAGCGGCGGGCGTACGACCAGTTCGGCGAGGCGGGTGTGGGTGCCGCGGGTGCTGCGGGCGGGTCGGCGGGCCCATCGTGGGGCGGGCGTGGCGGCACGCGTGTGAATGTGGGCGGGATGGACATGGACGCGGAGGATCTCTCGTCGATGTTCGACACATTTTTCGGGCAGGCGCGGGCGTCGCACGGCGGGGGACGCCGGACGACGGCGCGTGGCGGGCGCAGCGTGCG
>ERZ761603.1147-NODE-1147-length-20454-cov-38.642433_pt1 | contig 20454 bp, 14 predicted proteins | sample MGYA00511879_ERZ761603 | MGnify/ENA primary metagenome ERZ761603 (study PRJEB28899, sample SAMN02850040) | bioreactor sludge metagenome | biome: EBPR Sludge; feature: EBPR Bioreactor; material: flocular biomat | place: Australia: Thorneside Wastwater Treatment... | reverse complement strand
CCGCCGATCCGGTCACCGACATCCGCCGCATCGCTCAGGTCATGCTCGAACACGGGGTCGATGGCGTGCCGATCGTGAACGAAAGCGATGGTCTGGTTGGCTTCGTCTCGCGCAGCGACATCCTGCGAGCAGTCGTCACTGATCCGCCGCTCAGGCTCTGGCGCTAGCCACCACCCTTTCCATCTCATCCCCCGACGAGGACGCCAATGAACCAGACTCCGGTGCGCATCTATCACAACCGGCGCTGCTCCAAGAGCCGCGCCGCCTGCCAGCTGGTTGCGGACAGCGGTGTAGCAGTCGAGATCATCGACTACCTGGCAACGCCGCCGAGCGGCGACGAACTGCGGGTGCTGCTGCGCCAGCTCGGCATGCCGGCGGCCGAACTGGTGCGACGCGGCGAATCGGTCTTTCGGCAGCTCTACGCCGGGCGCTCGCTGAGCGAGGACGAATGGCTGGACGCACTGGTCGCCAATCCAATCCTGATCGAGCGACCGATCGTCGTCCGTGGAGATCGGGCCGTCATTGGCCGCCCGCCGGAAAAGGTGCTCGAACTGCTGCAGGCAGACTGAGCGCGGCGCCTGCCGTTGATCAGCCGACAGACGCACCGCCGGGACTCGGCCAGCGATTTGAACCCCCCTGTCTGATTCACGCCATGGCCTTCAGTCCTTGAAGAGGCTCAACAAGAACGGCTTTGTCCCCGCAGCCTCTGACATCTCTTCCTTCCAGTTCATCTGATGGCTCAGGTGGTCGTGGACGCCGAGCGCGCTGCTGGCGCCAGCGCCGGATCGGAACGAGCCATCGGCAAGGTGCCGAGGTGCCCCAGCGAACTGAGGACGACGCTCTCGTGCTCGATCGTGTCGAATCGCGGCTGTACAACGACACCATCGACCGGTCCACTACCTCGGCTATCAGCGGCATCGGGTGGCTCGTCCGGTTCCCGTACAATGGCGAGCCAAGCGATGCAAGACTCATTGCTGGGGCTGAGAAACCATTCGGCATGGGAATCTGATGGGCGTCTACAGTGCGGAAATCTCGGCAGGTTCCTTGATGTTGCCCGAAAGCCGCAGGGTTGCTGGTTTGCTCCTGACCGGGCCTTCCCGGGAGCAGTGGTTCGATTCACTCAAGCTCGACAACCTGCTGCAGAAGAAGACCCCGGCAACGGCCTGCCGCCAGGCGCAGTTGATCCGCAAACGCCTGGAGACGCTAACGGAGGAGGGGTTGAAGGTGATTGCCAGCGGTTCGCAGGAGGTCGCGACGCAGCTATTGTTCGCTGCAGCCATCAAGCACAGCCGCATCTTCGCCGACTTCCTGCTTGACGTGTATGCGGAAAAACTTCGCCGGCTCGAGCAAAACCTGTCTCCTGCCAAAGACTGGGACGCCTTTCTGGGGGAATGCGTACAGCGCGATCCCGAGTTTGCGAATCTCCGCGCTTCCACCAAGGCCAAGATGCTGCAGGTCATCCTGCGCGTTCTCGCCGAAGGCCGCTATGTCGATTCCACCAGGAACTTGCGGCTGACCCCGCCTCACCTGCACCCCGATGTCGTGAGCTACCTCAAGCGTCACGGTGAAACTTCGGTGCTTGCCATCATGGACATGAGCCAATGAGTCACGACCTTGACGAACGGCTCAACCAGATACTGCCCAAGCTGACTTCCCCTGACGTGTTGGCGAATCGCGGTTCCGGCGGCGAGATCGGATTCTGGATCTTCGACTACCCGCCCGAGCACGAGATGGCCGTGCGGACTTTTCTCCAGAACGTCGTCCTGCCGGCGCTGGCCAAGCATCAGCCGACGATCCGGGTCGCGGCGGTCAATCTCTTCGACCTCGTGATCGGCCTGCTGGAAGAGCGCAAGCTGCTCGACAAGGCCATCGAGATGCAGCGCACGCAAGGTGACGCGAAGACGCTCGAATCCTTGCGCCGGGTTCTCAAGGAAGACAAGCTCGCCGAACGGCTGGTCGGCCAGCACGACCTCGCCGAACTCGACCTGCTCATTCTCTGGAACGTCGGCGCCGTTTATCCGATGCTCCGCACGCACACGCTGCTCTCGGCTCTGCATGCCCATATGCAGGACAAACCCCTGGTGTTGTTCTATCCCGGCAGGTACGACGGTTATTCCTTGCGCCTCTTCAGCCGGTTGAAAGACGACCACTACTACCGCGCCTTCCGTCTCGTTTCCTGAATGCCCCTTCCCGGAACAAACCACAATGAAAATCAGGGATCTCTTTACCAAGCCGATCGACCGCCCGATCAACGGTGTCATCAAGGCCGACCAGCGCGACGCCGAGAGCATCTGGCAGGAACTCGACGAGTACGTCGTCACCAAGCAGCTCACCGATTATTTTCGCCGCTTCTTCGACGCCTTCCTGGCGGCCGCCGACAACCCCAGGGACCCGGTCCTGTCGGCGCGGATGGCCGTCTGGGTGTCCGGCTTCTTCGGCTCCGGCAAGTCGCACTTCATCAAGATATTGTCCTACCTGCTGGAGAACATCGAGGCGGTCAATCCGCTCGATGGCACGACCCGCCGGGCGGCGCAGTTCTTCGACGAAAGCAAGATCAAGGATGCACTGTTGCGCGCCGACATCCAGCGCGCGGTACAAGGCAGTTCCGACGTCATCCTCTTCAACATCGACGCCAAGGCCGACAGCAAGTCCGACCGCGACGTCATCCTGCAAGTCTTCCTGCGCGTCTTCAACGAAAAGCTCGGCTATAGCGGCGATGCGCCGCACGTCGCCGAAATGGAACGGCATCTGGTCGACAAGGGCGCCTACGAGGCCTTCAAGACCGCCTTCGCCGAGCAGAACGGCTCCCCCTGGGACATCGAGCGCGACGCCGTCGATTTTCTCCGCGACGACGTGATCCACGCCCTGGCCCATGCCCTCAAGCAAAGCGAAGCCTCCGCCGCCGCCTGGTTCGACAACGCCCGTGACACCTACCGGATCAATATCGAAGGCCTGGCCAAGCTGATCCGCGACTACCTCGCCACGCGATCGGCGGGTCACCGGATCGTTTTTCTGGTCGATGAAGTGGGGCAGTTCATCGGCGGCAACACGCAGTTGATGCTCACCCTGCAGACCATCGCCGAGCAATTGGGTACCGCCTGTGAAGGCCGGGCGTGGGTGATCGTCACCAGCCAGGAAGACATCGACGCGGCGATCGGCGAAGCCAACAAGGCCCGGTCGCAGGATTTTTCGAAGATTCAGGGACGCTTTCACACCCGCTTGTCGCTGGCCAGCTCGAACACCGACGAAGTCATCGGCGAGCGTCTGCTGGCCAAGAACGAAGCAGCGCACATTGCCCTGCGCAACCGCTTCGAGAAACAGGGCGACATCATCAACAACCAGCTCGCCTTCGTCGGCAACTCTGTGACCATGAAGAGCTACAAGGACGCAGCCGAATTTGTCGCTTTCTATCCTTTTGCCCCCTACCAGTTCGCCCTGCTGCAAAAGATCTTCGAATCGATCCGCAAGGTCGGCGCCACCGGCAGGCATCTTTCGAAGGGCGAGCGTTCGCTGCTCGATGCCTTCCAGTCCGCCGCCGTCCGCAACGCCGATCGCGGCATCGATGCACTGGTGCCGCTCTACGACTTCTACCCGTCGATCGAAAGCTTCATCGACACCAGCGCCAAACGCTCGATCGACGAAGCGCCCGACAACGCCGCGCTCGAAGCCGACGACATCCGACTCCTGAAAGCGATGTTCCTGATCCGCTACATCCCGGACATCGTCCGGCCCAACGTCGACAACCTCGCCACGCTCTGCGTCGACGAGATCGACGCCGACAAGCTGGCGCTCAAGCGCCGCATCCAGCAGAGCCTGGCGCGCCTCGAACAGCAGCGGCTGGTCAGCCGCAACGGCGAGCTGTGGTTCTTCCTGACCAACGAAGAGCGCGATGTCGCCCGCGAGATCGGTCACGTTGAAGTCTCGGCCAACGAGAAGTGGCGCCTGCTCTGCGAAATGGTCTTTGACGACCTCCTGTCCGGGCAGACCAAGGTCCGCCACAAGGAAACCAGGGCCGACTACGAATTCAACCGCCTGCTCGACGGCGCCCCGTGGAAGAACGCCAGCCACCCCCTGAGCCTCGAAATCATCACCCCGCTCGGCGATGACTACGAACTCCTCGGTGAAGCCAAGTGCATCCTGCGTAGCCACGATTCCGGCGGCCGGGCGATCATCCGCCTCGCCGAAGGCGACCGGGTCGACATCGAACTGACGCTCTACCTCCAGATCGAGAAGTACATCGCCAGCCCGAAGGCGAGTACCGCGGCGGCGTCGATGAAACGCATCCTGCTGGATCGCAAGGACGAGAACCGCGAACGTCGTGCGCGGCTGTTGGCCCAGTTGGGCGAACTGATGGTGACCGGCGACTTCTACGCCCTCGGCCAGAAGCCGAAGATCAAGGCCGCCAGTCCGATGACGCTGCTCGACGAGCTGGTCAATTACCTGATCGCCAACACCTACACCAAGCTCCCTTACCTCAGGGTCCGGCAGGCCGACCCCATCGCCGAAATCAAGTCGGTGCTCGCTGCCGACGACATCGGCCAGCACGGACTCAAGCTCGATGGCGAAGAAGGCAACCCCCTCGCCATCAAGGAACTGCGCGAATACCTGCACCTCAAGGCCAGCACCGAGCGCGTGCTGTTGTCGGACGTGGTCGATCGCTTCACCGGCATCCCCTGGGGCTGGAAGCCCGAATGGGAGGTCGTGCTGCTGATCGCCCGCCTGTACATGGCTGGCGAGATCAAGCTGATGTGCGGCGGCGACGATCTCGACCCCAAGGGCGCCGTCGATCCGCTGACCAAGTCGGTCCGCTTCAAGCAGGTCTCCCTCCTCAAGAAGAAGATGCCGGATGCCGCCGCGCTCAAGCGGGCACGCGAGCTCTACAAGGACCTCTTCTCCAGGATCGCCCGTGAAGACGCTGACGGCATCGTCGCCGATTTCCGCGCGGCGCTCGGCGAGTGGCTGTCCGACCTCAAGGCCACTGTGCAGACCGCGTCGATCAAGCATCATCCCGGCAAGACCGTGATCGACACGGCCATCACCCGCATCGGCAAGCAACTCGCGATCCGCGACGCCTTCGAGTTCATCGAAACCCTGCTCGCGGCGCGGAACGACTGGCTTGACACCAGCGACGACATTCATGAGGTGCTCGGCTTCTACAAGACCCAGCTACCCACCTGGCGCAAATTGCTCGAAGCCCTGGCGGGCTTTGCCGACAACCGCGAAGTGCTGCAAAAGAAGCCGGCCAGCGCCGCCGCACTCGTCGCTCTGGAGTCGATCCGCGACCACCCGTCGCCCTACGGCCAGATCCCGCGTATCGACGCCCTGATCAAGACCGTCGAAGGCATCAACGACGCCGCCGCACAGGAAAAGCGCGAACGCGCCCTCAACTCGATCGACCTCAAGATCGCCGAGGTCAGGAAGTCGCTCGATCAGGTGCAGGCCAGCCCGGACCTGCGCAACCAGGCGCTGCATGCCCTGCAGGAACTGAAGACCCAGGTGGCTGGCCTCTCCAGCATCCCGAAGATCCTCTACTTGCAGGAACAGGGCGGCAATCTGCTCGACGAGGCGATGAGCGTGATCGAAGCGGCCAGCCAGAAACCGGCGTCGGTCGCCAGGGAGCCGGGTGCCATAACGACCGCCCAGGTCCTGACGACAGGTACGCCGATTGCCGCGCCGAAGTCCGCCAGGGTCATCCGTGCGGCGGACCTCTCGCCGACGCTCTATCTGGAGACCGAAGCGGATGTCGAAGCCTACCTCGCCAGGCTCAAGGCGGAACTGCTCGCCACCCTCAAGGGCGGCCAGCGCGCCCGCATCGCCTGATGCCCGGAACGCCGCGGTAGGGTAAGCTTGCATGAAATGTCTATGAGTTTTCATGCATGGAACCTAATAGCCGATCGTCGGTGGCCGCGCCAACCCGATTTCAGCGCCAACCCGGCGGTGTCTATCGCCGTAAGGATCTCGCCGTCCGGTCGCGGGCGGTGGACCGCTTGGTTCGATGGCTGAAACGATGCCCGCCGGGGCTGTCGATGATCGATGACCGCGCCGTCAATGTACGCTGTTAAAGCCCGGCCCATCGCCGGGATGAAATCATTGCTGAACCTGCAAGAGAGACCGAACGATGACCCCTATCAGCCAAGTCTATGAAGATGCCCCCGCCTTCATCCCCATTCCCGCCGCGTATCAGCATCATCGCATCCAGGTCACCATCGTGACGCTGGATGAGGTGAATGAAACGCCACCGCCAAAGAAGCGCCGCAGCCCGCCGGAAAAATTCGTCGGCAAAGCGCGTGATCTAGGCGATGTCATGAGTACGGTTCCGGCAGCAGATTGGGGAATGCCTGAGTGATTATCCTCGACACCCATATTTGGCACTGGTGGGCCAACCGAATACCCAACAAACTGACTAGGGAAATCATCGCCATCATTGAACAGGCGGACGAAGTCGCTGTTTCAACGATTTCCTGTTTTGAAATGGCTTGGCTGGTGCGCCACGGCCGAATTGACTTGGGCATCAGCATCGAAGAATGGTTTGGCGAATTTGAAGCGTCCGATGCGGTGATATTCCTGCCGCTGACCGCTGCGATTGCACGCCAGGCGGTCGCCTTGCCTGAGCACCATAAAGACCCTCAAGATCGCATCATCATTGCGACGAGCCTGGTTCATGACGCCCATCTCATCAGCCTTGACGTCGCTTTTCCGCGCTATCAGGAATTGCAGGGGCGTTTGATTCCCGCAATTCGCCCGCCCGCCCCATGAACACCGCCAAACTCAAGTCCTACGCTCCGCAAGCCCGCAAGGATTTCATCGCCGCCGTCGAGGCCCGAGCCCACCAGCTCGGTATTTCCGGAAAGAACGGCAAGCTCGACATCACCCCCGGCGAAAGGAAGGGCGACATTGTCGTCATCGCCGGGCAGGCATGGCCGGCCAAGGTGCAGCAGCAGCGCGAGCGCCTGATCCAGCGCATTTACAAGCACGGTTTTGCGCATACCATCGAAGCTGTTGCCTACACTTGGTTCAACCGCTTCGCCGCGCTGCGCTACATGGAGATTCACGACTACCTCGGTCACGGGCATCGTGTGCTGTCGAGCCACGAAGGCGGACTGCCGGAAATCCTCACGCACGCGACCGCGGTCGTCGGTACGCTCCCGGGCCTCAATGGGGCGCAGGTCACAGAACTGAAGCTCGCCGGCAACAAGGACGGCGAACTCTACCGCCTGTTGCTGGTGGCCCAGTGCAACGCCCTGTCGAACGCCATGCCCTTCCTGTTCGAGCGCATCGACGACGAATCCGAACTGCTGCTCCCCGGCAACCTGGAACGCACCGACTCCGTCGTCGCCAAGCTGGTGGAGGCGATTCCCGAAGAAGACTGGAACGAAGTCGAGGTGATCGGCTGGCTCTACCAGTTCTACATCAGCGAGAAGAAGGACGAAGTGATCGGCAAGGTGGTCAAGAGCGAAGACATTCCCGCCGCCACCCAACTTTTCACGCCCAACTGGATCGTCCAGTATCTGGTGCAGAACAGCGTCGGCCGCCTGTGGTTGATGGCCAATCCATCCTCAAGTCTCAAGAGCCAGTGGCCGTATTACATCGAGCCGGCCGAGCAAACGCCGGAAGTACAGGCGCAGCTCGATGCCCTGATCAAGACCCGCATGGACGAGGACGGCGGCAGCCTGAACCCCGAAACCATCACCGTGCTCGACCCCGCTTGCGGCTCCGGCCACATCCTGGTCGAAGCCTACGAGGTGCTGAAGGGCATTTATCTGGAGCGCGGCTACCAGGCCCGCTCCATTCCTCGCCTGATTCTGGAAAAGAACCTCTACGGACTTGACATCGACGACCGCGCCGCACAACTGGCCGGCTTTGCCCTGCTGATGAAGGCCCGGGCGGATGACCGCCGCCTGCTGGATACGCCGGTCAAGCTCAATGTGCTGTCCTTGCAGGAAAGTGTCGGCATGGATCTTGACGAGTTCGCCGAGCATTTGAATCCCCACGGTATCAACCGTACAGCGCTTGGCTCACTGCTGGACATCTTCACCCACGCCAAGACCTTTGGCTCGCTGATTCAGATTCCCAAGGTGCTGGAGGAGGGATTGGCCGGCTTGGAAGATGGCATGGCCAAGGCCATCGCGAACGGTGATGTCTTTGCCAACGCGGCAGCGCAGAATCTGGTGCCGTTGGTGCAGCAGGCGAAGACTCTGGCGATGAAGTTCGATGCGGTGGTGGCGAATCCGCCGTATATGGGCAACAAGGGGCTAAATGACACATTGAAGGTCTATGCGAAAGCAAGTTACCCTGAAAGTAAGGCAGATATTTTCGCAATGTTTATAGAGCGTGGAGTTTCCCTTTTGAAGGGAAGCGGATCAACAGCGATGGTTACCATGCAAAGCTGGATGTTCCTTTCATCATACGAGGAGTTGCGCGCCAACTTTCTTCTGAATAACACTCTCTATTGCTTAGCTCATTTCCCATACGAAAATCGTATGCCAACTGCAATGGGAATAAACTTTGGTATTTCAGCATTTGTGATCGGCCATTGTCATTTTGACGAATACGTTGCTCACTTCTGTTGCGGCAGGCACCATGAGCTCGATGAGGATGGCAAGCCCTCAGTTTTTCCTCCTGTCAATGAACGCTTGAGGTATCTTGGGGCAAATATTTTTGATCACATACCGGGTAAGCCAATTTCGTACTGGATTAATCCTGGGCTTCGAAGAGTGTTCGACAACGCAACTACACTTGAATCCAAGTATCCGCCAAAGACTGGCATGACAACTGGCGATGATGGCCGGTTTTTACGGCAATGGTTTGAAGTCAATAGTGAGATCCTCGCTACGAAATGTGCCTCTTCGGACGATGCAAAAATATCCGGTAAGAAGTGGTTCCCGTACAACAAGGGCGGAATAGGCAACCGTTGGTACGGGCACTGTAATTTCGTTGTGAATTGGAAAGATGATGGTGCGGAGATCAAAGATTGGGTAGTAAATAATCCGAATGATCCGAACACCACATCTTGGAGTCGCCGCGTTTTCAATCATGATTTGTTTTTCAAACCGGGGCTCACCTGGACCTTGCTCAACAGTAGAACATTTAATGTCCGACATCTTCCGGCTGGGAATATTTTGAACGTAAATGGCCCTACCATTTCAATATCGGATTTCAGTCGTTGCAGCTATGTTCTTGGGTTTCTAAACAGCAAAGTAGCTGCTGCTCTTGTTCAAGTTATTAATCCGACGGCAGCAAACAACCCTGGCGACATTGGCAAGCTTCCCTTGCTATTCACTGATGTAGCTGCCGTGGAATCGGCTTCAAGTGAAGCCATCGAGATTAGCAAAGGTGATTGGGACGATTCTGAAACATCATTTGATTTCAAAAGATTTCCATTCGCGACTGCATCATCCGGGAAAACTCTTCAATTAACTTATCAAGATAGATGCAACACGGTTACTAACAGAATCGTCGCATTGAAGATAATAGAAGAGAACATCAACAGATTCTTTATCCAAGCCTACGGTCTCCAAGACGAACTGTCCCCTGAGGTTCCCGAGGATCAAATCACGCTCACACGCCCTGACCGAGAGAAAGATTCTCAGCGCCTGATCTCCTACGCCATCGGCTGCATGATGGGCCGCTACAGTCTCGACGAGCCCGGTTTGATATACGCTCACGCCGGCAATGTCGGTTTCGACGCCAACCGCTACAAAACCTTCCCCGCCGACGCCGACGGCATCATCCCCATCACCGACGAACTCTGGTTCGAGGACGATGCCGCCAACCGCATCCGCGAGTTCCTGCTCGCCGTCTGGAAAGCAGAGACTTTGGACGAAAACATGGCCTGGCTCGCCGAGAGTTTGGGGCAAAAGGGCAACGAAACACCGGCCGAAACCATCCGCCGCAACCTTGCCTCCAGCTTTTTCAAGGATCACCTCCAAACCTACAAAAAGCGCCCGATCTACTGGCTCTTCTCCAGCGGCAAACAGGGAGCCTTCCAGGCGCTGGTCTATCTGCACCGCTACCACCAAGGCACGCTCGCCCGCCTGCGTGCCGAATACGTCGTCCCGCTCACCGGCAAGATGCAGTCGCGCATCGAAATGCTGGAAAAAGACCGCGACGCCGCCAGTTCAACCCCGGTCCGCAACAAGATCGCCAAGCAGATCGAGTCACTGAAGAAAAAGCACGTCGAACTGCTCGCCTACGACGAGAAACTCCGCCACTACGCCGACAGACGCATCACGCTCGATCTCGACGACGGGGTGAAGGTGAATTACGGCAGGTTCGGGGATCTATTGGATAACGTTAAGGCCATAACTGGTGGCGTTGAGGAGTAACGGAACCGTGAAAACCATATCAATTTTCAACAACAAAGGCGGGGTTGGCAAAACAACCCTGACTTTCCATCTTGGTCACGCTTTGGCGGCGATGGGGCATAAAACCCTAATGATTGACTTTGACCCCCAATGCAATCTGACCATACTCGGCATGGACGAGGAGCAATTGCACGAAATTTGGTCGAAGGAAGACGACTTTGTCGATGACTTTGATCGCGCAAGAAACAAAGTCTCCAGGGCTGACTTTGTTGGTTTGGTTGCCTCTGTTCGATCTATTCATTTCCTTTTGAAGCCGACTGAGGACGGAACTGCCGAACTAGATAAACTCTCGCCACCGCAGACATTAGCCACAAATTTGGACCTTATTCCCGGCCGGCTAACGATGCACCTTTACGAGGACAAAATTTCTAAACTTTGGAGTGAGGTTTATCAAGGAGAGCCTCAGGCCATAAGGACTGTGACAAGAATCCGAGAAATAGCGGATGCTTACGCCAAGCAGTATGGATATGAGTTTGTGATCATGGATACATCACCTAGTCTCGGCGCACTTAATAAGGTGATCATCTCGACGACTGACGGATTCCTAATCCCCTGCATGCCAGACATGTTTTCTCTTTACGGAATTCGCAATATCGGGAATGCATTGGCGCTTTGGAAAAAGCAATTTGACACAATTTTTCATCTTCTATCGGATGAAAAACGCCGGAGTTTTCCGGAAAACTTTGTCAGGTTGCTAGGCTTCACAATTTATAACGCGAAACGATACACCAGTGTCGGAAAGCCATGGAACCTGGCGACGGCACATTACAACTATGCAATGCAGGTACCAGACGCGATTGAAACTTTCATTCGTCCGGAGGTTCGTCAGCATATCGATCCGAGAGTGATGACTCATCCCGTAGGGGAGCAGGCCATCATGCACTCTCACAACACATTTCCAAGTATGGCTCAGAAGTACCATATGCCGATGTGGATGATTCCATCGAATGCAATACTGGAGACGGCCGAAGAAAAAAATACCGTGCGCGGTAATCGCGCCAAGTTCGAGGAGACGAAAGGCAACTACATCGCGTTTGCTCAGGATTTGCTCACACGCATCAATCTATTGGTCTGACTATGCAGGAAAATTCAGTTCAAGCGGTAGATGAGATTTTGTCCGCCTATGAAAGTATTGAGCACGATCTCAGTATTTTCATGGATGGTATTCGCAAATGGTTTGATGAACATCGACGATTGAGGCGCCCGCACTCTTCGGTTGTGCATTCAGTCAAGAGCAGGCTGAAGAACCGAGATCACTTGAAGGAAAAACTTCTCAGAAAATCGTCAGATGTAGATCCAATAACTTCAGCGAATATCTTCGAGAGAATTACAGACTTGGCCGGCGTCCGAGTTCTTCATCTTTATCAGGATCAATTCCCCCAAATTCATGTTGAGATACTCGACAAGATCGAGAGGCAGAAAGATTGGTTTCTAGTGGAGGCGCCGAAGGCGTATACATGGGATCCTGAAACTCGGCAATTCTTCGAAAAACTTGGTGTCGTTGTCGAGATCAAAGAAAGCTATTACACAAGCGTCCACTATGTGGTTCGGCCACGAGCTGATTCTCCACTTTGCTGCGAAATACAAGTTCGGACTTTATTTGAAGAGATTTGGGGCGAAGTTGATCACACGCTGAATTATCCACAAACGTCAGAGAACTTGGCTTGCCGTGAACAGCTTAAGGTTCTTGCAAAGTTAGTCGGTGCCGGTAGTAGGCTGGTCGATTCGATATTCAGAAGTGCTACTAGCGATCTGCAGCAGCCTAATGTACCGGCAATACGTGCCAATACTGGGGAGCAGTCGAAAGATGAATGAGATCGAAAGCTTTGCTTCCGACTACTCTTCTTGGTTTGCCGACCTGAAGCAGCGCATACAGTCCGCCCAACAGCGCGCCACTCTTTCCGTCAATCGCGAGCTCGTCCTCCTCTATTGGCACATCGGCCGTGACATTCTGGAACGTCAGCAGGAGCAAGGCTGGGGCGCCAAAGTCATTGACCAACTCGCCAAGGATCTGACGACGACTTTCCCCGATATGAAGGGGTTTTCCCGGCGCAACCTGCTGTACATGCGCAGTTTCGCCGAGGCATGGCCCGAACTCGAATTTGTGCAAGAGGTGCTTGCACAATTGCCCTGGTACCACCAGGTGACTCTGCTCGACAAGCTCAAAACCCGCCCGGAAAGGGAGTGGTATCTTGCCAAGGCCATCGAGAATGGCTGGTCTCGCAACATCATGTGGCACCACATCTCGACGGCATTGCACCAACGTACCGGCAACGCCGTGACCAACTTCGAGCAACGCTTGCCGTCGCCTGAATCCGAACTGGCACAGCAAACCCTGAAGGATCCGTACCTGTTCGACTTTCTCGGCGTGTCCGAGGAAGCACTGGAGCGGGACATCGAGGGCGCCATGGTGCGCCATGTCACCAAGCTGCTGATGGAACTCGGCGAGGGTTTCGCTTTTGCGGGCCGTCAGGTGCATGTGGAAGTCGATGGCCAGGATTTCTACATCGACCTGCTGTTCTACAACTACCGCCTGCATCGCTTCCTGGTGGTGGAACTCAAGGGCGGCGCCTTCAAGCCCGAACACGCTGGCCAGCTCAACTTCTACGTCACGCTCGTCGATGAACATTTGAAGAGTGCCGACGACAAGCCGACCATCGGCCTGCTCCTCTGCAAGCAGCAACATCGCGTCGTCGCCGAGTACGCCCTGCGTGGCATGACCCAACCCATCGGCGTGGCCGAGTACAAGCTGCAATTGCCAGATGAGCTGGCGCGTTACCTGCCGAGCATCGAGCAGATCGAGGCGGAGTTGCAGGACGAAGCCGGCCCAGATGAGAGCAATGCCTTGATATGAGCCAACAACGTAGCCGTCTTGATCTGGACGATGGGGTGATTGCGAATTACGCCAAGTTCGGGGATCTGCTGGCCGGGGTAAAGGCGGTGACGGGAGGAAGCACATTCATCGATGCATTCATTCAAGACTTGAGACAAGCCTTCCCGGAGATCGGCGGCTTTTCGTCCAAGAATCTGCGCTACTGTCGCGCCTTCTTTCGCTTCTACTGCGATCCTGCAATTTGGCAACAGGCTGTTGCCAAATTACGCGACATCCCTTCCCAACTGTGGAAGGAATCGAGAATGACTTGCAGCAGTTGCACCAGCAAGAAGGTGACTGCGAATGAGGTGCGACAGGCTGTTGCACAAACGTTGATCCAGACTGATCGAGAGCCAGCGTGAGCCAACAACGCATTACCGAGGCGCTCAGCGGCCTCTTTGCAAGCAACCCGATTATCTTCTGGCACGACGCCGACGGCGAGTTTGCATCCGCCGTGAAGCGTCTCGAACTCGGCGACACTGAACTGATTCACCTCGACGAATGCCCGGTGCTGAAAGTGAAGCTGGACCTGGAGCGCGCCGAGCGCGGCAGGAAGTTCCTGCTCTACAGCGCCAAACCCGAGCCCGAACCGGCGCACGACTGGTTGCTCGACATCCGTTTGCGCAGCAAGACCTTCCGGGCCGATAACGCATCGATCGTCCTGGAGGATCTGGGGTTGCTGACGCAGTCATTGCGGCCCTACCTCAAGGAGCGCAGCAAGTTCCTCAAGGCCAGGGATCGACTCGACCGTCTCAAACGCTGGGTGGTTCCGACCGATACGGCAGACTCGCTCGATTTGAAAATGGTGGCTGTTCTGGCGCGTGCCGATCAGCCCGAGTTGTCGGCCGTTCTGCTGCGATTGTTCGGCGCGCTGATCGAAGACGGTGTGGCGCAACTTGACGCGACTTCGAAGGTATGGCAGGACATCGTCGCGAATGAACTCGAACCGGCGTTCTGGACGCTGGTTGCGGACGGCGTCGGTTATCAGGAATCGACGCCGAGTCTGCGCGATCTCCTGTTCCGCATTCTGGTGACGGACTTTTCCCGTTCGCTGGGTGGCCGGTCGGCGACGCCCATTCCTCCTATTCCTCACATTCCCGGCCAGCTACTGCATTTCGTGCTGCCCAACAAGACGCTCGCTGCCAACGCATCCGTATTCGCATCCGGCTGGCGCTCGCACATGCAGCACTTCAATGCCTACGACCTGCTCTCCACGGCAATCGCCGACGAATTGAACCTGCGCAGCCTGATCAGCAGCTTGAGTGCCGAAGCGCTTGCCGAGACGATGAGCTTCGAAGAGGTCGAGCGCCGCATCATCAAGGATCTCAAGGACCGCATCATCGCTGGCGCCGGGGCCGACATGGACAGCCTGCGGCCGCTGATCGCGAGGCGGCGGGATGGGCATTGGGCAAACAAGCTGCTGGCGACCGCCAACCCCGCAACCCGAGCCCTTGCTGCAAGCTACGACGCGCTGGAGGCCGCCGTCGGCTTCTTCGAGTTGAAGGAGAAGTTTGCCAAGGGATTCAGCTTCCCGGATGCGAACGACGGGTTCATGCGCTATCAGTCGGAGCTGTTCCGTTTCGATCAACTATATCGGCAGTTCAACCACGCGGCCGATGCCGTCGAGCCGATGGGCTGGGCGCTGCTGCACGAACTACGCGAACGTATCGAGGGTGCTTATTCAGGCTGGTTCGTCCCTCAACTGGCATCGGCCTGGAGCAAGGTGCTCGAAGGCGCGGGCGATCAGTCGAGAGGTCTGTTACAGACGTGGAAGCTGGACGAAACGCCGAATCAGCAGACCTTCTTCAAACGCCATGTGCTGCCGGCGCTCGACGCCGGTACGCGCCGCGTTTTCGTGATCATTTCCGATGCCTTCCGCTACGAGGCCGCCGAAGCGTTGGTGCGCGACATCAACGGCAAGAGTCGCTTCAAGGCTTCGTTGTCCGCCATGCTCGGCGTGCTGCCGAGCTACACCGCGCTCGGCATGGCTTCGCTGCTGCCGCACGACAGTCTGGCCTACAAGCTCAACAGCAACCTCGACCTGACCGCCGACGGCAACCCGGTTGCCACCGTCGACCAGCGCAGCACTCAACTGGCCCTGCGTCAGGGCGTAGCGATCAAGGCCGACGACCTGCTTGCGCTGGGCAAGGACAAGGGCCGCGAATTCGTACGTGACGTGCGCGTGATCTACATCTACCACGACAAGATCGACATGCTCGGCGACAAGCAGGGTTCCGAGGGGCAGACCTTCGACGCCGTGGCGCAGACACTGGCCGAGCTCAAGCAGTTGGCGTCGTTCGTCATCAACAGTCTCAACGGTTCGCTGGTGCTGATGACGGCGGACCACGGCTTCCTCTACCAGGAGTCGCCGCTGGCGGAGGCCGACAAGTCGGTACTCGATGACAAACCCGACGGCACGCTGCGGGCCAAGAAGCGCTACCTCCTGGGCCAGGGCATTGGCACCAGCGCTAAAGCCTGGTGCGGGAATACGTCGGTGACGGCTGGCACCGATGCGGGCAGCGGCAGCATGGATTTCTGGGTGCCGCGTGGCGCCGCACGGTTTCATTTCGCCGGTGGCGCCCGATTCGTTCATGGCAGCGCGATGCCGCAGGAGATCGTGATTCCGGTGATCACTCTGCGCGAGAGCGAGAACGAGTCCGCGAAGACGCGGGCCGTCGAATTCAGTCTGCTCGGCACCTCGAACAAGGTGGTCACCAACAAGCAACGCTTCGCGTTCATCCAGACCGAACCGGTATCCGAACGGGTACTGCCGCGGACCGTGCTGGTCTCGTTGCGCGATGGCGCGACGCTGATCAGCGACGAGCCTTCGGTCACCTTCGACAGCGTCTCGGGCCTGATGGACGAGCGCAAGCGCTCGGTGATCCTGACCATCAAGTCCGGCAGGTACGACAAGACCAAAGACCACTTCCTGATCGCCCGTGACGCCCAGACCAAGGTCGAGGTCATCCGGATACCGCTCAAGGTGGATCTGGCCTTCGCCAACGATTTCTAAGACACAGCAATGACCGAAGAATTGACTGCTCCGGATAACAACGTCGATACGCTGCTGAATCGGCATTTCGCCGGCAAGGTGGTGCGCAAGGACCTGACCAAGCTGATCAAGGAGGGGGCGAACGTCCCGGTCTACGTCCTTGAGTACCTGCTCGGCATGTACTGCGCTTCGGACGACGAGGCGACGATCCAGTCCGGCATGACCAGCGTCAAGCGCATCCTCGCTGAGAACTACGTTCGTCCCGACGAGGCCGAAAAGGTCAAATCGAAGATCCGCGAGAGCGGCAGCTACAAGGTCATCGACAAGCTCACCGTCAGGCTGAACGAAAAACGCGACGTCTACGAGGCGATGCTTTCGAACCTGGGCGTCAAGAACGCCGAGATCCCGGATGGCTTCGTCCGTCAGTTCGAAAAACTGCTGGTCGGCGGCATCTGGTGCATCGTCACGCTGCACTACCGCTTCGAGGAAAACCAGAAGGGCTCGCCGTTCCTGGTCACCGATCTGAAGCCGATCCAGATGCCCAACATGGACATGCAAGGGCTGTTTGAAGGGCGCAAGGCATTCACGGAAGCACTCTGGATTGACGCGCTGATCCGTTCAACGGGCATGGATCCGTCGTGCTTCAAGGAGCGGGTGAAGTGGCATCTGCTGGCCCGAATGATTCCGCTGGTCGAAAATAACTACAACTTCTGCGAACTCGGCCCGCGCGGTACCGGCAAGAGCCACATCTACAAGGAGATCAGCCCGAACAGCATTCTGGTTTCGGGTGGGCAGACCACGGTCGCCAACCTGTTCTACAACATGGCGGCACGCAAGGTCGGCCTGGTCGGCCTGTGGGACGTGGTGGCCTTCGATGAGGTGGCCGGGATCAACTTCAAGGATCAGGACGGCGTCCAGATCATGAAGGACTTCATGGCCAGTGGATCGTTCTCGCGAGGTCGCGAGGCGATCAGCGCGAACGCCGCCATGGTCTTTGTCGGCAACCTCCCGCAAGGGCAGACGGTCGAGTCGCTGGTCAAGACCAGCCACCTGTTCAGGCCCTTCCCCGAGGTGATGATCGACTCGGCGTTTTTTGACCGCTTCCACGCCTATGTTCCCGGCTGGGAGATCCCGAAGATGCGTCCGGAGTTTTTCACGAACCAGTACGGGCTGATCGTCGATTACCTGGCGGAGTATCTGCGCGAAATGCGCAAGGCCAACTTTGCCGACGCGATCGACAAGTGGTTCAAGCTCGGCAACAACCTGAACCAGCGCGACACCATTGCCGTGCGCCGGACGGTGTCGGGCCTGCTGAAGCTGATCTGTCCAGCCGGTGATTACGACAAGGAGATCGTCCGCAAGTGTCTTGAGTACGCGCTGGAAGCCCGCCGGCGCGTGAAGGAGCAGCTCAAGAAGATCGGCGGCATGGAGTTCTACGACGTCCATTTCTCCTACATCGATGTTGAGGATAGCCAGGAGCATTTTGTTTCCGTGCCAGAACAATCGAGCGGTGCACTGATCCCGGATGGCCGCCTCGCGCCGGGCGCGCTGCATACGATCAGCATGGGCACGACCGAAATGCCGGGGATCTACCGCATCGAAATTCAAACCATTGCTGGCGGTGGCAAGGTATCGGCGTCGGGTGCTGCACCACGCGAGCCGGTGCGGGTTGCCTTCGACTACTTCAAGGCCAACTCTTCACGCATCAGCGCATCGATCAAACCAGGCGAACACGACTTCCATCTTCAGCTGGTCGAATTACAGAATGCGGGCGCGCCGCAGTCATTCACCCTGGCCAGCTTCATTGCCCTGTGCTCGGCCGCGCTGGGCCGCCCAATTCAGTCGCAGATGACGATCATGGGTGACATGAGCCTTGGCGGGACGGTAGTGCAGGTGCGCAACCTTGCGGAAAGCTTGCAGCTTGCGTTTGACGCCGGGGCAAAGAAAATACTGTTGCCGATGTCGAGCGTGGGCGATATTCCAAGTGTTCCGGGGGAACTGTTCGCGAAGTTCCAGACCAGTTTCTATTCTGATCCCGTGGATGCGGTATTCAAGGCGATTGGGGTCGAGTGAGGTGAGTCTTGAGGAAAATGGTCCATGAAAAGCGCTTTGTTCGTTGATTTCGACAACGTCTATTCCGGTCTGCGCCGCCTTGACCAGGGAACCGCCGATCAGTTTGCACGCACGCCGACGGCCTGGATGAATTGGCTGATCGAGTCCCTGGAACTGCCGGCTCCAACTCGGCCCGGTGCCAGGCGCCGTATCCTTGTGCGGCGCTGTTATCTGAATCCGCAGGCTTATCAACGATTCCGCCCCTCGTTCAATCTGGCTGGCTTTGAAATCGTCGATTGTCCGGCAATGACCAGCGAGGGCAAGACCAGCACCGACATCCACATGGTCCTGGACATCGTCGATCTGCTTCAACAGGAGACCCATTACGACGAGTTCATCGTCTTTTCGGCTGACGCTGATTTCACGCCGGTGCTGCGCAAGCTGCGGCGCTGGGACCGGCGAACGACGGTGCTGGCCATTGGCTTCCCCTCGGCCGCTTACCGGGCGTCGGCTGACCTGTTGATTGATCAGGATGACTTCGTGAGGAAGGCTCTGGCCTTCGGCGAGGCAGTCACTGAGCCGCCCCCGGCGGAAATCAACCCAACGCCGGAGTTGGCATCATCAGCCCTGGCTCTGATCCGCCAGGTGGTAAAGGAAGCGCCGGCCCCGGTCCCCCTCGCCAAGCTGGCAGCGGCACTGCTGCGGACGATCGAAGACCTCGACGCGTCGTCATGGGGCAGCTTCGGCAGTTTTCGCGCCTTGATTGATTCGTTGGATCTCACGCCCCTGGCCGTAACCTGGGAAGGAGGCGGAACGATCTATGACCCCAAGCGACATTCGCGGCCAGCGACGCTTGGTACTGCAACCGCCGCTGGCAAGACCAACGGTGTACAGCTCAAGATCGAAGGACTGATCAGGACCGAGATTTCCAGAGCCCCACAGCCGGTACCCTGCGGACGATTGGCGACACTGATCCTGGGACAGGACAGCTCGCTGGCAACCGACTGGGCAGGCAAGGGAACATTCCGCAAGTTTGTCGAATCGCTGAACGTAAAACCAGTCCAGTTCAACTGGAATGGCTCGGGCGGAGTGGCCTTCGACCCGAGCCGTCATGGGGCGTCCTCTGAAGTGGCCCCTGCACCGGGAACTGAGTGGGGAGACGAAACTCTGTTCGGGCTGGCAAGACACATCCATGAACTCACCGATGTACCTCTGCTCTCCCCCAAGAGATACCGAAACCTGATCGAAATGATCTCGATCGACGTGCTCAGCAGCCCGTTCAATCTCGTGGAAACCGGCAAGCGTGTTCGCGACCGATGCCGCGATTCCGGCTTGCCGGTCAGTCGCGCGGACGTGAACCATGTCTTGCGGGGCTTGTTGATGCGAGGCCACACCTTCGAGGAAGGCCCAAACGACGGGTCTACGCTGTGCAGGAAGCTGGCGGACAATATTCGCTCACTCTGCCTGCGCGAGCAAATCATGCTGGATGCCTCGATGGACAGTGCCATCGAAAACTGGATCGCTGGTGCAGCTCCCCGGTGAGAGCCGACTCAACTCGACGAAGGTTGCGTGTCTGGCACGCTTGGCGATACGTTACGATTGCTCTGGATGTGGAAGCCTCAGGGAGCGACGTCCTGGACGTTTTTGTCGATCGCCAGGGTGCGGTTGGTCCTGTCTGACGAACCGGGACGGAGAGTAGCGTTGATGGCGACATCGGCGGTCAGCGCCTTGATGAGGTGGTCGACGACCGCCTTGGCTGCAAAGTCCAGGCCCGCGGCATGCCCGGGGGCTGCCGGAGGTCGGCTTCGGTTGCAACGCCGATGCCTGATCCGCAGGAACTTCTCTTCGATCCACCAGTCGGCGCTCGGACGACCATCGGCTTGAGCGTGTCGAAGCAGTTGATCTGGACGCCCTCCTGCCCCGCTGCTGAATTGCTGCGCCAGCTCGGCATGCCGGCGGCCGAACTGGTCCGCCGGGGGACGCCGTCTTCCGGGAGTTCTACGCGGCCCGGCGGTGAGCACGGGCCGGCGCCACCTCAGCGACGCGGACCGGCCTGCGCCGCCCACGAATCGCGCAGGGTCACCGTGCGGTTGAAGACCAGTGCCCCCGGCTTCGAGTCCACCCTGTCGGCGACGAAGTAGCCGTGCCTTTCGAACTGGAAGCACTCCTCGGCG
>ERZ761603.1144-NODE-1144-length-20466-cov-35.332174_pt1 | contig 20466 bp, 24 predicted proteins | sample MGYA00511879_ERZ761603 | MGnify/ENA primary metagenome ERZ761603 (study PRJEB28899, sample SAMN02850040) | bioreactor sludge metagenome | biome: EBPR Sludge; feature: EBPR Bioreactor; material: flocular biomat | place: Australia: Thorneside Wastwater Treatment... | reverse complement strand
AAGTCCTGCCGGCGCTGCAGGCGGAACTCGGCTGAGCCGCGCCAGGGAGGCCAGGTCGCATGAACCTGCCCAACGGCCTGATCGATGGCTACTGGACCGTGCTGGCCTGGTGCTGGTTCGCCATCGCGGCGTCCCTGGCGGCGAGGCGTGCCCCGTGGCACGTGCTGACTGACAGTCGACGTCTGAATGCCTTCTTGGCAATGATTGTCGGCCTGATCCTGCTCTGGCACCTGAAGGCCGGGATCAAGCCCGGCCTTGCGCTGCACCTGCTTGGTGCGACGGTCTTTACCTTGTGCTTTGGCTGGGCCCTGGCGTTTATTGGCCTCTGCGCGGTCCTCGCCGGAGTGACACTGAACGGAGCGGCAGGCTTCAAGCCCTTTGCTGTGAACGCTCTGCTGATGGCCGGAGTCGGCGTGTTCACGAGTCATTGGCTTCATCAACTGGTCGATCGGGTGCTGCCAAGACACCTGTTCGTCTATATTTTTTGCAAGGGTTTCTTTGCCTCGGCGCTGGCAGTGATGGCTGTTGGGGTGGTCTCCTGCATGCTACTGGTACTGGCGGGGGCATACGACAGCGACTACCTGACCAGCGAGTACCTGCCGTACTTTCTTCTGCTGGGCTTTTCCGAGGCCTGGTTGTCGGGTATGTTGAGCACGCTGTTTGCCGTCTATCGGCCGGAGTTGCTGGCGGATTTTGAAGATGCGCAGTTTTTCGGAAGAAGATGACTGTCCCGCTGAAGCGGTTTCAACGACAAGGTGGCCTTTGCTGATGGCATCGAGAGTACCCGGTTGGCTACTGATTGTTGCAGCCTTGTTGTCGTCTCTTGCGACGCCTGAGGCGAGTGCGGTCATCCTTGGCGAGATTCGCAGCAGTTCACGGTTGGGCCAGATCCTGTATGCTGAAATCGACGTGGATGAGCACCCGGCAGAGCGCTTCAACCCCGCCTGCCTCAAGCTCTACCAACCAGAATCGGTCAGCGATGACTTTCCCTGGATCACGGCGGCGCGCCTGGACTACCAGCGGGAACGCGGCAAGGGCAGGCTGAACATCGTCTCAGCAGCCCCCGTACATGATCCGGTGATACAGCTCGGGGTCCGGTCGACCTGTGCTGACGGTGCCTCGCGTCGATACACGCTGTTGCTCTCGCCTCCGTCCGGTGAAGCATCCGCTCAAGCGCCGCGCACAACTGCCATGGCCCGGTCAGTGCAGCGGCCAGCGGACCCGCCGCCTGCCGCAGAGCGCGGGCGAACGACAGCGCCAGCGGCGGCGCGCAGCCAGCCGCCGGCAGCCAAGCGCCCGGATCCGGAGACATCGGGAAGCGTTGGGTCTGAAAAGGCAGCATCGTTACGCCTGAGCGAGCAGCTGGCTGCCTCCGGGCAGAGCAGCGTTCTCGGTCGTGAATTATTGCGTCTGGAACATCGCACGCTGGAGATGCTCAATGAAGCGAATGACGATCCGAAAGCCCTGAGCGAGAAGCTTGCCTGGCTGGAAGCAAATGTGGCCGAACTCAAGAGAGCAGAGGAACGGCTGGAAGGCGTGGCAACGGCACTTCCTTCGACTCCGCCCGCACCGGGCAGCGATTTCCCTCTCGCCACGGCCAAGGCGCCCACGATTCCGCTTGCGCCAGCGTCGTCATATCGGGCAGCGGATGTGCCAAGCACTTCCCCGGCCGCGGCGGTACAAACTGGCGGTTTGGCTTCGCCGCCAGACCTGCGCCAGCAACTGGCAGCAGCGGCGGCAGATTCTGACCCGTGGCTGCTGTTTGCCGGGCTTGCCCCGGTGGCGGTACTGGTCTTGCTCCTGGTGCTCCGCCGTCAAGGTCTCGCGGTAGAAGCTCGCGCTCGCGGACCCGCCGCTTTCCCGGTGTCGGCCCCGGGTAACCCCGAGTTCTTGCAAACGGAGCCGACGACTACCGGCGCGATCAAGCCGCGTGGGCATGCCACCGAGCCGACGCTCAGCGCGGCTCCGGCTCCGTTGACCGCGCACACCGGGCCGGAAATTGCCGGCGCCGCTCCCGCGCTCGAACTGGCTGAGATCATGCTCTCCTTCGGTCGCGTGACCGGAGCGGCCAGAACCCTGGAGGAATACCTCGCAGCTCTGCCGCAGGAGTCATTGCGACCCTGGATCCGGCTACTGCAGATTTACGAGCGCAACGGCATGCGCAAGGAGTTCGAAGCATTGACCTTGAAGCTGAACCGGAACTTCAACGTCGAAGTCATTCGTTGGAGTGGTGGAGAACCAAGCGAGGAACTCGAGCTCCTGCCGGTCGAGGGCGTACCGGGAAAAGCAGTTACGCTGGAAGAGATCCCGCGCATTCGCGACCAGATCATATCCCTCTGGGGAAGACCGGAGTGTTCCGACTATCTCGAGAAGCTGTTGCGCGACAATCGTGACGGACTGCGCAGCGGCTTCACCTTGCCCATCGTCGAGGAATTGTTGTTCTTGATTGACCTTTCGGGAGCTCGCGAAGCAACCCGGGAGTTTCCACAGTAGCCATAGAAGCCATAGAAGGAGAAGCACATGAGTGAATACATTGCCCCGATCCGTGACATGCGGTTTGTGCTCAAGGAACTCGCCGGGGTGGAACAGGTGGCCCAGTTGCCGGGTTGCGAAGAGGCGACGCTCGACCTGGTTGATGCGGTGCTCGAGGAAGCCGCGAGGTTTGCCCAGGAGGTCTTGTCACCGCTCAACTGGCCTGGCGACCAGGAAGGGGCCAGATGGCACGACAAGGCCGTGACGATGCCGGCTGGTTTCAAGGAGGCCTACAAGCTGTTCGCCGACAGTGGATGGACGGCGCTCGCCAGCGAACCCGAGTGGGGTGGCCAGGGGCTGCCCAAAGTGGTGGCGGCGGCCGTCGGGGAAATGTGGAAGTCGGCCAACCACTCCTTTTCACTGTGTCCGCTGCTGACGACTGGTGCCATCGAGGCACTCGTGCTGTCGGGCACCGACGAATTGAAGAAGACTTACCTCGAAAAGATGGTCAGCGGCGTGTGGACCGGGACGATGAACCTGACCGAGCCGAACGCCGGCTCCGATCTTGCCGCCGTCCGTACGCGTGCAGAGCCGCAGGCCGATGGCAGCTACCGAATCTTCGGCCAGAAGATCTTCATCACATACGGCGAGCACGACATGGCGGAGAACATCATCCACCTCGTCCTGGCCCGTACGCCAACGGCACCCGAGGGGGTCAAGGGCATCTCGCTGTTCGTGGTGCCGAAGTTCATGGTCAATGGCGACGGCAGCCTGGGTGACCGCAATGACGCCTATTGTGTGTCGATCGAGCACAAGCTCGGCATTCACGCCAGCCCGACCGCGATCATGGCCTTCGGCGACCACAGCGGTGCCGCAGGCTACCTCGTCGGCGAGGAGAATCGGGGTCTCGAGTACATGTTCATCATGATGAACGCGGCGCGTTTCGGGGTCGGACTGGAAGGGGTTGCGGCTTGCGAGCGGGCCTATCAACGGGCGAGGGACTACGCACGCGACCGCATCCAGTGTACAGATATCGGCGTGCGCGGCGGCCCCAAAGTGCCGATCATCAATCACCCCGACGTGCGCCGCATGCTGATGATCATGAAATCACGCGCAGAGGCCACGCGAGCCTTGGCCTACGTGGTGGCAGCAGCCCACGACGCAGCCTCCCGTCATCCGGACAGCGAGGTACGCAAGCACAATCAGGCCTTCGTCGACCTGATGATCCCGGTGGTGAAGGGCTGGAGTACCGAATCCGGGGTGACCATCGCCTCGATCGGGGTGCAGGTGCATGGTGGCATGGGTTATGTCGAGGAAACCGGCGCTGCACAGCACCTGCGTGACGCACAGATCTCGACGATCTACGAGGGCACCACCGGCATCCAGGCTAACGACCTGATCGGCCGCAAGATGGCGCGCGAGGGTGGTGCTACCCTCAAGTCTGTGATTGCTGCGATGCGTGCCCTCGACGCCGACCTGGCCAAGCAGAACGGGGCGAACTTTGCTGCCATCCGCAGCCGTTTCTCGTCTGGCGTCGATGCGCTGGCTGAGGCTGGTGAGTGGCTGGTCGCCACTTACGGCGCTGACGTTCGAGCCGCATCGGCTGGTGCCGTTCCCTTCCTGACGCTGCTCGGGATCGTGGCCGGCGGTTGGCAGATGGCGCGCGCTGCGCTGATCGCACAAGCGAAGATCGACGGTGGCGACAATGATCCGTTCTACAAGGCAAAAGTGGTGACCACGCGCTTCTATGCCGACCACGTGCTGTCGCAGGCCGCTGGCCTGGCGAGTAGCGTGACCGAGGGGGCTGAGGGCGTGCTGGCGCTAGCGGAAGACATGTTCTGATAGCGGGCAGGAACACCCGGCGGCGCGCGTGCAGTGCCGTCGCCGGACCCCTGGACACGGGCCGCTGGCGGTCAGCAACGCGGCCGAGCATACAAGATCGAGAACCGGAGCGCCAATGCCAAGCCAACGCAAACTCGTCCAGAGCAGCCTGATTCCTATTCGATGGGGAGACATGGACGCTTATGGACACGTTAACAACACCGTCTACTTCCGGTACATGGAGCAGTCCCGCGTCGAGTATCTGGAGAAGCTCGGCTTCAAGGTGATGCCACGTGGCTCGGCGCCGGTAATTATCAACGCCAGTTGCACCTTTCTGGTGCCGCTAAACTACCCTGGCGTCGTCGAAGTGAGGATGTTTTGCGGACCTCCTGGCCGGAGCAGTGTGCCGACCCACTACGAAATCCGCCTGCAGGGAGACGATACCGTCTACGCGACAGGCGATTCAAAGATCGTCTGGATGGATGTGGCAACAGGGAAGTCGGTGCCCATTCCGGAGGACCTGCGCGCGGATTTGACCGCATGACGACAGCGGGGAGGAGGGAGATGAACCGCGACGCACTCTGGCGCCCTAGCGCCGAACGTATTGCTGCTGCCAGGCTCGGCAGCTTCATGGCGGCGGTGAACAGCTGCTGGCGTGTGGGCTGCTCGGACTACGCCAGTCTCTGGCGCTGGTCGGTGGCTCAGCCCGAAGCTTTCTGGACCTCGATATGGGACGAATGCCAGGTGATCGGCGAGCGCGGCACGACGGTGCTCGAAAATGGCGACCGGATGCCCGGCGCACGCTGGTTTCCGGAAGCCAGCGTCAACTACGCCGAGAACCTGCTGCGCCGCTGTGATGACTCTGACGCGCTGGTTTTCTGGGGTGAAGACAAGCTCAGGCGCCGCCTCTCGCATGGCGAACTCTACGCGCAGGTCTCGCGCTGTGCGCAGGCCCTCAAGACCGCCGGGGTCGGGCAGGGGGATCGCGTCGCCGCCTATCTGCCAAACATGCCAGAGGCGTTGATCGCCATGCTCGCCGCCGCCTCGCTCGGGGCGGTCTGGTCATCCGCCTCGCCCGATTTTGGGGTCCAGGGCGTGCTGGATCGGTTCGGGCAGATCGAACCCAGGGTCCTGTTCTGCGTTGATGCCTACTGGTACAACGGCAAGCCGGTTGATTGCATGGCCAGGAACGCCGAAATCGCCGCCCAGATGCCAAGTGTGACCCACACCGTGGTGGTTTCCTATCTCGCCGAGTCCCCCAACGTGAGGGGGGTCAGAAACGGCTTGCGCTATGCGGACTTCGTCGCCCCCTTTGCTGCCACCCAAATCGATTTTGCGCCGCTGCCCTTCGATTACCCGCTGTTCATCATGTTCTCGTCTGGCACCACCGGTGTTCCGAAGTGCATCGTGCACTGCCATGGCGGTGCCCTGCTGCAACATCTCAAGGAGCACCAGCTGCATGGGGACGTCAGGGCCGACGACCGGATTTTTTACTTCACCACCTGCGGCTGGATGATGTGGAACTGGCTGGCTTCCGGCCTTGCCTCGGGGGCAACGCTGCTGCTCTACGATGGCTCGCCGTTGGTGGCGGGAGCCACCGGCCGACCCGGAGCGATCCTCTTCGACTACGCCGACGCCGAGGGCATGACCCACTTCGGCACCTCGGCCAAGTTCATCGATGCGATTGCCAAGGCGGGTCTGAAGCCGCGCGAGACCCATCGCCTGGAGGCCCTGCGGGCGATGTTCTCGACCGGCAGCCCACTGGCACCGGAAAGCTTCGACTACGTCTATCGCGACATCAAGCCCGACCTTCTGCTGGCCTCGATTTCCGGCGGCACCGACATCCTTTCGTGTTTCGCGCTCGGGTGTCCGATCCTGCCGGTTTACCGCGGTGAACTGCAATGTCGCGGTCTGGGTATGGCGGTCAACGTCTTCGACGACGACGGCCAGCCGATTCCGGCTGGCCAGGGTGGGCGCGGCGAACTGGTATGCACCGCAGCTTTCCCGGCGATGCCGGTGGGCTTCTGGAATGATCCCGGCGGTGCAAAGTACCACGCGGCGTATTTCGACCGCTTCGCCAATGTCTGGTGCCATGGCGATTTTGTGGAGTTGACGGCCAATGAAGGCATGATCATCTACGGCCGCTCGGACGCCGTTCTCAACCCTGGGGGCGTGCGAATCGGCACTGCCGAGATCTACCGCCAGGTCGAGCAAATGCCCGAGGTGCTGGAGTCGCTGGTGATTGGCCAGGAATGGGAGCACGACGTGCGCGTCGTTCTCTTCGTAAAGCTGCGTGAAGGAATGTCCCTAGACGAGCCGCTGACCGGCCGAATCAGGCAACAGATTCGTGAGAACACCACCCCTCGGCACGTACCAGCCAAGGTGCTGCAGGTGGTCGATATCCCGCGCACCAAGAGCGGCAAGATCGTCGAACTCGCAGTGCGCAACGTCGTGCACGGCCGGCCGGTGAAGAACCTCGAAGCGCTGGCCAACCCCGAGGCGCTGGAGTTTTTCCGTGCGCGGGTCGAACTTCAGTACTGAAGTGGAGTGGTCCGCGGATCAAAGCTCAGGGCGAGACAAGGCCCCGCATGTTGCCATGAGTTTACATAATACGCATTATCGGTAATTCAGCATACCAAGCAGACGTCCAGACAGCAAACTGATGAGCACACGCCATGACCGATGAAGCCGACTGTCGCTCGGCCGTCACTCGCCTGAACGACGATCTTGACCAGCGGGTTGTCAGCAATGTTGCACAAGCGATTTGGCTGCCATCGCCGGCGCCGGGCGTAGACCGTCGCATGCTCGACCGCAACGGTGGGTCATCTGGGGGCCGATCTGCTGCAGCCGCCAGCACCGTGATCCCGGCTGCCGACAAAGCCAAGCGGTTGTAATGAAATCCGTGCATTGCATGGCTAACCTAATCCCGTTTATTGCTTTTCACAATCGCCGGCTCTTCGTCCGCAAGGGCTCCATTTGGCCAATTCTCAGGCCCGTTCAATCGATTCGGTGGTAGATTGCCAGAACGATGGCTCGCGTCGTCTTACTCACTTTCTGAGCTTTTCCCAATGCCACAAATCACTGCCAACAATCTTCAGATCGAATATGAAGCCTTTGGTGCCGAGTCGGCGCCTGCCATCCTGCTGATCATGGGGCTTGGTGCGCAACTCGCTCGCTGGAACATCGAACTCTGCGAAGCGCTCGTCGACCGCGGTTATCGCGTGATCCGTTTTGACAACCGCGACTGTGGTCTGTCGAGCAAACTCGACCAGGCCGGCGTTCCGGATGTGGGTCGCGCGCTACGCACGGGGACGCCGCTGGTAGCGCCCTATACGCTCGAAGACATGGCCGCCGATTGCATCGGTCTGCTCGATGCGCTGGGTATCGCGAAGGCCCATGTCGTTGGCGCCTCGATGGGCGGCGCGATTGCGCAGATCGTCGCCGCGCTCTATCCGCAGCGCACACTGTCGCTGACCAGCATCATGTCTACCAGCAGCCATCCTGACCTGCCACCGCCCACACCCGCGGCGGCGCAGGCGCTGATGGCGCCGTTGCCGCCGACGCGAGACAAGGAAGCGTTGATCGAAGACGCCATCAGGCGCCAACTGGCCGTCGCCAGCCCGGAATTTCCAAGCTGTCCGCAGCGCTTGCGAAACCTGTTCACCGAGGAACATGAGCGTGGTTTTTACCCGCGCGGGGTGACGCGTCAACTGGCCGCCTTTCTCGCCAGCGGTGATCGGCGTGCTCTGCTGGCGACGATCACGGCGCCGACGCTTGTGCTGCACGGTGCCGACGACCCGTTGATCCCGATCGCCTGCGGTTACGATGTGGCGGCGCACATCCCGGGTGCCGAGATGCGGGTGATCGAAGGGATGGCACACGACTTTCCCGTGGCGCTCACCGACGTGTTTGCCGACGCGATTGCGTCAGTGGCGCAGGCAGCGGCAGCCTGATGCCCGGTCTGTTGACCCGCGAGAATGAGTTTGCAGTGGCCCGTTGCCAGTCTGTTGTCCATCGGCCCCGGTTCGTGGCGGCGTTGACCCTCCAGAGATGACAGCCCTCCTCGCGCCCGAACCCCTTGTCTTTGTCGATCTTGAAACCAGCGGGGCCAACTTTGCCAACGACCGCATCATCGAAATCGGGCTGATCGAAGTCGACGAGAACGGTGTCCGTGAATGGAGCACGCTGGTCAATCCAGAAACGCCGCTTTCGTCCTTCATCACCGGGCTCACTGGCATCGATGACGCAATGGTCTGTTCCGCCGCCACTTTTCGCGAGCTGGCACCCACTCTGCTCGACCGCTTGCGGGGGCGCTTGCTCATCGCCCACAACGCCCGGTTCGATTACGGCTTCCTGAAAGGCGAGTTCAGCCGGATCGGGGTGGATTTCCGTACGCCGAAACTGTGTACCGTCAAGCTCTCGCGCAAGCTGTTTCCGCAGCATCACCGGCATAACCTGGACACCCTGATGGCGCGTCATGGGCTGAGCGTCGCCGGTACGCGTCACCGAGCGCTGGCCGACGCGCGACTGCTGTGGGACCTGTGGCAATGCTGGCACCAGCAACTGCCGGCGGCAACGATCCGGAGCGCCGTGGCGGTGATCGTCGGGCGCCCCGAATTGCCGCCCCAGATCGATCCCATGCTGATCGACGATCTACCCGAAGCGGCTGGTGCCTATGCGTTCTACGGTGAGGATGGTCGCCTGCTCCTGAGCCGGCACAGCAGCAACCTGCGCCAGCAGGTACTGGCACACTTCAGCGTGGACAAGCGCGAGAGCACTCTGATCCGCGGCACCTGGAGAATCGACTGGCGTGAAGCGGCGGGCGAGTTGGGTGCACGCCTGCACGCGATCGACCTGGCTCGTTCGGGATCCCCTGCCGCACCTGAACAGGCTGCCGGGAGGACCTCTTCCAGGCTGCCCGTTGCGGCCAGCCAGCTCTGTTCGTGGCAACTGGAAAAAGGCGCTGAGGGCGACTTCCGGCCGCTACTCGTTCTCGCTGATGACATCGATTTTGCGCTGACCGATGATCTCTTCGGCTTGTACCCCAGTCGTCGCGAGGCCTTGCGAAGCCTGCGCACACTGGCTGACGCTCACCGTCTGTGCCACAAGCTGCTAGGTCTCGAGGAAGGGGCAAGAGGCGCGGCGTGTACCGCTTACCGGCAGAAGAATTGCCGGGGCGTCTGCATTGGCAAGGAAGCGCCGGCGCTGCACAGCGCCCGCCTGATGACCGCGCTGGCCAGGTTGAAAGTCAGGGTCTGGCCCTACAGGGGACCGCTGGTGCTGATCGAGCGAGACGAGTTCGGTATGCGCGAGGATCTCCATTTGATCGACCGTTGGCGCCTGATCGGCACGGAGCACAGCGAAGAAGCGCTGCAGGCGCGCCTTGCCGACGGACCGAGCGGGGGCGGCTTCGACCCCGACATCTACCGGATCATCAACCGCTTCCTCCAGGCAGGCAGGGTGCAGGTGCGTCCCCTGCCCCCATTTTTCTCACCTTGAACGCGCGCCAGCCGCCGACTCACCGGCGCGCCCGCCAGCTTTGCGCAAGAGGTCTGCGATATCGGTGTTCTCGGTCTTCAGCGCCCAGTCGATGGCGGTCGCGCCGCGCTCGTTGGCAATGTTCGGATTGGCATTGTTCTGCAGCAGCAACTCGACCACTTCGAGGTGCCCGAAGCGCGCGGCAAACAGCAGCGCCGTTGAGCCATTCGCGGTTGTCGCATTGATCTCGGCGCCCTTCTTCAGCAGGTAGTCGACCACCGCGGCATGACCGTTGAAGGCGGCGTAGATCAGCGGCGGCCAGCCGTACAGGTTAACATCTGCGCCTGCTTCGACCAGGCGTGTCACAAACGGTAGTTTGCCTTGGTACGCTGCCAGGCTCAGCGCGGTCTCGCCGTTGCGGTTACGGGTGTTCAGCCGCGCGCGCCGCTTGAGAAGAAAGTCGAATAAATCCATGTTGTCGCGCTGGACGCTCTGCATCAACAGCGTGTTACCCGTCGCGTCAACCGAATTGACGTCCATGCCACGGTTGATCAACTGGATGGCCCAGGAAGTGTTGGCGGAGATCAGCGCCTCCTCCATGTCTTCGTACGCTCCGGCTGAGGCCAGGGCGGGCAGGAGCAAGGCAAACAATAGAACGAGGATCTTCATTGAGTAACTTTCGAACGGGCGGAAGGGAACAGACGGAAGAAATTGGCTGTTGTGGCGTCGACGAGGGCCTCATAGCTCAGGCCACGCAGGCGTGCCACTTCTTCCGCGACGTGCTTGACATAGCCTGGCTGGTTGGTTTTTCCGCGATAGGGCACCGGGGCGAGATAGGGTGAATCGGTTTCCACCAACAGGCGGTCGAGCGGCACGCGCTGTGCCACCTCCCTCACCGTGAGCGCTTTCTTGAAGGTGACGATACCGGACAGCGAAATGTAGAAGCCCCGATCGAGCGCGGCTTTGGCAACCGCCCAGGTCTCGGTGAAACAGTGCATGACGCCGCCAGCCTCGCCGGCACCCTCCTCCTCCATCAGGCGCAGCGTGTCTGCCGCCGCCTCACGGGTATGAACGACCAGAGGTTTCTGCGCCTGGCGGGCAGCGCGAATGTGGGTCCGGAACCGCTCCCGCTGCCACTCGGGCGCATCCTTGTGCCAGTAGTAGTCCAGCCCGGTCTCCCCGATGGCAATCACCCGCGGGCGGCCTGCCAGCTCGACGAGTTCGGCAACCGTCGGTTCGCGCACCTCGGTCGCCTCCGGATGAACGCCAACCGAGGCCAGAAGCAGTGGCCATGCCTCGGCCAGAGCCAGCACGCGCGGCAGATCTTCCAGGGTGACACCGATGCACAGCGCGCAGCCAACCCCATTGGCCTGCATCAAGTCAACGACCTGCTCGATGCTGTCCGACAACTGCGGAAAATCGAGGTGACAGTGGGAATCGACCAGCATCAAACCACCATCAGATGGTATGCGTCGGCCGACCGGACTGCATCACCCCGCCGAGTAGCCCTTCGATACGTCGGCGCGCCTCGCTGCCGCTTTCGTCGCTCTTGAAGTGAACGCCGATTCCTTGGGCCTTGTTGTTCTGGGCGCCAACAGGGGTGATCCAGACGACCGTCCCGGCGATCGGGAGTTTCGCCGGGTCGTCCATCAGCGACAGCAGCATGAACACCTCATCGCCGATCGAATAGTTGCGTGTCGTCGGAATGAAGATACCGGCATTCCGCAACAGCGGCATGTACGCCGCGTACAGTGCCGATTTCGAGTTGATGTTCAGCGACAATACGCTCGGGCGCGGGGGGGCGGGAGCCACTGACCTGGTGGTGTCTGCGTCTGCCATATCCTTCTCAGGAGGTTCGGAACAGTCTTGCGTAGCTCAGGAAAAAGTCTTCAAGAAACAGGCGGCTATTCAAGGGTTGCTCACACTGGGCCTTGTATTGTATCGCTTTTCGACTGAATGCCAAGAGCTTGCGGCTGTCAGTGCCTTGCGCCAGGCGTTGCAGCAGCGCTGCCTGCGCCTGGAAGTAGCGTGGGGCCAGACCTTCGCTCGCCAGTGTCAGGTCGAACAACCACTTCTGCGCCCAATCGAAGGCGCGCTTCAAAGGTGCCGGACGCTTGTCAGCCTTGACCACCTTGTCCATCTCCGCGGCCGCCGCCAGAGGATCGAGTCCCTGAGCGCGTGACACCTGCGCGAGTAACGAGTCGAGCAGGACGCGCTCGCCGCTACCGTTCAGTTCAAGCGCCAGCAGCGGCGAACCACCGGCCAGTGCCAGCCAGTTCTCGGCATTACGAACCCCGGCATCGTGCAGCCACTGGATCGCGACCGCTTGCGTCGGCCGGCCGACGGGCAACAGCTGGCAGCGGCTGCGGATCGTTGGCAGCAGACGGTGCGGCTCACTGGATACCAATATAAACAATGTAGATGCGATTGGTTCCTCTAGTGATTTAAGAAGAGCATTGGCGGTTGCACGATTCATTGCTTCGGCCGGATTGAGCAAGACCAGGCGCGCGCCGTGACGATGCGTACCCACATGCAGGAAGTCATCCAGCGCGCGCACCTGATCAATCGTGATCTGCTGGCTTGGCTTCTTCTTGCCCACTTCTTCGCCCTCACCCGCCTCGCTGCTCTCGCCGCTGGCGAGCGCCTGCGGCTGCAGCACGCGGAGGTCTGGGTGGTTTCCCTGCGCCAGCCAGCCACAGGCCAGGCACTTGCCGCAGGCCGTGCCGGACTCGCCAGCGTTTTCACAGAGCAGCGAGTCGGCGAATGAACGCGCCAGATCAAACTTGCCAATCCCGCGCTGACCCGAAATCAACAGCGCATGCGGCAATTGTGCCCGCCTCGCCTGCAGTTGATCCCAGACCCCAGAGTGCAATTCAATTATATTCATAAACAATTATTTATAATCGTATATTCAACCAATTTCTGGACTAGTTCAGCTGCCTGATCGGCGTCGACGACCGCAAAGCGATGGGGCGCAGCGGCTGCGCGCTCCAGATAGGCCAGTCGCACACGCTCGTGAAAATCGACCCGCTCCTGCTCGAACCGGTCCCGGTCACGCGCCTGCGCAGTGATCCGGAGGCCAGCGACCGCCGACGGCAGATCGAAGAGCAGCGTCAGGTCAGGCTGCAGATGACCATGCACCCACTGTTCAAGTTGCGCGAACTTCTCTCGATCAAGGCCCCGTCCGCCGCTCTGGTAAGCGTAGGTGGCATCGCTGAAGCGGTCACAGATGACCCAGTCACCGCGTTCGAGTGCCGGTTCGATCACCTGTGCGAGGTGCTCTCGGCGCGCAGCGAACATCAGCAAGGCTTCTGTTTCGAGATGCATGGCCTCGTGCAGCAGCAGTTCGCGGAGCTTCTCGCCAAGCGGTGTGCCACCTGGCTCACGGGTGGCCACCACCGTCCGCCCCTGGTCGCGAACGAAAGCCGCGGCGGCGGCAATATGACTACTCTTGCCAGCGCCGTCGATGCCCTCGAAGGTGATGAATTTTCCTCGGAGCTTGTTCTCGGGCTGACTCATGGTTTCCCGCCTTTCTGATAGCGCATCACGGCCTGGTTGTGCTCAGCCAGCGTACGCGAGAAATGACTGCTGCCATCGCCACGTGCAACGAAATACAGCGCATCGCTGGGCGACGGATGCAGTGCAGCCTGAAGGGAAGCCAGACCAGCCATCGCGATCGGCGTCGGCGGCAGACCCCGGCGCCTGTAGGTATTGTAGGGCGTATCGGCAAGGAGGTCGCGCTTGCGCAGGTTGCCGTCGAAGCCCTCACCAAGGCCGTAGATGACCGTCGGATCGGTCTGCAACGGCATTCCCTGGCGCAGGCGATTCACGAACACCGCCGCCACCAGCGAACGATCCTCGTCACGACCGGTTTCCTTTTCGACGATCGACGCCATGATCAAGGCTTCGTAAGGCTCACGATACGGAAGTCCAGCCGCCCTCGCCTGCCATTCGCTTGCCAGATGCCGCTCCAGCGCGCGGCGAGCCCGCGCCAGCAACTCGATATCGCTGCTGCGCTTGGCAAAAAGATAGGTATCCGGAAACAACGAACCCTCGGCCGCCACGCCTGGTGCACCAAGCAGGCGCATGATCTCGGCCTCCGGCAGGCCGGTCGTGTCATGCCGCAGATCCGGGTGGGCATCGAGGCGTTGCCTGATTTGCCGGAACGTCGATCCTTCGATGAACGTCACTTCAGCCTGCGTGAAGTCGCCACGGGTAAGCTTCTTCAGCAATTCCAGCGGCGTGATGCCGCGGCGGATCTCGTAGCTGCCGGCCTTGATCGAAGCTTCAACGCCCGTCAGCCTGGCGAGGATGAGCAGAACCCAGGGATCGATTCCAGCCCCCGCGGCAGCGATCTCGCGGCCTGCGGCTCGTAGGCTGCTGCCGGGCGGTATCGTGAACTCGACCGTGTCGCGCGCCAGACTGATCGGCGCCAGGAACCTGGCGGCGAGCAGAGCCGTCGATAGCACCAGCACAACCAGGGCGAGAATGAACAGCTTGCGGAGGAATTTGCGCATCAGTCCGGCGCAGCCGGGAGGCTGCTGGGCGGGAACGAGGGAATGGACTTCGAGTGGCCCTATAATAGCCGAAACCTATGGTTCTGAAGCGAACATGAGCGCTCTGCCGAGCGCTCGTCCACTACCGGTCGCCGTCCAGAGCGGGCGAGCACGCCCCGCTGGCGGCCGGCGCCTTTCAGATCACTATCCGATGGAATAGACGAAACGATGAACTTGAACTGGCAGGAATTTCTTGGTGGCACCGGCGCACGCATTAACAGGGGACTGGTCACGGATTTCGGCGACCCCGCGGCGGAACTGGCGAAAGCCAGCGAAGCGACACTCGTCTCACCCCTGACACACCTCGGCCTGATCGAGGTGGCGGGGCCTGACGCGGCGGTTTTTCTGCACAATCAGTTGACCAGCGACGTGAAGCACCTGGCCAGCGAGATGGCTCAGCATTCGGCCTGGTGCTCGGCGAAGGGCAGGATGCTCGCCAGCTTTCTGCTTTTTCACCACGGGCCGGACTACCACCTGCAACTCTCGGCCGACCTGCTGCCGGCGATTCACAAGCGCCTGCAGATGTTCGTCCTGCGTAGCAGGGTGAAGATCACCGACCTGTCGGGCACTCACCCACTTATCGGCCTGGCCGGCCCGCAATCCGAAATCGCATTGCAGTCCGCCCGCCTGCCGGTTCCACCGACGCCGCTGAGCGCTGCTGTATTCGCCGAGGGCGTCGTCATCCGGCTCGATAGCGGACGCTTTGAAATCGTCGTCAGCCTGGGGGCGGCTCCCGGTCTATGGCAGGAATTGCAGTCGCACGCTCGTCCAGTCGGGACCCCTGTCTGGCAGTGGCTGGATATCCAGGCCGGCCTGCCGCTGATCACCGAGGACACCAAAGAGCAGTTTGTGCCGCAGATGGCGAATTTTGAGCAAATGGGCGCGGTCAGTTTCCACAAGGGCTGTTACCCCGGTCAGGAAATTGTCGCCCGCACGCAGTATCTCGGCAAGGTCAAGCGCCACCTCTATCGCGCGCACTCGGCCAGCCCGATGGCCGCGGGGCAAGCGATCTATTCGCCGCTCCATGCCGAGCAGCCTTGCGGCATGGTCGTCAATGCCGCGCCGGCGCCGGCTGGCGGTCACGATGCCCTGGCGGTTGTCCAGGAGAGCTTCATCGGTGCCGGTGCTCTTCAAATCGCTACTGCTGGTGGTTCGCAGATCGACATCGAACCCGTGGGGCCCGCCTTCCCGACTCCCTGAGGCCAGCCGACGATGTGCCTGATCCTGCTCGCCTGGCAGGCGCACCCTGACTATCCCCTGGTGGTTGCCGCCAACCGCGATGAGTTCTTCGCCCGCCCCTCGGCGCCTGCCGCTTTCTGGCCCGAAGCCCCGCAGGTCCTCGCCGGGCGCGACCTCGAAGCCGGCGGCACCTGGCTCGGCGTCAGCCGCGGGCAGCGCTTCGCCGCCCTGACCAACTATCGTGAGGGCGGCAAACCACTTCCCCATGCCCGCTCACGCGGTGCCCTGGTAGCCGATTTCGTTGCCGGCCACGACGGCCCGGCAGCGTATCTGGCACAGCTCGCGACCCATGCTGGCGATTACAACGGCTTCAACCTCTTCATCGCCGACGGCGAGCGTCTCGGCTACTGTACGAACCGTGGCGACCGCCGGACACGCTGGCTGGGCCCCGGCATCTACGGACTCTCGAACCATCTGCTCGACACCCCCTGGCCCAAGCTGGCGAGCGCCAAGGCGGCTTTTGCCGAGGCCCTGGCAACGCTACCGGCACTGGCAGCGTTCCTTGAACTGCTCGCCGACCAGGAAATCGTGCCCGATTCCCACCTGCCGGAAACCGGTGTGCCGATCGAATGGGAACGTATCCTCTCGGCCGTCTTCGTCCGTTCGGAAAACTACGGAACGCGGGCGTCGACCTTGCTCACCAGGCATCGGGACGGGCGGACCACCTTGCTCGAACGCAGTTTCGATGCCGACGCACGCGCGCTTGGCGACGTCAGCGAGAGCTTTCAGTCTTCGCTGATATCGACCAACGTGTAAGGCGGCACCTGGTCGAACAGGTCGATGATATCGGCGTTGTGCATGCGGATGCAGCCAATCGACCCCGGGCGGCCCATCGGCGCCGTATCCGGGCTGCCGTGGATGTAAACGTAACGGCGCATGGTGTCGACCGGGCCGAGGCGGTTACGGCCGGGCTCACAGCCGGACAGCCAGAGAATTCGCGTCAGAATCCAGTCTCGCCCGGGAAAGCGCTCGGCCAGTTCTCGCGAGTAGACCTCGCCGCTCGGCCGACGACCGATGAACACCGTATTCTCCGGTTGTCCGGCACCGATCCTGGCGCGCACCAAGTGCCGTCCGCGCGGCGTGCATAAGCTGCCATTGAGTTCGCCTGCCCCCTTGGTCGCCGTAGATACGGCATAGGTACGCAGCACCCGCCCCGAGTCATTCGACAGAGTCAGCGTCTGTTTGCCGATCGAGATCTGGATGCGCACACTCATTGCCCGCTGCGGCTGCGGCGAGCCGCAAAGAAATCCGACAGCAACTGACCGCACTCCCGTGCCAGAACGCCAGCCAGGACCTCGGTGTGATGGTTGAGCCGCTCAACGGCAAAGATGTCGACCACGCTCCCGTGGACGCCCGTCTTGGGGTCACGGGCGCCATAGATCAGGCGAGCAATGCGCGCCTGCATCAGTGCGCCGGCACACATCACGCAAGGCTCAAGGGTCACGAACAGCTCGCATCCGGGTAGGCGATAGTTACGCAGATTGCGCGCTGCATCGCGCAATGCGGCAATTTCGGCATGGGCCGTCGGATCATGGTCGCCGATCGGCGAATTGAAGCCACGACCAACGATGACGCCATCGCGAACCACCAGCGCGCCAACCGGAACCTCCCCAAGGCATTCGGCAGCAAGCGCCAGAGAAATCGCCTCGCGCATGAAAAATTCGTCGTCCATTGACCACATTTTACTCCAGCACGACGTATCACCGTGGAGCAGCCATTGCCTGATCCTGGCATGCTGCCCAGCAGATCGCATCCGGCGATTGCAACGGATCGAGAACTGGCCGTCAGCAGCAGGATTCAAGCGGCCGGTTCGGTCTGCTGAAGGAAAGCAGATCCCAGCCATGATGGCTGGTGGCTCATGGTCATGGTACTGGCCAACTTCCGGCGTGCCGACCGTCGCCTACCCGCCGGGTTTCTTCTGTTTTTCTTCCGGGTGGTGCAAAATGGCGCCAAGGCGACGCCCGCTATGGGCGATTGGTTGTTGCCGCAGGAGTGTTCCGTGAAGACAGCGCGTTTCCTTCAGGATCAACCACTGTTCGGTGGGGTTGACGATCAGGCGATGACGGCGATCATGCCGTTGATGCGCGAACTGGATTTTGCTGCCGGCGAGGTCATCGTGGAGGAAGGCGAGGACGGTGACTCGCTGTTCGTGATCTGCAGCGGGTCCGTCGAGGTCCTGAAGGCCAGCCCTGAGTCGGCAGGCCTGTTCGGCAAGCGGATCGCGGTTCTGAAAACGGGCGATGTTTTCGGCGAAATGGAGTTGATCGATACGCAGCGCCGGTCGGCCACGGTGCGCGCGCTCGAGCCGGTCTCAACACTGGCGTTGAGCAACGGCGATCTGTTCTGTATTCACGAGTTTGACCCGCCAACCTTCACGCTGATCGTCATGAACCTGGCGAGGGAACTCAGCCGCCGCCTGCGCAGCATTGACGATCTGGCAGTCCGCTGCATGGCCTCAAACAGTGGCGCGGATTCGTCGTGACCTCGGGTCACTCAAGGCCCTTCAGCAGGCGCTGCTGCCACGCCCGCATGGCAAGAGCCAGCCGGCCGGACATCGTGACGTACTCGTCGTAGAGCAGAGCGTAAGCCTCGACTATTCTGCCAGCGGCTGCCCTTTCGACCACCAGCGCTGCCAGATCGTGGAATTCGGCGTGCAGGCGGCGGACCTCCTGGTAACTCTCGGTCATTCGGTCCGCCGCCGAGAGCCGAGAACCGTACAACCACCGGCCAAATTCGCATTGGTCGTCTGCCCGAATGCCGCCCACCTCAACGCCCGGACTCGCGTCGAGGATGGCTTGCCGAAGCTCCGACATCCACTGGGCATGGGCGCCAATGGCCTCTTCAATGTCCCTCACTCTGTCCACTCCTTCGCTCCCGTTGGGTCTCTGCCAGGCTGATACCGCATTTTACATCTTCCCCAACGCCGCAAGACCTGGGCTGAACAGCACTGGCGCGCCATGAGGCGATTTTCCATCACCGCAACGGACCGTGCTCGGTCCTTGGTGCGGCGTGGTCTGCGCGCGACCGGGATCCATCGGCGCCATGGCGGCCCCGCAGCCCCCTGTGTCCGCCAAGCAGGCCGTTCGCTTTGGCGTAGGTACAAAGCGAAATCAACGCCCCTTCTGATAGCTGCCAACCAACTGCGCTTCCGCAACGATATGCCCTTGCATGGCCTGCTCCAGGGACTTCTTGTTCGGCCTCTTCAAGTCGGGCAACACGACGTCAAGCGCGTAGAGCTTGTGGAAATAGCGGTGCCGACCAATGGGAGGACAGGGGCCACCGTAGCCAGCGCGCTGCCAATCATTGAGTCCATCCAGCGTGCCAACAGGAAGCGACTGCGCGGCCTCGGGCAGCCCACTGGTGTCCGCAGGCAGGTTGTAGAGCAGCCAATGAACCCAGGTCATGCGGGGCGCCGCCGGATCGGGTGCATCGGGATCGTCCACGATCAGGACCAGGCTCCTTGCTGCCGCAGGCACGCCACTCCAGGTCAGTGGCGGGGAAACATTCCTGCCTTCGCATGTATAGAGTTTCGGGATCGACCCGTTAGGCGCAAACGCAATTGAAGTGATGCTCATCTCCATGATCTTGTCTCCAGCGTGAATGGTTGCCGACAGGGCGCCAAAAAGGATCAGGCACGACGTACGGGGCAGCCGCCACCGGCTTCTCGCCGTCCTGTGGGACATCGCAACGGATCGTCGAGCCGATGGTCGCTTCATCCTTGATCATCCTGGCCCGTTTCGAGGATCTCCGTATCCGCGTCGGAATAGGCTGGTGAACAACAGCAGAGCAGTGTCAGGGCGCCCTTGCTCGATGCTTCAATGCAGTGTGCCGTTCCCGGCGGGATGCCGATGGTGTCGCCGACCCCGACCTTGAACCTGGCCGCCCCCAGAGTCATCAGTCCCTCGCCGAAGGTGATGTGGTAGATCTCTTCCGTCACCAGATGCCTGTGCAACAGCGTTCTTGTTCCAGGAGGAATCGTGGCTTCGGCCAGGCTCTGCTTCTGGTTACCCTGAACGGCGGGATGCATCAGCTCGCGGATTTCGGACCGATCCTTGGTGATATACGGTGGGACAGCCGCATAGGGCTGGTAGAGTGGCTTGACGGGGACCCGCATTTCAATTTCCTTGATGCTCTTGCAGCCGAAGTTTCGCCTCCTGAGAAGCGCCTTGCTCCTGTACCCTTCACCCACCTCATCTTACCAATCGCAGAGTCCGCCGCAAACCGGAATGTGCCGCAGGGCACTCGCACAAACCCGGAAAGGGCGGCCATCAGCTGACTTCAGGCAACTCATCCCACCGTGGCGCATAATCGAAGCCCTCGGCGTGCCCCACACCGAGGTCGAGCTGATTCTGCTCAATGGTGTCTCAGTCGACTTCGCCCACCGCCTGCGACAGGGCAACCGCGTTGCTGTCGCCCCGAAGTTCTGGACGAACCCGGGTTTTCCGACGACCCGGCGCACCTTCCTCGTCGTTGACCGTGACGCCCAATTCTTGGGCAGCGCAAGGTCTCCCTTGTCTGAGGCCGGTCCAAGGCAGCTTTCCACAGTTTGTCCACCCCTTGCCCACAGTGTTGCCAGCAAATTCTGTGGACAGCGGCCGACTCTCCCGGACTTGTCCACAGCACCATGGCCCGCTGCCCACATCAACCCGCTACTGAAGAGCCTCCGTCTTGAGACGCTTGGCATGGCTTGCCGAAACCCACTGCCACCGCACACGCTCTCATGAGCGGCGGGCACCGCTCAAGGGCGCAAGGTGGCACGCGGCTGGCCGCCGGTTGGTCCAGGCTCGCCACTCCCGTCTGGGCCATCTGCTTGCGGACAGCAGTTCTCATTTCAAACCCAGGCAGGGCGGCTGTTGGCGTAGGTTGGCGCACGAGGATTGGGAGACTTGGGCGATGAAGA
>ERZ761603.1143-NODE-1143-length-20487-cov-15.399178_pt1 | contig 20487 bp, 19 predicted proteins | sample MGYA00511879_ERZ761603 | MGnify/ENA primary metagenome ERZ761603 (study PRJEB28899, sample SAMN02850040) | bioreactor sludge metagenome | biome: EBPR Sludge; feature: EBPR Bioreactor; material: flocular biomat | place: Australia: Thorneside Wastwater Treatment... | reverse complement strand
GGCATACGAGATTACAAGGTGACTGGAGTTCAGACGGGTGCTCTTCCGATCTCGCAGCGGCGCGGGGGCGGGGGACCAGGTCTGGGCGGCGGCGGGGACCGCCGCGGCGCAGGCCACGAATGCGAAAGCGGAGCGGGGCATGTGCATGGGTAGGCGGCTTCGGTTGATGATGCCTGACCAAGCGCCTCACTTTTCGATGGCGTGGACGCTCATGTGTCATCCAACTGTTCAAAACGAAAAAATGAACAGTCGTGAACAGTTCGCGGGCGAATCCCAGCAATTTCCAATAATCTAGCCGTTCACGCTCATCACGACCTTGATCCCCTCGCCGCTGAGCATGGTCTCGTGGGCCTTCTTGAACTGCTCGATGGGGAACTCGTGGGTGATGATGTCGTCGAGTTGGAGGCGCCCGCCGACCAGCAACTCCTCCATCTGGTACCAGGTCTCGAACATCTTGCGACCGTTGATCCCCAGCACGGTGGCGCCCTTGAAGACGACGTGCTGGGTGATGTTGAAGGTCGGCGGCTTGGCGGGGATGCCCAGCAGGGCCGCGACCCCGCCGTTTCGCAGGCAGGAAAAGCCCTGGTCGTACGCCGCGGGGCTGCCGGACATTTCGAGCAGCACATCGACGCCCTCGCCGCGGCAGGCGCGCCGAATCTCGCCGATCCACGCGCCGTCACGCGGGTCGAAGGCCTCGGCCGCGCCGAGTTTCTTCGCCAGCCCCCGGCGGTGGGGGTTCATGTCGGTGGCGAAGATGCGCCCCGCCCCCGCCGCCTTGGCCACCGTCACGGCCATCAGGCCGATGATGCCCGTGCCGGTGATGAGCACGCTCTTGGCGCTCACGCCCGCGGCCATGACGGTGTGCACGGCGTTGCCCAGGGGGTCGAGCACCGCGGCGACCTTGTCGGGGATGCTCGGGTGCACGGGCCAGACGTTCTCCTCGGGCACGCAGACATAGTCCGCGAAGACCCCGTCGCGGTCGATGCCCAGGATGCGCGTGTCGCTGGCGATGTGTGCATTGCCCGTGCGCGAGTTGTAATCGACGCCCGCGGTGATGTGCCCTTCGGCGCTGACGCGCTGGCCGACCTGGCAGCGTGTGACCGCGCTGCCGATCGCCTCGATGATGCCGACGAACTCGTGCCCGGTGACGATGCCGATGGGGATCCGCCCGGCGGCCCACTCGTCCCACTCCCAGATGTGCTTGTCGGTGCCGCAGATGCCCGCCTTGGTCACCTTGATGAGCACGTCCCGAGGGCCGGGCCTGGGCACGGGGCGATCGGAAACAAACTGAAGTTCGGGGCCGGCGTGGTGCTTCACAAGGGCGCGCATGGTGGGGCCGGGCTCCTGAACTTCGTGTGCTGATACGGCGACAGGACGAGAAACGGGGAGTGTGGTGGGCATGGATGAATGCCGCGCGGCCGGGGCGGGGAGAGAGCGGCCTCGCGTGGTGGAATGGTAGGGGAATTGCGGGGGGTGTGCCGGACGGTGAACACGGTGAGGATTCGATCTCGGGTCAGTTCCTTCCCGCCAGGCCGGCCTTCAGAACCCGCGAAGTCTGCGCCGTTCGGAAGGCGATGAGCCGCTCCCGCACCGTGGAATCCGTGATCGCCAGCACCGCCGCGGCGAGCAGGGCCGCGTTGACCGCCCCCGCGCGCCCGATGGCCAGCGTGCCCACCGGGATCCCCGCGGGCATCTGCACGATCGAGAGCAGCGAGTCCATGCCCTTGAGCGCGTGGCTCTCGACCGGCACGCCGAGCACCGGCAGGTGGGTCTTCGAGGCGGCCATCCCCGGCAGGTGCGCGGCCCCGCCCGCGCCGGCGATGATCACTTTCAGGCCGCGGTCCTCGGCGGATGCGGCGTACTCGAAGAGCAGGTCGGGCGTGCGGTGGGCCGAGACGACGCGCGCCTCGTGGGGGATGCGCAGTTCATCGAGCGTGGCCGCGGCGTGGCGCATGGTCTCCCAATCGCTGGTGCTGCCCATGATGATGCCGACGATCGGCTCGGGGCGGGCTGGGGAGCGGCGGGGGGTGGCGCGGGGCATGCGCGACGGTAGCCGGGTCGATGGGCGGTCTGGGGGGGCGCGGCGTGAACGTCTTGAGCGCGGTCCCGATCTCGCATCACGGCCACCACGACCCGCGCTGTCCCGACCTGACTCTCAAAGCCCCCTCACCCCCCGAACCGCTCCGCGAAGAGCAGCTGGTCGGTCTCGTTCACCTGGCCGTCGCGGTTCAGGTCCGCGGCGGCTTGCTGGGAGGAATAGGCCGCATCGAACGCCGCGGCATCGGTGGAGTTGATGGCGCGGTTGTAGTCGAAGTCGGCGCCCCGCGCGGCGTTCTCGGGCCCTTCTTCCTCCTCGCACTCCAGCGTGCAGTTGCAATCGGTGTACTCGCCGGCCCAGAGCACCTGCACGAGGTCGTGCTGGGTCTTGAACGGGTCCGCGCTGGTGTGGACCACGCGGATGGTGATCTGATTCGACGTTTCCCCGATCTCGCGGATGCGGCAGTCCTTGAAGTCAAAGACGCGCCGGCCGGAGTAGTCGGGCGTGTAATACCCGAAGGAGCCGTCGGGCACGGCGCTTACTTCGGCGTGGTCCGGGCAGGAGAGTTCGAGCCAGTCGGCGAGGTCCGCGGGTCCCACAGGTAGAACTTGCCGAAGATGGGCGGCGGGCCGGGTTCGAGGGGTTCATCGGGGACAACGGCTGTCTCAAGGATGATCCGCAGATTCTGGCCCGAGTGGGCCGACATGTCGTCGAAGAAGAAGTCCATCGACGTCACCTCGTCGGACCCGACGGTCGCGCAGGCGAGCGAGATGACGTGGGGCAGGTCGTTCGAATCGAGAAGCGTGCGCCGCGCCCGTTCGAGGGCGATAGCGCTGCCCGGCACGACCGTTCCGTCAATGAGCGTGATGTCGTCAAGAGAGGGGGTGTAGACCCGCTTGTAGATGTTCATGAACTCGGACCACTCCGCCTCGGTATCGCCGACGTTGTGGTCGTTCCAGACCAGAATCTCGGGGATGCTCTTGGCTCGCAACATGCAGAGGAGGAGCGCGATGTCATCGGCGGAGGGTGAACAAGAAGCGGTGCGCCTGCGAACACTCGCGCTGCCGGGCTTCCGCCCGTCAACAGACGCGCCAAAGCACTGCACAGTCCGTCTTATTCTCGAAAATCACCGGAGGGACAGAAACCAGCCCGTCATTATCAACAACCGCCTGACTCCCAATACTCGAAGAAGACCTGCACGTCTGCGCCGTCTACGCCCCCATCACGATTTAGATCCGAAGCGGCTGCCCCAACTTCCCACTCTTGAAAAAAAGCGACTACATCGGAGCCATCGATACCACCATCGAGATTGAAGTCCGCAAAGCACGGTGTACCGACGACAATGACTGCGGAGATGTTCCCCGTGCCTGACGAAGTGAGTAGCCGCACGCCGAAGCTGTTGCCGTTGCCGGATACCTCGTCACATACGCCAAGGGAGTACTCCTGCGGGACTTCCACCCGCCGATCGGCGAAATGCTCGCTTGCCAGTCGAATCCCGTACTGCGAGGTCCAAACAAACGCTCGCCATGTCACGCTATTGGCCTGCCCCGCGAACCCGCCGATGATTAAACCATCGTCGCTCACACAACGAGCCTCGTTCCGTGTCGATCCGTTGATGGTTCCGAGGTCGTGCATGGAGAGCGACGCGTCCCACCGGGCAGCGCGCGTGCCTGTTTGGCCGGTGTACCGCCCAACGACGACTTCGCCGTTTGCAGATACCGCCAGTGCCCGGGCTTGAGTCGCGAAGGGAGGCGCTGGAATCGGAAGGATCTGGGAGCCTGTCGCGGCACGCCAACGGAACGCGGCATCGATGCCCGTGGCAAGGTTGACGCTCTCGCCGACGATGGTGCTTCCATCGCGGCTGATGCCCCGAACGGTCATGAAGTTGTCGCCCGCACGCGGGTAGGGGAGCGCCTGAATACCGCCCGCGGCGGTCCAACGGAAGCCTCGTTGGGGTGCGGGTGCCCCGCTCCCCTGGAGGGTACCGGCCACGACGGTTCCATCTCCGCTGATGACCACGGCGCTTGTTACTTTGGACCAACCGGAAAGAAGCGGCAGCACTTGGACCGGCTGGCCGACCCGTGCCACGATGGCCCTGCGGTCGTTCCAATCCGTGTTGGTGCTCATGGCCCCGCTGATGATGCTCCCATCGGACGACATCCCGTGAAAAGTGTTGGCGTTCAACAGGCCGGCATCCGCGGCATCCACGCGACCGCCCGCCGCGGTCCATCGGTAGGCGTGCTCGATCGCCGGCTGGCCAGAGTGTCCCGTATAGCCGACGGCCGCGAGGCCATCTTGTGTGAATCCCATGATGTAGGATTCGTCTCCGCCGTCGATCGTGCCAATGGGATAGAAACCGGGAGCCTGGCCGAGACACTGCGCGGAAATGCAGAGGGCAACGCCTGCGGCAGCCCACGAAGGCTCCAACGCCTTGCGTTCCCGAATATGCACTGGCCCTTCGCCGCTGATCCGTCTTGCTTGTGCCGGCATCACGCGACTCCTCCCGAAAGCCGACCGTCAGTCCATCGTGTACTGAATAGCCCGAGAACCGCTTCCGCCATGCGGGCCGCAGAACGCAGCCCGAACTACTTGATACGATACAGGTTGTGAAAAGTTCCAGTACTTCGCAAAACTACTTTGAGGGATCCGATTCTTCCCATTGCCGAGTTGTGGTAGCACGAGCGGCACCCGCTCGGTGGCAAGGCGTGCGTCCCTGTCACGCTGCGTGGGGGCGGTCTCTCAGAAGAAGCAACGCGGCTGGTCGCCGGTGCCGAGCGTTTGGGCGTACCCCACGCTGGTGAGCACGTGGGCGGCGATGAGAGAGAGAACGGGGCGCATGAGATACCTCCAACACTGAAGAGTGCTTGGCCGACCGAAGTCGAACAAAGCGGGTTGAGTGCGTACCGCAACCACCACCCACACGTTGCGGGTAATCGGCACGATTACGCAGAGACACAGGTCACGCCATCGGCCGGTTGCCGAAGGCTCAATTCACCACACTAACACACCATATTTCCCACACTCCAAGACAGTCCGTACGTGTTGCTACTCCATGCGACTGCAATGGCGACGCACTAACAACCTCCTGCTTCCCAGGAGCGGAAAAACAACTCCACATCCGCACCATCAACCCCGCCATCTTCGTTGACATCCGCCGCCGGCAACCCTGCGGCCCACGGTTCGAAGAAGGCGCCGACATCGGACCCGTCAACGCCGCCGTCCTTATTGAAATCTGCTGGACAGGGTGCCGCCAGGACCGCGATCCCTGATACATTGGCGGGTTGTCCCGGGCGACGATATCGAACGCCAAACACTCGCCCGTTCCCAGAAACGGCGTTGCAGATCACCGCTTCATGATCCGGCGGGAGTGGCGCTCCGCGCTCAGCGAAGTAGTCCGCCGCGGGACGCATCCCGGCATCGACCGTCCAAACGAATCCTTGCCATGTTGTACCGATCTCAAAGCCGGCGCTGCCGCCGATGATCCGGCCGTCATCCGAGATGCATTCCGCGGAATGAGTCGTCGATCCCGCGATGGAGCCGAGGTCGTGCATCTGGGACTGTGAGTCCCAATAGACCGCGCGTGTGCCTTCGCCGGGGTTGTCGTACCTTCCCACGACAATGGACCCGTCCGCGCTCACTCCGTAGGCTTCGGCGTTCGCGGTCGGCGAAGGCAGAACGATGGTGCCCGTCTGCGCCCGCCACTTGAATGGCACTGTCGTGCCGCCGGCTGGGCTCAACGAGGATCCCACAATAGTGGTTCCGTCGCTGCTGATGTCGTGGACAAGGGCGAGCGTGTCACCCGCCCGAGCGTAGGGAATCGCTTGGATGCCGCCCGCGGCCGTCCAGCGGAAGCCGCGCGAAAGCGGAGGAGTATGCGAAGTTCTGTACGCGCCCGCGACGACCATGCCATCCGCGCTGACTCTGGGGTTACTCGTGATTCCCGCGGTGTACCCCGTCAAGAACGGGAGTATCAACAGGGGCTGTCCCTGCACCGCGACGAATACGCGAGTAGGATCAACCTCTCTCGCGTACATGTAGCCGACAATGACAGTGCCTTCATCGGAAACGCCAGTGAAACTGCTAAACGTAAGCAGCCCGGGGTCGTTGGCATCAATCCTTCCATCGCGAGGCGTCCAGCGATACGCCCGCGCAACATTGTTGATGGTGCCCACCCGACTCGTATAGCCTACCGCCATCTCGCCGCTTGCTGTGAAGTCGTGTACAAAGGACTGGTTCGCTCCCTCCGTTTCACCAACGAGGTAAAACCCCGGCTGACCGAGTGCGAGCGTCGCCGTGGACAGAGTGGCGAGCGATGCGGCCGCCCGCAGGTTCAGAGTCAGGTGAGAAAATCTGCTCAGCATGTGCTGGTCTCCCAAGCGGCGAAAAAGTACGCCACATCCTCACCATCCACCCCGCCGTCTTCGTTGACATCCGCGATCGGCAAGCCGCTTGCCCACGGGTCAAAGAACGCTTTGACATCCGAGCCGTCCACGCCGCCGTCCCGGTTGAAGTCCGCGGGGCAGGGCACCCCCAGGACCGCGATCGCTGATACATTGGCGGCTTGCCCCGGGCGACGATATCGAACGCCAAACACTCGCCCGTTCCCAGAGACGGCGTTGCAGATCACCGCTTCATGATCCGGCGGGAGTGGCGCTCCGCGCTCAGCGAAGTAGTCCGCCGCGGGACGCATCCCGGCATCGACCGTCCAAACGAATCCTTGCCATGTTGTACCGATCTCAAAGCCGGCGCTGCCGCCGATGATCCGGCCGTCATCCGAGATGCATTCCGCGGAATGAGTCGTCGATCCCGCGATGGAGCCGAGGTCGTGCATCTGGGACTGTGAGTCCCAATAGACCGCGCGTGTGCCTTCGCCGGGGTTGTCGTACCTTCCCACGACAATGGACCCGTCCGCGCTCACTCCGTAGGCTTCGGCGTTCGCGGTCGGCGAAGGCAGAACGATGGTGCCCGTCTGCGCCCGCCACTTGAATGGCACTGTCGTGCCGCCGGCTGGGCTCAACGAGGATCCCACAATAGTGGTTCCGTCGCTGCTGATGTCGTGGACAAGGGCGAGCGTGTCTCCGGCGCGAGCGTAGGGAATCGCCTGAATTCCTCCGGTGGCGGTCCAACGAAAGCACCGAATGGGTGGCGGCGTGCCGGTTCCTCGACACATTCCCGCCAGGACCATCCCATTTCCGCTGACGCGAGTGGGGTAGTACGCTCGGGAATAGCCCGGAAGAAGCGGGAGGATGGTCAATGGCTGGCCGGGATAACGCACGAATGACTGAAGATTCGCGCCCCCGGATAACGGATACATGTATCCGGCGACGACCATGCCATCGGAGGAGAGGCCCGTAAAACTGTTGAAGGGAAGCAAGCCGGGATCCGTGGCATCGACGCGCCCAGTTTCCACGCTCCAACGATAAGCTCGTTCAACAGAAGTGCCGCTCGATCGACCTGTATACCCAACGGCGAGCGAACCGTCATACGAAATGTCGTGTACCGATGATTCGTTTGCCCCTGCCGTTTCGCCGACGAGATAAAACCCCGGCGTCTGCGCGCGGCACGCAGCCGAGAAGCCGATCGCGGCAAGGCCCGCTGAGACTGCGTACTGCTTCCGCCGCTTCCCGCTGTTCTTCTGCTTTTTCCCGCAACCATTCCGGACCATACTCGCACCACCTTTCGGGGACAGCCCTTCCCGGCCTGTCAAACATCCCTATCGGACATTGATTGTGCAGATGAACCTTCCGACCATGCACGAACGTGCCTCAACTTGTACGTCCCACTACGGGGAAGGTTTTACTCATTCCGATTTGTCTCGCATACTTGGAAACGGCTGCGGGGCGGGCCGCACACACCGCTGAACTCAGTGAACGCGGGTCCGCTCGGCAGGAGTTTCCGAACTGGTCACGAGGGCTTCGACCGCGGACTTTACGTTTTCGGCGATCGTGTCCGGTTCGCCATCCCCAGCGACGACATTCACGCGGATCATGTGCACGAACCGATCAGCCAACACGGCATCGCCGCCGTAAGCTGGTACCGCCGGGCGGAAGCAGAGTCGGGGCGTCGGTGCGGGGTGTTCATACCATGAGTTTTCCCGCGGTCGGAAGAGCCGCACGCGCTGGATCTGCCACGAGCGACGAACCAAGTTTTCATCGGGGGCTTGAGAGGCCCGCCCGCTCACCGCGCTCCACCGCGCCCAGCCACGCGAGCAGTTGGTCGCCATCGAGGAAGCCGACGGTTCGGTCGAACTCCTCGCCGTCCTTGAAGGCGAGCATGGTGGGCATCGCGGTGATGCGCAGGGCCCGGGCGTCCTGCGTGCTTTGATCCACATCAAGTTCGATGGCGATGCCGTTGTCGGCGACCCACTTCTCCACCCTCGGGTCGCGCCAACTGGTCTTGTTCATCTGCTTGCACGGCGGGCACCACGAGGCCGTGGCCTTGACGATCAGGACCTTCGGAGTCCCCGCGACCTGCGCGCGGGCCTGGGCCAGCGTGAGGTGTGAAAAGACCGGCGGGGCCTCGGGCGGCGTACTCGGGGAGCAGGAAGCCAGGACCAGGAGCAGCGCCGCGGCGAGGAGTGTCGGCCGTTTCATAGGCGTAACTCTATCACACGCGAAGCCGGCACCGATAGCGAGGCCGACCTATCGACGCCTCGACATCGCCCGGTCGATGTCACGCCTGGCCTCACGCTCGCCGATGGAGTGGCGCTTGTCGGCCTTGCTCTTGCCGCGTGCCAGCCCGATCAGCAGTTTCGCCCAGCCGTCCTTGAAGTAGAGTTTCAGGGGCACGATGGTCATGCCCTTCTGGTCCACGAGTTTGGCGAACTTGAGAATCTCGCGTTTGTGCGCGAGCAGGGCGCGGGCCCGGACTGGACGATGCCCCAGCGCCCCGGCGGGCTGATACTCCCCGATATTGACGCCGCGCAGGGTCATCTGCGGGGGCGAACCTTCGACCAGCACGTACCCCTCGCCCAGCGACACCAGCCCGGCGCGGACGGCCTTGACCTCGCTGCCCGCCAGCACGATGCCGACCTCGAGGGTCTCCTCGATGTGATAATCAAACCGCGCCTTGCGGTTCTCGATGGTGCGGGAGTTGGGTTCGGCCTTCTTCGCCACGCGGCGGCAATGGTAGAGAATCGCGCCGGGGCGCGTCGGGCCGGCATCCTACATCGTGTGTGTAAACGGGATTCGTGGGGGGCAACTCAGCGGGTGCCTTCGGCGTTGGCCGAGCGGTCGAACTCGCGCCAGCAACTGTCAACCGTGGCGGAGTTGGCCTCGTCCTTGGTCAGGGGGAGCCTTTCCCCGAGTATGCCGATGGCATCGTTGTACCAGTGGACGGTGAGGTCCGCGCGGAAGAAGTTGACCCCGACCTTGTGGTTGTAGTCGGAGCGAACCTGCATGCCGTCGGCGATGAGCGAGGATTGAGCCGGGTCGATGGCCCACAGGTTCCGCGTGGGCAGGGAGCGAGACGAGAGACTGGTGGGGCCTTCGCCGCGGAAGTGATAGTTGCAGTTGATCTCACCCTCACCGAGGCCCCACGCGACGGCGTACGTGGAGTATGGATTGTCCCCCCGGTGCGACGGGCAGTAGAAAATCTTTGGGGCGTTGAGATAGTCCTGGCTGTACAACAGACCGAGGCCGTCCCAGTTGGGCGTGCCCGGGCGGACGTCGTCCGCGGAGACATGCAGGTTCAACATCCGATCCGAGCGTGCGCCGGAACGTGATTGCACGCCCGGCCCCGGCAGGTAACGGCTGAAGGGGAGTTGACCATTGTGATCGTTGGCGTACATGATGACGCCCAGCCCGATCTGACGAACATTCGACTGGCACACCACTCGCCGCGCTGTTTCATTCACGGACGCGAGGCTCGGAACGAGCAGACCGATCAGAACGCCGATCACGGCGATCGAGACCAGCACATCGATCATGGTGAATCCGCGCGCACGATCGGTGGATCGCCCAACAGGCGGAAGTGCCGTCGCTGATCTCGGATCCCGCTGCACCACTCGTACACCCCTATGGGAGGGTAAATTCCGGATCCATCACCAAGCCTTAGCGTACCAAACTTCATTCGGTAACACAAGTCTTTTCTACAACAAAATTCGGTAGGGTTTATTAGCCATATCAGGCGGTATTCCGTTAGAATAATGTATGGTTGTACTGTGTTTGGCAATGAAATCCTGTCGCTATCTCTCGATTTGTGGAATCCTTCGCCGGGAAAGTGCGTATCAAATTGCGTGTGGGTCGGACCCACGCCGCGAGAACTTTCGAGCCGGTACTTCTTCAAACTCCCGTTGTGAACGGGGGGCCGGGTTTGGGGTTGCGGCGTGAGTTCGTCACGGAAGTGAGCGACGTGTCGATGGGGTCGAAGCGCGGGCAACCCGGCGGTTCGGAGCGCGGGGATTTCGAACTCATGCAGCGGGTGGCCGTGAGTGATGAGTCCGCGGTCGCCGAGTTGTACGACCGCTTCGGCTCACTGGTCTTCCGCATGGCCTACCAGGCGATGCCGACGCGGATGGAGGCGGAAGACGCGGTGCAGGAAGTCTTTGTCCGCCTGTGGAAGACGGCGGGCCGATATGACCAGACGAGGGCCGCGCTCGTCACCTGGGTGATGCTGATCTGCCGGCGTCACCTGGTGGACAAACTACGGCGGAGCAAGGCGAGGCTGCGGGCCTCGTCGATCGAGCAGCCCGCGGGCCAGATGGTGGCGGATCCCGCGACCTCCTCCGGGCGGCTGGAGGTGGACGAGAAGGTGAAAGTGCTGATGGGCCGCATCGAGATGCTGCCCGAGTTGCAACGGACGGTGGTGATGCGGGCGTACCTGGGCGGCCAGACGCTCCGCCAGATCGGTGAAGAGTTGAACACGCCGCTGGGGACGATCAAATCAGCGTTGAGCCGGGCGCTGGTGCGGTTGCGGGAACGGAGCGGCGAGGAGTTGGCGATATGACTGTGCAGCATCTGATCGAAAACGCTCATCTCGACGCCCTGGGGTTGCTCGACGAGCAGGAACTCGCCGCGTACAACGCCGCGTTCGCCGCGGCGCCCCCCGCGCTGCAGGAGCACATCCGGCGGGAGCAGGCCCGCTGGGCCAACGTGGACTTCCTGCTCCCTCGCGTCGAGCCGCCCGAGGACCTGCGCGCCCGCGTGCTCGCGGCCGTGGGCGAGGCGATGATCGCCTCCGAGGTTCTGGGCGAGAGCGATTCGCTCACCCTGCGGCCCAGCAAGCGCGTGGCGCGCCAGTGGCGCACCGCGGCGGTGGGCCTCTTCGCGGGGTGTGTGGTTCTCGGGGCCGCGTTCATCAACGTCCGCCAGTTGAACGAGGGCATGCGCCTGGGCATGTCGAACACCGAGACACGCAATGAAATTTTCACGGGCCTGGGCGGCACGCAGATGAACGACACGTTCTTCTCGGCGGACACCCGCCGGGTGCAGTTCATCCCGGTGGTGGCCGGGTTCGATGGACAGGCCTCGGTGCTGGTGCACCCGGGGTGGGATGTCGGACAGTTCGCCTACCAGAAACTCCCGCCTCTCTCGGGCGCCACCTATCACCTCGCGCTCCTGGATGATGACGGCGAAGTGAAGAGCCGCATCACCAACCTCGGCGCCGGCGGCAAGGATCTGAACTTTGTCGCTCTCCCCGCCTCGGTGGTGCGAGCGGGAACAAGGCTCGCGCTCATCTCCATCGCCGATGGCGCCGCGAACGCCACCATCCTGATGACCGCGCGGGTCTGAAGACGGGTTCACTCCGTTCGTTTCTCTTGCTCTCTATCCGCGACACCAGTCGCGACACACGCACAAACCGCCGCCCTGCGAAGGGCGGCGGTTGTGTTTCATGCGTCACGCTCGGCGCGCCGCGAACGACGAGGCTCACCACATCATCTTCCTCGGATCACGCGGCCATCAAATCCACCATAGCCTTGCCTCCATGCCCGAATTGTCGCCCCCGTGGCTCTTCAGCCCCCGAACCGAACTGCGCGCCGCGGTGTCGGCGGGTGTGCTGTTGGCGTTCGGTGCAGCGCTGCAAACATGGTTTCGTCTGCCCGCCGCGGCGGCGCTCATCTGGACGAGCCTCGCCATCGGGCTGCTCTACGGCGGCAAGGCCGCGTGGGAGGCTTTGCGCGAAGGGAAGTTCGACATCGACGTGCTCATGGTGATCGGCGCGGTGCTGGCGGCGAGCATCGGTCACGCCGAGGAAGGGGCGCTCCTGCTCTTTCTGTTCGTGCTCTCCGGGGCCCTCGAGGACCGGGCCATGCAGCGCACGCGTCGCGAGGTCGAGGCGCTCCACGCGCTGATGCCCGCCGGGGCGCTGGTGCAGCGCGGGGGTGAGTGGGTCGAGGCGGGGGCCGACACGCTCCGCCCCGGCGAGCGGATCAAGGTGCGCCCCGGCGAGCGCGTCCCAGCCGATGCCCGCGTCGAGCAGGGCGAGAGCACGTTCGATCAGTCCGCCATCACCGGCGAGTCCATGCCCCGTTCCGTCGCGCCGGGCGATGAACTCTTCGCCGGCACCATCAACACCGACGACCCGATCGAGGCGATCGTGCTGCGACCCGCGGGGGAGTCGAGCCTGCAGCGCATCCTGGACCTGGTGACCAAGGCCCGCGAGAGCCGCGAGCCGGTGCAGCGCCTCATCGACCGTCTGAGCGGGCCGTATTCCATCGGCGTGATGATCCTGAGCCTCGCCGTGCTGCTCATCTGGTGGCGGGTGCTGGGCGTGCCCCTCCTGGGGTCGGCGGAGCAGAAAGGGGCGCTCTACACGGCCATCACCCTGCTGATCGTGGCTTCGCCCTGCGCCCTCATCATTTCCACGCCCACCGCCACGCTCTCGGCCATCGCGCGGGCCGCGCGCGGGGGTGTCCTGTTCAAAGGCGGTGCCTCGATCGAGCGGCTGGCCCGCGTGGGGGCGGTCTGCTTCGACAAGACCGGCACGCTCACCTACGGAAGGCCTCGTCTGCACGAGGTCCACGCCGTCGCCTGGTCCGATGCGGATGAACTGCTCGCGGTCGCCGCGGCGCTGGAAGCCGACTCGACGCACCCCATCGCCAACGCCGTGCGCGAGGCCGCCCAGGCCCGCGGCATCACACCGGCCCCCATCGGCCCGGTCAACCACACGGTCGCGCGCGGCCTCGAAGCCGAATACAAGGGCCGCACCGTCCGCCTGGGCAGTTACCCGTTCGTCGAGGCATCCATCCCGGTCTGCTTCCGGGCCAGGGTGCGCGAACTGCTCGCGGGCACGCAGACCCGCGGGCACGTGGGTGTCACCATCGCCGACGGCGAGCAGTGCGCGGTCCTCATGATGGCGGATCCGGTGCGTCCCGGCGCCGCGGAACTTGTACGCGACCTGCACGCGTTGGGGGTCCGTCCCGTTCGCATGCTCACCGGCGACAACCGCCTGACCGCCGCGAAAGTCGCCGCGGACCTGGGCCTCGACGCTTTCGATGCCGACATGCTGCCGTCGGACAAACTCACCGCCGTCGCGACGCAGCGCGAGGCGATGAAAGGAAGGCCGCGTCCGGGCGTCGCCGTGATCGGGGACGGGGTGAACGATGCCCCGGCCCTCGCCGCGGCGGACGCCTCTCTGGCGATCGGCACCATCGGCACCGCCGCGGCGATGGAATCCGCCGATGCCGTGCTGCTCGGCGAGCATCTGGGCGCGGTGCCGTGGGCGGTGGGGCTGGCACGGCGGACGCGCCGCACCATCACCACCAACATCGGCCTGTCGTTATTGGTGATGGCGGGCATGGCGGCCATGACGCTCATCGGGTCGCGCACGGGGCGCGATGTGCCGCTGTCTGTTGGGGTCCTTGCCCACGAGGGGGGGACGCTGCTGGTGGTGCTCAACTCGTTGTTGTTGTTGGGCTACGGGAACATGAAGAGCAACACGGTGTCGACGGCCCCCGCGACCACCGGCCGTCCGTATCGCTGAACCCAGTTCCGAGACCCGGCTTCACGCGTCCCGAGCCTGCTTCAAATCAATCGAATACGGGGAACTCGGGGTTGAGGGCCTTACCGCCCCAGCACCTTCACCACCACGGCACGCACCGGGGCGGCATCGAGCGGGTCGTAGCGAGCGGGAAGGTCCTCCGGGTTGCTCACCTCGGCGCGTCGTCCGCTCCCCAGAGTCGCGAGAGCCGAAAGGCTCGAACGCAAGACCGCATCGCCCGGCAGTGTCATCATCGTGATGGCCGCGGCGCCCTCCACGGCACGGACTTCATCCTCGTTGGAATCCTCGAAGACTTCGGCGCGTCGCTGATCAAAGGCCGACGCGTACTCGGCCCAGGCCGATTTCCATCCGCCGCCCTTCCAGGCGTCGCCACGCGACCAGACACGCCTGAGCGATTCGTGCAATACCTCCCTCGCGTGAAGGAGGCGTTCGGCGCTGGCCTGGAGCAGGATCGGAGCCACCACCGTTTCCGAGTCGCGGGCCAGGTGCGCCTCGACTTTTTGAGCCACGCTCGCCGGGTGGGCGCGGGCCACGCTCATGCCGTGGCGCGAGGCGAAACGGTCCAACCCCGCGGCGAGAGGCACGCAGATGCCGGGGTCCGGCCCGCCCTTGAGCAGGTCCGCCGCGACCGCGCCCAGGTATTGCCGTTCGTCTTCGTACAGCCGCTCATGGCTGAACTCGCGCAGCGGCGCCAAGGCGGCATCATCGCCGATGCGGCGGGCTACATCAAACATGTCCTCGGCCGGGGTCGATCCATCCACGTGCCCGGCGATCAGCCCGCTCACCCACAGGCGCTCGGCCCAGGCCCAACTCTTCATGAACTCGCGGTACGTGGGCACTCTCCCCGCCGCGGCGATGGCGGACCTCGCATCCCCGTTCCCGTCCAGGGGCGCGGGCAGCAGGGTCACAACCCGGCGCGCCAGCAGCAGGGCCGCCATGGCGGGGGCTTCGCGGGTGGTGAGGTGATAGGGGCTGACGACGATCTGCACGGGCAACGGTATCGACCGCGTGGGCCGCGCGAGTGAGGAGGTTCCATGAAGAAAACGCTTCACGCCGCCGTAGCGCGATTTCCGATACCCTTATCAATGTTGACCATCCCAGAATCGCCCGCGCCGGCCCCACCCTCGCCGAGCCTGTTCCCCGCTCCTTCGCCCGTGCCGATCGCCCGACCCACACCCGCCGTGTTCGACCCTGCCGGGAAGCACATCTATCTCATCGGCATCGGCGGGTGCGGCATGTCGGGCCTGGCCCGGATGTTCTATTCCCGGGGCGGGATGGTCAGCGGGTCCGATCGAGAGGCGAGCGAAGCAACCGACCAGTTGGCCGCGCAGGGCATCGAGGTCGGCTTCGATCAATCCCGCTCCTGGCTGCCCGATGCCTGTGATCTTGTGATTGCATCCGCCGCGATCAAGCCCGACCATCCCCAACTGCTGGAGGCCGAACGCCGCGGCGTGCCGGTCTATCTGTATGCAGAAGCCCTTGGTCAGTGCATGATCGGCCGCACCGGGGTCGCCGTCGCCGGCACCCACGGCAAAAGCACCACCACCGCCATGCTCGGCTGCGCCCTGACCGATGCCGGGCTGGACCCCAGCGTGATCGTCGGGGCCACATCGGGACAGTTGGATCATGGTTGCCTGGCCCCGCAGGGGTCGCAGAGCGGGTTCCGTCTGGGGTCCGCCGCGATTCCATCCGGTTCGCTGGCGGGTCATCCCGGCCTGTTGGTGGCCGAAGCGTGCGAGTTCAACCGCTCCTTCCATCACCTGCACCCCACCATCGCGTGCATCAGCAACGTCGAGGCGGACCACTTGGACGTGTACGGCACGCTCGACGCCGTGGTCAACAGTTTCCGCGAGTTCGCCGCGCTCCTGCCCCCCGCGGCACAGGGCGGTCGGCTGCTCATCGGCCATGACGGTGCTCACCGACGCGAGGTGACCGCCGGTCTCGATTGCGCTGTGGAGACCATCGGCTTTTCACCCGCCGCGGACTGGGCCGTTTCGTACCAGGCGGGCACGCGGCACGTGGCCGTCATCCACAAAGGGCGGCTCGCGGGTCAGTGGCACAACACGCTCGCGGGGGCCCACAACGCCATCAACGCCGCCACGGCCTTCGTCATGGGCACGTGGCTGGGGGCCGAGCCGCAGCGTCTGGCGGCATCGCTCTCGAAGTTCACCGGCTGCGACCGGCGGATGCAGCTGCTGGGGGAGAAACCCGTCCCCGGGGGTACCGTCCGCGTCTTCGACGACTACGGCCATCACCCCACCGAGGTCGATGCCACGCTCCGGGCGCTGCGCGAGGCCGAAAGCCCCGAGAAACGCGGCGGGCGGCTGGTCTGCGTCTTTCAACCCCACCAGCACAGCCGGACCCGGCACCTGCTCGAGGAGTTCGCGGCCAGTTTCAGCCACGCCGATGTGGTGATTGTGCCGCATATTTACTTTGTCCGCGACAGCCAGGAAGAGAAGCACAAGGTCACCGCCGCCGACCTGGTGGACCGGCTGCGTCAGAAGGGGGTGCGGGCGATGCACCTCTACCCCTTCGAGGCGATCGTGGAGCAGTTGGAGCATGTCTGCCGCGCGGGCGATGTGCTGCTCGTGATGGGCGCGGGGCCGGTGTGGCAGGTCGGGCGGGGGTACCTGAACGCGTAGTTCAGGTCGAAGCATGGCCCGTCCGATCCCCTCGGTGGCGTTTCTCTTGCACGCGGCAAGGATCAGGCTTGTGCACTCCACCCCGCGCTGACACGGCGCGTTTTCGTCGTCAACAATGACCTTCATCGCCCCCTTTATCACGGAGTTTCAAGCACCCCTCCCCACCTGGTTCAAGGTCGGCGGTCGCGCTGACCGCCTGGCACGCCCCCGGGACGAATCGGAACTCCGGTCGGCGCTCGACATCGACCCTGAACTGCTCATCCTGGGCGATGGGGCGAACCTGTTGGTCGATGATGACGGGGTGAGTCAACTCGTGGTGTCTCTCTCGGCGCTGGGCACCTTCCGCTGGGATGCCGCGGCGGGTCTGCTGACGGTCGGGGCCGGGGTGAACCTCCCCAAACTCATCACCAAGACGGTGCGTGAAGGGCTGAGCGGGCTGGAGGTGCTGGGTGGCATCCCCGCGACGATCGGTGGCGCGCTGGTGATGAACGCGGGCGGGGCCTTCGGCCAGATCGCCGACGTGGTCCACGCGGTCTATGCGCTGGACCGTGCGGGCCGGGCCGTGGTCCGCCGGCGAGACGAGATCGAGTTTTCGTACCGACACTCGGGCTTGAACGATCTCATCATCACCGGGGCCCAACTGCGGCTCACACCCGGGGATCCCTCGGCGCTGCGGGAGCGCCTCAAAGAAGTCATGGCCTACAAAAAGCGAAGCCAGCCCATGGCCGACAACTCCGCCGGGTGCGCGTTCAAGAACCCAACGCTCCTCACCGACATCGATGGGGTCGGCACCAGCGGCCAGCGAGTCTCCGCCGGGATGCTCATCGACCGGGCGGGTTGCAAGGGCCTGCGCCTGGGCAGCGCGAGCGTCAGCCCCGTGCACGGGAACTTTCTGACCGCCGATGACGGCGGCAAGGCCCGCGACGTGATCCGCCTCATCGCCGAGGTGCAGCGCCGCGTGTTCGATACCTTTGGTGTGCCGTTGGAACGCGAAGTGGTGGTCTGGTCGCGCGCGGGCCGATAGGAACTGCCGACGCGATCGACCCGCACGCACGCACCCCTGTTCCCTTCAACGCATGCCCCCTCTTCCCCCCATACTTGTCCTCGGCGGCGGACCTGATTCAGAGCGAGAAATCAGCCTGATGAGCAGCAGGGGCGTGGCCGAGGCGCTCTCGGGTGCCGGTCACATCGTCCACTACCACGTCATCGACCGCCTCAGCGCGGCCCAACTCGCCGACCTCCCCGGCGAGGTCGTCTTTCCCGTTCTGCACGGTGGGTGGGGCGAAGGGGGACCGCTGCAGGACCTCCTCGAAGCCGATGGGCGACCCTTCGTCGGCTGCGGGTCCGCGGCGGCCCGCCTGGCGATGGACAAGATCGCCAGCAAACTCGCCGCCGCGGGGCTGGGAATCCCCACCGCGCCCGCCGCGGTTCTGAACGCGAACGATCCCGCCCTGCCCATCGCAGCGCCGGCGGTGCTCAAGCCGGTCCACGACGGCAGCAGCGTGGGTCTGCACGTCTGCCGCACCGCGGACGAACTGCGCGCAGCGCACCAGACCGTGCTGGCCGATCAACGGGTCAACCCGTCGCGGGTGTACATGATCGAGCGGGCCATCCTCGGCGGGCGGGAACTGACGGTGGGGATCCTGGGCGGGGAAGCGCTCCCGCCGATCGAGATCCGCCCCGCGGCGGGGGTGTACGACTATCAGGCCAAGTATTTCCGCGACGACACACAGTACGTGGTCGCCCCGCAACTTCCGGGCGACACGGCCGAGACGATCCAGCGCCGGGCGATCGACCTCTTCCGAGCCATCGGCGGCCGGCACCTCTCGCGCGTGGATTTCATCCTCGCCCCGGAGGGCACGGCGTATCTGCTCGAAGTGAACACCATGCCGGGCTTCACGAGCCACTCGCTGGTGCCCAAGGCCGCCCGATACATCGGCCTCGACTTCGCGGCGCTCTGCGAGCGACTGGTCCGCATGGCGCTCGACGACGCGCCGTGATCGCGGCGGGCCGAACCGGCGAACGATCCGGCCATGTCAACCACGCTGCGTCCCGCTGTACCCGCGGATGTCTCTTTCATTTTCGACAACATCCGTGGCCTCGCCGCCGCGGAAGGCCGCCCGGAGTGCGTGACCATCACGACGGATCGGCTCACGGAAATTCTCTTCACCCCCGGGGCCGCGTGCCGTTGTTACATCATCGAAGTCGAGGGTGTGGGGGCGGTCGGGCACGCCTGGGTCTACACGCTGACACCGACCTTCACAGGCGGCCGGGTGCTGTATCTCGAAGACCTGTATATCCGCGAGGATCAGCGTGGCAGGGGCGCGGGCCGGGACGCGATGGCGCTGCTGGCGGCGCTCGCCCGCCGCGAGGGGTGCGAGTGCATGGACTGGTCGATGGTCGAGGGGAACGCCCGGGCCGGGGCGTTCTACGACCGCCTGGGCGCGAACCGCAAGTCCGGGAGCGTGACCTACCGGCTCTCCGGCCCGGCGTTCCGCGCGTTGGCGGATACTGCGCGGGGCTGAATCTCGCCGGTCGTTTCGGCCCGGCCCGTCACGGCGTACGCTCCGCCCGTGAGTCTGTCGGACCGTGTCAACACCCTGCTCGTCCGTTTCGGCGACGTGATACTCGCGCTCGCGGTGGTGGGGATGATCGCCGTGCTGGTGGTTCGGGTGCCGCCGGGGGTGATGGATGCGCTCTTCGCGACCAACATCGGTCTGTCGGTGCTCGTGCTGCTGGTGGCGCTCTCGATCCCCGACGCGATGCGCTTGCCGTCCTTCCCCGCGATCCTGCTGCTCACCACGCTCTTCAGGCTCGCGCTCAACGTGAGTTCCACGCGGCTGATCCTGCTCGACGGGTACGCCGGTGAGGTGATCCAGACCTTCGGGCGGGCCGTGGTCGGGGGCAGCTACATCGTCGGCGCGGTGGTCTTTGTCGTGATCGTCTTTGTGCAGTTCGTGGTCATCGCCAAAGGCTCCGAGCGCGTCGCGGAGGTCGCGGCCCGCTTCACGCTCGACGCCATGCCCGGCAAGCAGATGGCGATCGATGCCGACCTCCGCGCCGGGCTGTTGACGCCCGAGGAGGCACGCGCCGCGCGCCGAACCCTGGAGCGGGAGTCCAAGTTGTACGGCGCGATGGACGGCGCGATGAAGTTCGTCAAGGGCGACGCCATCGCCGGCGTCGTCATCGCGCTGGTCATCATGTGCGGCGGCTTCGCCATCGGCGTCTGGCAGCAGGGTCAGCCCTGGAACGTCGCCCTTCCCAAATACGCGCTCTTGACGATCGGCGACGGCCTCGCGGCCCAGATCCCGTCGATCCTCATCAGCATCGCCGCGGGGCTGGTTGTGACGCGCGTCGCGGCGGAGAACGCCAACGCCGCGCCGGTGGCGAAGGACATCGCCGTTCAGTTCCTCCGGCACCCGGGAGCACTCCTCCTCACCGGGGTGTTCCTCGCGGTGATCTGCCTGCTGCCGATGGGCTTTCCCCGCGTGCCCTTCCTGGCGCTCGCAGGCCTCTCGGTATCGCTGGGCGCGGCGGCGTGGTGGAACGCACGCCGCGAGGCCGCGGCCCCCGAAACCATCACGGCCGTCATCGGCGTGGGCCTGGCCGGATCGCACGCGGCGGCGATCGGTGAAGTCGTGACGATGCTCGACGCCTCCCGGCGAGCCCTGGAAACCGAGTACGGCGTTGAGATCGGCCCCATCGGCCCGCGACCGGGCACGGCGGCATCCTACTGCATCGACCTTCGCGGCGTGCCCATCGCCGTCGGCGAGATCCCCGATGGTTCGGTCGTGGTCGAAACCGATGCCGCGACGGTTCTCGCCGCGGGACCAGCGGCCACGGCGCTGACCGCGCCGTGGGCGAGCC
>ERZ761603.1139-NODE-1139-length-20593-cov-17.280261_pt1 | contig 20593 bp, 15 predicted proteins | sample MGYA00511879_ERZ761603 | MGnify/ENA primary metagenome ERZ761603 (study PRJEB28899, sample SAMN02850040) | bioreactor sludge metagenome | biome: EBPR Sludge; feature: EBPR Bioreactor; material: flocular biomat | place: Australia: Thorneside Wastwater Treatment... | reverse complement strand
GGCGAACCACGCCGCGACGCCCCCCGCCCGGCGCTCGGACGCGCAAACAAACTCAGTCGCCAATCGCGGCTGTTCCCGCGGGCGTAGGGGGCCGGTCCCCCCTCGGGAGGTACCTAACCCGCGCCTACCCGCCCCAGTTACCCACAATCCGCCCCGTCCCGTCCTGTTGGGCGACGTTGGGCCGTGGGCCGCGAGCGCAACGGCGGGGCAACTCCCCGACCCGTCCGCAACGCCGCGACCCGGGCCAACGTCGTGGCCCACGGGCGGGAGCCCGCATGAGGGCGGTGCTGCGGCGCACTGCCGCGCACTGACGCGACAGTTCCTATTGATACCTATGCACGCGGGCGCGCCATCGCACGCGCACGCACGCACGCGGGGTGCGGTCGGCAACGATGGCGACTGACGCGACAGTTCGTGACAGTGCGGGGCAGCGGTCATACGGGCGGCACCTCCCCGCGCAGGCCGATGCCCTCATAGAACGAGACCATGCCGGTTCCGCGACGGCGCGCAACGCCCGGCGCGGCGGCCATGAGATCGCGTCCGAACGCCTGCTTGGTGCTGACGGCGTTGCGCCCGTCCTGCTCGCACCACCCCTTCCAGGCGTCGTAGAGGTTGTCCACCCATGCTCGATGGCCCACGCCGACAACGCAGCGGTCGCGGATGAAGGCGCCGACAGGGGAGCCGAGGTCCTCCATGTCGCGGATGGCATCCTCGCCGCTCTTGGGCTGGATGAACCGACCGCGCTGCCGGAGTCGCTTCCACCCATCGATCGCCCACAGCAGGATGCCCGGCAACTCGGCGAGCAACTGGTCGGTGAGGGTCACGTCCTCCGTGCCGTAGAACGTGTTGGACAGCCGTAGCACAAGGAAGCGACCGGCCAACGCCGTGCTGGCGTCGTTGAGACGGGGCAGCTCGTTCGTCAGGAACATGAACCGCGTCGCCAGTTTCATGCTGACGGACCCGAGGAACTTGCGGTCGATGGTCAGGGTGTCCTCGCCGGAGATGCACAGGAGGCGCTCGACGACCGTGCCGACGTTCTCGCCGCCGAATCGGGCGTCGCTGACAATGGCCAGTGACTTCTCGATCAGGGGCTGGAGGCCGAAGTTCCCGGCCAGGCTGCTGGTCGTCGGCCCCACCACGTTGCCCGCGCCGACCAGGCGGGTGACGATGCGGCCGATCGTGCCCTTTCCCGACCGCCTAGGCCCCACGAGGAGCAGCATCTTCTGCTGGCTGGTGTCGCCCGTGAGGCAGTAGCCCATCCACTCCTGGAGCAGCTCCACGGATTCGAGGTCGTCGCCGAACAACTGCTCGAGGAACTTGATCCAACGCTCTGGCGGCTCGGGGTTGGGCTCGTAGTCGAAGTCGAGCGCGTTGATGGTGAACAGCGCGGGCGTCGGGGCCAGCACGCGCCCGGTCGGGATATGCAGGTTCAGCGACTTGCAGGGCAGCAATTCGAGCGCGGGAGGACGGTCTTTCCCGCCGTCGAGCCAGGATGGCGACACCGTCGATGCGGGCAGGTGAACGAACGCCCGGATGGTGTCGAGTGCCTGCTTGACCGTCGTCGGGTTGGACTCGAAGTCCACCAGCTCCATCTCGCCCGTCTGCTTGTTGAGCACATACCGCAGCGCCTTGTGCAGCCACGGCTGGAGCCGCTGCTTGAGCCATTCCTCCTCGACTTGGCAGTAACGGTTCCCGCGCCACTCCATGAGCAGGCCGCCATAGCCGTGCAGCGTGCGGCCGTCGGCGTGTTGGTTGAACTCGCGTGCATACGCCTCGGCAGTCGGGAGCGTGCGCCGGGGCGACAGCACCAACCTGCCCGTTGCCGGGTCCTTCTGTCCGAGCGGGACAAGAAGATCGTCACCATCACCGGGCTCGAACGCATCGGTGCAGGCGGGAGCCTCGGGTCGGGGCGGGCTGCGACGGCGGGGCGAGAACGTCTCCGCACAGTCGGCGATGGCGCAGTCGATCGTCTTCTGCCCGTAGGTGCGCTCCCCGCGTTTCTCGTCCCATTTCTCGCGGAAGAGGCCCGAGCGCCGGAAGAGCCGGTCCATGCGGGCCGCGTCTTTGCCGGTCCAGAACGCAAGCAGGTTGCAGAGGGCCTGATCCGCGCCGCTGTGATCGTCGGCATGAAGGGAGGTGTCACCAGCCCACAGTTTCTTGAAGCGGTCGCCGTTCTTCGCCGTGCCCGCCCTTTGGATCAACGCCTCGTCGTCGCCGCTGAATCCTGCGGATGCGACGGTGCCGTTGAGGTGCGGAGGACGCTTCTTCGGCCACAGCCGAATGCACAGGGCATCAAGAGCGGCCTGCCGGTCCTCGACCTCGGCGGGAGTGTCCGGCACCCGCTGCCCGGTGACGGTGAAGAAGCGATCACGGTCGTAGACCTCGGAGTCCTTGAATCCCGGTATGGCCTTGGACTTGCAGCCGACGCCGTCAGGCTTGCGCCCGGCGATGAACACCTTCACGCCGCGCCCGCTGGGCGAGATCTCGGTGTAGGAGTTCAGCTCGTTGATGATCTGGCGTGCGGCCGAGACGATGTTCCCGGCGTCGTCGATGCACCCGTCCAGGTCGATCCCTGCGAACGGGCCGTCGGCAGTGAAGACGTAACCGATTCCGGCGTATCCGCCCGTCTTCCACGCCGCGACCACCTCATCAAACGAAGCCCAGGTTGCCGGATCGGTCGAATCCGCGCGCCCACCACCCCGCGCGTTGACGGGGCACTTGGTCTGCTTCCCGCCCCGGGTGATGTACTTCCAGCACACCCACTGCGGGCGTTCACGCAGGGCTGCGGGGATGCGGGTCGGGTCGAGGGCCGCGAGGGTTGAGGATGTCTCGCGGCCCGCCGTCGGGTCATTGGGCTCCGCGTCGCCAGAAGATTCGGTGGTCACGATGCAACCGCAACCTCCTTCGGGACAGTTCCCTCGCCACGAAGGACACGGAAAGCGTCGTTCCCGAGTTCGTGCGAGCACATGCCGACGAACACTCGTGCCACGGCGAGCGCGAGCGGGGCACCGGCGTCGAGGACGACGAGCCGTTCCTCTGCGTTGATGGCGTAACCGGCCTCCAGGCGGACGGCGGATTCCCCGTGCAGGCAGCCCACGGAGAGAATCGCCAAGAGCAGTGTGTCCTCGACCGCGCCCATGTCGGTCGTGTCGTTGAACTGAATGCGATACACGGAACGGCCAGAGCGTTCGTCCTTGGTGGTCATGTTGAGCCTCCTGAGCACATCTACGCGAACGGGGAAACGAGTGGCGGAGGCGATCACAGGTACTCCTCCAGCCCAGCGTCGCGGAAGACATCCCGGATGCGGGCGCACTGATCACGAAGAGTCCGGCGGGGGATGCCCAACTGCTCCGCCACCGGCGTCAACGCGTCCCGCTGGAGGAGGTCCACGATCTGGCGCTGGAAGGGCGTCAATCGCGGCAAGACGTTGGCGAGGTCGATCCGCAGGTTGATGATGTGTTCCTGCCTGCCGTCGGAGGTCGCGCGGTCCACAAGCACGTCGGCGACGCCATCCAGCGGCTGGGTCGTTCCCCGGCGCTTCTGGGCGTACCGCTCGCGCAGGAGGGAAGCGATCAGGTTGCTCACGACGGTGTTGATGAACGCCTCGCGCGGCCCGCGGGTGGCGTCGTAGGACTCCCACACGGCCAGGAGGCGTGCCAGCACTTCGCTGGCGAACGGTTCCATCTCGTCGCTACGCAGGATGCCGCGGAGGTGGAGTTTCTTCATTTCTGCGGAGATGACGATGTTGGTGAACTGCAGGTCCTTGGGGTCGATTTGCATGCTGGCGAGTCCTTGATGGGCGCAGCCACAGCGCCGGGGCGCGGGGCCACGTTGAGAGCGGTCGGGGTTGAGGGCGATTACGAGATGAGAGCCCCGCCTGCTGACGACCGATCAGGCTCGGTGTCGGCGCGGCAAAGGTCGGTGTGCAAGGTGTCGGGCGCTACGGGCCGCGCTCCGCGCTCGGGGCAGCGGCGAGCGACGGATCGGGTGGTCGGGGGCGTGGTATCACGGCGTCGGCCTTTCTGGTTCGTCATCGCACTATCACGATGAGGACCAGAGTTTCCGCGCGTAGGTGGTGCATGTTCGTGCACACACGCTCATTCAAAGGTGTTCAGAGGTGTACGTCGTGGTCAGCCCAACCGGATGCGATAGCGACCGTTCGTCTGACCGGGCTTGACGATGACCGTCGCCCAATCTGGATCTGCCCGCAGGTCGTCGAGCATCCGCAGAGCGCTTGCCCGCACGCCCTGAATGGAATCCTTCTTCAGTCCCTGTTCACCCGCTTCGATCAATGCCTGCACAACCGCGTGTTGACCGTCGGTTAGCGGAGGCTTCTGCTTGCCGTTGACTGTGCAGGGCTCGCCACGACGCCCCAGCACGACTGGTGGAGTCGGCGGGGTCTTGGGTGGTGGCGCTGACGAAGCCTTGGGCGCGGGTGCCGCATGTCTCTGCGGCGCTGGGCCTGCCGTGTTTGAGCGTGTCTTTGTTTCTGCTTCCGCCAGAATCGCCTCATGCACCGCCTGCAATCTCTGGCCGCGCGTGAACAGTTCGCACGCGCTGCCGTTCACGAACGTCTCCTCGTTCTCGCCGCCGTTGGAGTAAATGAATCCGACGAGGTGATCCTTAAGTGAACGAATCGCCAGCCGAGTATCAACCTCCCATGCGAGCGGCTCGCTCACCAGACCGTTGAGAAGCGGCCCAACGCCATTGCTTGCCCCTTCCGCATCGTTCAGGGCTTTCAGAATCGGATCGATCCATTTGTGCATCTGCTGCTGCACCTGGACGGTGAGGGCGTGAGTGTTGGCGGCTTTCCCACGAACTGGGAGCGACTGCACTCTGGTTCCAAGCGACATCAGCTTCTCGTCCACCGAGACCATTGACGCCAGGAGCGCCCCGATCTGGTCCACACGCTGATGTGGCGTGCCATTCGGCTTGGTATCGCTTGGTGGAGCGGGTGTTGGGGTCGCCGCCTCCGACGCCTTCCGCGCAGCCGCCTGTGCATCCACCTTCGCCAACATCTGCTTCCAGGTGGCCCGCACACGCTTGTCGTGCTCGGCGATCAGGTGCTCGCACTGCTTGATAAAGAACTCCTCGGGTGCAGTCAGATCAAACACACGCGGGCCGACCTTCAGCCTCGCTCGTGCGATGAACCGCTCCACTTTCTGAAGTTCACCGTTGGTCCATTCGGGAACCGCTGAAAGATCGTCGATGTCGCCTTCGGTCAGCATCCCGACGAGCTGGTCGCAGGAATGCTGTGCATCGGCGGCATCGTCAAGGTGCGCGATGTGCGAGAAGCATGTGCTCAGGCGATCGCGGATATTCTCAATCAGGTGGAGGAGCGGATGAGGGTTGAAACCGACGTGGCACGTCGCCTGCGTTTGCACCATCGCGCTGGCGAGCATCCAGTAGCGATGGAGCATCTGAAGAAACCGCGCGGGCGCGGCAAAGTCCTTCACTGCCGTGCCGGTAGGACAACGGCACGACACCACCATGAGATTGGCCAGCCGAGACATCTGTTCCTTGATGTGCGGGGACGCCGTTTCCTGGCAGGCGCTCATCGCCTTCTCAACCGCCGCCTGAATCTCGGCAGGCGTTCCCGCAGGCGCTGCCATCGCTGGGTGCGCCATCATCGCGGCAGACATCAGCATGCCGAATCGCTCCGGGACATCCATTTCCAGGAGCGTCGGCTCCTTCATCAGCTTCTTGATGCCCTCGAAGCCGGGCCGCTTCAAGATCAGGTTGGCGTGGGCGGTGACCTCGTCAACCCAGGCCTTGTGGTCGGCCTCAGGCATCGCGTCCGGGTAGTCGCGGCCGATCCGAACGAGATCGCGGGTGACCATGAACAGCACGACCACGTCGGCCACGCTTTGGGGATCGGGCTTGACGACCTCCGGCTTGGACGGCCCTGCCTTCTCGGTGCGGGGCGGTAGCGCCAACTCCACACGGACCGCCTTGATGCGAGAGATGAGTGAATCGAGCGCCGAGAGGTAGGACCACTTCACCACGACGTTGGCGTACCAACGGTCGTGATGTTCAGGCCGCGCCGCGGCGCTTGCGTCTTTCACCAACGCGAAGACAGCCTCGTGCTGCCCGGCTTCAGCCAATGAGCGGCATGCTTCAAGAATCGCGTCGCTCGACTCTTCGAGGTAGCTCGTGCTGCCTTCATCGATCGACCAGTAGGGATAGGTGCCGCCATCCACAGGAACACTGCGGCCGCTTTCGTCGGGCTCACCGGGCCGCGATCCCTCGCCCGGGCCGAACATGCCGATGGCTTCCTGTGCGTATCGGTCGAGCACGTTGCGATGCGTCCAGAGGAACGCGCCTTCCGCGTCGATCGCCTCCACCATCTCCTTCCAGCCGCGAACGTCGTCCCGCGAAACGCGCTCATTGATGCCGGTACGGCTCCTCACCGCAAGCGGGTTGCGACGGCAGGCGGCGGCCCAGTACAGGAACATCAGACGATGACGCTCGACGGCGCGGAGAAGATCGTTCACGCGATCGGTCACCGACGCAACGCCCGTGGCGGCTGACGCCTTGTTGAGCAGCATCGCCTCCCACCGATCCGCCCGTCTCGCATACTCCGCCCGTGCAAGCAAAGCCTTCGATGCTGGCGGGTCGTAGACCCCCGGGTCTGGGTCGTCGTATATCGCCAACTCATCGATCGCCTCGTCCAGCAACAGACGTTCGTCCGGTGGCAAAGCGGCCGCGGCTTGAAAGTTGAACGCAGGCGAGCCGTTTGCCGAGTACTCCTTGGCGAGCAACCCGCGAAGCGTTGCGGCAGCGCCCTCGGTGCCAGCGCGATGGAACACGGTCGATGGCGTCGCCGTCGCGCCCGTCCCAACGAACAGGTACGCAGGATCATCGTGTTTCGGGGAAGAGGCGCGATGCTTGACCACGTCGGCCATCGCCGTCTTCGCGGCGGTCACCATCCCGGAGAGCCAGGAAGGGTGCCGTCCGTTCTTGGGGTATGCGGGATCATTCAGGTCCAGAGCCATCGCCACCTCTTGGGGCGTCAGTTCCGTCTCTGCCTTGAATGAGAACTCCTGCCAGTCGTCCGCCCCGGCCTCTTCCGGCACTGCGTGCTGGTGGTTGAGCCGAGCCACCACGAGTTCGGCGATGGCGTTCGTCGGCACAGCGAGCAGTGGGTAGGTCCCCACGGAGCGTTCGCCTTCGGAGCGCAGGTCGGCGCTGAAGGTCATTTCCTCGTGAACGACAGTGATGAAAACGATCCACTTGCTCATCGGACAAGGCGGCTCCCGGTCGGAACCCGGGTTCCGATGATCAAGTTTACGGCGGTGGTTCAGGGGGATCAGGCCCGTTTGGCCTGCTGCCAACGGGCACGCTGCCGACCCCAGTCCGGCTCCCCGGCGATGCTCCGGACCTCGCGCTCGGATACGGCATCCCGGTCACCCGCAACCGGCGGCAGGAAGAGAATGTCCTCCTGAATGTCCGGGGCGAGATTCAGCAGGTTCACGATCTGGCTCACCCGGGCGCGGGTGACCTGCCCCAGTTCTGCGATGTCGGCAAAGTCCGCGACCTCCCCGAGGCGGACGAGGTTGTCGAACCGGATGGCGAGGGCCATCAGCCGAGAGACGCGCGGCACGCGCCCGTCGGGCACGGGGGCCGGGGGCGGCTTCTCACCGGCGTTCAGAACCCGCTGGCCGGTTCGCCCCGTGGTGAAGTGGACTGTGAAATCGAGCGTCACGCCGTCGTTCATACCGACACCTCCTCGCCGACGCGCTGGCCTATCGAGCGCAGGCCGAGCGGATGGAACGTGATCGAAACCGACCCCTTCGTGGCGTCGTAGTCAACGCGCTGGACGAGCATCCGCATGAGTCTGGCCTGCTCCTTTGGAGACAGGCGCGACCAGACCCCGTCGAACTCCCCGAGCGCGGCATCGACCTCGGCCTTCGTGATCTGGCCCGCGTCGGCGTCCGCGATTTCGCGCCGAAGCGCGGCCATTCGGTCGTCGGCCACCTGGACCTTCTGGTGGAGGTCGGTAAGACGGGCGGCGGCGTGCCCGTCGGTGGCGGCGTCCCCCGCCGTACGCCCAAGGTCGGCGTGAAGGCGGCCGAGTTCCCGCTCGACCACGCCCAACTCGCGCTCGGCCTCGGCCCGCTGCTGAGCGAGCTGCTGGCGGCACTTCGAGAGCGTGAGCGACAGCAGCGCCGGGTCTTTGCCGATCCGCTTGATCTGCTCGACCACGAAGCCCTCGATCTGCTCGGCGGGAAGGGACCGACACGGGCATGCGTCCCAGCCCTGCTTCTGCGCCTTGTAGCAGACGTAGTACCTGTAGACGCGGTCCTTGCCCTTGTTGGCCGTGGTGTGCCCCATCGTGAGGCCGCACGGGCCGCAGTGAACGAGCCCCTTGAGCAGCGCGCCGTACTTGTTCCGCACGAGCATCCCGCCCGCGCGCCCGTTCGATCGCAGCAACTCGTGGACCTTCGTCCAAAGCCCTTCTTCAACGATGGCAGCGTGCTCACCCGGAAACGTCTCGGCCTTGTACCGCACCTTCCCGCGATACAGGATGTTGGCGAGGACCTTGAGCACGGCGGGCTTGTCCCACACGCGCCCGCCGTACGCCGCGCCCTTCCGCGTCTGGACCGCCTTGGTCTTCAGGCCGCGACGGTTCAACTCGCGGCACACATCCAGGAGCGATCGGCGTTGCAGGTACATGCGGAAGATCTCGCGGACCAACTCCGCGTCGGCGGCGTTGACCACCAACTTCTTCGTGACCGGGTCCACGTCGTACCCAAGCACGGAGCGGCCTCCCGACCACTTGCCCTTCCGCCGCGCCGCCGCGATCTTGTCCCGCGTCCGTTCAGAGATGATCTCCCGCTCGAACTGCGCGAACGAGAGCAGGATGTTGAGCGTGAGCCGCCCCATCGACTGCGTGGTGTTGAACTGCTGGGTGACAGAGACGAACGAAATCTTCTTACGCTCGAACAACTCCATCATCCGGGCGAAGTCGATCAGCGAGCGGCTGAGCCGGTCCACCTTGTAGACCACCACGCAGTCCACCTTGCCCGCTTCGATGTCCGCCATCAAACGGGCCACGGCGGGGCGGTCCATGTTGCCGCCCGTGAATCCGCCGTCGTCGTACCGATCGGGAAGGCACTGCCACCCCTCGGCCTTCTGGCTGGCGATGTACGCCTCGGCGCTCTCCCGCTGCGCGTCGAGCGAGTTGAACTCCTGCTCGAGGCCGTCCTGCGTGCTCTTGCGGGTGTAGATGGCGCACCGCACCCGCGTGGTTGGCTTTGGCTCCGGTCGCTTGCTCATTCGTCCGCCTCCGATCCCTTCTTGCCGCGTGCGGACGGCAGCCCGAAGAAGCTGACCCCGTTCCAGTGCGCCCCGGTCACCTTCTGGGCGATGGCGGTCAGCGAGCGGTAAACCTCCCCCTCGTACTCAAACCCGCGCGGCAGCACCCGCACGACGATCACCTTCCCTTTGTATTCGCGTCGGAGCACCGACCCCGGTTTGGGGAACGCGGCGGGGCGTCCGGCGTCAAACGCCGCCGTGATCACCGTGCCCGGACCCGCGACCGGCGCTTTCGGGGCGCTCAACCGGATTTCGGCATCGTCGGCCAACTCGACCGCGCGGCGGCGTGCCCGTTCCGAAAGGCCGCCCTCGCGGAGCGCCTGCATCCTCCAGACGATCCGCTTCACGAGGTACTGCTTGTGGTTCGTCCGCGTGGGCTCGCCGAAGACCTCGGCGTATCGCTGCTTCAGTTCGGGCACGGTCAATCGGCCAAGGGCCAGGACCGTCGCGTTGGTGTCATCGGGCATGTGGACTCTCCGGTTCGCAAGGCGTCAACCAAGCGGACGATCAAGGCGAACCGGCTCAAACGATTCAAGTCCATCGGCCTCTCTTTCTTGATGCTGCGGATTCTCGCCCATGCGGCATGCGTCGGCTCGCTTGCGGCGCATGCCCTCGGCCAGTAGTGCGGCGATGATGTGAAGCCGCTGGGCCGGCGCGAGATCATCGCGCTCGACCGCCTCGTCGGGGTCGATCGTCATGCGTATGTCCGTGCGCGAGCCCGCATGCACGGGCCAGCGGTAGATGGAGGCCGCCCACCGGGGGGGCGTTAAACACCATCTACGCGGCGATGCTCAAAAGTGGCGTAGCCCACGCTCGGGGACTACAGCAGATCTACCAATGAATCCGCATCTACCGGTTCGGGCACCGAGGTCAATACGAAGGGATCTGCATTCACAAACTGCTCATACGCAGGAATGACACGGCGGACCGCCTCGATCGCGGAGCCGATCGGCGACCCTGCTGCGATCGTCCCGTTCTGTTCGGCGCGCTGAATCAGGTGGCGCAACAGCCCGAGCGTCTGCTGGTATTCACGACGCACGCGGTCACGATCACTCAACAGGCTCCGCAGTTCGGTGCGCTCATTTAGTCGCAGAATCCGAATCGTGTAACCCCCGGATGTCGTCATTGCGCGAAGCGATAGGTCTGCCTCGCGAGCGTAGTCGGTCCCGTCGGGGTCATGGTGACAGGGATCGCAAAAGCACTCCCCGCGCGACAACTCGCCAGCGTTCGGCCAAGTAGAGCCCTTGTTTTGCCTGCTGTTGCAATCCTTGCAGCACCAGTACAGATTCAAAAAAACCCGCTCTTTCGCGCCATTGTTTACAGACTTCGGTTCGAAATGGTCCTGATCGAAGTGCCCTGGACCTCCGAGCTCGCCTTCGTGTCGAAAGCAGTACGCGCAAAAGCGTCGAAAATCCTCCCGCGTCATCTCTCGGTAGGTCTGATACGGACTGCCATCGGCGACACCATTGCGACGATCAAACTTCACGGCGTACCACCGAGTCCAGTCGGTTTTTCCGCCGCGTCGATCGCTCGTTCCAGAAGCTTCGCAATTTGGGCGAGTGATGCCAGAACACGATGGTGTTCCTGGAGTACTGGCTTCAAGGCATCAGCCTGGCGATCGGTTGCCAACGCATCAAGTGTCTTCGCTTGCTCGCTCATCATCGCGAGCTCGTCAGCTTCTGCCGATGACAGGCGCCCCGACGCCGCTCGTGCTCGAAGCTCATGCCATTTCGACCAATCTGGCAAACAAGCCTTCGGCGACTCGGTCGTTTCGGTCGTATCCGGCCTGTGCGACGTTGCTAGCAGCACGCGCGTGAGAAAGCGCTGAACGAGCATGGGACTGCCGACTCCAGAGGCAAGCAACTCCGGCATCGTGAGTGGTCGGCTTGAAAGCGGATCGCGTGCATCGCTTTTCGCCTCCGTCGAACGCCCAAGCCATTCCTCATTCCACGGGCCATTGAGTTCGGTGGTGTCCGTCTCTCCCTTGTGCGCGACGAGTGTTGTGTAGCCAGCAGGCAGCGTAAATGACGCCGAGATGGTCTGGCGAGTTCTGCGGCCTTGGTTGACGACGCTCGCGGTCATTGCAGGAGGCTCCTTGCGATGCGCATCGTCTCTTCGCGGACCGGCTTCCACAGGGCGAGCATTCGCGGCAACTCTTTGGAAACCTCAACGTCCGGTAGCTGAAGATCGCGGTGAAGATTACAGTGCAAATTCACCACATAGGGAGGAGTTGATACTGTCGCCACTTGGCCTTCGGACGGATTCGTTGGTTCTGCCGACACCGCCGCTCGTACTCGCATTCGAGCGCCACCGAACGTGTCGTAGGCGAATGAAGTCCCGAAGCGGTCTCGTGCAGAGCCAGTTGCCTGTTTTAGCGCCCACGGAGAGGCGAAGATCGCTCGGTTCCACTCAGCAAAGTGAGACGCATCCGTCGGCTTCAGCACGAAGTGATTGTTCAGGCCTACTGCCACGAACGGTGTGTGTGGGAGGATCTTGGCGACCCCGCCCAAGACTCGTGCGAGCACTGTGTCGGCGTCATCAACACTTGCCGGAAACTGCATCTGGAGGCGGTCGGGGAGCGCCATGAACTCGAAGTTCGCAGCGTTCACACGGGTCAAACCAGGGACGAACACGGCCTCCTCCGGACGAAATTCCTCTTCAAGAAGGATGCCGTTCTTGAGCAACCACACTGGGCTGAAAATCGACTGGTTCACGTCCTTTGCAAGCACCACCACGCTCGATTGAATTAGCGCTGGTCCATTCGCTTGGGCTCGTTGGGGAAGCTCGGGCATCATGGACATTGTACGGGGTGGGATACCGCAGTGCGGTCCAGTCGAGGTGGCGTCTCATCCCATGGCCCATTCGATTGGTTCATGTTCGTCTCCGCAGCGTTTGATCCGCCGTGCATCGCAAGGCAGTCAGATCGAAACCCCGCGTCAAAACGGTCGCGGCGCTAACCGAGAGGTCGAGAGAGTTCGAGAGGTTTCGGCGAGAGAGGGACCGGAACCGTCGGGGTTGCCGTCGGCGGTGCGATGGGGCCAGCCGAACCGAGAGTCCGCCCCCGTCGGCGGGTCGGCAATCCGGTCGGGAAACTCCGGGGTATTCGCCTCCCCGCCCGCTGGCCTGAATCTGGCCGGGCCGTAAAGCAGAACCGCCACGCTCTCGCGTGGCGGTCTAAAGCTCCCTGTACAAGACCGTTTCGGAGGGTTGGCGGACCACTCTCGGGGTGGCCCGATGGGTGTGCGATTGAAACGGGTCGTTAATGGGGACAGCGGAAACCGCGTTTTCAAGGCCGCTGGTGGGGTACAAATACTCCAGCCCCGCCCGTTGGGATTTGCGGGGCTGCCTTCGGGCGGCTCGGCCGGGACGATCCAGACGGCGTCGAAATGCTGCCGATCGCGGCCCAGCCCGGTAGTCTCACGAGGGCGGCAGGTGAGACTGGATCAGGAATGGCGGAATGGCCTGAATTTTCACAGCGACCGGGGCCGAGTCTCAATATCTCACTATTTCGCACTCTGCCCACCGTATCCACAATCTCGGTGAACCGTTTCTCACGGGTGACCTGGGGCTTGTGGGCCAATGTTGCCGGTTGAACCGCGACAAAACCCCCTCAATAACGAAGAGTATCCACCCGTTCTGGCGGAATGCTCCCTGAACCGATCGCCCGGAGCCAACCGCCCGGCGAAAATCGAACCCGCGGGTCCGCAACGTCGTACCATGACCACCGATATACTCCAAGGAAGCATGCTCCATCGCGACAGTCCATTCCGGCTTCTGGTGACCGTGCTGCTCGCGGTAGCGGTGCCGTTTTGCTGCTGCAACTTCCACTCGTGGTTCAGCGGATGCATCCCGTGCCAGGCTCCTGCTTCGGATCGCCAAGGCGAGAGGCTGGCCCATGTGCACGCCGACGGGTCGAGTCATGATCACTCCTCCCACCACGAGCACCAGGATGGGCCTGCGTCCAACAACGGGGACGATCACGCCCCCAAGCCGTGCGCGCCGGGCAACGACAAGCACGACTGCGACTGCGGCAAGAACAGCGGGATGATGCTCACGGTCGAAAAGTCGACCGTCGAGTTGCCTGCTCCCGTGGTCATCGCCGTTCTCGACTGGACCCTCTCCGTTGATGTGCTTCCGACAGCCCTTTTCCGGGGTTTGGACCGGGAGCAGCGCGTCGTCGAACGACTGCAGACATCGCTTCTGCGCCTGCACTGCGCGCTCATCGTGTAGCAATTCGGCCCGTACCGACGATTCCCAGTCGCCGAAGCGCTGAAAGTGCGCTTGCAGACACCGGAATCGTCGCCGGGCTGCCGCGCGCCCCCAACGCGCTTCGGCGCACCCCATCCATCTGACTGACCTGTTCTTGCACCCCTCACCGGAGGTCTCGCATGGCACGCTCACGCGCGGCTGTGGGGCTGAGCGCACTAGCGCTCGCTACCGCGGCGATCTTGATACCTGTCTACGCCCACGAAGGGCACAACAAGCCAGCCGGGGCAACGTTCGACCCGAATGCGCCAAAGAGGGTCTCGGAGGCGACGGCCGCGGCGATTGGCCTTGCCACTGCCGAGGTGGACTTCGGGCAGGTCGAAGACGTCGTCCGCCTGACCGGTATGGTCCGGGCGCGTCCGGACGCGCTGGTGGCCGTCTCACCGCGCTACGCGGGCGTGGTTCGCCTGGTCGCCGTCCAACCGGGAGACTTCGTTGAGAAGGGCGCGACGCTGGCCGAAGTTGATTCGCCGGAGATGGCCAAGCTGCTCTATGACGTCCGCCGGCTGGAAGGAGAAACCGAGCGGCTGGACGCTGAGCTGAAGCGGGCTGAGTCGCAGGTGCAGTCGCTTGAGATCGAGCTGCCCGCCCTCACGCAGGGCGCGGAGCTGCTCGAGGCCGAGGTGCAGAGACTCACGAGTGCAGGCGAAAACGTCTCCGCCAACCTGCTGACTCAACGCAGATCCGAAGCGATCAAGCTGCGGGCCGACGCCGGTCTGCGCGGGGTCGCCCTGGAACAGGCTCGGGCGGAGCTCGTATCGCTGAGGAAGCAGGTCGCAACCACACGGGCTTCAGCCGAGGCCCTCAGGGGAACACTCCCAGCCGAGAGCGATCCGCACGCGGTCGAAGTGCTCGCCGACCCCACTCGGCCGGGCTTGATCCGCTTCCTGGCACCGATCGACGGCGTGGTCACCACACGCAGCGCGGCGGTCGGCCAGGGCGTCGAAGCCGGTCAGCCCCTGCTGACGATCGGGGACTTCGCCCGGGTTCAGATCGAAGGAGAGTTGCCCGAAGGCCTCGTCGACCGCCTCACTGCTGCCAGCGGCAGCAAGGTCCGCATCCGACGCGGCGTCGGCGCGGCAAGCGATGTGGTCGCGGAAGGAACGGTCCGCTTCGTCAGCCCGGTGATTGACGCCACCAAGCGCACCGCGCACGTGCTGGTTGAAGCGGAGAACGCGAAAGGGCTGCTCCGCCAGGGCCAGTTCGTGGACCTGTCGATCGTGATTGCCGCCAACGACTCGGCGGTGGTGATCCCCGCGTCGGCCATCGTCAAAGACGGCCCCCTCCTGTACGTGTTCGTAAGGGAGGGGAAGGGTGACGACGTCATCTACAAGAAGCGCGACATCGCCGCGGGCGTCCGTGATGATCGGGTGGTTGAGATCAAACTAGGTCTGGTGCCCGGCGACGTGATCGCTGTGAGCGGCGCGTTCAGCCTCTCGCAGCTTCGCGGCTTCGTCCCCGGCGTGCCGGAGCCGACCTCGCCCGTGCAGAGCTCCGACGGCCACGGCCATTCTCACTGATCGACGCTTCCGCGCTTCGGCCCCGAAGAAGAGGACTCTCCCTTGCTCAACTGGATCATTCGATCATCTCTGAACAACCGCGTGCTGGTGCTGATCGCCGCGCTGCTCGTCTCCGTCTATGGGATGTACGTGACGCTGCGGACGCCCACGGACGTTCTGCCTGACCTCAACCGTCCGGTCGTGACCATCATGACCGAGGCTGCGGGGCTTGCTCCGGAGGAGGTCGAGGCCCAGGTCACGTACAACATCGAAACCGCCGTCAACGGCTCACCGGGCGTCGAAAGGGTGCGGAGCGTTTCATCACTTGGGCTCTCGATTGTCTTCGTCGAGTTCCAGTGGGGCACGGATCTCAAATACAACCGCCAGGTCGTCACCGAGCGGATGGGCACCATCACAGAGAAGTTGCCCCCCGGCGTTGTGCCGGTCATGACGCCCGCCACCAGCATCATGGGCGAGATCGCTTTGATCAGTGTTTCCAGCAAAACACTCACGCCGATGGATGTACGCACGGTCGCGGAGTTCACGCTGCGCCCGGCGATCCTCTCGATCCCCGGCATCGCCCAGGTAACGGCGATGGGTGGCGATCTCAAGCAGTTCCGAGTGCAGGTCGATCCCGACAAGCTCCGCTTGTTCGATCTCACCATCGAGGACGTCGAGAAAGCCCTCGCCGCCGCCAACCAGAACACCGGTGGCGGCTTTGTGGTCAGCGGTTCGCAGGAACTTGTCGTCCGCAACATCGGGCGGGTGCAGACCGCCGATGACATTGCACTCTCCCTCGTCGCCACCAAGCCTGGCGACCATGTCAGCCCGCCGCGGGCGGTGCTGGTGCGCGACGTGGCGACGGTCATCGAGGCGGGGCCGACGATCAAACGAGGCGACGGGTCGGACAACGGCACGCCCGCTGTCATCATGGCGATCCAGAAGCAGCCGGGGGCGGACACGATCACGCTCACCCGGGCACTCGATCAGACGCTGGAACAGATCAGGCCCACGTTGCCCAAGGGAATCGAGATCAACGCCGATGTGTTCCGTCAGGAACACTTCATCAAGTCATCGATCGGCAACGTCTTTGAAGCCCTTCGAGACGGCGCAATCCTGGTCGTCATCGTTCTGATCCTCTTCCTCATGAACGTGCGGACGACGATCGTCACGCTCACTGCGCTGCCGCTCTCGATCATCACGACGTTCCTGGTCTTCCACTGGCTGGACCTGAGCGTGAACACCATGACTTTGGGTGGCCTGGCAGTTGCCATCGGCGAACTCGTGGACGACGCGGTGGTCGACGTGGAGAACGTCTACCGCCGCCTGGGTGAGAACCGCCGCACTGCCACCCCCAAGCCGATCGCGCAGGTCGTCTTCGACGCCTCCAGCGAGATCCGCAATCCGATCATCCTCGGCACGATCATCGTCAACCTGGTGTTCTTGCCGACGTTCTTCCTCCCGGGCATCGAAGGTCGGCTCTTCGCGCCGCTCGCCACTGCGTACATCGTGAGCATCTTCGCGTCGCTGCTCGTGGCGCTCACTGTCACGCCGGTGCTGGCGTACTACCTCCTACCTGGCATCAAGCGCATGGAGCATGGCAAGGATGGCGCGTTGCTGCGGGCCTGCAAGTGGCTGGCGCTCAAGTCCTACTCGATCTCCATGCCACGCCCGGTCGCGGTGCTGGGAACGCTCGGCGCTCTGGTCACGGTGGCGTTGTTCGTCGTCACGCGCCTGGGCTCGGAGTTCCTGCCGCCCTTCAACGAAGGAACGGCCGTCGTCTCGTTCTTTGGCCAGCCGGGCGTGTCACTGGACGAGTCCAACAAACTTGGCACCAAGGCCGAGGAGATGATCCTCTCGATTCCCCAGGTCAAGAGCACGGCCCGCCGCACCGGCCGCGCCGAGCAGGATGAGCACGCGCTTGGCGTGAATGCCAGCGAGATCGAGGTCGATTTCTGGACAAGGGAAGAGGCGAGGTATCCACACAAGCACACCACACCCGGGGGCAGAAAACCACCGCCGGTCAAGGACATCCTCCCGCGCGAAGAAGTCTTCTCGATGATCGAGGAGAAGCTGGCGGCCTTCCCAGGCGTCGCTACGGGCATTGGCCAGCCCATCAGCCACCGCATCGAGCACTTGCTCTCGGGCGTCCGCGCGCAGGTCGCCATCAAGATCTTCGGCGACGACCTCGGCACGCTCCGCACCCTCGCGGAGCAGACCAAGGCCGCGATGGAAGGCATCCCCGGCGTCGCCGACTTGCAGGTTGAGCAGCAGGTGCTGATCCCTCAGCTGCACATCAGCGTCAACCGCGCCGCGGCGGCCCGCGTCGGCTTCACGCCCGCGACGCTCACCGATGCGATGGAGACGGCCACCAAGGGCAAGGTCGTCGGCCAGGTGCTCGACGGCCTCAAGGTATTCGACATTACCCTGACCCTTGACGACCACCACCGCACCGATCCGACGGCGCTGGGCCTCGTGCGGCTGGTGTCTCCGACGGGCGCGATCGTGCTCGTGCAGGACGTCGCCGAGATTGTTGAGAGACTCGGCCCCAACGAGGTCCAGCGCGAGAGCCTGCGTCGCCGCATCGTTGTCTCCGCCAATGTCCGCGGGCGCGATCTGGGCTCGACGGTCGAGGAGATCAAGAAGTCCATCGGAATGGACGTCCAACTCCCGCAGGGGTACACGATCCAGTACGGAGGCTTGTACGAGGCCCAGCAGGAATCGACCCGCCTGCTGCTCGCCTTGGGCGCGGGCTCGCTCATCGCGATCTTCGTCATTCTTTTCACGCACTACCGCTCGGGCATGGTCGCCATCCAGATCATGCTCAACGTCCCCTTCGCGTTCCTGGGGAGCGTCGCCGCGCTTGCCATCACCCGCGAACCCTTCAGCGTGGCCTCGCTCGTGGGCTTCATCAGCCTCACCGGCATCGCCACCCGCAACGGCGTGCTGATGGTCAGCCACTACATCCACCTCATGACCGAGGAACGCCGCCCCTGGAGCAAGGAGCTCATCATCCAGGGCAGTCAAGAGCGAGTCGCCCCGGTGCTCATGACCGCCGTCACGGCGGGGCTGGGCCTGATACCGCTGGTGCTCAGCAAGGGCGAGCCGGGCAAGGAGATCCTGTACCCGGTCGCGGTCGTCATCCTCGGCGGGCTCATCACCAGCACGCTGCTGGACTTCTTCGTCACACCGGCGGTCTTCTATCGCTTCGGCAGGCATAGCGCAGAGCGTCTGGCGCGGGAGCACGCCGAGAAGCATGGGGAGAGGTCGCCGAGCCACCCCGCACCAGTCATAACCGACAATCCTGTCAAGCCCACCGTCGCCGCGTCAGCAGGGGCGAACGACCGTGGAAGCGACGCCGCCCCTGCATTGCCCGAACCCGGCCGCTCAGCGGCCTCAGATCAAGGAGATCGCTCATGAAACGTTCACGGCTTTCGGTTCTGTCAGTAGCTATCGCTTCTGGACTCGCGCTCTCGACCGCTCCGAGCGCGCTCGCGCAGCACGGCCACGGGGATCAGCCCGGGCACAAGGACGACGGCCACTCGCACGGGGAGGTGACCAAGGCGGGGTCGTTCGCCGACGCGGCGAATCGCATCGCCGTCGATGTGAAGGCGATGGACGCCGCCCTCGCCGGCGGCTCCATCGCGGGCGTCTCGGACAAAGCCAACGCCGTCGCCACGCTCGCCAAGACGCTGGGGGCGCTCGCGCTCGCCAAGGACAGCGGCGTGCCGCGCGAGAAGGTGAAGGACATCAACCTCGCCAGCAAGGAACTCGCCGAGGCGGCGGACAACCTGCACAACATCGCCGATGCCGGTGATCTCGCCAAGAGCAAGGCGGCGTTCGCGCCCGTGAAGGCGGCGGCGGCCAAGGTCGCGGCGCTGGCCCCGGCGATGGCGGACGGCCACGATCACGGCCACGGCGCGGAGGCGGCCCCGGTCACGCACACCGTCACGGTTGCTGCCGAGGGCGGCAAGGCCATCGAGGCGGGCAAGGCCGCGGCGATGGTCTTCACGCTCAAGGACGCCAAGGGCGTGCCCGTCAAGGATCTGGACACGGTTCACGAAAAGGTGCTGCACCTGCTGGCGGTGAGCAAGGACCTCTCGTGGTTCGCGCACGAGCATCCCACGCGCCGCGCCGACGGCGCGTTCACGATGCCCATGACCTTCCCGGCGGGTGGCGAGTACACGCTCTACTTCGACTTCACGCCCAAGGGCACGCCGCAGCAGGTGGTGCCGGTGAAGGTGACGGCGAGCGGCACGCCAAAGGCCGCCGTGTCGCTGACGGTCGATGCCGACAAGCCCAAGACCATCGACGGCTTCACGGTCGCGCTCGACACTGAGGGGGCGATCACGGCCGGTGGCAAGGCCCACATGTCCTTCACGATCACCAAGGACGGCAAGCCCGTGACCACGCTCCGCCCGTACCTGGGCGCGATGGGGCACCTGGTCATCATCAGCCAGGACGGCACGCAGTTCGTCCACGCGCACCCGCATGAAGGGGGCGAGCACGGCGAGGGAGGACATGATGCTCACGGCGGGCATGGCGGACACGGTGCCGATGCGAAGAAGGATGATCACGCGGGGGGGGCGGGGCATGGTGGCGCAGCGCCGAAGGCTGCCGCGCAGGTTGGCGGCCCCAAGGTGGACTTCGAGGCCCACTTCAAGGAGCCGGGCACTTACAAGGCGTGGGGCCAGTTCAACGTCGGCACCACCGAGAAGGAGCAGGTCTTGACCGTGCCCTTCACGTTCACCGTCGAGAAGGGCGGGGCGGGCGGCCACGGGGAGAAGCACGGCGCGGCCCCGGCCAACACCGTCTGCCCCATCACCGCCGATGCGGCAGATGCCAAGATCACCCGCGACTTCAAGGGTCAGTCCGTCGCGTTCCACGATGCGGCCTCCGCCGCCACCTGGGACAAGTTGAGCGACACCGACCGCATGAGCAAGTTCGTCGCGGCGATCGCGGCCTCGTCGGCCAAGGGCGGGCATGATGGAGGCGACGACATGCCCGCGGGCGTGGACGCCGACGAGGAGCGGGCGCTGTACCTGACGCCCGGCGGCATCTACACCGAGGCCGACATCAAGGCCAACGGTTCGATGACGGCGGGCGACAAGTACAAGGGCAAGATGGCCAAGCACGACATGAAGCCCAAGGCCGGGGACAAGGTCTGCCCGATCACGATGACCAAGGCGAACCCCAAGTTCACCTGGATCATCGGCGGCAAGACCTACGAGTTCTGCTGCCCGCCGTGCATCGACGAGTACGTGCTGCTCGCCAAGACCTCGCCCAAGGAGGTCCTCGACCCGAGCGAGTACATCAAGAAGTGATCGTCGCCGCCGCGCCGGGCGAGAGCCGTCGCGACGGCATCCTGCGTGCCCAACCCGACGGGCCATCCGTCATCCGTTCAGCCGTCCCATTCCAAGTTCCCCGGAGTCCATCCCATGAAGAAAGCCCCCACCGTGTTCATCCGTTCATTCGCCGCGCTCGTGCTCGGCACAGGCATCGTCAGTGCC
>ERZ761603.1138-NODE-1138-length-20631-cov-38.705288_pt1 | contig 20631 bp, 20 predicted proteins | sample MGYA00511879_ERZ761603 | MGnify/ENA primary metagenome ERZ761603 (study PRJEB28899, sample SAMN02850040) | bioreactor sludge metagenome | biome: EBPR Sludge; feature: EBPR Bioreactor; material: flocular biomat | place: Australia: Thorneside Wastwater Treatment... | reverse complement strand
ATCGCCGCCGACGCATCGGGCGTCCCGCCGATGGCGCCGGGCGTCGCGTCCACCGACGACCCGCCGCCGCCCCCGCACGACGCCGCCGCAAACGTGAACCCTGCCAGAAGCAGCCCCGCCACGCCGACGCGGACGGGCTTCCACACCGTCCTCCAACCGCCCGGATCGACCGTCGCCATCGGCTAGCCTCCCAGGCCGCCCAGAGCCGCCAACGCGGCCTCCAGATCGGACTTGTCTTTCGACAACTGGTCCTGCGTCTGCTTCACCATCGCCGGCGGCGCTTTCGCCGCGTACCCCGGATTCGCCAGTCGCCCCTCCAGGGTTGCGATTGACTTCTGCTTGTCCGCGATCAACTTCGTCAGCCGTGCCCGCTCTGCCTCCGCGTCCACCGCGTCCGCGAGGTTCGACAGCGCACACTCCGCGCCCTCGAACATAAACCGCACGCGTGCCCCCTCGCCCGCCAGCCCGCGGACCTCATCGACGCCCGCCAGTGTCTGCACCAGCAACGCCGAATCGGCCCACGACGCCGGCTCGGGAACGTGAAGAGTCACTTTCCGCTTCGGGGGCACGTTGTGCTGCGCACGCACCTCGCGGATCCCCGTGATCAGCGCCTTGGCACGGTCAAAGCGCCGCTCCGCGTCCTCGTTCTTCGCCGATGCCGCCAGCGTCGGCCAACCCGCCGTGCACAGAAGCCCGCCCTTCCTCGACCCCTCGAACGACACGCCCGGCACCGCCGACAGCGAGCCGAGCCTCGCCGACAACTGCTCCCAGATCACCTCCGTGATGAACGGCATCACCGGGTGCGCCAGCGAGATCGCCCCCTGCAGCACCGCCGCCAGCGTCGCCCGCTGGCGAGCATCCTCCGCCACCGTCGGCTTGATCGCCTCCAGATACCAGTCGCAGAAATCGTCCCAGATGAACCGATACAACGCCTGCGCATAGTTCGCAAACTCGTAGTTGCGGATCGCCTCGCCGATCTCCTCCGTCGCCCGCGCCAGCCGCGACAGAATCCACGCGTCCGCCAGCAGCGCCTCGGGCTTCGACGCAGAGCCGCCCGAACCCGCCCGATCAAGGATCGACAGCGTGAATCGGCTCGCGTTCCACATCTTGTTCGCGAGGTTCCGCCCAAAGTCGAACTTGCTCGACGTGTTCCGCGCCACCGGCATCTCGGCCGTCGGCTTCGCCGCGCCCGACGCCACCCCGTACGACGAGACCATCTTCCGGCCCTTGTACTCCTGGATCGGGGCGGCCACGCGGTCCCCACGCTCGTTGGTCACCATCTTCGGCGTGAACGCCTCGCCCGTGTGCGGGTCCAGCACGTCCACCGGCAGCCGCACGTCCTGCGTCTGCGTCGCGATCTGGCACAGCGTGAACCGCATCGCGTCCGACCCGTGCGTCTCGATGATGTCGATCGGGTCCACGCCATTGCCCAGGCTCTTGGACATCTTCTGGCCTTCGCCGTCCTGCACCACCGCGTGGATATAGACGTCGCGGAACGGCACCGCACCATCGCGGAAGTACCGGTTGAACATCGTCATCCGCGACACCCACAGCGTGATGATCTCTCTCGCGGTGCAGAGCGTGCTCGTCGGATTGAACGCCGCGAGCAACTCCTTCATCGACGCATCGCCCGACTCCGCCGCCGCCCGCCCCGCGTCAGGCCACCCCATCGTCGACAGCGGCCACAACGCCGAGGAGAACCACGTGTCGAGAACGTCGGGATCATGAGTGAATGAGCCGTTCCGTTCAAGCCACTCGATGACTTCTCGATCTTCTGGGTTTCGCACGCAAACATACATCGTCCCCGACCCGATGAACTCAAACGGTCGGCCGCCGTCTCGACGAATGACGGCGATTCGACTTGCCTTCTCCCACTCTGAGAGCACGCCGCAAGCGGCCGAGTACTCGCGAATGGCAGTTTCTTGCGAGTCGGACACTTTGCTTCCGGTCAATCGCCACACCGGAATCCGATGCCCCCACCAGAGCTGACGCGAGATGCACCAGTCGCGGATGTTCTCGTGCCAGTGCTCGAACGTCTTGGCGTACCGCGACGGGACGAACTTCATCTCCCCATCGCCCGGCTTCTGCTTCGCCCCGCCCGCCGAACGCTGCCCCTCAACCAGCGCCGCATTCGCCGACGCCGCCAGCCTCGGGTCCGTCACACGCACATACCACTGATCGCTCAGATAAGGCTCCACCTGCGCCTTGCTCCGATCGCTGAACGTCTGCGTCTGCGTATACGGCTTGATCGCCTCCAGCAGCCCGCGCTCCTTGAATGCCGACACCACCGCCTTCCGCGCCTCGGCCATCGTCAGCCCGACAAAGCCGCTCGCCTCGCCCACGTCCGTCCAGCCGTGCTTGTCCGAGACACGCCCATCGGGCGACATCATGTTGAGCAACCCGTTGCCCACCGCCGCGTCGATCGTTTCCTTGTGCCGCTGATAGACCTGGTAGTCGTTCTCGTCGTGCCCGGGCGTCACCTTCAGGAACCCCGTCGCGTACTTCGCCTTCGGGTCGTTCTTCTCTTCTTCCGTGCGGGCCAAGTGCTCAGGCAGCACCACGTACGAATCGCCGATGATCGGGATCACCCTCCCGACCAGCGGCAGCCTCACCGAAAGCCCCTTGAGCGACGGCAGCCTCGGGTCGTTGGGGTTCAGCGCCACCGCCGTGTCCGCCAGGTACGTCTCGGGGCGGGTCGTCGCCACCGTCACCCACGCCGGCTCGCTCGCCTTGTGCTCCGCCGCCCCGGGGTAACCCCGCGCCGCCAGCTCGCCCCAGGTCACGTCCTTCTCCCCCGCGACCAGCGGATACCGCAGGTACCAGAAGCTCGTCTGCACCTCTTCCTCGAAGCACTCATCGTCAGCGACCGCCGTCTGCAGCGCCGGGTCCCAGTTGACAAGCCGCTTCCCGCGATAGATCAGCCCATCCTTGAAGAGCCGGAAGAACGCCTCGCGTACGGCCCGCGCGCAGATCTCATCCATCGTGAACCGCTGGCGGTCAAAGTCGCACGAGCAGCCCATCAGCTTGAGCTGGTCGGTGATCTGCCTCTCGTAGTCGTCCTTCCACGCCTGCACCTTCTCGACAAACTGCTCGCGCGTGAACGCGTCCTTCAGCGGGCCCTTGAGCGTGCCCTCCTCCCGCAGCCGCCGCTCGACCACCGCCTGCGTCGCGATCCCCGCGTGGTCGGTTCCGGGCATCCAGAGCGCCTCGTACCCCATCATGCGGTGGGCCCGCGTCAGAACGTCCTGCAACGTGTTATTGAGCGCGTGCCCCAGGTGAAGCCGAGCCGTCACGTTCGGCGGGGGGATCAGGATCGAATATGGCTTCGCCTCGCCCCGGACCACCCGCCCCGGATCGGCCGAGAACGCGCCGGCGGCAAACCACCGGTCGCGAATGCGGCCTTCGTGCTCGCTGGGCCGATAGGCTTTGGGGAGTTCGGTCCCCGTCGAGGGGGCTCCGGCAGCGCCGGCGGTCGTGGGATCGGATGAAGTGGGGGGCATCACGGGCTGATGGTACGGGAGTGACGATGCCGGGATCTGAACAACGTCGAACCCTCGCCGCCCTGGGGCTGCTCGCCCTGACCGCCTGTCTCGTGGTCGCCATGATCCTCGTGCTCAAGCGTCCCACCCCCGCCGGCAGCGGTGGGGGGGGCGGCACGGCCGACGCCGGGGCCACCGCGCCAAGGGTCGCCCAGCCCTCCGACGCACAACTCGGTGCCGTCCTCGACAGCGCCAAGAAATTCGTCTCCGAGGGGGACATCGCCAAGGCCCAGGCGGTCCTCGAAGGGGCCCTCCGCGAGTTCCCCGAAACGCAGGACCTCTACCTCGCCCTGGCCCAGGTGCTCGTCAACGCCGGCGACGTCGAAGGGGCCTACGCCCAGTTCGAACGGGCGTTGGCGATCGGCCCCGCCACCGCCGCTGTCCAGTACGGCGCGGGCACGCTCGCCCTGACGATCGGCAAGGTCGACCGGGCTGAGGAGCATTTCTCCGCGGCACAGACCGCCGACCCCCGCGACCCGGATTACCCGCAGTCCCTCGCCCAGGTCTACACGCGGCGGAATCAACTCCCCGAGGCCTCGGCCGCGCTCCTTCGGGCCGCCAACCTCGACCCCAATCGCGCCAAAGTCTGGGCGAATCTCGCGGAACTCGAACTCCGCCAGAACCGAGCCTCGACCGGACTCCAGTACATCGTCAAAGCGAGAGAGCTCGAGCCCCGCACCGCCGCATGGCGGCTGATCGAGGCCCGCGCCCTGAACCGCCTCGGCAAGGCCGACCAGGCCGCCAACGTCCTCGCCGGGCTCGACCCCGAGTCCCGCCACCAACTCCCCGTGCTGCGACTCCTCGCCGAGAGCTACGGCTTGCTCAAACGCCCCGATCTCGCCGCCGACGCGTACGCGCAGGCCTCCGACGCCCAGCCGACCGACCCGCAATTGGCCTACGAAGCCGCCACCGCCGCGGACAAAGCGTCCCGCGCCGACGAGGCCCGCCGTCTCGCCGCCCGCGCCCAGGCGCTCGGACACGCCGACGCCCGAGAGCTGGCCGATCGCCTTGCCAACGCCCCGGACCGCTGAGCCCGCGCCCCGCGCCGGACACAGGCTAAACTAGCCCGATCGGTCGGCGCATACACCCTGCGTCGCGGGAGACCACGATGGCAGCAAGCAACTCTCGACTCAAAGTCCGTCGTCAGAACAACGTCAACATCGTCGAGTTCATCGACCGCAACATCCTCGACGAGGCCAACATCGCCACCATCGGCGAAGAGATCGCCGCGCTTGTCGATGCCGAGCCCGCCCCGAGGCTCCTCATCTCCTTCGCCAACGTCGACCACCTCTCCTCCGCCGCCCTGGGCACCCTCATCACCGTCAACAATCGCGTCCGCGGGAAGCAGGGGCAGCTCCGCCTGGCCAACATCGATCCGCAGATCTACGAGGTCTTCGTCATCACACGCCTCAACAAGCTCTTCTCGATCCATGAGAACACCGACGAGGCTCTCAAGAGCTTCACCTGAACCCCGGGGGTCGTGGCGATGCCGATCAACGGCGATAATCAGGATCGCGCCGCCCAGCAAGGCGACTCGGGACGCGCAAGCTTCCCCAACGACACCGCGCTCAGCGAGGCCATTCAGAACGCCCTCGTCGACGCCATGGAACGCCACGGCTACTCCAAGGCCTCCCGCTTCGCCGTCCGGCTCGCCCTCGCCGAAGCGATCGCCAACGCCTTCCATCACGGGCACGAGCACCTTCCCCCGTCCCTGCCGATCACCGTCGAATACGCCGTCGACCCCGCCAAGGTCGTGATCCACGTCGAAGACCAGGGGCCCGGCTTCGATCCCGCCACCATCCCCGATCCCACGCTCGACGAGAACATCGAAAAAACCACCGGCCGCGGGCTCATGCTCATCCGCGCCTACATGACCCGCGTCTCCTACAACGCCAAGGGCAACCGCGTCGAGATGGTCTACGACAAGCCCTGACGCCGATTGCACCCCGCGCACACCCCCATCAGCGTCAGGTCGTGCGCCTCAAGCGAAAAACCCGCCGGCACCAGCGACGACAGATCCCCGGGACACCCCGGGATGTCGAACAGCGTCCCGCACCGTCCGCACAGAAAGTGATGGTGGTGCGTCTTCCCCGCCACCTCGTACCGCGGGGGCTCCCCGGGCACGTTCACCTCGGTCAACAGCCCTCCCTCGAACAACCCCTTGATGTTCCGGTACACCGTCGCCAGCCCGAGCCCCGCGCTGCGGCGTTTCGCCGATTTGAGGATCTCCTGCGCGCTCATCGGCCCCGGCGCCGAGCGGATCGTCCCCAGGATCGCCTCTCGCTGCTTCGTCGACCGCACGCCCGCAGCCGCCGGATCGTCCGACCCGTGCGAACACCCCGTGCCACACCCGCCCACGCAGGCTCCCTCGCCCGCACGAGCGCTCGCCCCGGGTCGCCCCGCCCCCGCGGGCTTGCCCGTTCCCCGTGATTCTGACTGTGGCGTCCCCGCCGGCCGTTTCGACATGCCGCCATCTTCCCCGCCCCAACGTCCGATTTCAACCGTTCTCAGGCCTCCGCCAGCCCCTCGCGGATCGCAAACCGCGCCAGCTCCACCCGATCATGGATGTCCAGCTTGCTCATCAGGCTCGTGCAGTGGTTGTCCACCGTCTTGACCGACAAGTGCATCGTCGAGGCGATTTCCTTCTTGGCCAGCCCCTTCGCGATGTACCGCAGGACCTCGACCTCCCGCTGCGTCAGCGTGCTGGATCTCGTCTGAGGGCGACTCCCCAGCCGAACACCGCCGCTGTCGATCACCAGCCGTGCCTGGATCTCCGGCGAGAAGTACACCCCGCCCGACGCCACCTCGCGGATCGCCGTCACCACGGTCTGCGGCGGCTCCCCCTTGGTGACATACCCCGACGCCTCCACCGCCAGCGAATCCTCGATGTACCGGTCGTTGAAGAACGCCGACAGAAACAGCACCCTCGTTTTGGGACATCGCGCCCGGATCGACCGCGCCGCGTCAAAGCACTGCAGCCCCGGCATGTCGATGTCCAACACCACCACGTCCGGCGAATGATGGATGCACGCCGTCACGGCCGCGTCCGCGTTGCCCACCTCCGCCAAAACCTCGATCCCGCTCTGCCGAAGCCACGACGTCAATGCGCCGCGTACCAGCGAGTGATCATCCGCCAAGACCACGAATATCGGGCGTGCGCCATTCATGGGACTGTACCCTTCCCGGTGAGATCCAACAGTCACCCTAGTGACTCTCACCTTTAGCGGTGAGTCTACTAACCTATCGGTGCCCTCATCAAGGTCACTCAAGATCTGTCAACCCAATTGAGGAAGTCGTCCCCCGGGGTTTTCTCCGGCCCTTAGCGTCTGCGCTCGCTCGCGATGCCCTCGCCCGTGCTCGGTTCTCCTCGCACCATGACGCGCCGCCGCGAGCCCGATCCGCTCAGCCGAAGCAGCAGGAGCAGGCACCCTGCTCGGGCCGCCGCAGAAACCCCGAACGCCGCCGCGTAGTCATCCCGCCCGGGTGAACCGCCCAGCAGCATCCCGCCCGCCATCGCGCCCCCGAGCCCCGCCGCCTGGATCGCCAGGAAGAACTGTGCCAGTACGCTCGCCCGCTCGCGCTCACGCACGTGCGCAAGCTGCATCATCATCGTGCACAGCTCGTACGACGCCAGCGCCGCCCCGCTGAACACCTGCGCCACGATCAGCCAGACCAGCGAGTCCGACACCAGCCAGAGCAGCGGCACCGGCACCAGCATCACGCTTGCGATCCAGGACGCCGGAATCACACCCACCCGCGAGATCAGCCGACCCGTCAGCTCCGGCGCGATCATCTTCCCGAAGAAAAACGCCGCCAGAAGCCCCCCGAACACCATCGTCCGCTCCTGCTCGTCCGCCACGGGGATCTGCCGCAGCATGTAGGGGCTGAAAAACGGAAAGCTCAGCCACATCGCCGCCTGCATCGCGAGCATGAACGTCATCGCACGCCCGTCGTGCGTCCGCCCCAGCCGCTCGATCAGCCTCCCCGGCGGCACGATCGTCGGGGGCGGCGCGTCGGGCACCTCGCTGTACTTCGACAGGTAGTACGCCGAGCCCACCCGCGCGATCCCCGCCAGCGTGAACATCACCGCCAGCATCACGTGCACCGGCATCTGCCCGAGCCACGCCCCGCTCCCCGACGCCTGCCGCAGAAGCCACCCGCCTCCCAGCAGCGACAGCAGCAGCGTCAGGTTCAGCAGCACCGTCCGCCGCCCGAAGTACCGCGGCAGGATCCGCGCCGGGATCATCATCCCCACCTGCGCCATCCACGCCGGCGCCCCCAGCATCGCCCCGCTCCAGAACAGCGTCACCATCAGATACAGCACCACCGCCCGCAGTTCCGGCTCAACCGACGACTTCAGCCACGGCGACGCCAGACACAGCAGCACCAGCGGCACAAACGTCACCGCCTGCCACCCCGCCGTCCACGCCACGAACCGCCGATACCCGCCCATCGGCATCACCAGAAACGGCGAAGCCTGCTGCACGACCGCCGCCAGCAGCATGGGCAGCGGCACGATCAACCCCACCGCCGCGTCCGAAAGCCCGAGCTCCACCGCCAGCTTCGGCAGAAACTCCTGCCCAAGCCCGACCATCACGGTGTACAGCATCCCGTCGAGCGTGCACGACCGGAGATCTCGTCTGAGTCTGGATGGTCCGCGTCGCACCGGGGGCGATCCTATCCCCCTTGTCTCACACCGCGCGAAGCTTGTTCAGCGCGTTGAACGCCGCCACCTTGTAGCACTCCGCCAGCGTGGGATAGTTGAACACCGTGTTCACGAAGTGCTCCACCGTCGCCTTGAGCGCCACGGCAAGCTGCCCGATGTGCACCAGCTCCGTCGCGCCCGTCCCGATGATGTGAACGCCCAGCACCGTGTGCGACTCCTGGTGGATCAGCAGCTTGAGCATCCCGATCTCGTCACCCAGCAACTGCCCGCGTGCGATCTCGCGGTAGTGCGCAATCCCCGCCTCGTACGGGATCCCCTCCGCCGTCAGACGCTCCTCCGTCCACCCGACCATCGAGATTTCAGGGATCGAGTAAATCCCATAAGGCAGCGTCTCCTCCACCCGCTCAAACCGCTCCCCGAACATGTGGCACGCGGCCTGCCGCCCCTGCTCCATGCTCGTGCTCGCCAGCGCCGGGAATCCGATCACGTCTCCCGCCGCGTAGATCGTCGGCACCGACGTCTGGTACGCCCCGTTCACCTTGATCCGCCCGCGATTGTCCGCCGAGAGCCCCGCCGCCTGTAGGTTGAGCCCCTCCGTCGCCCCCTGCCGACCGATCGCGTAGAGCAGGCAATCCGCCCGGATCGCCTTCCCGCTCTCGAGCACCGCCTCGACCTGCGACCCTCCCGCCGTCTTGACATTCCCAATGGGGTCCACAAGATCGGCGCGGATCACCTTTTCCCCCAGCCGCAGCGTCATCCCGTTGTTCCGCAGGTGATATTGCAGCGCTTCGATCAACTCCGCATCGATGAACTCAAGCAGCCGAGGCCGACCCTCGATCAGCGTCACCTTCACCCCAAGCGCCTGCAGCATCGAGGCGTATTCCGTCCCGATCACCCCGCCCCCGACCACGATCATCGTCCGGGGGAGATACGGCAGGTTCAGCAGCTCGTCGCTCGTGATCACGTGCTTCCCGTCAAAGGGAAGTCCCTCGGGCTTCGCCGGGTTCGTCCCCACCGCGATCAGCACGTGGTCCGCCGTGACCGTCGTCGTCGCGTGCGGGCCCACAGCGTCGATCGTCCTCGCGTCACGGAACTGCCCCAGCCCGTTGATCACGTCCACGCCGTTGCGAGCGAAATGCCCGCGTGTCAGCTCCACCTCCGCCTTGATCACCTGCTGGCACGAGGCGAGCACGCTCGTGAACAGTGCGTTGCGGGCGGCAAAGAAATCCTGGATCGCCGGCATCGCGTTCCCGTGGCCGTCCGCACGCAGGATCGCCTCCCGCATCGCCTTGCTCGGGATCGTTCCCGTGTTGATCGCCACCCCGCCCACCACGTCGCGACGCTCGATCACGCAGACCCGCCGTCCCAGCTTCGACGCCTGGATCGCCGCCCGCTGTCCCGCCGGTCCGCTCCCGATCACGCAAAGGTCGTAATGACGCATGGTGACAAGGCTATCAGACCGACGCCCCCGCGGGCTTGAAAAAGAAAGCCGGGCGAGCCCGCAAAGGCCCGCCCGGTGGTTCTCAGTCAGAGATCGGCCCCGAAGGGCGGATCCTTACCGATCGACGAAGACCGTCAGCTCGTCGTCGCGGACCGGGGTCTTGATCTCCTTGGCCGTCGTCTCGCCGATGACCAGGAGTTCGCCCGACTTGCTGGCCTTGCCGACGAACGTGAAGGCCACCGTCTTGCCGACGCCGACCGTGCCCACGTTGAACGTCAGCTTGTTGCCGGCGACCGTCGGGTTGGCGATCCCGCCCGCGCTGACGAACGTCAGGCCCTCGGGCAGCGTGATCGTCATCTTGACGTCGGTCAGGTCAACCTGGCCCTGGTTCTTGACCTCGCAGGTGTAGGTGTGGTTGTCGCCAACCAGCACCACGCCGTCGCCGTCCGTCACCAGCGTCCCGATGTCCGGCACGCCCTGGACGCCCGTCGTGCAGTTCGCGTCAACCGCCGTGGCGCAGTCCGCCTTGGCGTTCGCCGAGAACGCGAGCTGGCCCGCGCCCGTCGACTGCACCGTCATCGAGAGGGTCTTGCAGTCCTTCCCGTTCAGCGTGCCGAGATTCCAGACAACCGTGTTGCCCTGCAGCACGCCGCCGTTGTCAGCAGACACGAACTTCGCACCGGCCGGCACCGGCGCCGTCACCACGGTATTCGCCGCGCGACCGTCGCCCGTGTTGCACACCTCGAACTTCGTCGTCGTGTTGCGGCCGATCAGGATCGTCCCGCCGCACGTCGCCTTGATCGTCAGCACCGGCTGGCGAACAACCGTCGACGTCGTCGCCGACGACGCCTTGAGGTTCCCGTCCGCCGTCGCGTTCGCGACGTTGTCGAACTTCCCGGCCTTGTTCGCCTTGAGCACCACGTTGAACTCGCGGCTGGCGCCCGCCGCCAGCATGTCAACCTTCTGCTCGAAGCTCCCCTTCCCGTCCAGCGTCGTCAGACCCGCCGGGAACGGATCGCTCACCGACACGTTCGTCGCCGGGCCCGTGCCGTTGTTCGTCACAACGATCTTCACCGGGATGTTCTCGCACAGCAGCACCTCGGCCGGCGCCGTCTTCGTGATCGCCAGCGCCGGCTGAACGACCTTCGTCGTCACGCACAGCGGCAGGCTGTACACCACCGTCGCACAGTTCACCAGGCTCCCGGTCCCCGCGGCCTCGCCCGTGATCGTCACGTTCCGCGTCTCGCCGGCGTTCAGCTTGCCCAGCGACACCGCGAGCTGACGCGTACGCTGGTCGTACGTCCCCTGCGGGTTCGACGACGCCATCTTGAAGCCCGCGTCGATCGTGTCCGTCACCACCACGTTCTCGAGCGCCCCGCCCGTCAGGTTCGTCACCCGCAGCGTGTAGTCGAACTTCTGAGCCACCGACACCTCGGCCGGCGCGATCTTCTCAACCGCGATCGCCGAGCTCTCACGACGGCCCGTCGGGAAGTACTGAACCCCGTTGTTCGCCGCCATCGGAGCCGGGGCCGGTTTGGCCTCCGCCTTCGCCGGGGCCGGCTTGGTTTCCGCCGGAGCCGGCGCGGGCTCGGCCTTCTGCTGCGTGCAGCCGCCCACCAGCAGCGCCGCCGCCAGACCCGCCGCCACATGCATGCTCAACAACCCGAACGACCTGCCGAACGACTTGGACATGTTCCTCTTTCCTTTCTTCGACGCCCGCCGCACGCCTCTCATGCGTGCGTCCCGGAGACTGACCGCATACCACCCGCGTGGGCGCCCTCGCGAAGGTGATGATGTCGTACACACGAAGGTCTCTTTCCGACTTGGGCCCAACAGAACGTGGCCGAGACCTGTTTGAGTATAGGTTGCGCACCCTCGAAAGTCGTGCCCGGACGAGCCCGATTGACAATCATCACCCACGTGGCGGCAAGGCGATCGCAAGTCCACTCAGCGCATGGTCTTAGGTCATGCCCGCCACGATCATCCGCGGATCGGCAGCTCGACCCACTTGTGCGTCATGTGCCGCACGATCGCCCCCGACTTGGCATAGATCACCTGTTCGGCGATGTTCGTGCAGTGGTCCGCGATCAGCTCGCACTGGCTCCCCACCTCGTGCAGCCGGAACGCCAGCTCCACCGTCATCTGACCCTTCGCGATCCGCTGCTCCGCGTCTTTCAGGATCGCCGCCTTGAACGACGTCACCGCGTGCTGGCTCTGAAGAACCACCTTCGCCAGCGCCGCGTCCCCGCGGCTCACCGCCAGGTTCGTGTCCCGAAGGATCCCGATCACGCTGTTCGCCATCACCCGGAACGTGTCCGGACACGGGCCCCCGCCCACCACACCACCCACAGCCCCAGCCTTCCCCGTCGGTCCGCACAGGGGCTCGCCCACCAGCTCCGCCACGTCCACCCCGGCGTCGGCGATCCGTTCCAGCTCGTTGTTGATCTTCGCGATCGTCAGCACCTCGCGGAGCTGCGCCTCCCCAAGGCTCGCCCCGGCACTCGCCGCCTCCGTCAAGAGACCCACGCACGCCCGCTCCAACGCCACGTCCGCCGTGTCGATCGCGTCGTCCAGCTTCTCCACCGACGCCGCCCGCGAGTGGTCCCCCGCGAACACCGACTCAAACGCCAGCTCCACCAACGACGCCACTCGGCCGCCCTGCTGTTGAAGGTCAGCCAGCAACACCGCGATTCGGTCCGCAAATCCCTCGGCGGTCATCGGCATGCGCGTCGGTCTCCGTTCCACATAAGCGTACACCGCTTCCTCCCGATCCCGCCACCGCCGACCTATCGTCCCCTCCCGCGGCCCGAACAGGCCGCTTTCAGCCATCCCGCACCCCCCCCGGAGACACCCATGTCCTTCGAGATCGTTCGCGTTCACGCCCGCCAGGTCCTCGATTCCCGCGGCAACCCCACCCTCGAGGCCGATGTCACCCTCTCCTCCGGCATGGTCGGCCGCGCCGCTGTCCCCTCCGGCGCCTCCACCGGCGAGCACGAAGCCTGCGAACTCCGCGACGCCGACAAGAGCGTCTACCTCGGCAAGGGCGTCCTCAAGGCCATCGCCAACGTCAACCAGCGCATCGCTCCAGAGATTCTCGGCTTCGACGCCTCACAGCAGGAAGCGCTCGACGCCCGCCTCCGATCGCTCGACGGCACCCCCAACAAGTCCGCCCTGGGCGCCAACGCCATCCTCGCCGTCTCCATGGCCACCGCCAAGGCCGCCGCCGAAACCGCCGGCCTCCCCCTCTACCGCTACCTCGGCGGGCCCAAGGCCAAAGTCCTCCCCGTCCCCATGTTCAACATCTTGAACGGGGGCAAGCACGCCGACAACACCGTCGACTTCCAGGAATTCATGATCCAGCCCTGGGGCCTCCCCAACTTCCACGACGCCCTCCGCGCCGGCGTCGAGATCTACCACGCCCTCAAGAAAGTCCTCCACGATTCCCACCTCTCCACCGCCGTCGGCGACGAAGGCGGCTTCGCACCCAACCTCAAGTCCAACGAGGAAGCACTCCAGATCATCGAAAAGGCCGTCAAAAAGGCCGGCTACTCCTGGGGTGAACAGATCTTCGTCGCCCTCGACCCCGCCACCAGCGAGTGCTGGAACGAAGCCGCTGCCGACGGCAAGACCGGCTACAAGATGTTCAAGTCCTCCAAGGAGGTCCTCTCCTCCGACCAGATGATCGACCTCTGGGCCTCCTGGTGCGCCAAGTACCCCATCCGCTCCATCGAAGACGGCCTCGCCGAAAACGACTGGGACGGCTGGAAAAAGCTCACCGCCCGTCTCGGCTCCAAGGTTCAGCTCGTCGGCGACGACCTCTTCGTCACCAACAAGGCCTTCCTCCAGAAAGGCCTCGATCGCGGCTGCGCAAACGCCGTCCTCGTCAAGGTCAACCAGATCGGCACCCTCAGCGAGACCTTCGACACCGTCGAGCTCGCCATGCGCCACCGCTACAACGCCGTCATGTCCCACCGCTCCGGCGAAACCGAGGACGCCACCATCGCCGATCTCGCCGTCGCCACCAACTGCGGGCAGATCAAGACCGGCGCTCCCTGCCGCTCCGACCGCAACGCCAAGTACAACCAGCTCCTCCGCATCGCCGAAGACCTCGGCTCCTCCGCCGTCTACGGCTCCTACCCCCGCCCGAGCTGATCTTCCGTCCAACACGCACCGCACCAGCCGCACGAAGCCCACGCTCGGGCCCGGCGGCTATCCCTCGTCGATCGCGTCCATCAGCGCCGTCGCCGCACGATTCGCCAGCAGCACGCCCGCCTCCGTCAGCCGCCAAGGCCCCTCCGCCTCCAGCAACCCTTCCCGCCGCAGCTTCTCCACCGCCACCGCCAGCCGGTCCTCGGCCTGTGAGCCGCCCACCGCCCGGGCCCGCCCCAGCATCTCCGCCGCGTCCAGCCCCTCCGCCAATCGCACCCCCGTCATCAGCCGCTCACGCAACGCCCGCGCAACATCCGGCCCCTCCACATCCACCGCCGGCGGCAGCCCCGCCCCATCCTCCCCGTTCAAATAGTCATCCAGCCTCGCCACGTTCTTCCACCGCCACCCGCCCACGTGCCCGCTCGCCGAAGGCCCCGCCGCCAGCCACTGCTCCTGCCGCCAATACGCCAGGTTGTGCCTCGATTCCTGCCCGCGCACCGCGAAGTTGCTGATCTCATACCGCGCGAGCCCCGCCCCGCCGAGCATCCGCGCGGTGTCCGCGAACATCTCCAGCTCAACGTCCTCTTCCGCCGCCTCGAAATGCCCCAGCGAAAGCCGTTTGGTCATCGCCGTGTTCGGCTCGTACGTCAGGTTGTAGCACGAGAGGTGCGAGAGCCCCAGCGATAACGCCCGCGACAGATCCTCCCGCCAATCCGCCGCCGTCTGCCCCGGAATCCCGAAAATCAGATCGATCGACGTCCGCGCGATCCCCGCTCCGCGCAGCACGTCGAGCGAACGCCCCACATTCTCCGGGTCGTGCCAGCGTTCGAGCGTCTTCAGGTGCCTCGGATCAAACGACTGCGCACCGACGCTCGCCCGGTCCACGCCTCCCTCGCGCAGCACCCCCGCCAGCTCCGCCGTCACCGTCTCCGGGTTGCACTCCACCGTGAACTCCCCACGGCCGCTCCGGATCTCCCCAAGGTCAAACAACTCCCCGAGCGCCCCCAGCAGCCGCCGCCACAAGTCCGGCCTCAACAAGCTCGGCGTGCCCCCGCCCACGAAAATCGTCCGCAGAGGCTCTCCACGCGCCCACCCCGACAACCCCCTCAGCTCCCGGATCAGCCGCTCCACGAACTCCCCCTGACGATCCCGAGCGTCCACGATCGAGTAAAAATCGCAGTAATGGCACTTGTGGAAGCAAAACGGCACGTGGATGTACAGCGACCGGCTCGCCGAAAGCCCCACCGCCCCGTCGCCAACGCCCCCCGGCTCGCCGCCCTCGCCCGCCCCGTCGTTCGCTCTGACGCCCGTGCCACCCCCCGCCCTCGACAAGGGGTGCGCCGACGACTGCCGTTGCCCGAGGATCGGAATCGTCGTATTCTGCTTCTTCACGGACGGGAATCCTCCCCGCGGCAGCGCCGCTCCTGGAAAGGATAGTGACGTGCAGGCAGCCCTCGTACTCGTTCGCCCGGATGGTTCGACCCACGAGATCCCGATCAAGCGCCCGCACGTGCTGATCGGGCGTCAGGAGTCCTGCTCCCTCCGCATCAACTCCTCCTCCGTCTCCCGCCAGCACTGCGAGATCTTCGCCGACGACGCCAGGCTCACCATCAAGGACCTCGGCTCCTCCAACGGCACCTACGTCAACCGCCGACGCATCAGCCAGGCCGACCTCGCCGCGGGCGACCTCATCGCCGTCGGCTCCTTCGTCTTCGTCGTTCGGGTCGACGGCAACCCCGCCTCCGTCGACGGCAACGCCGCCCTCAAGAACGGCGCCGTCTCACCCGCCGGCCCCTCGCCCAGCAGCGCCGGGCACGCCGTCGGCACCGCCGGCAAGAACGCCGCCAAGCCCGTTGCCGTCCCGAAGAAGCCCTCCTCCGAAGGCACCCCGGGCGACGACCCCGACGCCGATTCCTCCAGCGAATGGGACTTTGACTTCCTCGACAACAAAGACGACGAAGCCCCCAAGCTCTGATGTCCTGATTGCCGCGGCGCACACCAAAGCGCCCCGCCCCGAACGCCGATCACGGCGTGCCGGGCGGGTTGGCCCTGTTCGTCGTTCTGTGACGCACGCTTACTTCAGCGACTCACGGATCTTCGACATCACCGTCTGCGCCAGGCCCTTGTTCAGCGGCCCCGCGCTCACGTCCACCTGCGACGTGTTCTCGCTCACCTTCGTCACCGTGATCGTCACGCTCTTGTCGTCCGCCGTCGTCGCCTCGATCACGCCCTTGAGCGCATCCTTCGCGTCCTTCTTCGTCGTGAACTGAAGCGCCGACACCGCCTTGCGGGCCGCCTCCATCGTGCGATCGAGCCCGGCCTCCGCCAGCGTCCCCACGTTCCCCGTCACCTCGTTCGTCCGAACCTCGCCCGTCGCCCCGGACGCCGGCTGCGTGCTCGTGCACCCAGACAGCACGCCCGCCATCACCACCACCGCCACGACCGCTGCTTGCTTCATCATCGGTGTCGCCTCCTTGCCCGCCAAGCCCCTCGACGCACCACGATTCTACCGAAAAAGAGGACGGGCGTCGCCCCGCGCGGGGGCAACGCCCGTTCCTTGGTACCCACCGGGCGGCGGAGAGGTCCCTGATCCGCCCCGCCGTCCCACGCACCACTTCACACCACTCGGCGCACCGCGCGTCTCCGCGCAGGCCGCCGCTGCGTTCAGTCCGTAGCCTCGTTCAGTGATTCGCCGGCTTAGGCGGCTGCAGCCACGAGGGCGTCGGGGTCGTCCCCGCCGTCGTCGCCGGAGCCGGCCCGTTCATGTTCTGCAACCGCTGCACGCGGGGCTTCACCTCAACGTCCGTGTCCTCCCCACGCGGCGCCTGCGGGCCCACCTTGCACTGCCCGCTGTACGTCGCTCCCTCCGCCACGATGATCGCCGCCGCCGTGATGTCACCCTTCACGCGGGCCTTGCCCGAAAGCGTCAGACGCTCACGCGCCAGAATGTCGCCCTCGACATTCCCGTCGATGATCACCGAACGCGCCTCGAGCGACGCCTTGCACCCCGCACCCTCCGCCACGTGGATCTCGCCCTGGCTCGCAATGCGGCCTTCGAAGCTCCCGTGGATCTTCACCGACTGCTCAAGCACCAACTCGCCCTTGAACTTCGCGTCCCGGGCGATCACCGTCACATTGTTCTCTTCACTGGGCATGCTCGCCTCCGCTTGCATTCCGCCATGGCGTTTCGCCAGGCGGGGCTGTCCTCGTTCCGAGCGGCTCCGCCGCCCGTCCTCCTCGTGAGGGTATCCGGGACTCCCCGCCTATCGGCCCGATCTCACCCATCCACTTGAAATCCGCGGCCTCCCCTCCGCACGCATCGGCCCACGCCTCCGATACGAACACACACCAGCCATGCCCGAACACAGACTCATCTCCGACTTCGTCATCCCTCTCCCCCTCGATCGCGTCTTCGCCTTCTTCGCCGACGCCGCCAACCTCGAACGCATCACACCCCCCTGGCTCAATTTCTCCATCATCACCCCGATGCCCATCTCCCTCGCCAAGGGCAGCCTCATCGACTACCAGATCCGCCTCCACGGCATCCCCATCCGCTGGCGAACCCGCATCGCCGACTGGAACCCCCCACACTCCTTTGTGGATGAACAGCTCAAAGGCCCCTACGCCTTGTGGCACCACACCCACGAGTTCTTCCCCGTCCCCGACCACCTCGGCGGCGGCACCCGCATGATCGACACCGTCCGCTACCGCGTCCCCTTCGGCCCACTCGGCGAGATCGCCCGCAGGCTCTTCGTCACCCGCGACCTCGAGCACATCTTCGCCTACCGACGCGACAACCTCGCCGCCCTGATGGGGGTGTCGCCCAGGTCCTCGGTCGGCCCGTCGCCCTCGCGCGTGCCCCCGGCCCAAGCCTCCGAGCCCGCTCCGATTCTTCTGGTCGCCCACGCCCGATAATCCCCACCTCGCTCAGCCGCCCGCCGGCAGACGCCGAACCGCCGCATCGAGCTCCTTCGCGAACTGCGGCCCGAACCCGCGGTCGTGGAACCACACCACACGCCCCTCCGCGTCCAGCAGCAGCACGCGCGACGGCATCGGGTTCTCCGTCCCCGTGAACGCCTCAATCTTCTCCGCGTCACCGTACACCGTGATCACCGCCGACCACAGCTCCCGCGGAATCCCCTTGCGCATCCCGTCATCGATCTGGTTCGCGAACATGCCCGGCACCATCCCCGCGATGGTCGGAATCTCGTAGATCGCCGCCGGCGTTCCCAGCATGTCCAGCGCGATCATCCACCGATCGATATCAAACTGCGTGAACTGCTTGTACCCCACGAAAATCACCGCGGGCTTGCCCTTGAGGTCCTCCGGCAGCGTCCACTTCTTCCCGTCAAGCCCCTCGCCGCGCACCGTCGGGAACCGCTGACCGATCACCGACTGCGGATCAACCTTGATCGCCGACGCGCACCCGCCCGACAGCAGCATCCCGCCGCCGATCGCCGCGCCCGCCGCAGCCACGCCCACCACCGCCAAACCACGCCACGACTTCATCCAATTGCGCACGACATGCCCTCCAGGTCGACCCGATCCGCCGCAGTCTTCGCGGGCGACGCCCGCACGATCTCGCCCTTGCTCACCAGAAATGTACCCGGCATCTGGAACCCATCGCCCTCCAGCCCGCCCACCCCGTGCCCGTGCAGCACGCCCGCCACCAGCCCCCGCCACATCACAAACGGCCCAAACAACTGCCACAGCGACCCGCGCTTGAGCCCGAACGCGCGATACATCCGCCCGCTCGGATCGCTCACACGCGACACATCACCGAGCCCGTACTCACCGAGAAACGCCTCGGCCTTCGGGTCCGCCGACATCATCACCACCACCGCACGCACCCCGCGAGACTCAATCGCCCCGCGTGCCGCCTTCAAATCCGCCGCCGCCTCGCGGCAGAACGTGCACCCCGTGTGCCTCAGAAACAGCACAAGCCTTGGCGTCTCGTTCGTCAGCTCCAGCAGCGTCCGCCCCGCCCCCTCGCCGCCATCAATGCGCGTCGCGTTCATCGCCTCGCGCGCCGAGCCGAACTCCTCCGCCGTCCGCTCCGGCGCGCCTTGCGTTCCGTACGCCACAAACGCACGCCACAGAATCACCGCGAACGGCACCCACCACACCAGGTCGTTCGTCAGAATCGTCCACCCAAACGCCAGGGGGAACGTCCCGCTCCACACCGCGTTCGCAAACCCGATCGGCCCGAAGATCTTCCCCAGCAACCCCACCAGCACGATCGGCCAATGACGCAGCGGATCCCGCGACGCGATCAGATACCCGACCCCGTACACACCCACGATCATCCCGATGCACTGCCACAACTCGGGGTAATTCGGCCTCGCCGCGCCCACCATGTCCCACAGCCAGTGCGGCCACACCACCATCGCCCCGCCCCACAGCAGGTTGTACACCCCAGCCAGAACCAGCACCGTGCCCATCCAGCCGCGGCGGGCAGCGCCTGTATCGTTCATACCGTTCATCATTCGGCCTTCGCTCCCCATCCGCCCCCGGATGCGGCATCCACCAGCCTCCGACCGCCGAACTCACTTCTGTGACACCCCAGTTCACCATCCTCATCGACGGCCAGTGCTCCCTCTGCTCGCGCGAGGCCGCCTTCATGCAGCGCCTCGACAAAGGCCGAGGCCGCCTCCGCCTCATCGACATCACCGACCCCGCCTTCGACCCCGCCTCCCTCAACCTCACCTTCGAGCAGGTCATGGGTCAGATCCACGGCATCCTCCCCGACGGCTCCGTCATTCGCGGCATGGAGGTCTTCCGCCGCGCCTACGCCGCCCTGGGCTGGGGTTGGGTCCTCGCGCCCACCGCCTGGCCCGGGCTCCGCTGGCTCTTCGACCGCTTCTACCTCTGGTTCGCTCGCAACCGCCACCGCTTCAGCCGCCGCGTCTGCACCACCGACCGCTGCCGCGTCTAGCGCCGCTACCGTCCGCCGCCGTGACCGACGATCTTCCCTTCAAACTCCCACGCGTCAGCCCCAAGGCCCGCGAGCGCGCCGCGCGACTCCTCGCGATGCTCGATCAGCACTGGTCCCACGCCCACTGTGAACTCACCTTCACCACCCCGCACGAACTGCTCATCGCGACCATCCTCTCGGCACAGGCGACCGACGCCAGCGTCAACAAGGCAACCCCAGCCCTCTTCGCCGCCTTCCCAACCCCCGCCCATTACGCCCGCGCCACCCCCGCCGACATCGAGCCATACATCAAGTCCATCGGCCTCTACCGCAACAAGGCCAAGGCCATCCACGCCGCCATGACCACCCTCGTCCAGCGCTTCGGCGGCCACGTCCCACGCTCCATGGACGAACTCCTCACGCTCCGGGGCGTCGCCCGCAAAACCGCCAACGTTGTTCTCGGCAACGCCTTCCACATCCACATGGGCATCCCCGTCGACACCCACGTCACTCGCCTCGCCCAACGCTTCGCCCTCGCCCCGCAGGGTGCCACCGTCGCCGCCATCGAACGAACCCTCATGGCCCTCTTCCCGCGCGAACGCTGGGGCGATCTCTCCCACATGCTCATCTGGCACGGGCGATACCAGTGCAAAGCCCGCGGCGCCCGCTGCGACGATCACCCCATCTGTCAGGCCTTCGGCGACCGCTGCGAATGCCGCACGCCCCCCAAGCCCACACGCAAGCCCACAGGCAAGCCCATCAGCCAATCCCGAACCAAGCCCGCCGCCCCACGCCGCAAGACATCAGACTGACCGCCCGCCGCAGATCGTGGTCCGGTTCGCCATGCACTGAGATGGTGGTGGGGGAGGGAAACCAAGGATGGCCAGAAGATCATCATGCACGGCGACGAGGTCAGCCGTCT
>ERZ761603.1136-NODE-1136-length-20687-cov-65.063445_pt1 | contig 20687 bp, 20 predicted proteins | sample MGYA00511879_ERZ761603 | MGnify/ENA primary metagenome ERZ761603 (study PRJEB28899, sample SAMN02850040) | bioreactor sludge metagenome | biome: EBPR Sludge; feature: EBPR Bioreactor; material: flocular biomat | place: Australia: Thorneside Wastwater Treatment... | reverse complement strand
CTGGCCGCTCCAGATGGCCTACGCCGTCGACCAGCCGCCGACACCGGCGCAATGGGCCGCGCTGCGCCCCGGCGACCTGGTGGTACTGCCCGCCAGCGAGGAGAACGTCGCCGCCGTGCCCCCGAAAATGGCCGGCCACGTCCTCTTCGAATTCGACCCCGCGCTGCCGCCGGCGACCATCGCCCGCCGCATGAACCGCCTCGAAGCCGACGGTTTCCGCCAGTTCGGCGTCGCCGGCCTTCCGGAAGGTCTAACGGGACCCATCTTCCCCTCCCTCTCGCTGCGCTGGCAGCCGCAACTGCCATGACCCCGCTGCCGGCCCTGCTCGGCGATTTCTGGGGCGCCATCCTCGCCTACGTCTTCTTCTACCCGGTGCTGATGTCGGTCGTCTGGATGATCGGCGGCATCGCGTTTTACCTGCGTTTCGAGCGTCGACCGCACCGCATCGTCGACCAGCCGCCGCCGCGCGACGCCTACCCGCTGATCGCCGTGCTCGTCCCCTGCTACAACGAGGAGGCAAATGTCGAGGAGACCGTGGAGGCGCTGATGGAACTGCGTTATCCGAACTACGAAGTCATCGCCATCAACGACGGCAGCACGGACCGCACCGGGGAACTGCTCAACGCGCTGGCCGCACGCTTCCCGAAACTGCGCGTCATCCATCAGGTCAGGAACCAGGGCAAGGCGGTCGGCCTCAACACCGCCGCGTTGCTGACACCCGCCGAAATCCTCGTCGGCATCGACGGCGATGCGCGCCTCGATCCCTGCGCCCTGGACTGGCTGGTGCGCCATTTCGACGAGCCCGACGTCGGCGCCGTCACCGGCAACCCGCGCGTGCGCAACCGGTCGACCCTGCTCGGCCGGGTCCAGGTCGGCGAATTCTCGTCGATCGTTGGCCTGATCAAGCGCGCCCAGCGCTCGGTCGGCCTGATCTTCACCGTTGCCGGAGTGATCGCCGCCTTCCGCCGCAGCGCGCTGCACGAGGTCGGCTACTGGAGCCCGGAAAAGCTGACCGAGGATGTCGACATTTCCTGGAAGCTGCAACTGGCCGGCTGGGAGGTTCGCTTCGAGCCGCGCGCCCTGTGCTGGATCCTCATGCCGGAAACCCTGCGCGGGCTGTGGAAGCAGCGTCTGCGCTGGTCGATGGGCGGCACCCAGGTGCTGCTCGACTACACGCCGCAACTGCTGTCACCGAAGAACGCCGCAATGTGGCCACTCTGCGTCGAATACGGAATGAGCATCACCTGGGCCTACCTGTTCGCACTGCTCGCCGCCTACCGTGTCATCGACCTGCTGGTCTACCGGATCGACCTGCAAAGCGCGCCGATCCTGCTGCTGGGGTGGGCCGGACTGTTGATCGCAACGACCTGCCTGCTGCAGATCATGCTGAGCCTGGTCCTCGACCGGCCCTACGACCGGGGCCTGCTGAAAAACTATTTCTGGATGATCTGGTATCCGATCATCTACTGGGTCATCACCGCCGCCACCTCGGTGGTGGCATTGCCGAAAATCCTCTTTCGCGACAGCGAGAAACGCGCCCGATGGACGAGTCCCGACCGCGGCATCAAGCCCGACACCTCCCGCTGATCATCGAGCGGCCCGACCTGGCGCACCCGCTGCGCCGGGTGATGGCGGTCGTCATCACCACGCTCGCCTGGCTTTTCTGGCTGGCCATGTGGGTCCCGTTCCTTTTCGCCCTCGGCCGCCATTTCGGCTATGACCTTCCGGAAATCCTCTTTCCGAGCCAGATCAGCCTGGCCACGTTCCTCTCACTGGTGGAGGTGATGCCCTACGTGGTCGGCGTCGCCATTCTCGTGTTTCTCGTCAGCGCGCTGCGCGAAAGGCTGAAGGCGCGCATCGGCAAGTCCGACGATCGCTGGCGGCCGGTCGGCATGGACCGCCTCGCAACCGGCGCGGCCCTCGATCCGGACAAACTGGCGGCATGGCAGAAGGCGCAGATCCTCTACGTCGAACACGGCCCGCTCGGCCGCGTCACCGACGCCAGCACGCTTCCGCCGCGGCAACCGGACTGACCCGGAAACCGGCGCAACCGGGCCACCCCGGTGCGCCTGAACCGCTCCGCCAGGCACCGCCTAATGCCGGCCGTCCTTGCCCGGAAAATACTCGGTCGCCGCCAGCCCTTCCAGAAGCAGGCCGTAGTCCAAATGCTCGCGCATCAGGCGCTTCAGTTCATGGGTGATGGCAAGGCGCGCGTACATCACCGTCAGCGGCGGTTGCTCGAGCAGCTTGCGCGCGAGCTGGCGGGCACGCTCCATGAGCCGGTCGCGCGGCATGACCTCGCTGACGACGCCGAGGTCCAGTGCCTGCCTGGCGTCGAGCTCCTGGCCGGTAAGGAGGAAATAGCGGCCCCGGTTCATTCCCAGCAGCAAGGGCCACAGCACATGCACGCTGTCGCCGGGGACGAGCCCCTCGACATAGTGGGGCGCATCCTGGAACACTGCATCGTCGGCGGCGAGCACGATGTCGCACAACAGGCCAAGCTCGGCATGGATCGTCGCCGGGCCGTTGATCGCCGCGATCATCGGAACCCGGATCTCCAGGTGGTTGTAGATCAGTCGCTGCGCGTGCACCAGCAGGCGCTCCCACACCGGCGCGGTGATGCCCGGATGGGCGATCTGCTCGCGGGCGATGAACTCGGAGCCGCAGCCCGTCAGGATGACGACGCGGTTTCCGGGATCGCCGGCGATATCGCCAAAGGCCGCGCCGCATTCACGATGCGGCCCGGCTCCCCACACCACGGGCCCGTCGTCGCTGTGCAGCATCACCTCGAGGATGCCGTCGTTGCGCTGCATGCGCAGATGCCGGTACTTGTCGCAATATTCTTCGAATTTGGCCATGATTCCCCTGCCCTTCCATTGCCGATTGAGTTCTCGCCGCGCGCCGGCGGAGCCGACGGCCACGCGGGTGGCTGGAGCCATGAGTGGCCAGGGCAATCCGGAACGATCGTCCCGTTTGCGCTAATTGGCGCAACCGGGACGACGCGCCAGTGAATTGTAGATCGCGCCGGCATTCCAATCCAGCAACCCGATCGTTCGCCGTGCCTGCCAGCGGGCGGAGCCGGCATTCAGGTTGCGGTGTCCAGCCCTCAACCGTCGTGTAGCGCGAATACAAAAAGAAAACGCCCCGAAAGGCGCTGGCGTTGCTGCTGGCGGAGATTTCTTCCGCCGCGCCTCTCACAGCAGCAAAGGTTGGCAGGAATAATTTCCGATCCACTATCAAATTGACTATCGAACCTGCCGCTGATCAGGGCAGTTTCGTCTATTTCTCTGAATGAGAAATGAAGGGCTGGTCAAGTTGGTGACGGTCGGTTCTGGACTGGTTGCCGCCGTTCAGGGTTCGTGGCCGTCTGAGTGCTGACGACCCTCAGGAGACATTCGCCGTTGCGGCGATCCTGCGGCAGGTTACTGAGTAGAGCGGTCTGTCGAATGGCGGCTTCGGATTGTCCTCTGGAGCTGGTGAGATTCAGTATGGCGCAAAGAGTCATACGACTGGCGCATACGGTCAAGTGCAAAATGGTTGCCTGAGATAAGCTGTTCTCAAATACGATGCATAGTCGGAATTCTGGATCAATTGGAGCGTCATATGAAGAACTTGGGATTAGGAAATAAAACATATTACGAAAAAGGAAACGTTAAGGTTACAAGCGCGCAATTCGTGACTGGTGATCAGACGTTTGCAATCCGAGACATCATATCCTCGAATGTTTGCTGGAATGATCCCATGGGCTCAAGGCTCGGTAGTGCGGCCGTTATGTTTGTGAGTTTCATGCTTCTTCAGTGGCATCCGATCTTGGCCTTGATAATTTTCGGCATAGCCCTCAAGACCTATACCTCCCAAAAAGAATCTGTTAGCGTCAAGGTCATTATGTCTGAGGGCGAAATCACCGCTCTGAAAGCAGAGGGATCCGAAGACTACGACGAATTCCTTGCTATCAGTATCGCCATCGACGAGTCAGTCGCAGACGCGTCGGTTGCCGACAGCACGGAGCAAAACAAGTCCGATGAAGGAATGCGCAGGCATGCTATTACTAATATTATCTCATTAATTGGTGATGCAGAAGTCTTGCTTCATGAGAAATCATATTCCGATATAGAAAAGTCATTCCGGGAATATGGTGTAACATCAATTTGGCACATGACCCACAAGGATAATATTAAAGAGATCTTGCGCTCAGGTATACTTTCCCACAATGATGCACACGAGAGTAAGAGACCCACAGATATTTCTAATCTTAGCGTGCAAAAACGGAGGGAGTCTGAAGATCCAATCTATGGGCAATCACTGCACGATTATGCGCCAACTTATATAAACATCAAAAATCCGATGCTTTATGTTAAGCGAGAAATACAACATGAACTGTGCTTAATCGAGATATCATTGTCGGCACTATCGGAGCAGAATTTCATATTTACTGATGGAAATGCCGCTGCGAGTGATACACGTTTTTATAACACCACAGATGATCTGGATAAACTGCCCTGGGATGTCTTGAATGCATCTTACTGGACTGACTTTGCTGACGGAAAGCGAAAGCGGTGTAGTGAAGTGCTGGTATATCAAAAAATTGATCCAAGGCATATAATCAAGCTGCACTGCTGTTCATACGAAACCCGAAATTATGCGTCCCGGTTTGGTGTTCCAGTAGAACTCTCAGAGGAACTGTTTTTCGAGACATCTTCCCATCGCGCAACACCGCCATTTACAAGATTTGACGATCACGGCGATTACGCTCCGTTTTGAGGAAAAACATGCCCGCAAAAATAATTACAGGTAACATTTTCACAACCAATTGTCAGACTATCGTCAATACAATTAACTGTGTTGGTGTAATGGGGGCAGGCATAGCATTAGAGTGCAGATTGCGTTATCCGGATATGCATGAGAAATATATCAAGCTATGCATGGATAATCATATCGACATCGGATTGTTATGGATTTACAAATCCTCTGATAAATGGGTCTTGAATTTCCCAACAAAAAAACATTGGAAATATCCGTCAAAGAAAGAATACATATGCTTGGGGCTTGAGAAATTTATTTCGACATACAAGGAACGAGGTATCGAATCAATTGCTTTTCCATTGCTTGGCGCGGACAAGGGAGGAATACCGCAGGAAGAAAGTCTTTCCCTGATGCGGCATTATCTAGATTCGTTAAGTATAGATGTAGAAATATATCGTTACTCACCAACCGCAGAGGATGATTTATACAAAAAGACCAAGGACTGGCTGTTGTCTAAAGATGTCGAGTACATATCGCAATCAACAGGGCTGAGAAGGAATTTTGTAACCAAGGTGTCGGATGCCATGCGGTCAAGGGACATACATCAGCTAAACCAACTTGGCAAGGTTGATGGGATCGGCATAAAAACGCTTGAAAAAATATTCAATTTGGCACAGCAATCGTTAAATAGTGATTCTGTCGTAGCAAACCAGCAACCGCTTTTTTGAATCCAAATTTTTCGTTAGGCTGAAAGACGCTGTTTTCGGTAGGTTTCTAATGGATGACATTAGAGCAACCAATGATTCAAAGGAAAGGGAATGAAATGTCATCCATCAACAAGGTGATTTTGATCGGTAATCTCGGGGCCGACCCCGAAATACGCGACATGCCGAACGGCGATGCCGTGGCGAATATCCGGCTGGCAACCACGGAAACCTGGAAGGATAAGAACTCAGGCGAGAAGAAGGAACAAACCGAATGGCATCGCGTGGTGTTCTACCGCAGGTTGGCCGAGATCGTCGGCCAGTATCTGAAGAAGGGGTCGCAGGTGTATGTCGAGGGCCGCCTGCGCACCCGCAAATGGCAGGACAGGGACGGTCAGGAACGCTATACGACCGAAATCGAGGCAACCGAAATGCAGATGCTGGGGCCGAAGCCGGCAGACGCGAAAATGGAGCCGTCTCCGGGGCCGGGCCGCCAACGCCAGGACGAGTCCGGTGGCGCGGGATCAGCCGCTGCCCCGAAATGGCAAGATGACGACATCCCCTTTTGAGAACGGGCGGCAAGCATGACTGCAAACCTGCGGGCCGGCCGCGTGAATACTTTGCGATTTGGTGAGAGATTGTTGAATTGCGTGAATGGATCGGATGAAGGTTGTGCCGGAAAAATCACGTCACTTCCGGGGCAGCTCACCCTGCATCTCCCCCCTGAACCCCGACCGCGAGGCCGCCATGTCTGAAAACCGCCTGCTCAGTTGGCGACACCTGCGCTGGACCCTTGCCGGCGCAACCTGCATTTTCCTGGTGTTTGCCCTGCCATCGCTCATGCGCTCTGCCTATTCGCCCGGAGTCGGCGGCGAGGGAGCGAGGATTCTTGTTCACGTGCTCCAGGGAGGGCTCATGCTCCTCGCCATCGGCACAATCCTCACCGCCGTTTTCTTGCTGTTCGCAAAGACAAAGCGGCCGAGAGGAATCCGCCTTCTGCTGTTCGGAATCGTGCTGGGCGCTTTGACCATCCAGGGCATGGGCTTGGCCAATAAAGCTGAAAACGAAGCTTTTGAGCGTTTCGCCGCCGAGACCGAACCGCTGATCGTGGCAATCAAAGCCTATGAACGTCAGCATGGCGTCCCGCCGGAACGCCTGGAACAGTTGGTTCCGGCATTCCTGCCGGCGATTCCCGATGCCGGCCTTTCGGCAGCACCGCGGTGGCGTTACTCACAAAATCGACAGGCGGATGGATCGACCGAGTGGAGACTCGCAGTGGTTGTGGCCATGTTGGGCGAAATCATCTATGTCCCGGATCCTGGCTGCGGAAGTCGAGGAGCCAAAGTGACCGGGGGGACATGGTGTTACTGGCCGTGGTAGTGGCACTGCCTGGACGGCGGGCAGTGCCAGACAACGATCGCTTCCAGCGCTTGCGCTATATTGGCCAGCGCACCGGGGCAGCGCCGCATCTCCGCTGCGCCTTGTCTAACGATTGAACGTCCCGCACGATGCCCATCACGCCCTTCCATTTCGGCCCCGGCGCCCTCATCAAGGTTGTCGCACCCCGGCATTTCAGCTGGACGATCTTCGCACTTGCCAATGTGCTGATCGATCTGGAACCGGTCGTCCTGTTCCTGCTGACCGGAGACCCGGCGCATCCGTGGCTGCATACGCTGCCCGGTGCCATCGCGGTCGCCGCAGTGGCTGCGCTTTTCGGTCGAAAGCCATGCGAATGGGCGCTGGCCTGGTGGAACCGGAACCTGGCGCCGGGATGGCAGCGTCGAATGCTGGCGGTCGAGCCGCGCATCTCCTCGGCATCGGCCTGGATCAGCGCCTTGATCGGCACGCTCTCCCACCTTGGCCTGGATTCGATCATGCATGCGGACGTTCATGCGCTGTGGCCGATCATCTCCGGGAACGCGATACAGGGGGCCATTTCGCTCGATCTGCTGCATGCCTTGTGCGTTGCCGCAGCGGTTCTGGCGTTAATCATCGGGTTGCTGGTCTGGCGTTTTCGGGCGCCTTTGCGCGATCTGCAATAGATGACGCCGTTACAGGCCGATCAAACGGCCTCCCGGAAGCGCCCCTACGCCTTCTGGCATGAATACCTCCGCCCCTGGAAGCTCGCCACCTATGCGCTTGGCCTCGGACTGCTTGTCGTGGGTTCTTTTCACTACAAGGCGCCCGACTGGGACATACCGATCTCGATCATCATGTCGTTCTTCACCTATCTGACGGCAGGCTGGTCGATGCATGTAATTGTGGAACGACGCTGGCGGCAGTGGCCGGCCATGATCTTCGCGACGTGGTGGGCCGTCGATGGGTGCTACGCCCTGTACTGGTCGCTGGTTGATCCGGTGGCGCTGGACTTGATGCGAGACGTCAACTGGCCGGCGTCGTTGGCCCTCTACTGGATGTGCGGCCTGCTGTGGTTCTGGAACGGGACGCTGGCGGAACTGTACGGAGCGATCAAGGGGCGTTGCGGGGGCGGCATCTGACTTGCGCGGATGTCATGGACCCTTGGCGAACTTCACACGACTATCTGAACGGCGGATGACCGGCGCATTGCCGCCCGGGTCTGGACACTGTCTCAATGGCGGCAAAGGCCGATGAGCTTCTCATGGTCGTCCGGCAGGTTTTAGAGTAGTCCAGCCGTTCAGACGTCCGGTCTGGAGCAAGCATGACCGGCAGGTCGTGGCCGACTGCCGAAGTTGGCCATTCCACACTCAATGACCGCAAGCGCTGCAAAACGGCCGGTGGGCCGTATAAAAAGTCGGCGCTGGCGCGACGGCAGCAACCTGAAAACCGAGTAATGATTTGATAGTGAATTTGACAGTTATAAACCCAACTAAAAAAACACCAATTGATTCATGGGTTTAGCTGCTTTTGCTGGCGGAGAGGGCGGGATTCGAACCCGCGTTAGAGTATTACCCTAAACACGCTTTCCAGGCGTGCGACTTAAACCGCTCATCCACCTCTCCGGGAGGCGCGAATTGTAGCAGAGGGGCGCGGTTCGTCAAAGCGACTTTCGCAGCCACGCGAGCCCTATCCAGAGCATGAAGAGAAGCATCAGCGCCAGCAGGCCGACGAGCATTTCCGGCGCCCCGCGCGGCAGCAGGAACGCCGCAAGCTGTCGCGGTGGACGCGTCAAAAGGTCGAAAAACCTGTAGATGGCATTCTGCTGCCGCCGGCTTCCGGCCAGCAGATGGAGCACCCCCTGGCCGATTAGGCACAGTCCGAGCATCTCGACAACGGCGCGAAGAGCACTGATCACGAAGACCTGCACGCCCGTTGCCTATTCGTCAGCGACGCCGCATTCGTCTTCCACCTTGCGCATCCGCCGGTTGTAGAACCAGATCAAGGCCAGATAGATCAGGAGATTCCCCTGCGCCGCCATGTAGAAACCGAACGGAAATCCGAACACGCTGAAGCCATTGAGTTCCGGCGCGCACCAGGTGAGGACGAAGGTGACGACCGTCCAGATGAAGATCAGCACGATGGTCAGGCGCCGCGTCCTCAGCCAGTAACGATCGTCCGTCATGGCTCGCCTCCTGCAGCCGAAGTGCCCCGGATGGCATTCAGGAAACGCTCGACCTCCCCTTCCGGCGCCTTGGTGAACAGGCTGACCACGACGATGGTGGCGAACCCCGCGGCCACTCCGAAGACGCCCGCCGCGGTTGAACCGATCTGGAACCATGGCTGCATCTGCCAGCTTCCCAGTCCCAGCCAGGCCAGGCTTCCGGCCTCGACGCGGAAGATGTAGTAGGCGGTCATCGACAACCCGACGAGCATGCCCGCCAGCGCGCCGGCCCGCGTCGCCCGCCGCCAGAAGACACCGAGTACCAGCGCCGGAAAGAAGGCCGATCCGGCGATCGAGAAAGCCCAGGCAACCATGGACAGGATGGTTCCCGGTTTCTGCGCCGCGACCGTGGCCGCCAGCACCGCGACGACGAGCAGCAGCGACTTGGAGATCACCAGCCGCAACTGCGTCGATGACGCAGGACGGAAAACCCGGTAGTAGACATCGTGCGACAAGGCGCTGGTGATGGTCAGCAGCAGGCCGTCGGCGGTGGACAGGGCGGCAGCCAGGCCACCGGCGGCGACCAGCCCGGAGACCACGTACGGCATGCCGGCAATCTCCGGGGTAGCGAGAACGACCACGTCGGGACTGAGCACGAGTTCGGTCAGTTGCAGGATGCCGTCGCGGTTGATGTCCTCGTAGCTGACCAGCCCAAGCCTGCTCCAGGCGGCCACCCACCCCGGCAGCCTGGCGATGGGGATGTCGATGAGGTGGGCGAGAACCTCATGTTTGACGAACACGGCATAGGCCGGCGCGGTCAGGTAAAGCACCAGGATGAACAGCAGCGACCAGAACACCGATTCCCGCGCTTCGCGCACGCTGGGCGTCGTGTAGTAGCGCATCAGCAGGTGCGGCAGCGCGGCCGTGCCCACCGTGAGACAGAAGACCAGCGCCAGGAAGTTGATGCGCTGCGCCCACCCGCCGTTCGCACCGTCGCCCGGGAACGCGGCAGCATGATGGACCGGCGGCGCGGCGCGCTCGGCGGCGGCGGACCTGGCTGCCTCCCAGCGCAGCCGCGCCTGTTCGGGGTCATGTGGCAGTTCCCGGCGCTGCCGCTCCAGCGCCACGATGTCCTTCACCTGCGCGTCACTGGCCTTGAGCTCGTTGATCCTTGACGACAATTGCTCCCGCTCGCGTGAAAGCGAATCCGGCAACTGCGCGATCTTGCGCGCGTATTCGTCGGCCCGCTCGCGATAAAGGCGACGGGCGGCGACCTCCGCCGGGCTGTCGAAGATCCGGTCCTCCATCTGCTGCACCTGTTGCAGCACCTGGCCGTAGACCACCTGCGGGAGCGGAATGCCGGTCACCAACCAGGACAGGATCGTCACCGGAGTCAGGTAGGCGACGATCAGGATCACGTACTGCGCGACCTGCGTCCACGTCACCGCACGCATGCCGCCGAGAAAGGAGCAGACGAGGATGCCGGCGAGGCCAACGAAGACGCCGATCTCGAATTGCAGGCTGACGAAGCGGCTGGTGATGACGCCGACCCCGTAGATCTGCGCCACTACATAGACGAACGAGGCGAGAATCGTGGCGGCGACGGCGACCAGCCGGATGACGTTGCCGCCGTAGCGGGCGCTCAGGAAGTCGGGGATCGTGAATTCGCCGAAGCGCCTCAGGTATGGCGCCAGCAGGAGTGCCACCAGGACGAAGCCGCCCGTCCAGCCGAGCACGAACGCCAGGCCCTGATAGCCCGAGAGATAGAGCGTGCCGGCAAGGCCGATGAACGAGGCGGCGCTCATCCAGTCGGCGCCGGCAGCCATGCCGTTGAAGAACGCCGGCACCCGGCGTCCGGCGACATAGAACTCCGAGACGTCGGTGGTCCGGCTCATGATCCCGATTGCGGCGTACATCGAGATGGTGAAGATCAGGAACGAATAGCCGATCCAGCGCGGCGGCATGCCGTGCCGCTCAAGCACGGCAAGCGCCCCGACGAACATCAGGAAGCCGCCGGAGTACAGCAGGTAGTAGCGCTGCAACCTGGTCAGGGAGGCCAGCATCGCCCTTTCCTAATGGATGCGGCGCAGGAAGACCGTGGCTTGCGACTCTTCGACCAGCTGTTTTGCCGTCAGGATTTCCAGTTCAGCGGCGCGAACCAGCACCATCTGCAACAGGCGCGCCAGCACCAGCGCGTTCGTCATTGCGTCGCGCCGCCCGCTGCCCCGGGCGTGGATGCCCAGCCGCTCGAGCCAGTCGTCCAATGGCAGCAGCGTCGCCGACTTGTCTCGGTAGAGCGACGGCAGCATCCAGCCGAGATCGACCCAGCGCGGCTGGAAATTGACTCCCAGACGATTCTGCATCGCGGGCTGCAGGAAGCTGCTGACGTAAGGGCTATGGTAAGTCGCCAGCGGCGCCTTCGCCGTATAGGCAAGAAAAGCCGCCAGCTGGCGGTCAACCGCATCAGCGTCGATGTTCCCCGCAGCCAGGTCGAAGGTAAAGGCGTCCGCCGGCACGATCGCGCCGCCCTGCACTCCCACGGCCGAAATGCCGAGCAACGCGCTGTCCGCCGCGCTCGGCCCCGATGTCGCGATGTCGACCACGACGTAGCGCACATGGTAATGCCACTCGTCGAGTTCCGGCATCGGGCCGGCCCGCCAGGCTTCCAGCGCCTTGCGCACGTCGCCGGGCAGTTTCTCCGGTGACCTGGAACCGCCCTTGCCAAGGAGTTTGCCGAGTTTGAATGCCATCAATGCACCTGATAATCCAGCTTGAGACGAGTCTGCAGTTTTCGCGCCTGGCGGAAGGATTCCTTGAGCACCCGGCGATCGAGCTCGTTGAGGTCGCCCGGATCGATCAGGTTGTCGCCCTGGACACCGGGCATGTTCTCGAGATACTGGTGACGCAGTCGCAGCAACTGGATGAAATCGAGCCCATCGAGCACCGCGTTGACCTCCTCGTCGCGGATCGCCAGTCGCTTCGACGCGATGCGCAGGCGCTGCACCGAGTTGGTGTTGTGGACGCCGGTGGCCAGCGCATAGATGCGCGCGACATCGACGAAGATCCGCGAACCATATTTCTTGAGATCGATCTTGCCGGGGTTTCCCGGGTCGAGGTCGGTGATGAAATCCCGCAGCGTGCCCAGGGGCGGCGCCACGCTCAGGGCATTTCTCGCCATCGCCTGCAGGAACAGCGAATTTCCTCCGGTCGCCTTGAGCAGGAAGCGGCGCATCTCCTCCGCCAGTTCGGCTTTTCCGAACAGCGCGCGGAAGTCGAAGAAGATCGAGGCGTTGAGCAGGGCAACGGGCTCCGGCGAGCGCACCCACTTGCTGAACTGGTTCTTCCATTCCTCGAGGGTAAGGCACCATTGCGGATTGCTGGCCATGATGTTGCCCTTGCACAACGGAAAACCGCAACGGTCGAGATCCTTGTTGACTTCGAGCGCGAAAGCCAGGAAGCGCTTGCGCAACGCCTTGATCTCTGCGGCATCGGGACAGGTGAAGACAATCCCGTTGTCCTGGTCGGTGCTGAAAGTCTGCTCGTCGCGCCCTTCCGAGCCGAACGCAAGCCAGGCCCAATCGACGCCGGCGAAATCGTGTTGGTCGAGGGCGAGCTGGATGACGCGGCGGGTCAAGGCGTCGTTGAGCGCCGAGATGAACTGCGTCAACTGCTCGGCGCCGATTCCCTGCGCCAGCATGTTGAACGAGAGCTGGCGCACGTCGGCGGCCGCCTGCTTCAACGCCGCAACGTCCTCCGCCGTCTCGATCGACTGGCGGATCTGGCGCAGCGCGACTCGCTGCAGTGCGAACAGGTCGCGCTCGGTGACGATGCCGGCCAACCGGCCCTCGGCGTCGGTCACCGGCACGTGCCGGATGCCGTGGGTGGCCATCGCCAGCATCGCGTCATAGGCGGTGGCGTGCTCCTCGAGGATCAGCGGCTGGGCCGACATCGCCGCGCTGATCGGCGCAGTCAGCGGCAGATCGGCGAGGACGACGCGGTCGAGCAGGTCGTAGCGGGTGAACACGCCGACCGGCCGCAGGTCCTCGCCGGCGATCACCAGGGAGCCGACGCCGGCCTTGGACATGGTTTCCAGCGCTGCCCGCATCGGCGTCGCCGGTGCCACGAAAACCGGGTTGCGCGAGCCGATCCTGGTCAGCGGCGAATTGAGCGTCTGTTGCTCGCTGGCACGCTGGGCAAACTGCTGTTGCAGCTGGAGCCGCGACTGCTGCAACATGCTGGCGATGTACTGCGTGCAGAAGAAGTTGAATTCCGGACTGATCGCCATCAGCTTCATCAGATCCTCGGTCGGCAACTGGTAGCAGAAGGTATCCTCGAGCGCCGTGTAGGTGTTCGTCGTCGGTCTTCCCGAAGTCGCGGCACCGATCGGAAAGCTCTCGCCCGGCCCCAGATTGAGGACCGAGTACTCGGTGACCGTCACCTCGCCGGCCTGGCGCGCCTGAACCTTGCCGCTCTCGATCACGTAGAAAAAATGGACGGTGCCTGAATCGGGGCCGACAATCTCGCTGTCCGCCGCATGAAAGACCAGTTGCGCATTTTCCGCGAACAGATGCAGGGCGTCGCCCTTCATCTTGTCGAAGGGCGCATAGTGCTTGAGGAACTTCTGGGTGCTCCCCGCGATATGGCGACCTCCCTGCTGCCGCAACTCAATTTCCGTCTGGCTGACGACCTTTTCCTTGTGACTCACGACAACCTCGTTCCTGTTCAAAGTGCATAGTTTAACTTGAGACGCTGCTGGAGTCGCCGCGCCTGCCGCAAGGAAGCTTTCAGGATCGCCATGTCCACCTCGTTCAGGCTGTCCAGCGGAACGCAGTTCCCGGCTTCGGCGGCCGTCGCTCCGGCCGCAATCTGCCTGGTCAGGCGCAGCCGCAAAATGTGCGAAAAGGCGGCGTCGACCGCATCAATCTCGCTGGCTTGCATGCCGGCCGCCGGCCCGGCATCGTGCAGGCGCGCGCTGGTGTTGACCGCGCGAACGCCGCTGGAGAGCGCGAAGATCCGCGCCGCATCGACGAAGATGCGGCTGCCGAACTTCTTGAGGTCGACCTCGTTGCCCCCTCCTTCGCCGGCCACCACGTCGCCGCGAAAGTTCAGCGGCGGCTCCGCCTGCACGGCATTGACCGCCATCAGGTGCAGGAAGGCCGGGGTGTCGGCGGTCAGGGAAAGCAGCAGGCTGCGCAGGTCCTCGCCGAGGTCGCGATCGCCATAAAGCGGGAAGAGGTCGAAGAAGATGCTGGCGTTGAGGAGGGCCTCCGGCTCGGGACGGCGCACCCAATCGTAGAAGCGCTGCCGCCACTCGTCGAGCGCCAGACACCACGCCGGATTGCCGGCCATGATGCCGCCGCTGCACAGCGGAAAGCCGCATTCGGCCAGGCGCCGGTTTACGTCCTGGGCAAAGGGCAGGAAGATTTCGCGGAGGGCGTCCGCTTCGTTCCGGTCGATGGCGCTGAACACCAGCCCATTGTCCTGGTCGCTGACCAGGCTTTGCTCGTGCCGCCCTTCCGAACCGAGGGCCAGCCAGCACCACGAGACTCTCGGCATCCGGTGGCGGCGCGCGGTGAGTTCGATGACACGGACCGTCAGGCGATCGTTGAAGGCCGCGATCAAACGCGCCAACAAACGTCCGCTGATATCGCGCGCAGCAAAATCCTGCTGAAACTCATGCACCCGGAGCGCAATCCGTGGCGCCTCGTCGATCGACGCGAAGGTATCCAGCTCATCTTCGAGTGCCAACTGCCGGCGGCAGGGAAGAATGCCTTCCAGCGACCAGGGCATGTCAGTACTTGACCCGCGCGAAGTAGGTTTTCTCGGAAGCTTCCAGCGCCTGACGCACGGTCACGATGCCCATCTGCTCCAGCAGCGGCACCATCCTCAGGAACACCTCGGCCGTTGCCAGGGCATCCTCGAGTGCATTGTGACGGGCATCGATCTCGATGCCCAGACGATCCAGGATGCTGTCAAGCTTGTGCGACTCCTGGTTCGGGTGCACCACCGCCGACAGCAGCAGGGTATCGAGGACCGGTTGCGCGAAGCGGACGCCGGTCCGCTTCTCCTTGAGTTGCAGGAAGCGCATGTCGAAAGCCGCGTTGTGGGCGATGAGGACAGTGTCCGCGCAGAATTCGTGGAACGCCGGCAGGACCAGGTCGATGTTCGGCTTGCCGCGCACCATGTCCTCGGTAATGCCGTGGATCGGGATCGATTCTGGCCTGAGAGGCCGCTCCGGATCGACCAGTTGATCGAAGACCTCCTGGCGCAGCAGGCGATTGTTCACGATGCGCGCCGCGCCGATCTGGATGATCTCGTCGCCGCCCGACGGCTGCAGCCCGGTCGTTTCCGTATCGAAGACCGTGTACGTCAGTTCGCTCAGCTTGCGGTCGAGATCGACGGACTTGTCTTCGTAGTTGAAGAGGTCGAAATCGTAGTACTCCGGCCGCCCCGCCCCGCGCTTGTTGTCGTCCTGCTCCTCCGCGATCTCCGGTGTCGCCACCGGCAGCACGAAGCGGAAATAGGCGCGGTGGGCGGCCTTTTCGCGCTGATACCAGATTTCGCCGCCATGGCGGTCGATGACGTCGCGCAGGGTAAGCGGTGACGTTTCCGCGCCGACATGCATCGACTCCATTTCCCACGTGTAGAAGGTTTCCGACGACATCGCCGGCCCGGCCCAGATCAGGTCGAGGTAGGCCAGCTTGCCCTCGGCCGACAGACGGAAGCGTAGTTCCCGTGGCTCATAGTGATCCTGCAGCCGCGAAGAGAGGAAGAGCAGCGCAAAAACCAGCGAAAAGCTGTCCGCCTTGACCCACAGCGCATCGTCCAGCCCTTCGGTCTTGGTCGGCAGGCGCAGCTTCTCCTCGATGCGGCGCTGGGCGGCCGCGATGAGATCGATACCGAGGATATCCTCCAGCGGCCAGCGCATCTTCATCGAGTCCGAATACTCGACCATCGTCCGGTCGAGGCGCTGGCTCATTCCCGCGACCTCGTCGCCGACGACGCCGAGGAAGCGCTCGCGCATTTCCGGCTCCATGTCCGGGTAGTCAATCAGGTTCGTCACCGCCGCCCGGATGCTGCCGAGCGAGGCACGGCTGCCTTCGGTCAGGGCATGCAGAACCTGGTCGCGGCGCGCCTCTTCCTCGACGTTGCGGGTGATGTTCTCGATGGTCAGCACGTAGCCGGACATCCTGTCGCCGCGTTCGCTTCCGCCGAGCACGGGAACCATCTGGACGCGCAGCAACTGGCCGCCGCGCAGGGTGGTAATGAAGTTCGACAGCGCGGTCTTGCCGGCCGCCAGCCGCTGGCGGACGACCTCCTCGGCATGCTGCACCTGGTTCTTTTCAAGGATGGAAAAGATCGAGCGCCCGAGACCGATCAGCGCCCCCCCGGACACCGACGTCGGCCCCTGCGCCAGCGCCTTGAACTGGAGACGCGCGCGGTTGTTGTAGAGCAGGATGCGCCCGTCGAGGTTGCAGACGACCACCGCCTGGGCCAGTTCGGACATCAGCGCGGCCAACCGGTTCTTCTCTTCCTCGACCGAGGCCTTGGCCACGGCGATCTGCTCGCTGACGTCGTCGAGCAGGACGTCGCGCTGCTGCGCCAGATCATTGGCGGCGCGCGCCAGATGCTGCACTTCGGGCGGGCCTTCCGGCGTCACCCGGAAGTTGCGGTTGGCCCCGAGCATCAGGCGCAGCTTCTCGGACATGCTCAGCAGTCCGTCGACGTACTGTTTGAACAGCTTCCTCAGCACCACCACGCCGACAACGAAGCCGGCCACGGTCATCGCGATGCCGGTCGGCAGGTGCGAAAAGAGCAGGTGGACCAACTCGGCGTGCTCGTCCTCGCTCGTGCCCAGCCAGACCAGGAGGACGGTGACCATGAATGGCCCGGTCATCAGCAGACCAAGCACGATCACTGCCAACAGGAATCGGTATTTTGCCTTCATCGTCCTCGTCCGGATCGAAATTCAGGCTGTTGCGGCGGTCGACCGCAACAGGTCAGACTGCGAGCATTTCCTTGACCTTGTCGACCAGTTCCTTGGTCGAGAACGGTTTGGTGACATAGGCGTCGGCGCCGAGCGCCAGCCCCTTGGCCATTTCGGTATCGCGCCCCTTGGCGGTCAACATGACGATCTTCAGCCCCGCGCGTTCGGGATCGGCGCGCAGGGCTTCACAGACCTCGAAGCCGGACTTCTTCGGCATCATCACATCGAGCAAGAGCAGATCCGGGTTGAAGCTGGCAACCAGGGCCAGCGCCTCGTCGCCATCACTGGCAACCGCCACCGCGAAACCTTCCTTCTTCATCAGGAATTCAAGCGAAATGACGATATTGGGCTCGTCGTCGACAATGAGAATCTTATTGGCCATGTCTTGCGTCTCCCTCTTGTTCTTGCGGCACCGGCAACGGCACCGTGAAGATGAATTTTGCACCGGCGCCCGGCCGGCTTTCAACCCAGAGATTACCACCAAAGTATTCGATAATCTGCCGGCTGATCGGCAACCCGAGCCCGGTGCCCTGCGGCTTGTCGGTCATCGTGTTGCCGCCCTGGCGGAATTTCTCGAAGATGACCAGGGACTCTTCGGCGGTAAGTCCCGGCCCGTTGTCCTCGACCTCGACCCGCACTTCGCGCCCGTCGTCTCTCACCCGCACCATCACCCGACCGGTTTCTGCGCAAACGAACTTCACGGCATTCGAGAGCAGGTTGATCATGACCTGCGTCAAGCGGTCGCGGTCAGCCAGCACCACCGGCCCATGTGCCGGGATCTCGCTCTCCAGGCTGACGCCCTTGTCGCGAAAGATCTGGCCGAGCGACACCATCGTTTCGCGCGCCACTTCGCCGATATCGACATCGCCGGTCGTCCATTCCGCGCGCCCCGATTCAAGCTTGGCCATGTCGAGGATCTGGTTGATGAGGCGCGTTAACCGCTCGGCCTCGCTGACGATGATGCCGAGAAAGCGGGTGCGGTCGGCAAGGTCGATCTCCGGATCCTGGTGCAGCATTTCGGAGAAGGCGCGGATCGACGTCAGCGGCGTCCGCAGTTCATGGGTGACGGTCGAAATGAAGTCATCCTTCATGCGATCGAGTTCGCGCAAGCTCGCGTTGGCCGCGCGCAATTCGCTGGTGGCCGCCTCGAGTTCGCGCGACTTGCGCTCCAGTTCCCGGCTGTGGGCGCGCACCTGCGTGGCTTCGTCGAGGATGTCGAGCACCTCTTCCAGTCCGAGCGCCTCTTCCCGGGCCACCGACGCCACCATCACCCGGGCGCTGGCCGAGCCGATGGCGCCCGATAGCTGTGCTTCGGCAAAGCGCACGAAGTCGCCGTTGGCGGGCAACGTCTGCCAGTCCCTGACCCCCTGCGCCGCGGCGAAGGCGCTCAGGCGCTTGCGCGCCCGGCGCGGGCCGAGAAAGCGCTCGAGCAGGCTGACCAGGTCATCGAGCGACGCGCTTCCTCGCCACAGGCGCGCATCGCGGGTACGCGCGCCATGCCGGAAGACATCGACAAAGCTTTCGGCCTGCCCTGCTTCGAGCGCATCCGGACGTGAATGCAGTGAAACCAGCACATATAGGCCGGCATTGGCCAGCAGGCTCCACCACAGGCAGTGCGAGATCTCGTCGAGGCCGGTGAGACCGAACAGCGCCTGCGCCTTGAGCGCCTCGACACCCCACAGGCCCTGCTCGACGAACCCCTTGTCGATCCAGCCAGACTTGGCGAAAGAAGGCAGCAGCAAGGTGTAGAACCAGACGACAAACCCGCCCAGCAGCCCCGCCACGGCGCCAGTGCGCCGGCCCTGTTTCCAGTACATGCCGCCGAACACCGCCGGTGCGAACTGGGCCACGGCGGCGAAGGAAATCAGGCCGATGCCAACCAGCGCGTAGGCTTCGCCGGCCGCCTGGAAATAAATGTAGCCGAGCAGCAGGATCACCACGATGGCGACACGCCGGATGCCGATCAGTATCCCCGAGAGATCGCCGCGCTCGCCGACGCCGAGCCAGCCCGTGCGCAGCAGCGAGGGCATGACGAGATCGTTGCAGACCATGGTCGACAGCGCGATGGTCTCGACGATGACCATGCCGGTCGCCGCCGACAGCCCGCCGATGAAGACCAGCAGCGCCAGTGCCTCGGCGCCACGGGCCAGCGGCAGGGTCAGGACGAAGGTGTCCGGATTGACGCCCTGCCCCGGGAAGTGCAGGAGGCCGCCAAGCGCCAGCGGCAGGACGAAGACATTGATCAGCACGAGATAGAGCGGAAACAGCCAGACGGCCCGCCGCAGGTGCGATTCATCGACGTTTTCGACGACGATGATCTGGAACTGGCGCGGCAGGAAAATGATGGCGAGGCCGGAAACCAGGATCAGCGCGGTCCACGTCCCCGCCCGGCTCGAATCCAGTTGCAGCAACCGCGCCAGTTCGGGGGCCGCCGCCGCCCGCTGAAACAGTTCGGAAAACCCGCCGAACATGCCGTAGGTGACGAAGATGCCGACCGCCAGAAACGCCACCAGCTTGACCACCGACTCGAAGGCGATTGCCGCCACCATTCCTTCGTGGCGCTCGGTGGCGTCGAGATGGCGCGTGCCGAAAAGAATCGTGAATAGTGCCAGCAACGCGGCGATCACCAGGGTCGAGTCGAGCATCGGCTCCGGCAGCAGGTCCGCTCCGGACCTCTGCAGGAGAACGTCGAGGCTGGCGGCCACGGCCTTCAACTGAAGGGCGATATAGGGAATGACGCCGATTACCGCGAACACCGTCACCAGTCCGGCCAGCAACTGGCTCTTGCCGTAGCGCGAGGCGATGAAGTCGGCGATCGAGGTGATGCGCTGGGTCTTGCTGATGCGGATCATCTTGACGATCACCCCGCCGAACAGCAGCATCAGCGTCGGGCCGATGTATATGGTCAGGAACGACAGCCCGCCCGAGGTCGCGCGCCCGACGCTGCCGTAGAAGGTCCATGACGTGCAATAGACCGCCAGCGAGAGGGCATAGACATTGGGGGTGATGATCGACCGGCCGGCATCGGCCCGGGCATCGCCAAAGCGCGCGACGGCAAACAGCAGCCCCATGTAGGCGGCCGACAACAGCAGAATCAGGCCGCCGGAAAGCACCTACTCGACTCGCCGCTCGGCAGCGCCGGCCGCCAGCACGACGATTCCCGCCCAGACCCCGAACAGGTAGAGAAAGCTGGCGGGAATGCCATTCCAGTGGCCGGTCGGCAACCCGATCACGGGAAAAGTCAGCAGCGGGATGGCCAGGAGACCGAGCGCCGCCAGGCGCTGCCGCAGGGGATTCAAACGCTTCATGCGCCGCCCCTCCAAAGGAAAACGGCCGGCACGCCAAGCGCGCCGGCCGTTGATGGCATGCAGTCCGAAACGACCACACGGAGGGTCACCAGACAGGCGACCATTGTCTCCTCCTTGCCATTGTTCGCTGGAGGCGGCGTGGCAAGCGCGCCGCCCCCATGTCGTGAACCGGAATCAGCCGCTGAGCGATTCCGGGATTGCCGGGCTCTGGCATCGCCAGACCCCGGACAACCCTCAACCCTTCAACTGCTCCAGGATCGCCGGGTTTTGCCTTCGGCGAAACCCGGAGCAAGCCCCTTAGCCCTTGAGTTGTTCCAGGATCGCCGGGTTTTCCAGCGTGGACGTATCCTGCGCTGCCGTCTCGCCCCTCGCCAGGCCACGCAGCAGGCGGCGCATGATCTTGCCCGAGCGGGTCTTCGGCAGGT
>ERZ761603.1135-NODE-1135-length-20695-cov-23.132897_pt1 | contig 20695 bp, 18 predicted proteins | sample MGYA00511879_ERZ761603 | MGnify/ENA primary metagenome ERZ761603 (study PRJEB28899, sample SAMN02850040) | bioreactor sludge metagenome | biome: EBPR Sludge; feature: EBPR Bioreactor; material: flocular biomat | place: Australia: Thorneside Wastwater Treatment... | reverse complement strand
GAACCCTCGACCCTAACCTTGGCAAGGTTATGCTCTACCCCTGAGCTACGCCCGCACTCCGTTTGTGGGGCGGAATATACCCAGCCACGCGGGCAAATCAAGCATTGAATCGCAAAAACTGCAAAAGGTTAATCTTTTCCGGGCGGTAATATCTTAAGGCCGCTATTTTCGGCACTTAACGCTGGTGGCAAAGTGGCTTTCGGCGGAACCTGCCAGTTGACCGTCGCCAGTGCCGCACAGTGCGGGCACACCGCCTGCCAGTCGGGCGTGCCCATATGGCAGCTGGTGCAGCTCCAGCCCGGCCCGGCAGGCGCTTGCGCCATTTTGGCCAGCCACGCCTGCCCGGCACGCGGATCGTGGCTTTCTTTTTCCGCCAGCTCGGCCTGAAGCGCACACGCCGCAGCGCTGGTCTGACCCGACAACCGCTCTTTAGCAATGCCCCACAGCTGCGCATCCAGCGCCGCGCGCGCCACCGCCAGATGGCTCTCGGGCGCGGCGGGATTATTCTTGGCCAATTGATGCAGTTTGCTCACCCGCCCGGCGGGAGTAAGCCCCTCTTCGCTGAGCACATACAGCTCGGCCAGCTGCGGGTGTGGAGCCAGTCGCCAGCTGCGCTCAATCACCTTGGCGGCGAGCTTACCCCGGCCCGAGGCAATCAGCAGCCGCGCATACTCCCGCGCTGCCGGAATAAAGCCGATGTTCTGTTCATGCGCCTGTCGCGCATAACTCAAGGCATCGTCTGGCAATTTGCGTGCCTCGGCACTGGCGCTTTGCATCAGCGCGAAAGTGGCCTTGAGTGTTTTACCGCGCTCCGGCCCCAGCGCCCCTTGCCGCAAGGCACGGTGCAGGGCCTCCTGCGCCGCTTTCCAGTTTTCGGCACGCGCTTCCAGCTCAAGCAGGGCCAGCAGGACCCAGCCCGCCTTGGGCTGCACCACTTGCGCCCGCCGGGCTAGCTGCAGAGCCTGAGCCAGATCCCCGCGCTGCTGGGCTTGTGCGATCAGGCCGCGCAAGCCGAGCACCGACAGCTCGGGGCGTTGCAGCATCTTATTGTAATAGTTACTGGCAGCTTGCTCATCGCCGTTCATCTGCGCGGCCTGAGCCTGTAACATCAGCGTCAGGGAGGGCTGGTTCAAAAGCTTGTCAGCTTTATAGGCCAGTTTGCGAGCCGCACGGGCATCGCCGGCGCCGATAGCGACAAAACCCTCGGTCAAAGCGAGATAGCCCTTGCGCTGGCGGCGCGAGACGCTGCCAAGTGTCAGTGCGCGCGGCAAACCGATCACCGCCCGCCAGAAATTGTAGCTTGCCACCACGACCACGGTGAGCGCCAGCAGGATTACAATCAGCACCCCCACACTGGTACTGATCTCATAGCCCAGCCAGTTGATCACCACGAGGCCGGGGCGGTTGGCCAACCACACCGCTATGGCGACCAGCGCAATCAGCTTGAGCAGATAGATAGTCAGCCGGATCACGGTGCCACGCTTTCGTCAGTGGCGGGTTCCAGATAGTGGCCCGCCTGTGCTGTGAGCATCTGTGCCAGCCCCTCAACCTGCGCACGGGCCTTGGCTGCTGTTAGCCAACTCTTGAGCTCGGCGCTTTGCGCCGGGGATGAAAGGACACTTAATGCCCTTGCCAAATCACCGGATTTAAGGGCTGTTTCGGCGACATTCAGCTGCGCGTCCAAGTCGGCGTTTGCGGCTGAAAGGGTCTCGCCTTGACGGCGGATCACCACCAGCCCTTGCAGCTGACGGCTGACCTTCTCGCCAAAGCTGGCTCCATCCGGGCGAGCAGCCAGCAATTCGGCCCGCGCGGCAGTGGGAAAATCCTGCGCCAGAGTCAGCAGCGTGGGCACCCCTTTCTCGAGCCACGGCACCAGTGCCGGAGCCGCATCCTCGAGTGCGCGGAGCAAATCAGTATCCGGCATAGCAGTAGCAAGTACCGCCTGCCACTGGGCCTTAAACGGGGTCCCTTGTTGCCAAGCCGCCATCAGCTGCAAACTGGCCGCAAGGAGAAACTTGTGTGCCGTAGCTTCCGGACCCGCTTTGACCTTATTGCGTAGCTGACTTAGCTCATCACGCATATCCTCACTGTTCTTTTGCAGAACAATCTGGGCATCTCTGAGTGCGGCCAGCTCGGATTCCAGCTTGCTGGTATCGGCTTTTTCAACCGATGCCACCGGCACCGGGCGACTTTCAAGCGCATCCAGACGGGCCAGGACGGGGTCAAGATCAACCACCGGGGCCGGGGCCATCGCAGGCTGAATAGTCCCAACGGCGGGAGCCGGCTTTACATATCCCACCCACCAAGGCTGGCCAAGTGCGACGCCCAGCGCCAATACGGCGATCATCACTGGAAGTAGCGCCGGACGCGCGGGCATAACCGGCTTGGTGGGGGCTGGTTCGGGCGTGGGGGAAGTCTCTGTCATGAGATCAATCTACACCGTGGGCAGAATTTCCAAGAGGCTGTTTTCATCAGGATGGGGTGCACTTAGCACCGATCGCCACCCCGGCCCCGCCGCCGCCGCAATGGCGGGGCTTAGACAATACAGCGAGAGAGCCGCCCGTGCCGAAGGCTGGACGAGCAGTCGTGCCAGAATGGCGGCGCTGCGCGGCGAATAAAGTAACACCCCCACTACCTCACCTGCGACCAAAGCCCGATGTACCTCCTCAGGCAAGGTCTTTTGCGGCAAAGCGCGATAGACGATGCGCTGCTCAACCCAAAAGCCGACCGCGCTCAGCCGGGCTGCAAGCTGGCCAGCCACAACATCCCCGCTTAAGTGCAACAGGGCCCCAAGGCCGGGCGCACACTGTTGGGTGACCAGCGCAACCAAAGCCGCAGCATCGCCCTCCGCGCTGTAAACATGGGCAAATCCCTGCTCGCGCACCCGTGCGGCTGTACGCGCCCCCACGGCATAGACCGGAAGAGCGCGAGCTAGCCCACTGGCAGCCAGCGCCTCAACCGCATTGCCGCTGGTTAACAGCACCGCTTGAGGTGGTGCAGGCGGCAGTGTCCAGTCCAGGGCCTCAATGGTCAGCAGCGGGGCAAATAAGCAGCGCCACCCAGCGGCACTCAGCCGCGCGGCGGTCTCTTGCGCCTGCGCATGCGGGCGGGTAATCAGGAGGCCGGGCATCGTCACGCTGCTGGTTTACCCCGGCCAGACGTGCTAGGAAAGCCCGAGAAAACTTAACCCTTCGTCACCTGCAAGGATGATTAGCATGACCGAGACCCCGCCCCCTGCCGCGCAGCCCATTCCGCTCACCATCAATGCGCAATACATTAAGGATCTGTCCTTCGAGAACCCCAACGCGCCGCAGAGCCTGCTGCCCAGCAAGGAGCAGCCACAGCTTGATGTGCAAATTGACGTGCAGACCCGCACCGGGCCGGATAGCAGTTATGAGGTGACCTTGCACATCAAGGCCGATGCCAAAGTGGGCGGCTCTCGGGCCTTCCTGATTGAGCTGGCCTACGCCGGTATCGCCACCCTGAAGGATATTCCGGCTGAGTATCTGCAGCCCATTCTGCTGATCGAGATCCCGCGCCTGCTGTTCCCCTTCGCGCGCAACATTCTGGCCGATACCACACGCGACGGTGGCTTCGCCCCGCTGATGCTCAACCCGATCGACTTTGCCGATCTCTACCGCCGCCATATCGACAGCCAGAAGGCGGCAACGCAGAAGGTCGCCGGCAACGCGTAAGCACCCGCTCTTTGCTCAAGGAAACGGCCCCGTAATGGGGCCGTTTTTATTAGTTGTTCATGCTGTCGAAGAAGTCGCTGTTGCTCTTGGTGTGCTTGAGCTTGTCGAGCAGGAAGTCGATGGCGTCAGTCGGACCCATCGGCATGAGGATACGACGCAGCACCCACATCTTGGTGAGGGTAGCCTTATCGACCAGCAGCTCTTCCTTGCGGGTGCCGCTCTTGCCGATATCAATGGCCGGGAAGGTGCGCTTGTCCGCAATCTTGCGGTCGAGCACGATTTCGCTATTGCCGGTGCCCTTGAACTCTTCAAAGATCACTTCGTCCATGCGGCTACCGGTATCGATCAGCGCGGTGGCGATGATGGTGAGCGAGCCACCCTCCTCGATATTACGCGCCGCACCAAAGAAGCGCTTGGGGCGCTGCAGGGCATTGGCATCCACACCACCGGTCAGTACCTTGCCGCTTGACGGCACGGTGGTGTTGTAGGCGCGGCCAAGACGGGTAATGGAATCGAGCAAAATCACCACGTCCTTCTTGTGCTCCACCAGACGCTTAGCTTTTTCGATCACCATTTCGGCGACTTGCACATGGCGGGTGGCGGGTTCGTCAAAGGTGGAGGAAATCACCTCGCCCTTCACGGTACGAGCCATATCGGTCACTTCTTCCGGGCGCTCGTCGATGAGCAGCACAATGAGGTACACCTCGGGATGGTTGGCGGTAATGGCGTTGGCAATGTTCTGCATCATCACCGTTTTACCGGTGCGCGGCGGTGCCACGATGAGAGCGCGCTGGCCCTTGCCAAGCGGCGACACCAGCTCGATCACGCGGGTGACGAAGTTTTTCTTGGTCGGATCGATGAACTCGAGGTTAAGCTTCTTGTCCGGATACAACGGGGTGAGGTTGTCAAAGTTAATGCGGTGACGCACCTTGTCCGGGTCTTCAAAATTGATGGTGTTGACCTTGGTCAGGGCAAAATAGCGCTCCTGCTCCTTGGGGCCGCGGATCTCGCCTTCCACCGTGTCGCCGGTGCGCAGGCCAAAGCGCTTGATCTGCTGCGGGCTGACATAAATATCATCCGGGCCGGGCAGATAGTTCGCGTCGGGCGCACGCAGGAAGCCAAAGCCATCGGGCAGCACTTCGATCACACCCTCACCGAGGATGATGGTGCCATTTTCAGCCAGCTGTTTGAGGATGGCAAACAGCATGTCCTGCTTGCGCAGCGTGCTGGCGTTTTCAATTTTTAATTCTTCGGCAAAGGCCAACAATTCGCTGGGCGACTTGGACTTCAGATCGTGCAGATGCATTAGATGTCTTTTGGTTTTGGTGGGAAGGGTCGCTTTCTGCCCGAACGGCTGCGACAGGTATTAGACTAACCCCAAAAGCGGGGTAAAGTCAAAGACAAAACAAGCCCACAGTAACTACCATATGGCGACAGAGCAAATTCATCAGCATAAACAGCCTATTAGGCGCAGAGGCTGTCCGGATATCCGGCCTTAAAACGGCTTGAGGATAACCAGCAGAACAATGCCAATTAGCAGCAGGGTAGGGATTTCATTAACAATGCGGAAGGTGCGGCCGCTATAGCGCCGATCATCGCGGGCAAACTGCTTACGCACCCGGGCCAGCCACGCGTGTACCAGTTGCATGACCACGAGCAGACTAAGCTTAGCGTGCAGCCAATGCGCGCTCTTCAACCAATCCATCGCGCCGTCCCAGTTGCTGCCACCACCGACCCAGATCAGGGCAAGGCCAAAGCCCCAGGTGGCAATCATGGCCGGATTCAAGATGAGGCGCAGCAGACGCACTTCCATCAGTTTGAAAATCTCACTCGTTGCGCTGCCCACCGGCGCGCCTGCATGATAGACGTACAACCGCGGCAGGTAGAACATGCCCGCCATCCACGCAACCATGCTGATGATGTGCAGGGCCTTCAGCCAGAGATAAAGATCCATATCAGCTCACCTTGTGCGTTTGTTGACAGGGGCAATTGCCGAACTCAGCCGGACATAAGCGCGGGCGGGCGGCGCCGTCAAGCGCTTGGCGCACCCGTGTGGCTAGAGTATCGATAAAAGCCGGATGCGTGCTCACTGTAGGGACCCGGCCATAGAAGGGTACGCCTGTCTCATGGGCTAGCTCTTTATACTCAATATCCAGTTCGACCAGCGTTTCCGAATGCTCCGAGACAAAGGCGATGGGCGCGAGCACCACGGGCACTTTATCACGGCCCGCCCGCTCAATCTCACTGTCGGTGGACGGGCCGATCCATTTCAGCGGGCCCACCCGGGATTGATAGCAGTTGAGCCAATCCAGCCCCGGCATGTCGAGCTTTGCCACAATGGCCTTGGCGGTCTGTTCGCATTGCCATTGATAGGGATCACCCGCGTTGATAACTTTCTCCGGCAGGCCATGGGCAGAAAGCAGCAGACGCGGCGTGCCAAATTTGGCTGCCTGCTCAAGCTGCGGTTTAATCAGCGCTGCTTGTGCCTCAATAAAGCCCCCGTCAAACGGATAACAGCAAGGGAGGGGTGTTTGAAGGTGGTCCCAATGTTGGTGCAACCAGCCCGCATCGGCCTGAACTTCGCGCCAAAATTCATCAACAGAGGATTGCGTGGTGGTACTGGAAAATTGCGGATAGAGCGAAAGCAAAACCAGCTTGTCCGGCTGATAAACGTTGAGTTGCTCAACAACCGCACGGGCGCGCGGATGCCAATAGCGCATGACAATAAAGCACTTAAACCTGTCACCGAGCACCGCCTCGAGTGCTTGAGCCTGTGCTTGCGTATTAGGTAATATGGGTGAACCGCCACCCATCTTGGCATAAATCTCCCGCGCGACCGGTGCCCGCCGCTTGGAGATCAGCCGCGCCAACAACCAGCGAATGGGGCCGGGCGCGCGGATTATAGCGGGATCGGAAAACAGGTTTTGTAAAAAGGGCTGTACTGCCGCTGGGCCATCGGGCCCACCAAGGTTAAACAGGACTATGGCAACACGCTGGCTCATGGTCTGTTAGATGGTGCAGCGCCGGGCGCTTGTCCAGTCTATTTTGCTGACCGAACCCGATTGATCAGCTGCTCGACATGCGCGATGGGCGTGGTCTTGTCGATGCCATGGCCAAGGTTGAAAATCCATGGCCGGGTGCGGGCTGCTGCCAGCACTGCGTCAATTCCGGCATCCAGCTCGGCACCGCCCTTGATGAGCAATTGCGGGTCGAGATTGCCCTGTAACGTGACCCGCTTGGGTAAATGCTCAAGTGCCCAATCCAGCTTGACGCTTTGATCAAGCCCAATGGCGTCAACTCCGGTATGCGCGGCATAAGCGGGAAGATGCAGGCCTGCCCCACGCGGGAATCCGATAATTGGCACATGCGGATACTTGGCCTTGAGAATCATGGTGATGGCTGCCGTTGGCTCAATCACCCAGCGTTGAAAGTTTGGAGCATGGCCAGCATGACTATCAAAGAGTTGTATTACCTCAGCTCCGGCGGCAATTTGCCCTTCCAGATAATCCAGCGTTGCAGTGATGATTTTATCAATCAGCTTTTCGAATTCAGCCGGTTGGCGGCGGCTAAAATCACGCGTTTTGTCAAAAACGGCACTCCCCCCACCCTCCACCATGTAGGCAGCTACGGTAAATGGGCTGCCAGCAAAGCCGATCAGGGCACAGTCAGCTGGTAATTGCTGTTTCACTAACCGAACTGTTTCGGCCACCAGATCGGATTTTTTATAATCCGGTACCAATGACTTGATGTCGAGTGGGCCTAATCTTGGTCCCTCCCCCTCCTGAAAGGTCAGGGTTTGTCCAAGCAGGTGTGGAACCACCAGAATATCACTAAACAGGATAGCTGCATCAAAGCCAAAACGGCGAATCGGTTGTAGCGTGACCTCGGCGGCAAGCTCAGGATGATAGACCAGATCCAGAAAACTTCCCGCCTTGGTGCGGGTCTGCTGATATTCTGGCAAATAGCGCCCTGCCTGCCGCATCAGCCAAAGGGGCGGAGGAGTTAGAATTTGACCTTTGAGGGCAGCGAGCAGTTTTTTCATCGGTGGGGAGTATAAACAATCATCCCCACTCTGAGTAGCTCTCTCCTGTTCTTATATATAGAATATATATATGTTTGATAGTGATAGTAGCAGGGTGGAAAGCTGGGGATAACTCAGGGCGCTTGGTTATCCACAGACTCCAATTTAATAAAGCAGAGGTGAGGGACTCCGCGAAGAATCTTGGTTCGACGATTACCTCGAACAGGATTATACACAGGTAAGACTCTGCACTTGGTATAAATATCACAGTGCAGGACTCCGGAGTGAAAAAACCGGTTAGTGGGGAGTGAATCTCACTTTGGCAGAAAAGGCAGGATCATGCACAGGTTATCCCCAGCCCGTGTGGACAGACCAAGGGTAAAGTAGCGATGATGATTTTTTCCGGAGTTCTGGGCTATCCGGTCGAGCGCTCCCTATCGATTCCGATCCATAATTTCTGGCTACAACAGCTAAAGCTGGATGCCGCCTATTTACCACTGTCTGTACCGGGGGATCAGTTAGCACAAGCTCTATCCGGCTTGCGAGTCTTGGGGTTCACCGGGGCGACGGTTGCAGCGCCTCATAAAGACAACATCATTCCCTTGCTCGATGGTGTGCACCCAACCGCCCAGCGCGTTCGCTCGGTCAACTTGTTGGTGCGGCAGCCGGATGGTCGCTGGTTAGGCGACAGTACTGAGGGGGCTGGTTTTCTAGCGGCTTTGCAGCAACAGGCGCCACAGTGGCACAAACAAAAGCCAGCGATGGTATTGGGTGCCGGTGGGGCAGCGCGCATAGTCAGCGATGCCCTGCACCAGGCGGGTGTTCCGGAGATCCGGGTTGTCAACCGGACAGCTGATCGTATTACCCAGCTGGCGCAGGAGTTGGGTATTCCACTCACGGCGCTGGATTGGTCACAGGCCGAAGCCGCTCTGTCCGAGTGTGGTCTGCTGGTCAATACGACATCCTTGGGTATGATTGGTCAGCCCGAATTGCCTTTACGGCTTGAGCGGTTACCATTGGATGCGGTTGTGTTTGATTTGATCTATCAACCGGCTTTAACGCCATTACTTAAGCAGGCCCTGTTGCACGGACAGATTGCCATCAACGGTCTTGATATGCTGTTGCATCAGGCGGTCCCCGGTTTTGCGGCCTGGTTTGGTCATACGCCGGTTGTATCGCCAGACTTACGCCAGCATATTGAGGCGGTATTGTCATGAAAATCATTGGTCTGACCGGCTCCATTGGCATGGGAAAATCGACCGCGGCTGCCTTGCTGCGCAAGATGGGTATTCCGGTGCATGAGGCCGACAAGGCCGTTCATAAACTGCTCGGTCCGCGTGGACGGGCGGTCGCGGCGGTAGCTCAGCTATTTCCGGACTGCCGCAAGGGGAATCAGATCGACCGGCGCACGCTTGGGCAGTTGGTCTATGCCAATCGGGCAGCGCTGAAGAGGCTGGAGTCCGTGTTACATCCACTGGTTCAACAGGACACCGCGCGCTGGTTAAAACGCCAGCACACGCGCCGGACGCCGGTGGTGGTGCTGGATATTCCGCTCCTGTTTGAGGCGGGTCGTGAGCCGGGGTGTGATGTTGTCTGGGTCGTCTCGGCCGCGCCGACCATCCAGAAAGCCCGTGTGCTGGCCCGGCCCGGCATGACTGAGGCGCGGTTTAAGGCCATCGTGCGCCGTCAGTTGCCGGATGCCGAAAAACGCCGCCGGGCCAATGTGGTGATTCCTACCGGTGATGGTGTGGCCTTAACCAAAGTTCACTTGCAGTCGGCTTTAAAACGCGGCATCACAGCCGGTGTGTGGCAACGCTACTGGAAAAAACTGCTGTGACGCGCGAAATCATCCTTGATACCGAAACCACAGGTATGGACCCGGCCAAAGGCGACCGCATCATTGAAATCGGTTGTGTCGAGATGGTTAATCTGGTGCCCACCGGACGGACCTTTCACCACTATATCAATCCCGAGCGCGATATCCCGGCCGATGCTGTTGCAGTCCATGGCATTACCTTTGATATGGTCAAGGACAAGCCGACTTTTGTCGAGCTGGCCGCCGAGCTGGTCGATTTTCTGGGCGATGCGGTTCTGGTTGCGCATAATGCGCCCTTTGATCTGAAGTTCATCAACGCCGAGCTGCGGAGTTGCGGGTTTCCAGCCTATGAGAACAGTCGGGTTGTCGATACCCTTATTCTGGCGCGGCGGCATTCACCGGGGTCCCCGGCCTCGCTCGACGCGCTGTGTCGTCGCTTTGGTATTGATAATACCAAGCGTACCCTGCATGGCGCCCTGCTGGATGCGCAGCTATTGGCCGAAGTTTATCTGGAACTGCGCGGTGGCCGTCAGCCCGGATTGGTTCTGGATACACAAACCCACACGGTGGCGACTATCGATACGGTATCCGGTGAGCGGGTTGCCCGCCCTGCCCGTCCGTTTCAGCCCAGCGCCGACGAACTGGCAGCACATGCTGAGTTTCTTAAACAGCTGACCGACCCGATTTGGCCGAAACTGGCACCACCTGCGGACGTCGCCTAGGCCGAGCGCACCTTGGCAATGAAGGCATTGACCTGCTCGTTCAGGCGGCCAGATTCGACCTGCAGGGTTGACGCCGCCTGCAAGACATTGCCGGCCACGGTGCCTGTTTCGCCAGCGGCCTGTGTGACTGCGCCAATATTGCTGGAGACTTCCTTGGTGCCGCTGGCCGCCTCCTGCACGTTGCGGGCAATCTCCCCGGTAGCAGCACTCTGCTGCTCAACGGCGGCGGCGATTGACGCGCTTATCGAGTTGATCCGCTCGATCGTCGTACCAATACCATTGATGGCTGTGACCGCCTCACCCGCCACCGACTGCATGGCGCTGATCTGGGTTGTGATCTCTTCCGTCGCTTTGGCAGTTTGACTGGCTAAATTCTTCACCTCGCTGGCGACGACGGCAAAGCCCTTGCCGGCTTCACCCGCGCGAGCCGCCTCAATGGTCGCGTTCAGGGCGAGCAGATTGGTCTGATTGGCGATCTCGCTGATGAGTTGCACCACGTCGCCAATTTTTTGCGCCGCCTGCGCCATGGTGGATACCACCTTATTGGTATTACGCGCTTCTTCGACCGCGGCTCCCGCGGTCCGCGAAGAATCGGATACCTGACGGGTGATCTCGGCGATGGATGAGGACAGCTCTTCGGTCGCGGTCGCCACCGTGGAGACATTTGCTGCCGCCTGCTCGGATGCTGCTGCCACATTGCCAGCCCGGCTGCTGGTTTCATCCGCTGTCGCATTGAGGGTCTTGGCAAAGCTGGTCATGTCGGTGGCGGACTTGGCCACCGCGTTGACCACGCCACGCACGGCCGCTTCGAAATCATCTGCCAGCTTCTGCATGGTTGCGCGTTTATCCAGCTCGGCTTGGGCCTTCAGGCGCTCCTGCTCGGCGCGCAACTGTTCGGTTTCGATCAGGTTCTGACGGAAAACCTCCAGCGAGCGGGATAGATTACCAATCTCGTCTTTGCGCTGCTGGTTGGGGACGGTGCAGTTGGTATTGCCGCCGGAAATCGACTGCATCAGCTCGCTGACGCGGCGCAACGGGGAGGTCACACCGCTGGCAATATACCAGATTAGCGCCGAGCCAAAAACCAGAGCCAAGCCGGTAAGTGCTTTAAATATAAAGACCCCTTGGTCAGCTTCGTGGATTAACAGCTCGCCATGCTCGTCGCTTTCCTGCAAATGTTCGAGAAAAATCTCTCCGACTTTTGTGCCGAAGGGATCGATGGCGGGGTACATGGAGTGAACCACGAACTGGTCAAGCCCAGCCTGATCGCGCTGTTTCATAAGCCCGAGGAGAGTTTGTGCTGCCGTATTGGCTTTTTTCTCCAGCGCTGAGAGTGTATCCCGCACCTCAGGAATCTCTTCGGTTTCGAGAAATGGGGTCCACGCCTTGTTAATGCCGGCCAAAGCCGATTGAATGTTTTGGATCCCCTCGTCCCAACTCATGGTTCCGTTGCGGACTTTATGAGCTGCATCGACAATGTTGACAGCGTACAGGCTGGTGGTGTCGTATAGGTTATGCAGGTGCACGTTAACCCGCATCGATTCAGTCGAAATTTCTTTGACCTTGTTTTCAAGCACATAGCCTGTAATAGCAATAGCCATCGACAGCAGAACAAGAAATATGATGGAGGCACTCAGTTTAAAGCGCAATGTCATGATATGTTCCCCTTCTTGCGTTTTGATGATATTGCCCGACAGGGATTGATAGTTGGTTAACGATGGCCGCAATGTTAGGTTGATGTAAATCAATACTAATTTAATACAGATTATCGGTTAGTTTGGAGCCTACGGGGATATTCATGGTTCATCGCACCACTATTTTCGCCCCCGCAAGTGCACCGGGACGGGCCGGGGTCGCGGTTATTCGTGTTTCCGGTCCGGCAGCGCGGGCAGTGGTAATTGATTTTTATGGCAAGCTCCCTGTACCGCGCCGGGCGACGCGGTGTCATTTTGGTGACCTAGATGATGGTTTGTTGCTGTGGTTTCCCGCGCCGCACAGCTATACCGGCGAAGACGTGGCGGAACTGCAAGTGCATGGCAGTCGCGCAGTATTGCGGGCGTTGGCTGACAAGTTGATAGCGCTAGGCTGCCGGTTGGCAGAGCCGGGCGAATTTACCCGCCGCGCCGTGCTGAATGGCAAACTGGACCTGACCGCTGCTGAAGCCGTGATCGACCTGATTGATGCTGAGACCGAGGCTCAGCGCAAGCAGGCCGTGCGGCAGTTGGGTGGCGAGCTGCGCGCGCTTTATGACGGCTGGCGCACGGAGCTGACCCGTGTGCAGGCGCATCTTGAGGCCAGCATCGACTTTGCTGATGATGACTTGCCGGCCGATTTACAGCAACAAATCTTGGGTGATATGGCGCGGCTCCAGAGTGCGATGCAGTTGCATCTGGATGATGCCCGGCGCGGTGAGCGGCTGCGCGAAGGTGTGCACGCGGTTATTATCGGTGCGCCAAACGCCGGTAAGTCATCGCTGCTCAACAGATTAGCCCAGCGCGAAGTGGCGATTGTTACTCCCATGGCCGGCACTACGCGCGATGTACTGGAGGTTACCCTTGATGTGGGGGGCTATCCACTCACGCTGGTGGATACGGCAGGTCTGCGCGAGGCGGGCGACGTGATTGAGCAGGAGGGAATCCGCCGGGCGCTGGCCCGTGCGGAGAGCGCCGATTTCAAGCTGCTGGTGTTTGACGCCAGTGCGGGCCCGGTGCCGGATGTAGAGACGCTCGCGCACTATGCGCCGGGTGATCTGCTGCTCATCAATAAATGCGATGCCGCGGACCCTGCTTTGCTGCAACAGGCGCTGGGCGGTACGGCAATTGTCCTGTCTGTTCAATCCGGTGAGGGCATCCCTGTCTTGCTGGATACTCTAACTCAACGTCTAACCGATGAATTGGAGCATGGCAGCACTATGCCGCTGACACGCGAGCGGCACCGCGCGGCGGTTAAGGAAACGGTTGATGCCTTGGCGCGCGCCCAAATGGCGCCCAGCCTTGACCTGTGTGCACAGGATATTCGTACCGCGAGCCGCGCACTCGGACGCATTACCGGTCACGTCGATACCGAAGGGCTGCTGGACGTGATATTCCGCGACTTCTGCCTTGGCAAATAAGACTTACGGATGCACGAAACAGATTAGTTGTAGCTGGGTGTCACAGGTTGCACTGTCAAACTGAAAGCGATCTGAGCCATCTCCCGTTGCAATCCCGGTTCGTCCGGTCAAAGCCGCCGAATTGGAAGTCCAGGTGCTGCATGGCGCTGTCACATTATACCCCCCGTCTTGCCAAACAGAATCTGATCCTGGAGTTCTATTGGCCCAATACCGATTCGACCAATTAAAGTAATTATAGGCAGACCAAGAGAGAGTATTATTCGGGCCACGACCGGTGGAAGCTGTTGTAAAATTGGCGCCACCGACACTACTATCTCCGACTCTAGCAAAATAATAGGTAGTCAGTGGGACCCCCTCTTGGCATGCAACGGATGAGGTGGACGGGCAGAGCCATGCCTTGACCTTGTCTGCTACCAACTGCCCATTGGCCAGCGCGGTGGCATAGCCCATCCAGTTGGTTTTTGTGGTCAGCTCGGTCAGGCACTTGGCGTTCGCTCCGGCCAGGCCACCAAGGTTACCGTCATAGGTAGTTTCCGTCATAACAAAGAAACCGCTACCGACGTTCGGTGTTGGTGGGGTACCGCTCACCGAGGTCCAGGCGGGTGTGGGTTGCACCCAGGCGCTGGCCGTACAGACTTCCAAATTCTGAGTCTGGCTGTTCCAGCGCATCGCCCCTTCCAGCGATGCGTTACAGGTGGGTCGCTGGGCAGTGGTGCCCACGGCCAAGCGGGCGCTGGTGGTGGCGCTGCCGACATCAAACGCGATGCCACTGACAAGGGTCGAGCTGCCCAGATTGAGCTGCTTGGTCGATACATTACCATAAATATAGTTGCCGATATTGAGCTGATTGCTGCCGGTGGTGGCGGGTGCCGTCGCCCCGGACCCGATCAGGATGTTATAGGATCCGGCGGTCAGGTTGCTCCCCGCGCCTGTACCTATCGCGGTATTGTTGTCCCCCCCGACATTGGCGAGCAGCGCCTCGTGACCAACCGCAACGTTATTATGCGCGGTGGTGGCGCGCAGAGCCTGATAACCCAGAGCGGTATTGTATTGAGAATTATTGCTATAAAGCGACTCATAACCCACTGCGGTGTTGCCATTTCCGCCCGTGGTCAGACTATACAGAGCCGAGGCTCCCACCGCGGTGTTGCCGCTGGCGGTGGTTACGCTAGGTAGAGCATAGGCCCCCAGCGCGGTATTGCCAGCGGCGGTATTGGCGTCGAGGGCGTGTGCACCATAGGCTGTATTATAAGAGCCGGCATCAACCGCCGAGAGTGCCTCCAGACCGGTGGCGGTGTTGTACTGGCCGCTGGAGACTCCAGCCCCGGCATCTTGCCCAAGGAACAGGTTACCCGCCGGATAGTCGGTGGCACCATCCTCAAGTTCAGCGATGCTGCCGGCCCCGCCGCCGCCGCTGCCGAGGCCACCACTGCCGCTTACATTGGTGGGAGTGAGGTTGGTGAGGAGGGCGAGGCGACCGGCGGTGGCGGTGGCGCCGATCCCGACCCAGCCGGCGGCGGTGAGATCGACCACCCAGCCACCATGAGAGCCGCGCGCAGTGGTAGCGGCGGTGGGTGGAGCCGGGTTCTCCTCGCGGTAGAGGAAGCCGCCCGGTGCACCGAGAATACCCGCGATGCGGCTGCCCATCGGATCGGCAATGGCGGTGCCGCCCGTGCTGATCAGCAGGCCGACCAGCCGGTCGCTGCTGTCGGCAATGCCAAGGGTGCCGCCATCCTCGCGCCGGACGTAGAGGTTATAGCTCTGACCATAGCTGTTCTGGTTGACAAAGCCACCGGGCAGGTACCCGGCCCCCTGCACGCTGGTGGCGGTATCCCCGGTATCGCTGTCCTGGATCTTGACCCGTACTACACTGTTGAGGCTGGCCAGACCGGGCAGGGCGAGCAGGCTGGTGCGCTGGCCGTTGATATACTGTTGGCTGGCACCGCTAAGGGCGAGCGACTGGCTGGCCAGCGCGCTGGCTTCCCGGATCTGGCTGCTGGTGCCCAGCAGTTGCCAGATCCCGGCCATGACCGTTCCCGCCACCCCCAGCGTGATCGTCATCTCTAACAGCGAAAATCCTCGCCGCCGTTGGGTGCCGAGGGGCTGATGTTCGCAGCGGTATTGCGATGAGATCATATTCTTTCTAACCTTTCTAACCCTAACGATATTCCCTTTCGGCGACAAGGCCGACACTAGGGATGAACAAAACAGATAAGGGGTAACGCTGTGTTACAGGTATAGGTTGCATTGTTAAAGCGATAGCGGCCCGTGGCTGTCGCTATCCCGGCTCGGGCTGAATAGGCGGCAGAGTTGGATGTCCAGCGATTACAGGCAGACGAAGAGCCGCTAGAGTCACTTCCGGTGGTACGCCAGTAACTATCGCTGCCGATATAGCGCTGGGCCCAATACTCGCCGGTATAACCAAAATAGGTATTACCCGACCAGGCAACAATCGCCCCATGCCCCTGCCCGGTGCTGTTGGTGGTAAAGCTGCTGCCCCCCTTTGTGTTATCGCCGACCCGCCCAAAGTAATAGGTGGCGAGGGCAATACCTTCTTGGCACCCTTCAGTGTAACTTCCTGGACACAACCAGGCTTTGACCTTATCTGCTACCAGCTGCCCATTGGCTAGCGCAGTAGCATAGCCCATCCAATTGGTATTAGTGGTCAGCTCGGTCAGGCACTTGGCATTAGCTCCTACAAGGCCACCAAGATTGCCATCATAAGTGGTCTGGGTCATGACAAAATAGCCGGTGCCGGGGTGGGCGACGGGTGCCGCGTCGGCTGGGGGTGTAAAGGTCGCTGTTGGTTTGATCCATTGTCCCCCAGTACAGATTTCAAGAGTCTGGGTCTGGCTGTTCCAGCGCATCGCCCCTTCCAGCGATGCGTTACAGGTGGGTCGCTGGGCAGTGGTGCCCACGGCCAAGCGGGCGCTGGTGGTGGCGCTGCCGACATCAAACGCGATGCCACTGACAAGGGTCGAGCTGCCCAGATTGAGCTGCTTGGTCGATACATTACCATAGATATAGTTGCCGATATTGAGCTGATTGCTGCTGCTGGTGGAGGGCGCGGCAGTACCCGAACCGATCATGAGGTTAGTATTCCCCCCAGTTAGATTTGATCCGGCGCTGGTACCAATCGCTGTGTTACCAGCTCCGCCAGCGTTGGCCAGCAGAGCCTGATAGCCAACGGCAACATTGTTGTGCGCGGTTGACGCGCGCAGGGCCTGATAGCCGATCGCCGTGTTGTACTGGGAGTTGCTGGAGTAGAGCGCTTCATATCCAACGGCTGTGTTACGGTTACCACCTGTGGTCAGGTTATAGAGGGTATAAGCGCCTATTGCGGTGTGGCTGTTTGCCGTGGTCACATTGGGCAGAGCATAGGCCCCCAGCGCAGTGTTGCCAGCGGCGGTATTATTGTCTAGCGCGCGGGCACCGAAAGCCGTGTTGTTGGACGCCGTGGTGACCTTGGAAAGTGCTTCTAGTCCCGTGCCGGTATTGTTTTGACCGGTAGAAATCAATGCTCCTGAGTCTTGCCCGAGAAAGAGATTGCCGGTCGCGTATTTTGTCACCCCATCAGATAGCCCGTCGATTGTTTTGGCGACCGTGACAACACCACTGCTGCTACCGCTTACATTGGTGGGAGTGAGGTTGGTGAGGAGGGCGAGGCGACCGGCGGTGGCGGTGGCGCCGATCCCGACCCAGCCGGCGGCGGTGAGATCGACCACCCAGCCACCATGAGAGCCGCGCGCAGTGGTAGCGGCGGTGGGTGGAGCCGGGTTCTCCTCGCGGTAGAGGAAGCCGCCCGGTGCACCGAGAATACCCGCGATGCGGCTGCCCATCGGATCGGCAATGGCGGTGCCGCCCGTGCTGATCAGCAGGCCGACCAGCCGGTCGCTGCTGTCGGCAATGCCAAGGGTGCCGCCATCCTCGCGCCGGACGTAGAGGTTATAGCTCTGACCATAGCTGTTCTGGTTGACAAAGCCACCGGGCAGGTACCCGGCCCCCTGCACGCTGGTGGCGGTATCCCCGGTATCGCTGTCCTGGATCTTGACCCGTACTACACTGTTGAGGCTGGCCAGACCGGGCAGGGCGAGCAGGCTGGTGCGCTGGCCGTTGATATACTGTTGGCTGGCACCGCTAAGGGCGAGCGACTGGCTGGCCAGCGCGCTGGCTTCCCGGATCTGGCTGCTGGTGCCCAGCAGTTGCCAGATCCCGGCCATGACCGTTCCCACTACCCCCAGCGTGATTGTCATCTCTAACAGCGAAAATCCTCGCCGCCGTTGGGTCAGGAAACGCATTGCCACATGCCTTTATAGGCCAAAAGACCCCATTAAGAGTATCAATCTGACCTTACCCTAGCGTTAATATCGGGGGGTTCAAGGCCCTTAATGCGTCAACCCTTGAGTTGGGCTGGTGCTCTGGCTTATAACGATCAGCATGAGCGGATTTGACGTCATCGTAGTGGGCGGTGGGCATGCGGGCTGTGAGGCGGCGGCCGCAGCGGCCCGCATGGGCGCAAAGACCGCGCTGGTGACGCATAAGTTTTCTACCCTGGGCGAGATGAGCTGCAATCCGGCGATCGGCGGCTTGGGTAAGGGCCATCTGGTGCGTGAGATTGATGCGCTCGATGGGCTGATGGGCCGGGTGGCGGATGCGGCGGGCATCCAGTTCCGTGTTCTCAATGCCAGCAAGGGGGCGGCCGTGCGCGGCCCGCGCGCGCAGGCTGACCGCAAGCTCTATCGTAACGCGATGCAGGCGATCTTGCGGGACTATCCCAATCTGACGATTGTGGAGGGTGGAGCGCAGGATTTACTGGTACAGAATAACCGGGTGCAGGGGGTTGTGCTTGGTGACGGGCGCACTCTCACCGCTGGTGCCGTGGTGCTGACCACCGGCACCTTCCTTAATGGCTTGATCCATCTGGGCGAGGAGCGCACCCCCGCCGGGCGCTATGGCGAGCCGCCCGCGCTGGGCTTATCCGAAACTCTCGCACGGTATGGCTTACCGCTGGGTCGCCTCAAGACTGGCACACCCGCCCGCCTTGATGGCCGGACGATTGATTATAGTGCGCTGGAGGTGCAGCCGGGCGACGATCCACCCCAGCCCTTCAGCTACCTGACCGAAAAGATCACCACGCCGCAGACGGTGTGCCATATCACCTACACCAGCGCGGCCACCCATGAAGCGATCCGCAGCAACCTGCATCGCGCACCCATGTATAGTGGACAGATTACCGGCACTGGCCCGCGCTATTGTCCCTCGATTGAGGATAAAGTAGTGCGCTTTGCCGATAAGGAACGCCACCAGATTTTCCTTGAGCCGGAAGGGCTGGATGATCCGACCGTTTATCCTAACGGTATCTCCACCTCGCTGCCCAAGGATGTGCAGGACGCTTTCATTCATACTCTACCCGGCTGCGACAAGGTGAGCATCCTGCGCTATGGCTATGCGATTGAATATGATTATTGCGATCCACGTGCGCTGACCCCGGCACTGGAATCCAAACATCTGCCTGGTCTGTTCCTCGCGGGCCAGATCAACGGCACCACCGGATATGAAGAAGCCGCTGCCCAAGGCCTGATGGCAGGGATCAACGCCGCGCTCTGTGCAGGGTCGCCAGAGGCGGCGCCCTTCACGATCGACCGGGCTGAGGGCTACCTTGGCGTATTGGTGGATGATCTGCGCGTGCATGGCGCACCCGAGCCTTACCGCATGTTCACCAGCCGGGCCGAATATCGCTTGCTGTTGCGGGCAGATAATGCCGACCAGCGCCTGACCGAGCGCGGGATAGAGCTGGGCTGTGTTGGCCGTGAACGTGCCAATGTGTGGGCGCAGAAGAAAGCCCAGCTTGAGCGGGCCCGTGCGCTGGCCAGTGAAACAGCCTTAAGCCCCAATGAACTGGCTAGTCGCGGCGTAACCGTGAATCAGGACGGTGTGCGCCGCACTGCGTTTGATCTGCTGCGCTATCCCGATGTAACCCTCGCGCAAGTGCTCGCGCTGTTCCCGGCTCTGCGCGACTTCAGCCCGGCGATTTTGGAGCAGATCGAAATCGACGGTCGCTATGCTGGCTATCTTGATCGCCAGCAGGCCGACATCGATGCCTACCGCCGGGAGGAGGCGCTGACCCTGCCCGCTACGCTGGATTACAAGGACATTGGTGCGTTGAGTAATGAAATCCGCACCAAGCTAGAGCGTGTGCGCCCCGCCACCCTTGGCGCCGCGGCTCGCATTCCGGGCATGACCCCGGCAGCGCTTATCTCGCTGCTGCGATTTGTCAAGCGGGCAGCATAGATAGGAGACCTTATGAGCATACTTCCGCCCCCGGCCTCGTTACTCGATGCTGTTTTTGCTGCGCTGGCGGCACATGGCTTGCCGCGCGACCTGCCGTGCGATCATATCTGCTACCGGGTGGCCACGATGACGCGGTATGAGGAGTTGCGCGAGGCGCTTAAGAGTGAGGGTGTGTTGGTCTCTGAGAGTATGATTGCTGGGCGCCCGATTGCCACCTTCCGCTTGCTCACGCCTTATATTTATTTATGACGGCGGCACCATCCCTGCGCTGGAGCTGCCCGCGCCTAAGGCCGGTAGCGATTATGCCGAAGGGTGGGAGCATGCCGAGTTTGCGACCGGCGAGCCGCTGGCCGATTTCATGGCGCGTCACCCGCAGGTTGCCTTCGATACCCGCGCCATGGGCAAGGTGCATAACCCTGAGATCAGCCTGAAAATCGGCGGCGGCTATGCCATCAAGTTCCACCCCGAGCCGTTGCTGGAAGTCATTCGCAAAGAGCAGAAGTTTAGTCTAAGCTAATCGTTACTTTAGACGCTCAAAAACGATAATAATAGGTTTTATCGTTTGATCCACTATGGCAGGCGCTTACATTCACCTCAGGTGTTTCGAGTAAGGGTTGTACGTTATAGCACATGTCTGCGGTGTAGTTACCGTAACTGACCATAATCGTGCCGAAACCATACGCTGCGCAATCGATAAAAAAATTCAACTGCCCACCAAGAGGTGGCTTAACCCCAGATGAACCCGAGCGGGGCCACAGCGAGGCAGCACCAAGGTTGTAGCTCAGAGCATCAAACTCTGTTAGCGAACTATAAGGACAATTACGTCCATGCAGAGCGCGTAGAGCATGTACATCCTGCAACATGCCCTTGGCGGTATCGCTTACCGCCATATGATAGCGCGTGCTCGCTGCCGCTGTCCATATTCCACCAATAACAAGCCCAATGACGCCGAGGATGATAGCAGTTTCAATCAGGCTAAAGCCACGGTGCTTTTTGGGGAAGTTAACCCAGATCGGAAGAGCACACGTCTGAACTCCA
>ERZ761603.1133-NODE-1133-length-20704-cov-14.162574_pt1 | contig 20704 bp, 13 predicted proteins | sample MGYA00511879_ERZ761603 | MGnify/ENA primary metagenome ERZ761603 (study PRJEB28899, sample SAMN02850040) | bioreactor sludge metagenome | biome: EBPR Sludge; feature: EBPR Bioreactor; material: flocular biomat | place: Australia: Thorneside Wastwater Treatment... | reverse complement strand
AAGCACTCAAGACTCGCTCACGCGACCTTCTGCGAGCACCATGGGGTTTCGGGCGAGAAGAACGGCCCAGGACATCCCGCTATCTGATGCCCCAGGCACCCAATCGGCGTGACAACAGTCTCGGCGACGAGGATCTGATCATCCGGGCTGGCCCGCAAAGCGCACTGGGACGGACCCTCCGATCCGCAGGACTATGGCACAACGACCCGCGCGCGGCCGCGCTACGTCGAGACGAATATGACCGCCTGCTCGATAGCATGTTGCGGGCGGCCGCCCGTGCAGGACTGGTTGTTGATGTGCCAAGCCCATTCAATGGCTTTGCCGGCTGGCAGCTGAGTGCCAGTTGCGTGTTGTTCAAGCTTGGCGATGGCTCCGCGCAGCGTGGTGCCATGGACAACGCCTATTTCCGTAGCCTGTATGCCAATCTGGCTGATGCCCTTTCCAGCGGCTATCACGTGTTTCACTATGAGGCCCGTGAACATACCGCCCAGGTTGATGCGGATTGCCGGGAAATTCGGGAAATGCGCTTCCGTTTTGGCGATACGGAAAAGGAAGCCCTGAAGTCCCGCGCAGCGCAACTAACGGAGATCGGCGAGAACAACCGCTTCCTGCCCGTCATGTTCTGCTCGCCGACGATGGAACTCGGTGTGGACATTTCCGCACTCAACACCGTCTATCTGCGCAACGTACCGCCGACCCCGGCAAACTACGCTCAGCGCAGTGGCCGCGCTGGACGTAGCGGGATGCCGGCACTCATCCTGACCTACTGCGCCGCCAAGAGCCCCCACGACCAATTCTTCTTCGCCGATCCTCCGGCGATGGTACATGGTGAAGTACGGGCGCCAACGCTTGATCTTGCCAACGAAGATCTGGTTCGCAGCCACTTGCAGGCCGTCTGGCTGGCGGCTACCGAATGGCGACTATCACCTTCCATTGCCGAAGTTATCGATCCCGACGAAAAAAGTGGTCTTCCACTACGTCCTGAAGTTACCGAAGCCTTGTCGCGTCCATCCATCGCTCTGGTGACCAATGATCGGGTCGGGAAGGTCCTGGACCTTATCGAATCCGAACTCAGCCCGGAAGCTGCGCCGTGGTTCAAGGGCAAGCAGCAGCTTGCCGAGGATGTGACTACCCATGCTTTCGCGCGATTCAACCAAGCATTTGCCCGTTGGCGCGACCTTTTCATGAGCGCGGCTCGGCAACGCGACCTGGCCCGCAAGACCATGGACACCCACAACCTGCCGGAACGCGAGCGTACTGCTGCCCGCATCCTGCATGGCCAAGCCATGGATCAGCTCGCACTTCTTCAGCGTGGCAAGGAAAGCTTGTCGAGCGACTTCTATACCTACCGATATCTGGCTACCGAGGGCTTCATGCCCGGATACAACTTTCCCCGTCTACCGCTGACTGCCTTCATTCCTGGCAGTACCGACCGAGGACGCGGTGCCTATCTCCAGCGCCCGCGTTTCCTGGCACTCTCGGAGTTCGGCCCCCGCAGCTTGGTTTATCACGAGGGACGCGCTTACCGGGTGGTTGCTGCCGCACTGGGCGTCCGGCAGGGTGAAACGCTCGATGGAGGGCAGTTGCCAACCGACACGGTCATGGTATGCCGGACCTGTGGCGCCGCCCATTTTCAGTCGGACGGGGGTGACCATGATGTCTCTCATTGCCGTTCGTGTGGCGTTGCCCTGACTGACAACGTCGAGATTGTCCGCAATCTCTACCGCATCGAAAACGTGCGCACCAGCCCGGCCGACCGAATCACCGTCAACGACGAAGAACGCCTGCGCCAAGGGTTCGAGCTGCAAACCACCTTCCGCTGGGCACGACGCCCGAATGGTCAACGCGGCGGTCAGCCGGATGTACGCTCTGCCAAGTCAGCCGATGCTGAAGGCGAGATCGCGATCGTGCGCTATGGTCCAAGCACCGAGATCAGCCGCCTGAACAAAGGGCTCCGTCGCCGCGCCAATCAGACCCAGCACGGCTTCCGAATCAACCCCATGAATGGCGCCTGGTCCAAGCTTGAAGATGAGGATGCCGAGGTCAATGACGATCCCACACGGATCGCCAGCCAATGGATTGTCCCGTGGGTACGCGATCAGAAGAATGCCTTGCTTTTACTGTTACCCCACGTCGACATCACGGAAACGACCGTCGCCACGGTGCAATATGCGCTGAAGCGCGGTATCGAGGCGGTGTATCAGCTCGAAGAATCCGAGCTATTGGCCGAACCCCTGCCAGATCGCAAGCGTCGCAACGGCGTGCTGTTCTATGAAGCAACCGAAGGCGGTGCGGGCGTGCTCTCGCGCCTCGTCGGCGAACCGGAGGCGATTTCCTGCATCGCTCGCGCTGCACTGCGTATATTGCACCTTGATGTTCCGGATCACGGCCAATCACTGCCTGCTGTCGATGCGTTGCAAGATGTCGAGAATGCTAACTGCGTCGCCGGTTGCTATCGCTGCATCCTCTCCTACTACAACCAGCCCGATCATCCGGTCATTGATCGACGCGACCGGCTGGCCCGTTCCATTCTTTTGCGCCTCGCCAGCGTTCCGACGCAACCCTTCGATTCCATGGCTCCCAAGGCATCCTCAGGGGCAACTCCAACTGCCACAAGTAGATCGCCCGAGCATTTCGACCTTGCCTCCCATGGCCTGCCACCGGCTGATCTGCTGAATGCTGAGGTCGCCGGAGTTCCCGTCATCGCCGCCTGGCGTGCCGTCCGCGTTGCTCTCGTCAATGCCGGTGTGGATGTCGCCCCTTTGCGCGAACGCGGGATGACGGTTGTAGAACTGCCCGCCGAAACCGAAAATCTTTCGGCTGCCATCGAAGCATTGAAAGCACACATGAAATGAACACCGCTGCATCGATGGCACCTGATTTGCCGAATCACTTTGCCCCCGGCTCGTTGGTCCGCGCTCGTGGCCGCGAATGGATCGTCCTGCCGGGCGCCTCCGAAGATGAACTGCACCTGCGCCCGCTTTCGGGATCGGAAGAGGATGCCACGGTGCTTTGCCCTGTGCTGGAGTTCGACCCAGTTGCCCCGGCAACCTTCCCGCCACCCGATGGCCGATTGCGCGCTAGCCAGGAAACCGCGCTGTTGCTGCGCGACGCGCTGCTCATGTCCTTACGCCGTGGTGCCGGTCCCTTCCGCAGCTTCGGCAACCTCGCCTTCGAGCCGCGCACCTACCAGTTGGTGCCCCTGCTGATGGCACTCAAGCTGGATGTGGTGCGGCTCCTGATCGCCGACGACGTCGGTATCGGTAAAACCATCGAGGCGGGGATGATTGCCCGGGAATTGCTCGACCGGGGTGAACTCAAACGCTTCGCCGTACTTTGCCCACCTCATCTTGTGGAGCAGTGGGTACGCGAGCTCGATGATCGCTTCCACATCAAGGCCGTCGCGGTCACCGCCGGCAACGCCGCACGTCTGGAACGCGGCCTGCCTGCAACCGACAATATCTTCACCGTTTTTCCCTTTACCGTTGTCAGCCTCGACTACATCAAGAGCGACAGCCGTCGTGGCGACTTCGTTTCACGCTGCCCGGAACTGGTGATCGTGGACGAAGCTCATACCTGCGCAGGTAGTGTTGGCAACAGCGGCGTTGGCCGGCATCAACGCTATGACCTGCTTCGACTGCTATCGGCGGACGCCAATCGCCATATGCTGTTCCTCACCGCCACCCCACATTCGGGTGACGAAACCAGTTTCCACAATCTGCTTGGCCTGCTGAAGCCTGAATTTCCACAACTTCAGACGCTCACCGGCAACGCCCGCGACCGTCTGCGCGAAAAGCTGGCCAACCATTTCGTTCAGCGCCAGCGTGTCGACATCGACGAATGGCACGACAGCGGGATATTCCCCCGCCGCGAAACGGCCAACCAGCCCTATGCCTTGTCCGGGCAATGGGAAAGCTTCTTCGAATCCGTGCTCGATTACTGCTCGGCGGTTGTCGAGCGTGCCGGCGCGGATGAACGCCGCCAGCGCCTCAACTTCTGGGGCACCTTGGCGTTGATGCGCTGTGTAGCCAGCAGCCCGGCCGCTGCCGTTCAGGCACTTCGCACCCGCATGAGTGCGCAGATGACCGGCGAGGAGGAGGAAGAACTTCGCGAACGGGTCTTCGATGGCACGGAAGATAGCCTGCCTCAAGATGACGGCGAACTCCCAGCACAAACGGACGATCCGGGATTAGCCAACCTGGTCACTCAGGCCGAACGCCTGTTAGGCCAGAAAGGCGACCCCAAGCTGGTGGCCCTCACCAAGCATCTGGAAGAGTTGATTCGGGATGGATTTGCTCCGGTGGTGTTCTGCCGCTACATCGCCACGGCCCATTACCTCCATGACCAACTCAAGAGCAAGTTCTCCGGCGTTACGACCAGCGTGGTGACCGGGGAATTGACGCCTGACGAACGCAAGCAGCGGGTCGATGAACTGACCGAGGCCGATCGTCCCTTGATGATCGCCACCGACTGCCTTTCCGAAGGTATCAACCTTCAGCACGGTTTTAACGCCGTCGTACATTACGATCTGTCCTGGAATCCCACCCGCCATGAGCAGCGCGAAGGCCGGGTGGATCGCTTCGGCCAGGAAGGCGTCATCCGCGACGGCAAGCGCACCGTCCGCGCCATCCTGATGTGGGGCAACAACAATCCCGTGGATGCCGTGGTGCTGGAGGTCATCCTTAAGAAAGCCAAGAAAATCCGGGAGGAGCTTGGGGTACCGGTTCCACTTCCTGACGACGACCACACCCTGACCAATGCCCTCATGCAGGCGGTGCTCTTGCGGCGGCATGAAATTCGCGCCCGGCGCGAGGAAGCCTCCCGTCAAGGGGTGTTGGCTTTGGACTTCCCGGAAGTGCCACAGATCAAGGCAATGGACATCGCCTGGGTCGATGCCGCCGAAAAGGCCAAGAAGAATCGCACCGTCTTTGCTCAGAACAAACTCAGACCCGCCGGCGTACTGCCCGAGTGGGAAAAGATGCAAGCTGCCCTCGGCCAAACCGATGACGTGCGCCGCTTCGCACACCGGGCGCTTTCTCGCTTGGGCGCGGGCTTGGAAGAGCGCGGACGCAGTTATCGCGTGCCCCTGTTGCCGCTGCCCGAGATGCTGCGCGAACGGCTATTCGCCGAGAACCTGCACGGCACCCTGAAAATCAGCTTCACCCAGCCACCGGCCATCGGCGCGCGTTTCGTCCATCGCAGCCATCCCCTGGTCGGCATCCTGGCGGATGGTCTGCTGGAAAGCAGTCTGAACACTCCGGTCGTAAAAGTCGGCGCTGGCGAGACGGCGGTAGACGAGCCCCCATCCGCTACTGAGGCGTCGAGTTCCGATCCGGCAGTGCTGGGTCGTACCGGCTGCTGGGCCACGCAAGCCGTCCAGCGACCATCCGCCGTGCTCTTGCTACGCTTGCGTCACCAACTCATCACCCAGGGGGCCGACCCGCTGCTGGTTGAAGAAGCCGCAGCCATCGCCCTGGTGGCCACCGATGGCGGCCAGCGCATGGAACTGGTGACCACTGGTGACCCCCTTGATTGGCTCGCGGCCCCAACCGCCGAGGAGGTCGCGGACAAACTGCGCGTCGAGCAAGTCGCCAATGCATTGGCCGAGCTGGATAACTGGCAGCCTCTGTTAAAGAATTTTGCGGAGGAGCGGGCCAATGCCCTGCTTGCCGACCACGAGCGGGTGCGCGAAGCCTCCGGCGTCCGTGCCACCGTCCGTGGCCGCGCCGCCGTGCGGGCGCTCTTGCCGGTCGATGTCATCGGCGTGTTTATCCTGCTGCCGGCGCTGGGGTTTTGACTCATGCCCTTGATTTGGGTCCGGCCAAGGCCTACATTCCTACTTTGTTCTAACTTTCCTACTTTTTGGAGTTTACCATGACGACTACCCGCCTGCGTGAAAAATCGCAAATGACCGTCCCCACCGAAGTGGCCCGCCAGCTGGGTTTGCACACTGACGAACTGCTCGATATCCGCATCGTTGGCGATGCCTTCGTCGTCCGCCCGCAGCGGGCAACGCGGCTTAATCAGCACCACCCCATGCATTTCTGGGGGCTGGGACGAAGTGCCGAGACGGCCAGCTCAGACGAGATCGACCGGCATGTCCGGGCATTGCGCGACGAATGGGAACGCCCGGCGTGATGGACGACATCCTGACCCGCTACCGGGGGAGTCGGGTCTATTTCGACACCAACTGCTTCATCTACGTCGTCGAAGGCGCCGAGCGTTATCGTCCGGTGCTGGAGCCGTTGATGAACGCTGTCGCGATGGGCGATATCACTGGCGTGACCGGCGAAATCACCCTCGCCGAGGTGTTGGTCAAGCCACTGCGCGACCAGTTGGCGCAACAAGTGCTGCTCTACAAGCAGATGCTGGCGGACCGTCAGCCCTTCATGCTAGTGCCGATCACTCAGGTTATTTGGGAATCGGCCGCCAGTCTGCGTGCCCGGCTGCCCGTGCGTCTGCCCGATGCCGTGCATCTGGCTGCGGCCCGCCAGGCCGGCTGCCACCTGTTCGTGACCAACGATGCCGCTCTGCGCCCTCTGCCGGAAATGGAAATCCTGCACATCGAAACCGCCCTGAGCGGGGGCGCATAGCCCATGCCCAAGGCCGAAGCCCGACTCCAGTTCGACACACTTTCCATCGAAGGCGGACTATTTACCGCCGAATGGATGGGAAAAGTCGCCAGCTTCAAAGCCCCTGGCCAGACGGATGCGGATTACGGCGTGCGCGCCGGATTCTCGACACGTGAAGAAATCGCACTCGCCTGGCGCAGCGCCCAGCATCTGTGGGGGCAGTTCAAAACAGCGCGGCAGGCATCGGGCGTCGATGCCTGGGTCATTACCCACCGTTTCGTCGCCGAACTGCTGCGCCAATCCTTCGGTTTCTTCAATCTGCGCGCCATCGAGCACTCGCAGGAGATCGATGGCCGGCGTTATCCGGTCGGCCACTTCGCACTCGATCAATCGGTCCCCGTGGTCATTTCCACCTGTGCCGAACCCAAGTTGCTCGATACCCCGCATGACCGGCTCGGCGACAGCAGCGGCGATCGACTACGCCGCCGTAGCGCCTTTGGCCTGTTGCAGGAATATCTCAACGCCGCCGACCACGCCCTCTGGGGGATTGCCAGCAACGGCCTCTTGCTACGCATCGCCCGCGACAACGGCAGCCTGACGCGCCCGGCCTGGCTGGAGGCCGATCTGGAGCGACTGTTTGAGGAAGAAAACCAGGCCGAGTTTTCCGTGCTCTGGCTGCTGCTGCACGCCAGCCGCTTCGGCAGCGAAGGGCAGGCTCAGCACAATTGCTTCCTCGAACAATGGCGCAATGGTTGCCGGGATCAAGGCATCCAGGCACGCGGCCTCCTGCGCCAAAACGTCGAGCAGGCGCTGGAGGACCTCGGTCAGGGATTTGTCGGGCACCACGCCAACACGGCCCTGCGGGAAGCCCTCGGTAACGGCAGCCTGTCTACCCGCGAATATTTCCGCCAACTGCTGCGCCTGGTGTATCGGCTGATCTTTCTGCTCACCGTCGAAGAGCGCGGCATCCTGCATCCGCCCGGCAGTCAGGACTCCGCCAAAGGACTATTCGAGCGTGGCTACAGCCTCAAGCGCCTGCGCGACAAGGCCGTGCGTCGCAGTGCGCATGATCGCCACCACGATCTGTGGGAAGGACTGAAGCGCGTCTGGCTAGGGCTCGCGGAAGGCGAGTCCCGCCTGGCCCTGCCAGCCTTGGATGGTTTGTTCTCGAACAACCAGTGTCTGGCACTCGACGGAGCCAAACTCGAAAACCGCCATCTGCTCGCCGCGCTGTTCCATCTCGCCTGGCTGCGCGATGCACCCGGCGAACCGCTTACCCGTGTCAACTGGCGCGACATGGGATCGGAGGAATTGGGCGGCATCTACGAGAGCCTGCTCGAACTGACGCCGCAACTGGCTCACGACAACCGCCATTTCAGCTTCCTTGAAGGCGCAGCGACCAAGGGCAATGCACGCAAGACCAGCGGCAGCTACTACACGCCCGACAGTTTGGTGCAGGAACTGCTCGACTCCGCATTGGAGCCGATAGTCACCGACCGGCTGGCCCCGCACGGCGGCGCCTTGGCCAGCGGCGAAGCAGCTGCCCGAGCCCTGCTGTCGATTACCGTTTGCGACCCGGCCTGCGGCAGCGGACATTTCGTCCTCGCCGCCGCGCGCCGGCTGGCGACGCATCTGGCCCGTGTTCTGGCGGAAGGCGGCCAGCCGACGCCGGACGATTACCGTCATGCGTTGCGGCAGGTCGTTACCCACTGCATTCATGGCGTCGACCTCAATCCGATGGCCGTGGAACTGGCCAAGATCGCCCTGTGGCTGGAAGCCTATACGCCGGACGCGCCGCTCGGCTTCATTGATCACCATATCCGCTGCGGCGACGCGCTGCTCGGCGTGCTCGATCCCGCGATCCTGGAGAGCGGCATCCCCGACAAGGCATTCAATGCCCTGTCGGGCGACGACAAGGAAGTCGTCAAGGCACTGAAGAAAGCCAACAAGGAAGCGCTGAAAAGCATCGCCAAGATACAGCGCGAAGGCCAGATGCCGAACTGGCAGGAGGCCGTCGCTCAGGTCGCCACGCTCGAAGCCTTGCCCGACGACACGCTGGCCGCGATCGAGGCCAAACGCGCGGCATTTGCCGAGACCGAAGCGGCGGTTGCCAAGTCGCGCACCCGCATCGCCGCCGATCTGTTCGTCGCCGCTTTCGTTCTGCCCAAGACAGAGCAGAACAGAAATGTCATTCCCACCAGCCAGGATCTGTGGCTGGTAATGAATGGCGAGGCACCGCGTGCGGGAGTGCGCGAGCTTGCCATGCAGGCTGCCAGCGACATCAAGGCACTGCATTGGTGGCAAGCCTTCCCGCAGGTGAATGCCAAAGGCGGCTTCGATGTGCTGCTGGGCAATCCGCCGTGGGAACGCATCAAGCTGCAAGAGGAAGAATTCTTTGCCAGTCGCAGCCAACTCATTGCGAGTGCGCAGCACAAGGCTGAACGCGGGCGCCTGATTGCGGCGCTGGCCGAGGCCGAAGCGGACAGCGCCGAACGTCGGCTGTACGACGACTTCATCGGTGCGCGCCGCAACGCCGAAGCCACCAGCCTGTTCGCGCACGATTCCGGACGCTATCCGCTGACCGGCGTCGGTGACGTCAATACCTATGCGCTCTTTGCCGAGACCTTCCTGCAACTCGTCGCGGCAAAAGGTCGCTCCGGCGTCATCGTACCTACCGGCATTGCCACCGACGACAGCACTAAGGCATATTTCGAGGCTGTGTCGCAGAGCAGTCAGTTGGTCAGCTTAAAGGGATTCTGGGAGATACGCCGAATATTTCCGGCTACTGATAGCCGAGACCCATTCTGTCTCATGACGCTCGGAGAATCACAGTCTGCGGAGTTCGTTTTCCAGGCGAAAACAGTCGTCGATATGTCTGATGTCCGCCGCCGCTTCACGCTAACTCCGCAGGACTTCCGCCTTATCAACCCCAACACACGCACCTGCCCGATATTCCGCAGCCAGCACGACGCGGAACTCACCAAGAAACTCTATCGAACCGCGCCGGTGCTTATCGAGGAGGGTAAGCCGGAAAAGAATCCTTGGGGCATCCGCTTCATGGCCATGATCCACATGGCCAACGACAGCGGCCTGTTCCGTGACAGTCTCGCACCGAGCAGCCTGCCGCTCTACGAAGCGAAAATGATCCACCAGTTCGACCACCGATGGGCAACCTACGGCGCGGACGGCAACAGCCGCGATGTGTCGCTGCCGGAAAAAAGCGACTCCGCGTTCGCCGTCACGCCGCGTTACTGGGTCGAGACCGCCGAAGTCGAGCAACGCCTCACCGACAAAGGCTGGGAGCGTAGTTGGCTGATGGGCTGGCGGGATATCTGCCGCAACACCGATTATCGAACACTGATTGCATCCGTGATTCCTGTTGCTGGCGTCGGCGACAAGTTTCTGCTCATGTTGCCGCAGCAGACACCACGCAAGGCAGCTTGCTTACTTGGCAACCTTAATTCGTTGGTATGCGATTATTCTGCTAGGCAAAAGGTCGGCGGCACGTCGCTCAAGTACTACACGATCAAACAGTTCCCGGTCTTGCCGCCCGACCGCTACACCGAGGCCGACCTCGCCTTCATCGTCCCCCGCGTCCTCGAACTCACCTACACCGCCCACGACCTCAAGCCCTGGGCCGAAGATCTGGACTACGACGGCCCACCGTTCGCCTTCGATCCCGAGCGCCGCGCAGTGCTGCGCGCCGAACTCGACGCCTGCTATGCCCGCCTCTACGGCCTGACCCGCGACGAACTGCGCTACATCCTCGATCCCGCAGACGTGATGGGCGCGGACTATCCCTCCGAAACATTCCGCGTGCTCAAGAACAATGAAATGCGGGAATTCGGTGAGTACCGCACAGCGCGATTGGTTCTGCACGAGTTTGACCGTATGGCCTTGGCGGACGCTTCCGGCGAGACCTATCAAAGCCTGTTGCTACCACCACTAGGCCAGCAGTCCTCGCCTCAATATTCGTCCATCGGCGTCATTCGCGATGAAAACGAAGCGCGTCTGGCGGGGCTGGTGCTGGCGCTCATCCGACGAGCCGGCACATTGCCACGTCAGCACCTGACCGTTGCCCTGGCGGCGCTCCAAAACGAGGTGCTGGCAACTGATGCCGTGCCAGTGGCCGAGGTGGCTCAACTCTCGACCTATCGCCAATTGCGCTCGGTGATGCAGTCCGACTGTCCCGATCGACTCCAGTCGGTGCTGCGGTTTTTCGAGACTGTCGGTGCCATCCGAATCCAGCAGCAGGGCACGTTGATCGAAGCAATTGCGGATGCGCCATTGCCTAACGGCGTGATCGTCGAATCGGATGCCGATGCGATTGCCGGCATCCTGCTGCACATTACACGGGCAAGCCTTGAACAGCAGGAGGCGGAAGCGCCGGGCACGGCTTCGCAACCTGCGACGAAGCAAGCATAGGCGCCGGGCAACCATGGATGCATTGCTCCAGCATTTATCGACCCGCACGACGGCTCCTCGCCTCTGGGTTGAACGGTTGGCAATCTTCGGCGAACCCGATGCGGATCATTGCCTTCGGTCAGTCGCTTTCCGGCGCGGCATCAATGTCGTCTGGGCGCGCGAGCCGGACGAGAAAAGCACCTATGCCGGCATCCATGCGGCGGGACATGGCGTCGGGAAATCTTCGCTCTGCTTGCTGCTGCGCTACTGCCTCGGCGACAAATCCAAGTCGATAGACGAACTGAGGGACGAGGTGCTGGCCGAGTTTCCGCAGGGCGGCGTCGGTGCCGCGGTGCATGTGGGTAGCGAGACGTTCGCGGTATTCCGCTACTTCAATCCCCACCGCGAGGGAATCGCATCCTCGGGCGGCGATCTGGATGCACTATTGACCCAAGGCGGATCGCAATCCTTCAAGGACTTTGAAGCGCATCTTTCCGAGGCGATGCTATCGGGCGTGTCGCCGCGAACGATCCCGGAAACTGGACAGGCTATCGAGTGGCGGCACCTGTTGGCGTGGATGGCGCGTGACCAGGGTTCCCGCTTCAAGAGTTTTTTCAGTTGGCGCGAAGGCGAAGGCACGGGCCTGCAACGGTCCCGGCAAGACCCGCCCATCGTCATGCGCGCAGTGCTCGGCCTGCTGGATCAAGGCGAGTCGCAGTTGCTGATGCGTTTGCGGACGCTGGAACGCGAACTGGAAGCGGCGGAAGAGACCACAGCACGCCTGATGCAGGAGCCCAGCCTGATTCGCGGGCGCATCGAATCCGAATTGCGCACATGGCTTCATGCCTCTGCCGATCTGCCCATGCGCTCGGATGACCTGTTCAAGGAATCCGTCGAAACCGCAGTCAAGAGCGTCAAGACAAAAACCGAGACAACACTGGCGCGACTAGATGCGGAAGAGGAAGCGCTGGCCGGCGAGCTGTTTGAGCTTCGCGTCGTGCAGCGGCAACGGAAGCATGAACATGATCTGGCGGATGTCGACTACAAGTTGGCCGATGCAGCCCGACGCAACGATGAGGATGCCTACCGGCAACTCGCCGAGAGACGGGAAAAACTGAAATCTCTCGCCGGCCTATGCGAGCATGGCCAGGTCGACTTTCAGGAATGTACTCACATCCAGAATGAGATTCAGACCATTAGCTTCAAGGATGGTCGCGACCTGAATGCGTTGGCGAAAATCGGCGGCGACTGGACGGCGCGGGCAGCACTGGCACTGGAGCGTCGAAAGCAGGCAGAGTCGCCTCTGCGCTTGGCCGAGAAACAGGTTGCCGCCAAAGAGCAGCAGGCAAGGGCACTGAGAGTCCGGCGCAACACGGCGGCACTGGAGCAGGATCGCGGGCAACGCCTGCTCGCGGAACTCGAACGTTGGGAGAAGGCCTCCGGCTCGCCGGAAATCGCAGAGCAACTGGAAAAGTCGATTGCACGCGGCGCTGAAATAGAACAGAGCATCAATGCCTCGCGAGTCCAGCTCGCGACGCTCCAGCACGAAAGGTCGGCCCGTGAAAAATCGCTGGGTGCGTTGACCGATCTGCTCGTCCAGGAACTGCTATCCAAGGAAGCTTTCGGCACCCTGGAAGTGCGCGATGAATCCCGGCCATTCCGTCTGTCGCTCCGGGGCGGAGAAGCATTTCGCGTGCTGGAAATTCTGACTGGCGACCTGGTATGCCTGCTCGACGCCAGCAACCCGGCCAGCGCCTTTCCCGGCCTGTTGATCCACGACTGCCCCCGCGAAGCCGACATGGGACCGCGGCCCTACCGCGATTACCTCCACCTGATCGAGCGCATCGAGCGTGAGGCATACGGCGGCGATGCCGCGCCGTTCCAGTACATCGTCACTACCACCACGCCTCCGCCGGAATTGCTCCAAGAGGAGCCCTACCTCCGGCTGACGCTCGACCCGAGCCAGGATGTGGGACTGCTGTTTGGGCGGCGGTTCAGGACGCAGTTACAAACTGAAAACCTTCAGCGCTTGGAAGGTGTGATATGAATCGAAGAAACCGAGACGTGACTCTATGCTGACTTCCTTGCGCATCAAAAATTTCAAGGCATGGCGCGATACTGAAAAAATCCGCCTGGCGCCGCTAACCGTCATCTTCGGTGCCAACAGCGCGGGCAAGAGTAGCCTGGGGCATTTGCTGCTGGCGCTCAAGCAGACGGCAATATCTACCGACCGCAAGCGTGCCCTGCATCTTGGCGACGCGACGACCCTGATCGACCTGGGTACCTTCGCCGATTGCCTGCATGGACATGACATGAGCAAGGCACTTGAATTCGACATGGGTTGGAAGTTGCCCAGGGCGATGGAAGTGCGCGATCCGCTTAAAGCCGCCCAACGCTATTCTGGAGATCGTCTGAACTTGGCGGTGACCTTGGCCGCGGGAAAGTCTGGACAGCCCGAAGTCGGTGCCTTGCACTATGACTTGAGCAATCAGGATGGCGTGGTGCTGGATGTTGATTTGAAGCGCGGCGACAACCGCAAGTTTTCGCTGAATTCCGAGCGCTATCCGTTCAAGATGGCGGATGGTCGTAAATGGCCGCTCGAAGAGCCGGAAAAGTTTTATCGGGTGTCGGACGTGAGTATGGCGCGTTTCAAGAATGCCGGGTTTTTGACCGACTTCGCGCTGGCCACGGAATCAATGCTCGGGAGCATTGCCTACCTGGGGCCGCTGCGCAATCATCCACAGCGTACTTATCAGTGGTCGGGCGATACGCCGGAAGGCGTGGGGCAAATGGGCGAATACACCATAGCCGCGATATTGGCCGCGCAGAATGAGGGGCGTATGTTGAATCGTGGCCCTAAGCGTTCAAAGCAAGCCTTTGCTGAATTTGTTGCCACATGGCTGAAGGAGTTGGGTGTCATTCATAGTTTTACGGTGAAACCGGTTGCCGAAGGGCGCAAGGAATTCGAGGTGCTGGTAAAGACTCACCCCAAGGCCCCGGAGGTGAAAATTACCGACGTGGGTTTTGGTGTTTCACAGGTTTTGCCGGCGCTGGTGCAGGCTTTCTACTGCCCGTCGAATTCAACGGTCTGGATGGAACAACCGGAAATCCACCTGCATCCACAGGTGCAAGCAGAACTGGCGGATGTCTTCATCTCGGCGATTCGCGCCCGAGAGAATGGCAAGGAACGCAATGTACAGCTCATTATAGAGAGCCATTCGGAGCACTTTCTGAACCGCTTGCAACGGCGCGTTGCCGAAGGGGAGATTACCCCGGACGACGTGGCGATCTACTTCTGCAAGCGCGCGGGCAGCGCAACGGAACTGGAGCCCCTGCAACTCAATCTTTACGGCGACATTGAGAACTGGCCGGAGAATTTCTTCGGCGACGAGATGGCGGATTTGACTGCGCGCACGGTTGCCGCCATGAACAGACAGCAGGGGCCGTCGACGTGAGTATCGCTGTTGTCGATACCAACGTGGTACTGGTCGCCAATGGGCAGCATGCCGATGTTTCTGGGGCATGCGTTGCCGCTTGCGCCCTGCAATTGCAGGACATCATGCGAAGGGGAAAGCTGGCGCTCGACGATCAGTTCCGGATTCTCGGCGAGTATCTGCACAAGACCCAGCCCAAGAAAGGAAACCGTCCCGGCGATGCCTTCGTGAAATGGGCGTTGCAAAATCGTGTCAACGCCATACACGTCGATTTCGTAAGTTTGCAGGATCACGACGCGCGCGGCTTCGAAAGTTTTCCCGATGATGCGGACCTTGTTAATTTCGATGCACCTGACCGAAAGTTCGTTGCCGTCGCCAACGCCCATCAGGCCAAGCCGCCAATATTGCAGGCGGCAGATTCGAAATGGCTGGATTGGTTCCCCGCGCTGGCACGGCATGGTGTCACGGTGGAGTTTCTTTGCAAGGCCGACATTACCCGCTTCCACGAGAAGAAGTTCGGAACGTGAGTGCCTTCTTCCGCTTCCCTCATACGCCGCACATCGCTTGGCTGGGCAAGGGACAGCCGCGTGACGACAAGGTGCTTGCGGTTGACGAAGCGAATCAGCTCTTGCGCGAAGCCGTGGTACTGGAAGAAAAGGTCGACGGCGCCAATCTGGGCCTATCCATCGGATCGGATGGGGTGGTGCGGGCTCAAAACCGGGGGCAGTATCTCCCCGAGCCCTACACGGGACAGTTTTCGCGACTCAACGCGTGGCTCGCCTGCCATGAGTCCGAGCTGCGCGATGCACTGGACGACAAGCTGATATTGTTCGGCGAATGGCTGGCCGCCACGCATAGCATTGCTTATGACCGGCTGCCGGATTTTTTCCTGCTGTTCGATGTATATGACCGTTCTACTCAGCGATTTTGGAGCACGGTACGGCGTAACTCGCTGGCTGAACGTCTTGGCCTTGGCGTTATTCGCAACCTCGGCACTGGACATTTCGAACTCACGGAGTTGAAGCGAAAGATGCTTGAATCTTTCAGCGCCTACCACCAAGGCGCATGTGAAGGTATTTACCTGCGCCAGGAAGATACCGACTGGCTGCTGGCGAGAGCAAAACTTGTCCATCCGGACTTCGTGCAGGGCATTGCCGAGCACTGGCGATTACATACCTTGCGCTGGAACAAGGTCTTGCAGAAGGAAATGGCATCAATCGCCGTCCCGCCAGCGCCGACTTTCTGAGGCAACAACTGGAATGCTCGCTGAATTGAAGCTGCTGACCCTGGCGCAACTGGAAAAAGCGGCCATCGATTCCGGCTTCGATGTCGTTGGCGGGCTCGCGAATGATCTGATGGCATTCCGGAGCAGTCAATCTCCCCTGAGGATTTGGTTGGGGATTATCGAGGCAGATGCATCAATCGCTTATCCCGTTATTGGCCTGTCGATGCCGAATGTTGCTGCGGAGCTGAATTGCCCGAAGATCACTGGCCCAATTAATATCGACGGTTGTCACGCCTGGGTTGCCGTACGTGACTTTGTGGATTTGGATCGTGTATTGGGCAAGGCTTTTGCACTGTCTCGTGCGTTGCCAAACCAGCTGCTTCAGACCTGGCAGTCACAAGTAGCAACGTTATCGGTTACCGAGCGTGAGTCCTTGGTCCGCCAGCGTGTTGGGCAGGAACTGTTCCGAGAAGGATTGTTGGCGCTTTGGGCTGGGCGATGTGCAATCACTGGTGTGGATGAGTTGGCGTTGCTGCGCGCTAGCCATGCCAAACCTTGGAAGGATGCCAGCGATAGTGAACGGCTGGACGTTTATAACGGGTTGCTGTTGGCCGCGCACCTTGATGCGGCCTTCGATAAAGGGCTAATCACCCTCGACGAGAACGGTGTCGTTATCCCCAGCGCGAAGTTGTCTGATGAAACGCTTGCCGTTCTCGGCCTGCCAAAAGTTGACACGAAAATTGGCACATCAAGCCGGCAAGTACCACTACGCCCTCAGCATCAGCCATACATGGCCTGGCATCGCACACACGTTTTTGAGAAATAGTCGCCCCCCATGAAGAAACCACTATCCACCTTAAAGCTGCTTGCCGTTGGCAATACGTCGATTCCAACGGCAACTGCCTGGTACCTTTCTGATCTCGGCGAGTTCCGCGGCAAGCAGGAGCTCTACACGCGGCAGTCCCCGCAGCGCCTCAAGGCGCTGCGCGAACACGCACTGATCGAAAGCGCACTCTCATCGAACCGCATCGAGGGCGTTACCGTGGAACCGTCTCGGGTGCGTGATGTGCTGGTTTCGCCCAAGCCGCTGTTCCGTGACCGTGACGAGGAAGAAGTGCGCGGTTACCGCGATGCCTTGACCTGGATTCACCAGGATGCCCAGCGTATCTCGATTTCCAACGAGACGATCTACCGTCTGCATGCCATGACGCGTGGTCAGATTTGGGACGCTGGCCTGTACAAGGAAAAGGACGGCGACATCATCGAGCGCTATCCCGATGGCAGTGAACGCGTACGTTTCCGTACTGTGTCAGCGAAGCAGACTCCGGCGGCCATGGATCAGTTGGTGGCTGACTGGCAGACTTGCCTGGAGGAGCGCTGGGTTCCGCAGCTGATTGCCCTGGCAGCCTTCAATCTCGATTTTTTGTGCATCCATCCGTTCCGCGACGGCAATGGCCGGGTTTCACGGTTGCTCTGGCTGTTGCAGAGCTACCAGCTGGGTTTGGAGGTCGGCCGCTACATCAGCTTGGAGCGTCTCGTCGAACAGAACAAGGACCGCTATTACGAAACCCTGGAGCAAAGCTCGCAGGGCTGGCATGAGGGCAAGCATGATCCTTGGCCGTACATCAATTACGTGCTGTCCATCCTGAAGGCTGCCTATCGGGAGTTCGTCGAGCGCGTTGGCGAAACCTCCGAGCCACGTGGATCGAAGACCCAACTGGTGCTCGAAGTCATCGGCAAGTTGTCCGGTACCTTTTCACTGGCAGACTTGGAGCGCGCCTGCCCAGGTGTGAGCCGCGACATGATTCGGCGAGTCCTGAAGACACAGAAGGGGCAGACGGTCGACTGCATCGGCCGCGGTCCGGGCGCGCTCTGGCAAAAGAGGTAATTGGCGTGAAAGAGTGTAATAAAGAGGGTAATAACGGTGCTGGCCACGCTCATCAATCGTAACGCGCTCGAATCTCTGGCTGGCGGCACCGCCTTCCGGCGCGGCGAAGAATACTTTTCCGTCGGCGCCGTCGGGCGTTTGCGGGTGCAAGAGAACAAGGTGTCCGCCAAAGTCGAAGGCACCGAGACCTATCAAGTCGAACTCTGGGACGAGGACGGCGAGCTTGCCGGCGACTGTACTTGCCCGCGCGCTGGCGACGGCTACTTCTGCAAGCATTGCGTTGCCGTCGGTCTGGCATATCTCAGCGAGCACGAATCAGCGCCTGCCGAAAGCGCCGGACGAAAACCGACTAAGGCCAAACGCCGCGACCCGTGGAATGATATCCGGCAGTATCTGGAGACCCAGCCCAGCGAATCCTTGGTCGCGGCCTTGCTGGACGTCGCCCAGCGCGACGATCGGCTCTTCCAGTCTCTCCTGCTCAAGGCAGAGCGGACGCATGGCGGCGGCAATGCCGAGAAGACTTTCCGGCGTGCGATCGACGACGCCGTGCGAATTCGTGGCTTCATCGACTGGCGCGAGGTTGGCACCTATGCCGGAAACATCGACCAGGTGGCCGATTCCATGGCGGAGCTGCTGCAGCCGGATTCGGCGGCCATGCTGATCGAACTCGCCGAGCATGCGATCGAGCAAATCGAGAACGCTCTGGAGCAGGTCGATGATTCGAACGGCGAGATCGGCGGCATCGTTTATCGCCTCGGCGAATTGCACCTCAAGGCCTGCACCATGGCCAAACCCGATCCGGCGGCACTCGCGGAACGTCTTTTCCGTTTTGAAACCACCTTGCCCTTCGGTCTGTGCAGTTTCGATGCCTCCACCTACAAGACGCCGCTCGGCAAGAAAGGCCTGCAGCGCTACCGGGAGCTGGCCGAAGCCGAATGGCGGAAAATCGAGCCGCGCACCGACGACAAGGGCTATGACGGCCATCGGGCATCGATTACCCGCATCATGGAGCGCCTTGCCGAGGCCAGCGGCGACGTCGATGAACTGGTGGCGATCAAGGCCAAGGATCTGTCATCCAGCTACCGCTATCTTGGCATCGCCGAAATCCTGGCCAAAGCAGAGCGCCATGATGAAGCACTGGGTTGGGCCGAGCGTGGCCTGAAAGCCTTTCCAGATCGTCCGCATGACGGCCTGCGTGACTTCCCCGTCGCCGCCTATCTGAAGCGCAAGCGCAACGACGAGGCCTTGCAACTGACCTGGATCCAGTTCGAGGAACGCCCCGGGCTGGAACCTTACAAAAAACTGCACGAGGTCGCCGGTAAACTCGGTATCTGGCCGACGCAGCGCGAGCGCGCTCTGGCCTGGCTCGATCAGGCGATCACCAAGGAGGCTGCATCCACTACTCGCTGGAAGCCCAAGCCCTCGACGCCCAATTGCACCCTGCGGCTGTCGATTGCCTTGTGGGAGAAGGATCTGGATGCCGCTTGGGCAGCCGCCCACCAGGGTACCTGCGACCGAACCCTGTTGATCACACTGGCCGGCAAGCTCGAAAAGGATCGTGCTGACGATGCGATCACCCTGTACCGGCGAGTGATTCCAGACATCGTCGACGAGACCAAGAACTCGGCCTACGAGGAAGGGGTGCAGCTGGTCCGTAGGGTCGGTGATCTGATGAAGGCGCAGAAAAAGCTATCGCAATTCGGTGGCTATCTGGCGGAGCTGCGATTGCAGTTCAAGCCGAAACGGAATTTTATGAAACTGCTGGATGGCGTTGTGCATTCGATGACATTGGCAAAATGACCCTTGTAAAACCCATTCGCAAGCATTTGATTTTTATGGTGCGTGCCATGCTGAATCAGTGAGTTTTTCAGGAGTATGGGAAACAAGCTGTCGCCATGAATACCAAGCAATTTATCGCATCGAAGCCAGCCCATATGGTGTGTACTGCATTGATCAAAAGAGCAGCAAAAATAGTCTATTGCAACTAGTCTGGTAATATGCTGACCATAAACTGTCTGCTCTAGGCGATGTGGTCTTCAGCCAAATTACCGAGGGTGCCACGGTTATCCCGCGTGCTTACGTCATGATTTTGGGCTGTCCAGTTTGCGCTGGAATCAGTGTTCAGCTTACGCCGGAATTCGCACCGCCGTTCGTAGCCGCGCCACCAGGTAGGCGCTCTTGCCGGTCGATGTCAGCGGCGTGCTTCTCCTACTGCCAGTGTTGGGGCTTTAGCTCGGTATGTTTGGGTCTAGCACGGCGCCATCGTGTTATTCTTAGTCAATCTAATTAGCTAAGTATTCGCGGAGAACGACCATGATCAAAGTCAACATCCACGAGGCCAAGACTCAGTTGTCGAAGCTCATCGAGCAGGCAAGCCAAGGGGAGGAGGTCATTATCGCCAAAGCGGGAATCCCGGTCGTGTGCCTGACCGCCATCGCACCTGCGGTACATGGGCGGCGCTTCGGTGTGCTGCGCGGCCGAGCGCAAGTGGACGAGCGTTTTTTCGAGTCATTGCCAGAAGCGGAATTCCGCGCCTGGGAGTAAGCGATGCGAGTCTTACTCGACACGCACATCCTGCTGTGGTGGCTCGATGGGGACCCGAGGTTGCCCCAGACTGCGTGCACGCTGATCGGCGAGGAAAGCCATCAGGTATTCGTCAGTGCAGCATCCGCTTGGGAGGTCGCCACCAAAGTCCGCATCGGCAAGCTTCCTGGAGCCATGGAAGTCGCGGAGCGTTTTAGCGAGATCATCGCCGAGCAGGCATTCTCACCGCTTCCGATCACCGTGGAGCACGCGCGCCGCGCCGGGCTGTTGCCAGGTGACCACCGCGACCCCTTCGACCGCATGCTGATTGCACAGTCTCAGATCGAACATCTGGCATTGCTGAGTAACGAAACACGCTTCGACCTGTTTGGCGTGCAGCGGCTTTGGTAACCCAGCATCTCCGAAGCTTGCACGTGCAGCTTCTGCCATTACGGCCGGCCAGTAGTCTGGGCTGAAGTGATGAACACCCGGACGCGTTGCGGGCATGAGAACCCGGCCGAGATCGAGTCGTACCGCCAGGGTCAGGTCCAGCTTATTGGCTTGTCGCGGTTAGGAGTTAAGCAAATATAACTTGAACAAATGGCCGTGTCGACTATTATGGAGGCATGGGTGATTTGTCGGCGATTGAAGCGAAATT
>ERZ761603.1132-NODE-1132-length-20710-cov-39.941176_pt1 | contig 20710 bp, 17 predicted proteins | sample MGYA00511879_ERZ761603 | MGnify/ENA primary metagenome ERZ761603 (study PRJEB28899, sample SAMN02850040) | bioreactor sludge metagenome | biome: EBPR Sludge; feature: EBPR Bioreactor; material: flocular biomat | place: Australia: Thorneside Wastwater Treatment... | reverse complement strand
GCTTCGATCATCGTCAGTCCATAGAGGAAACACAGGTTGTAGAGAAAGATGCCGCTGGCGCCCAGGGCGGTAAGCGTCAGCCATTCCTTCGGCGACCAGCGCGGCCAGCCTTCATGGATCGTCACCAGCGTGCCGAGAACCAGTGCGGCGAGCAGGAATCGCCAACTGGCGACTGCCAGTGGCGATGCTTCGCTGACCGCGATACGGCCGGCAATCCACGTCGCCCCCCAGACCAGAGCCGTCGCGACGAGCTTGAAGTAGGTTGCCGGTGATGCCGCCAGCCGGTCGGATCCCGTTCTCAAAAGGCCGCCGCGAGCATGGTATTGGCGGGAGGGCCAGCTCTGAAACAGCGGACAAGCAGCGAATCATGCATCTCAAGCTCCTTCGGGAAACGACGCTCAGATCTGCAGCGCTTCGAGGGCAGCGACATAGTTCGGCAGCAGGTCGACGTCGCGGTGGACCGTGAAGCCGAGGTCACGCATCAGGCCGTCCCGCAAGCCGTAGATCCAGCCGTGCACGGTGACCGGCTGGCCGCGCTGCCAGGCGTCCTGAACAACAAAGGTCTGGCAGACATTGGCCACCTGTTCGAGGACATTGAGTTCACAGAGGCGATCGTGCTGCCGTTCGGCCGGTAAGGCTTCGACCAGTGCCAGATGCTTGTCATGCACGTCGCGTACGTGTCGCAACCAGATGTCGACCAGTCCTGCCCGGTCACGGTTGAGCGCCGCTTTGACACCGCCGCAACCGTAATGGCCGACCACCATGACGTGTTTGACCTTGAGAACGTCGACGGCGAACTGGATCACCGACAAGCAGTTGAGATCGGTGTGAACAACGACATTGGCGACGTTGCGGTGGACGAACAGCTCCCCCGGCAGCAGACCGACGATCTCGTTCGCCGGCACGCGCGAATCGGAGCAGCCGATCCACAGGTATTGCGGTGTTTGCAGGCGCGACAGCTTGAGGAAGTACTCCGAATCCATCTCCTGCATGCGACTCGACCAGGCGCGGTTGAAGTCGAACAGGTGGAAAAGGTTCTCGTTGGCGACTTCCTCCTCCGACCAGTTTTCAAGATCAAGGGCAAGAAACATCGTGCCTTCGAGCGGCGTCTGATAGTAGGCCGGCGTTTCCTTGAAGCCCATCTCGCGATACAGCTTGACGGCCACGCGCATCGCCGGCAGCGTGTCGAGCAGCAGTTTGCGGTAGCCTATTTCCTTGGCGGCCCGGATTGCTGCCAGCGTCAGATCACGGCCAACCCCGAAGCCGCGCTGGTTGGGTTCGACATATAGCCGCTTCATCTCGCACAGTCCGGCTGAGAAGGGCCGGATGCCGACGCAGCCAGCCGGCCGTCCGTCGCGCTCGGCGTAGAAGAGGCGGCCATCAGGCTTTGCATAGGCGCCCGGCAGCGAGGCCATTTCCTCTTCGAAGTTCTGAAAACACAGGTCAACGCCAAGCCATGCCGCATAGTTGCGGAAGAACTGGCGGACATCCTCGAGGGCGGTGGTATCTTCGGGGGTGAGAGCGCGCAAGGTGTTGAGCATGAACTTTCAGATCAGAAAGGGTGGCGGATCGCAGCTGCGGTAGGGTTGTGGGTGGCGGCAGGCAGGTTGCCCGCGCCTTGCGTTGTCGTCGCGGCTGTCCTACAGCGTCTCGCTGAACAGTTCGCGACCGATCAGCATGCGGCGGATTTCGGAGGTGCCGGCGCCGATCTCGTAGAGTTTCGCGTCGCGCCAAAGGCGACCGGCGGGATACTCGTTGATGTAGCCGTTACCGCCGAGCGTCTGGATCGCCTCGCCGGCCATCCAGGTCGCCTTTTCGGCGGCGTAAAGGATCGCCCCGGCGGCATCCTTGCGCGTTGTTTCGCCGCGATCGCAGGCTTCGCCGACGGCATAGACGTAGGCCCGGCAGACGTTGAACGTGGTGTACATGTCGGCGAGCTTGCCCTGCATCAACTGGAATTCGCCGATCGACTGGCCAAACTGCTGGCGGTCATGCAGGTAGGGCAGTACCAGGTCCAAGGCGGCGGCCATGATCCCCAGCGGACCGCCGGCGAGCACCGCGCGTTCGTAATCGAGGCCGCTCATCAGCACGCGGACGCCGCCGTTGAGCTGGCCGAGGATGTTTTCCGCGGGCACTTCACAGTCGTCGAAGAACAACGGGTAGGTGTTCGAGCCGCGCATGCCCAGTTTGTCGAGCTTGGATCCGCAGGAGAAACCTGTCATCCCCTTCTCGACGATGAAGGCGGTGATCCCGCGCGGGCCGGCTGCGAGGTCGGTCCTGGCATAGACAACCAGCGTCTCGGCGTCGCCGCCGTTGGTGATCCACATCTTGCCGCCGTTGAGTACGAAGCGGTCGCCCTTGCGCTCGGCATGGAGCTTCATGCTCACCACGTCCGAACCGGCGTTGGCCTCCGACATCGCGAGTGCCCCGACATGTTCGCCCGAGATCAGCTTCGGCAGATACCGGTTCTTCTGCGCGGAACTTCCGTTGCGACGAATTTGGTTGACGCACAGGTTGGAGTGCGCGCCGTAGGAGAGGGCGACGCTCGCCGAAGCGCGGGAGATTTCCTCCATGGCAACGATATGCGCCAGATAGCCCAGCCCGATCCCGCCGTATTCCTCCTCGGCAGTGATACCCAGCAGGCCCATGCGACCCAGCTTGATCCACAGGTCGGCCGGAAAAAGATTGTCGCGATCGATGGCTTCGGCACGTGGCGCTATCTCGTCAGCCGCAAAGGCCTGAACACTGGCACGCAACATGTCGATGGTTTCGCCATGGGCGAAATTGAGGCTCGGGTATTCCATGTCTCTCGTTCCTTGATCAGGGTTTGGCGGCGTGTTCCTTTTTGCCGTGCGCGGTGATGATCGTCTGTTGCATCAGCGCGCACTGGGTCTTCCGACCGTGACTGACGGCAAAGACCTCTGCTCGAGTGACGATCAGGGTTCGTCCGTAGCGGACCACCGACCCCTCGGCGATCAGCAACTGCCCCTCGGCCGGTGCCAGCAGGTTGAGTTTGTACTCGACGGTCAACACGCCAGCTTCGGCTGCGGTCAGGGTGCTGGCTGCGTAGCCGGCTGCCGAATCGGCAATCATGCCGACCACGCCGCCATGAATGTAGCCGTGTTGCTGGGTGATTTCCGGCTTGTGCGGCAGGTGGATCTCTGTGTAGCCAGGCTCGACTACCGCCATGCTGGCACCAATCAGGGTCATTGCCTGCTGTTGCGCGAAGCTGGCGCGGATGCGTTCAGCGAAGTGAGGATCCTGGGCTTTGTACATGAACGTCATTCTAACTGTTGAAGGTAGTGGCCAGCTGTTCCACCACGGGACTGTTCCGGATTGGATCACGTGTAGAATGGTACGCGCTCGAGGCCGCTGCCGGCCCGCCTGCTGGCTCGCCAGTTTATAGATTCCGGAGCTTTTTACAATCCGCCACCAGATGTCGCCTGATTACCCGTTTGCCACCCCACCCGCTGCCGGTGAAACCTTCGAGGTCTCTCCAGGCGTACACTGGTTGCGGATGCCGCTACCGTTCGCGCTCGACCATATCAATCTCTGGCTGCTCGAAGAGGATGCAGGGTGGACGATCGTCGACACTGGCTTCGCGCTCGAAGCCGTTCAGGCGTGTTGGCAGACAATTCTCGGTCGCCTGGCAGCGACCACCCGTGGTGGGCGGATCAGGCGCATCATCGTCACCCATTTTCACCCGGATCACGTCGGCCTTGCCGCTTGGTTGCAGGAGCGGACCGGAGCGCCGGTACTGATGACGCTCGGTGAGTACCTGACTGCGCATGCGGTCTGGAATGAAGTTGCCGGCCACGGCAATCAGCCGATGCTGCGCCAGTTCCGCGCACATGGCCTCGATGCCGAGCGTTGCGCCGCGCTTGAACGCCGTAGCGGCGCCTATAACCGCGGCGTACCGAGCCTGCCAAGCCAGTACCAGCGCCTTTTTTCCGGCGACGAACTCGCGATTGGCAGGCATCGCTGGCAGGTACGCGTCGGCTTTGGCCACTCGCCGGAACATGCAGCACTCTACAGCGCGGAACTTGGCGTGCTGATTTCCGGTGACATGCTGCTGCCGAAGATCTCGACCAATGTCAGCGTCTTCGCCGTCACGCCGCTGGCCGATTCACTGGCGGACTACTTGCAGTCGATCGACCGCTATAGCGAACTGCCCGCTGCAACGCTCGTGCTGCCCTCGCACGGACTGCCTTTCTACGGCATCGAGAAGCGGGTAGATGCCCTGCACGCACACCACGAAGAGCGCTTGCTGGTCCTTGAGGAGCACTGTGGCAGCCCGCGCAGCGCTGCCGAACTGCTGATGACCCTGTTTCCGAGGGATCTCGACACCCACCAGACGATGTTCGCCATGGGTGAAGCGATCGCTCATCTGAATCGACTCGAACACGCCGGACGCCTGCTGCGCATCGAAGACAGCAGCGGGCGGGTCCGTTTTGTCAGGAAGCAGGACGACAGAGGCGTGCTCAGCCAGTCAGGCGGTCGCTGAGCCGGCTGCCAGCTTCTATCCTTTGCCGCCGGCGCTAGATAACGGATGCCGATTGCTTGGCGTAGAATGGTCGCATCATGAGTTCGAGCCTACTTCCGGATTACGCAGGCGGCAGCATCGTCAATCTGATGCAGAGCATCGCCACTGCCTGTGGCGGTAAATATCGTAAATACCCTCAGCTCGCCACGGCAACTGCAGCGTCACTGGCCAGAGCCCGGCATATCGTTCTCCTGCTGATCGATGGCTTGGGTCTGCGCACGTTGGCCAGACACGCTGCTGTCAGCCCGCACCTGCAACGTCACCTGCTTGGCAGCATGACTTCAGTGTTTCCATCGACCACCGCCAGTGCTGTCACCACTGTGATGACCGGTCTTGCACCGGCGCAACACGGGCTCACCGGCTGGCATATGTACATGGCCGAGATCGACGAGACGCTGGCCGTCCTGCCCTTGACTCCCCGCCTGGGACTACCCAGTCTGCTTCCGGACGAACTGCCGCCGCGTCTGTTTGACCATCCGTCCCTGTTTCAAACACTGGATCGAGAATCCTGGGTGGTGGCGCCGCAAAGCATTGCCGGCAGCGCCTTCAATTCCTGGCACTCGCGCGGCGCGCAGACAACCGCCTACAGCTCGCTGCCTGAAATGTTTTCCTGTCTCGCCGGTCTGCTGCAAGAGACCGCCAGGTCGCGCTACGTCTATGCCTACTATCCGGATCTCGACAGTTATTCACACCATTATGGAACAGACAGCCGCCAAGCCCAGCAGACGCTCGCCGCCTTCGACGCCTTGTTCGGCGACTTGCTGCGCCAGCTGCGAGGCAGCAACACCTGGGTGCTGGTCACCGCTGATCATGGCTTCGTTGATTCACCGCCGCGTCGGGTCATCAGTCTTGACGACCATCCGCAACTCGCCGCCTTGCTTCTCCGTCCCCTTTGCGGCGAGCGCCGGGTTGCCTATTGCTACGTCGCGCAGGAGAATCGGCCAGCTTTCGAAGCCTATGTGCGCCGTCATCTCGCCCGCGCAGCTCACCTGTACGACAGCGACAGGCTGATCGCCGCTGGCTGGTTTGGCCCACGGCCCTACCATCCACGCTTGGCATCCAGAGTCGGCGACTACACTCTGGTGATGAAGGATAACTGGACAATCAAGGACTGGCTGCCTGGAGAGCGGCGTTTTTCGATGCTAGGCGTACATGGCGGGATCAGCGCCAGCGAAATGCGCGTCCCGCTGGTCGGGCTGCTCATTTGACAAGCTGCAGGGTCGGCTGGCGCCGCACTCAGGATTCATTTCATCAGGAGTCTCCAATGGCTACCGACAAGACCGCAAGAACCGATCGTTTGATCGCCGACGCCGTTCGCAGTCGCCTTGGCCGCGAGGCGGGCTATCGCGAACAGGCACTGAAAATCTACCCGTGGATCTGTGGTCGCTGCTCGCGTGAGTTCACCCAGCAGAACCTGCGCGAACTCACCGTCCATCACAGGAACCACAATCACGATGACAATCCCGGCGATGGCAGCAACTGGGAACTCTTGTGCCTTTACTGCCACGATAACGAACACGCCAGGCAACTTGACGCAGAAGCCGCACGCCTGGCCGGAATCAACTCCCTTGGCTCGCAGACCAGGGCTCCGGCAACAGCCCAGCCCTTTGCGAATCTCAAGGACCTGTTGAAACGCAACTGAAAGGGCATCGGGAACCAACACCCAATGAGCAACGACTTCAGCTTCCGTATTCTGCAAGATATCGCCCGTGACCTGTCCGGCGATGTCGTTTCTTTTCCGACTTTCCTCGACATCACCTTCCAGGTGCGAACGGCGCTCAAGAACCCCAGTCTGACGATCGAACAATTGGGGCGGCTGGTCAGCGCCGAGCCATTGATGAGCAGCAAGATCATCCGACTGGCCAACTCGGTGGCGATGAACTCCTCGGGACGAACGATCGTCGACGTCAGTAGCGCGATTGCTCGGGTGGGAATGGATGCTGTGCGTACCGTTTCCTTTGCCGTCGCCATGGAGCAACTCCTCAACTCCAAGAAAATGGCGCCCTTCGAAGCCTTGTCGCGGCGATTATGGGAACACACGGTGCACGTCGCTGCCCTCTCGCGTGTCCTGGCTCGACGGGTGAGTCGGGTCAACCCGGACGAAGCGATGTTCGTCGGGCTGGTGCATGATATCGGTGTTTTTTACCTGCTCTCGCGGGCGACGAATTTTCCTGAACTGGTCGCCGATCCGCTGGCGCTGCAGCAGTTGCTGGTGCAGTGGCATGACAGTATCGGACACGCGCTGCTGGCGGCCATGGGGTTGCCCGAAGAAGTTCTGCTGGTCGTGCAGGAGCACGAACAGGAGCGGACGATCGAGACGCTGAAAACGCTGTCTGACGTCCTGTTCGTTGCCAACCGGTTGGCCAACGTTGAGCATGGGTGGAGAGACCCCGCGCTGGGCGAGCTGACTGACCCTAGCCTGCTCGGGCAGTTGTTTGATGCCGAGGCGCTCAGCACCCTGCTTGCAGAGTCGGCAGAGGACGTTGCCTCGCTAAAAAGCGCACTCGCCACTTGATCTGGCGTCAATTCTTCTTCCGCCGGTACTTCACGACCCTTCGCCACATCCTTGAGCCGGAGGCGGAGCCCGTTGGCCGTTTGTTTCCAGAGCGGCGCTGGCTGGTGAGTGAAGGCCTGGGTCCTGGAATTCCCTTGTCGGATAGCTGCTACAGACGCCTGATCTTGTCGAGCAGCGCCGTTGTCGATGTCTGGTGAATAAACGGCAGGGACAGCACGCGGCCACCCCAAGCGCTGACCTCCCGGTTGCCGACGATTTGGTCGACCGGCCAGTCGCCACCCTTGACGAGAACGTCTGGCCGACAATCCAGGATGCGCTGCAGCGGCGTATCTTCCTCGAACCAGGTCACCAGCGTGACCGATTCCAGTGCGGCGATGACCGCCAGACGATCAGGCAAATCATTCACCGGACGATCGATGCCCTTTCCCAGGCGCTTGACGGACGCATCGGAGTTGAGCGCAACAATCAGCGCGGCGCCGAGGGCGCGGGCTTCGGCAAGGAGGGTGACATGACCGCGGTGCAGGATGTCGAAGCAGCCGTTGGTAAATACCAGGGGCGAAGGCAACCCGAGAACCCGCCCAGCGAGTTCAGCGGGCGCACTGATCTTGCTTTCAAAAGCCGGGCGCGGGACTGGCGATTGGCGTGTTGCGTCAGGCATCGGTCACTCCATACAGGGCCTTTATCGTACAGGCTTTCGCAATGGGCGCGAAGCCCACCCCCGACTGCTCGGGCGACGCGCCAGGATTCTCGCAAGGCCTGCGGGGCCACCTCGTGAAACCCCGGCCACCCACGAAGGTCCGGATTTTCGGTATCGTTAGGTCACTCCAGCCCGCCACGAGGCCAAGTCCATGCGCCGCCATTATCCATTGCATATCCACATCTCGACGCTGTTTCTGACGCTGATTCTTCTCGTCTGCGGCGTTCTCGGGAGCATTGGTTACAAACTCAGCACTGGTCTGCTGGAGGAGTCCGCCGCCGACCTGACGGCGGGATTTGGCCGCGAGGCGCTGCTAGAGATGCGCCGGATCATCGAACCGGCCGAGGTGGCCACCCGCCTGTTGAGCCTGCAACCAGTGACGACTGCCAGTTCGCTCGGGGAACGTCTCGACAGCCTGCAGTTCCTGCGTCAGGCGCTTGACAGTTCGCCGGCGCTATCGTCGCTCTACATTGGTTACGATAGCGGCGATTTCTTCCTGATCGGGCGCATCGGCCACGGTAGCGCGGCCGAAGCCTCGAGAGCACCGGATCGGGCGACCTACGTCGTGCAGAGCATCGAGCGGGCCGGGCCCGAGCCGCGTGGCCGCTTCATCTATCTCGACGCGGATCTGAAGGTCGTGCGCGAGGACGAGCGGTCCGACTATGCCGTGGCCTACGATCCGCGGCAGCGGCCGTGGTTCATACAGGGATCAGCCTCGCCGACGCAGGTGAAGACGCCGCCCTACCTTTTCTACTCGAGCCGGAAGGTCGGCACCACGCTGGCCAACCGCGCTAGCAACCGGCGTGCCGTGGTGGGAGCGGACATCCTCCTGCACACGCTTGGCGAGACTCTGGCGAGACAAGCAGTGACGCCGGGGAGCGAGATGGTCCTGGTCAATCCAGAGGGCTATGTGCTGGCATACGGCGACGCCTCGAGGATGGTGCTGGCGCCTCCTGAAGGCGACGGTAGCCCCGCGCTGGCGCGAGTCGACGAGCTGGGCGTGCCGGCGCTGGTCCCGCTATTGCCAACGGTCATGAGCATGAGAGGCAAAGTGACGCAAACGCTGCGCGTCAAGGTCGGGGACGATGACTGGCGAGCCTCGGTCACCCCGCTGCTGCTCGAAGGCGTGCCACCGCTGTACATCGTCACCGCGATTCCCGAACGCGAGTTGATGGCCGGGGCCCTGCAATTGATCCACCACTCGGCGATCAGTACGCTGCTCGTTCTGCTGTTGACGATTCCCCTCACCTGGCTGCTGGCGCACAGCATTTCACGATCGCTGGGTAGTCTGGCCAGCGAAGCGGAGGCGATCCGCCACTTCGAATTCTCGCAGCCGATAGTGATCGAGTCTTCGATCAGGGAAGTCACCGAGCTTGCGCAGACGATGGACGGGATGAAGCGCACGATCCACCGTTTTCTCGAGATCAGCCAGGCGGTCGCTGCCGAGCAGAATTTCGACCAGCTCCTGCCGCGGCTGCTCGACGATACCCTCACGGCCTCCGGTGCCCGTGCCGGTGTGCTCTATCTGGCCGAGGAAAGACAACTCAACCCGGCGGCGGCTCGAGACAATACCGGCTTGGCGTTGGCCGGCGAGTTACCCTCTTTCAACCTTGGCCACGCCGGTCCTTTGCTCGGCGCAGCGCTTGCCGCTGGCCTGCCGCGTGCCGGCTGCCTGCAGCCCGAGGATGTCGTTGCCCTCGGGCTGGCGACTGCTGGCATGGCGGCGGCGAGCCACGCCATCGCCGTTCCGCTGCGCAACCGGCAGGGCGAACTGGTCGGGGCCATGCTCCTCCTCGGTGACAGTGAAACCGACAGCCGCCGCCTGAGCTTCGTCAAGGCGCTTGCCGCCTCGGCGGCGGTATCGCTAGAAAGCAAGGCACTGATCAAGGCGCAGAAGGACCTCTTTGAAGCCTTCATCAAACTGATCGCTGCGGCGATCGACGCCAAGAGTCCCTATACCGGCGGCCATTGCAAACGTGTGCCTGAACTCACCAGGATGCTGGCCGACGCCGCCTGCGCGGCGACTAGCGGTCCTTACCGGGACTTCACGATGAGCGACGATGACCGGGAGGCGGTGCATGTCGCCGCCTGGCTGCATGACTGCGGCAAGGTGACGACGCCCGAGTACGTGGTGGACAAGGCGACCAAGCTGGAGACCATCTATGACCGGCTCCATGAAGTGCGGATGCGCTTCGAAGTGCTCAAGCGTGACGCCGAGATAAGCTGTTTGACGGCCATTGCCAACGGCCAGAGCGAGGAAACTGCGCGCGCCCGCTTGGCTGCTGAGTGGCAGCAGATCGACGCGGATTTCGCTTTCGTCGCCAGTTGCAATGAGGGTGGCGAATTGATGGCTCCGCAACGGATCGAGCGCCTGCAATCGATCGCCCGGCGAACCTGGTTGCGCACCCTCGACGACCGCATCGGCATTGCGCAGGAGGAGAAGTTGCGCAAGGCGCGAGCACCTGGCGCTCCATTGCCGGTGGTCGAAGCACTCCTCGCCGACAAACCGGAACATCTGATCCCGCGGCGGGCGGAGGATCAGATGCCGGAAGACAATCGCTGGGGGTTCCGGATGAATATCCCGGCACTGCTGTATAACCGCGGCGAACTTTACAATCTCGCCATAGGACGTGGGACGCTGACCGAGGAGGAGCGTTACAAGATCAACGAACACATCGTACAGACGCTGATCATGCTTCAGGACCTCCCCTTCCCCAAGCAGCTGCGGGCAGTGCCGGAAATCGCTGGCGGTCACCACGAGAAGATGGATGGCAGCGGCTACCCGCGCGGACTCAGGTGCGAAGAAATGAGCCCGCTGGCGCGCATGATGGCGATCGCCGACATTTTCGAAGCGCTGACCGCGATTGATCGGCCTTACAAGCAGGGGAAGACCCTGTCGGAGGCTGTCGCCATCATGTCCCGAATGCAACAGGAGCAGCACATCGATGGCGACCTGTTTGCTCTCTTCCTGCGCTCGGGAGTGCATCTCGAATACGCTCGACAATTCATGAAGCCGGAGCAGATTGACGCAGTGGACGTCGATGGCCTGCTCGACGCCACGCTTCGCTCGGGTTCTCCAGGCTGATTCGGTGCGTCGCCATCGCGCAGCGCGGTTCAGCCAAAGCGCCCGGACCCGGATTGGCGTTCCTTTCCCATGCCCAACACTGTCAGGATTCTTTACAGCCAACGCCCCTTGACCGGCAAGTCCACCGACCCCCACGAGCTAAGCCGTTGAGAAATAAAGACAGCTTATATCAAGGCATAGTCTTTGCTTATGTCTTATTTACTTGTCGGGTGTTCTTTCAAGCAGGGCGAATCCAATGCCGATCCGAATAAAGGCGCTTGCGGGTGCTCCCGGTTAGCTGCGCAACATCCTCAGACAGCTTCTGGTTTGCCGATGAAGTCCGCATCAACTAATTGATTTTATATCAATCTCTGGATTTCGGTCACTTGCTGTAACGCTTGGGAATTGATCTGCGGGAAGCATGACACCCGAACGCTAGCCGCGCTGAGAGGACAACAGTCACTCGGGCCATTCGCCGGAATTGCCGATCAATAGTCTTGCTCGCTTATCGAATAAAGTTTTTATATTCTCATGAACACGAAAATCTGCGTCAAGTGCAAGCAACAGAAATCCGTACTCGAGTTTCACAAGAACTCACGCAGTGCGGATGGCTTGCATTCCTATTGCAAGGACTGCAACAAGGCTCAGGCCCTTGCCCACATTCGCGCTGAGAAAGCCAGGAAAGCCCTGCTGAGGGCTGCCCGGAAAGCCGCCAGTACCACCGCTGGGTAAGCGGCAGGCAGGCGGATGCCTGCAGTTCCGGGTTCAGTCGCCAATTTCCCAGTACTGCGAATCACCAAAGGTGGTCTTGAGCTGATCGATGAACAAGCGAACACGCAACGGCAGATGCCGGCGCTGGGGAAAGACGGCATAGATACCCACCGCTGGCGCGGCATGGTCTTCCAGCAGAGAAACAAGCCGACCGCTTCGTAGATCATCACCCACTTCCCACATCGATCGCCAGGCCAGGCCCTTGCCGGCCAAAGCCCATTCGTGCAAAACTGCGCCATCGTTACACTCAAAGGTGCCCGATACCTTGCGGCTCGCCACTTCGCCACCGGGTGTCTGGCGCAGCGTCCAGCCACGCTGCTGGCCCAGCGACAAGCAGTTGTGGGCTGCCAGTTCGGCTGGGTTCTTCGGCATCCCGTAGCGTGCGATGTAGTCGGGACTGGCCACCACCAGTCGACGCATTTCCCCGAGCTTGCTGACCGCCAGACTTGAATCGGCCATTTCGCCGATACGCACCGCACAATCCACGCCCTCGTTGAGCAAATCGACCAGTCGGTCGGTCAGATCGAGGCGCACGGTCACGTCGGGATTAGCCTGCATGAAGGCAGCCACCTGCGGCGCCACATGACGGCGCCCGAAGCCGGCCGGGGCCGATACTCTGAGGTGACCGCTGGCGCGGATCCCTCCCAGAGAAACAGCCGCCTCTGCGTTCGAGAGGTCGTTGAGTATACGCTGACAGTCTTCCAGAAAAGCCTGCCCTTCGAAAGTCAGGGACAGCTTGCGGGTTGTGCGCAGCAAAAGCTTGACGCCAAGGCGCGCCTCGAGCGCATCGAGCCGGCGCCCGATCACTGCCGGGGTGACGCTTTCCACCTGTGCCGCCGCCGACATGCTGCCGCGGGTTGCCGAATGGACAAAAGCTTCGATTTGTTTGATATGGTCCATCGTGCCGATTCGATACAAATAGTAAAAAATAATTTGATTTTATTCGCTCTTATCTTTCGCAGAAGCATCGAATAGAATTCGTGCACTGCATCATAACCTACCGACAGGAGCCATAGCATGAGTCTCAACCTGCCCGCCGGCATGCAAATCAACGCGCCGATCCAAGCTGCTTACGAAACCATCCTTACTGCTGATGCGCTGGCTCTGGTGGCCAAATTGCACCGCGCCTTCGAAGGTCGCCGACAGGAATTGCTGCAGGCCCGTATCGCGCGTCAGGCACGAATCGACGCTGGCGAGATGCCCGACTTCTTGCCTGAGACGCGACTTATCCGTGAAGGCGACTGGAAGATTTCTCCACTGCCCAAGGCGCTTGAGCGTCGCCGGACCGAAATCACCGGCCCGGTCGAAGCCAAGATGATCATCAACGCCTTCAACTCGGGCGCCGACTCGTACATGAGCGACTTCGAGGACTCGAACAGCCCGAAGTGGGACAACCAGATCCAGGGGCAGGTCAACCTCTATCAGGCCATTCGGCGCCAGCTGTCCTTCACCAATGAAGCCGGCAAGGAATACACGCTCAACGACAGGATCGCCACCTTGCAGATCCGTCCGCGTGGCTGGCACCTTGATGAAAAGCATGTCACCGTCGACGGTCAGCGTGTTTCCGGCGGCATCTTCGACTTCGGACTCGTCTTCTTCCACAATGCGAAGGAGCAGATCGCGCGCGGTGCCGGCCCCTTCTACTACCTGCCAAAGATGGAATCGCATCTCGAGGCACGGCTGTGGAACGATATCTTCATCATGGCGCAGGAGCACATCGGTCTGCCGAGGGGCACGATCAAGGCAACGGTGCTGGTCGAGACGATTCTCGCCACCTTTGAGATGGAGGAAATTCTCTACGAACTGCGTGAGCACTCGGCGGGCCTGAACGCCGGCCGTTGGGACTATATCTTCTCCTGCATCAAGAAGTTCAAGAAGAATCCAGACTTCTGTCTTGCAAACCGCGGTGCGATCACCATGGAGGTTCCCTTCATGCGCAGCTATGCGCTGCAACTGGTTAAGATCTGCCACAAGCGCGGTGCGCCTGCGATGGGCGGCATGAGCGCACTGATTCCGATCAAGAACGATCCGGTCGCCAACGAGAAGGCGCTGGCGGGCATCCGTCACGACAAGACGCGCGACGCCAACGACGGGTTCGATGGCGGCTGGGTGGCCCACCCCGGCCTAGTGTCGATCGCCGGTGAAGAGTTTCAGAAGGTGCTGGGTGATCGCCCCAATCAGTGGGAGAAGCAGCGCGACGAAACCTTTACGGCCGCTGACTTCCTCAACTTCCAACCCGCGCAACCGATTACCGAAGCAGGGGTGCGTAACAACATCAATGTCGGCATTCATTACCTCGGCAGCTGGCTTGCGGGTAATGGCTGCGTACCGATTCACAACCTGATGGAAGACGCAGCGACGGCCGAGATCTCTCGTTCGCAGGTGTGGCAATGGGTGGTTTCCCCGAAAGGCGTACTCGACGATGGTCGGAAGGTGACCGCCGAGATGGTGCGCGGCATGATCGCCGACGAACTGCTCAAGGTCAAAGCCACGGTCAGCGCCCAGGGTGAAGATACGGCTACCTATGATCAGGCCGCGGCTATTTTCGACAAGATGTCTTTGACGCCCGAGTATCCCGAGTTCCTGACCCTGCCGCTGTACGAAGCGATGGATTAAGGTCTGTCGCCTGCTGGCGTGTTGGCGCCGGCAGGCGCAGAAGCGCATTGGCCGGTGGCAAACGACGCCAGAATGATCCGCTGCGCCGCTTTGACGGTGGTCACCCCACTGCTTTGATGCTGAACCATCGGGTATCCCAGCGAATCGCCCCAGCGCGTCAGGACGACGCTCCCAGGGCGCGTGCGCGCAGGGCGCTGAGTTCCAGACTGGCCGGGTCGGGCGCCTCTCGCGTTGGCCAGCCCTGAAGGTGACTGGCGGCAAGTTCGGTCAGGGCTCGTATCCAGTCATCACGCTCATTGAGGCAGGGAATGTAGAGGTACTCCCTGCCGCCAGCCTGAAGGAACTCGGCTTTGCCTTCGATGGCAATTTCTTCGAGAGTCTCAAGGCAGTCTGCGGGAAACCCCGGGCAGATCACATCGACCCGCTGTAGTCCCTGTTTGCCAAGCCCCTCGAGAGTTGCCGCAGTATAAGGCTGCAGCCATTCAGCACGGCCGAAACGCGACTGAAAACAGATCTGGTAGTGTTCCTGATCCAGGCCAAGCGCCTCGGCAAGCAAGCGACCGCTCTTGTGACATTCGCAGTGATAAGGGTCGCCCTTGTCCAGCGTGTAGCGTGGCAAGCCGTGAAAGCTCATCACCAGACGATACGAACTCGTGGGTCGACCATGGGTCATCCAGTGCTCGCGCACACTGGCGGCCAGCGCTTGGATGTAGCCCGGGTGATCGGAAAAACTCCTGACGCTGCGGATTTCGGGCTGGTTGCGGATGCCCTTCAGCCAGGCGCCGACCGCATCGAAGGCGGTGGCCGTCGTGCTGGCAGCATATTGCGGGTAGAGGGGTAGCAGGAGAATGCGTGTGCAGCCCTCGGCTTTGAGGCGCGAGAGCGTCGCGGCAATCGACGGCTGACCGTAACGCATGGCGTAGTCAACCCGCACCCGATGTCCGGCCTGGCCAAGGAAACCGCGCAGCAGTTTTGACTGACGTTCGACATGAACCTTCAGCGGTGAACCTTCGGTGGTCCAGACCGACGCATACTTTTCTGCTGACCGTCGTGGTCTGACCTGGAGGATGATGCCGTTCAGAATTAGCCACCAGAGCGGGCGTGGGATCTCGACGACCCGCGGGTCGGAGAGGAACGCGCGAAGGTAGCTGCGTACGGCCTTGGCCGTCGGCGCGGCTGGTGTCCCCAGATTGATCAGCAGAACGGCGGTCAGCGTCGGCGAACCATGGTGGTAGACTGGCTCCGGGAGATAGCGTGGCATCAGCACTTGGCCTGGTAAGTCAGTGCGGACGAAAGCAGTTTGGCGGTGATGTCCACGATCGGGATGACGCGCTCGTAGGCCATTCGGGTGGGACCGATGACGCCAACCGAGCCAACGACCTGACCATCCACTTCATAAGGCGCTGTAACGACGCTGCATTCATCTAGTGGGGCCAGTCCCGATTCGCCACCAATGAAGATCTGCACGCCGTCGGCACGCTGCGAGAGATCAAGTAACTGCATCAGCGAGGTGCGCTGTTCGAAAAGGTCGAACAACTCGCGCAGACGCTTCATGTTTGATGAAAACTCCTCAACCTCCAGGAGGTTGCGCTCACCCGAGATGACATATCTTTCGCCGGGGCCCTTCATGGCCTCGTCGCCGGCGGCCAGCGCCGCGGCCATCAGCGCCTGCAGATCACCTCGCAGCTCATGCAGCTCTTCCTGAACGCGGGAGTGGATGTGCTCGAAATCGTGGCCGACAAAATGCTGGTTGAGGTAGTTGGTTGCAGTGACCAGTTCCGATGAGGAATAGGCGCGTGCAGTGAACAGCAGTCGATTCTGCACGTCGCCGTCTGAAGTGACCAGGATCAGCAGAACGCGCCGCTCGGAAAGACTGACGAACTCCATCTGGCGAATTTTCGGTGTCAGGCGGCGAGGCGTCAGCACGATGCCCGCAAAACGGGTCAGCCCCGACAGCAGATACGACGCATTGCTGATCAACTGCCGCGGCTGCGAGGGGAGCAATTGCCCCTCGATGGCATCGAGCTTCTCTTGCTCGATTGGCTTGACGGTCAGAAGGCTGTCGACGAAAAAACGGTAGCCACGTGCCGTAGGGATCCGTCCGGCCGAAGTGTGCGGACTGGCGATGAGGCCAATGTCTTCGAGGTCGGCCATGACATTGCGCACGGTGGCGGCCGACAGGTCCAGACACGAGTACTTTGACAGCGCGCGCGACCCTACTGGCTGTCCTTCCGCAATGTAGCGTTCGATCAGGGTTTTCAGGAGGGTTCTGGCACGGTCGTCGAGCATGGGTCCGATTCTACAAAAAATCCTTCACGCACGGGGCGCCATGGAAAGCAAGCTGAATTGTGGTTTAATTCGCCTCATGAACAACGCGTTTCCCCAAGAGTCGGCTGATTGCGCGCCACTACCCCGGACGATCGCGCTGATTGGAAAGTACCACAGTCGGGAGATCGCTGAGTCAATTCGCTTGCTGGCCAGATACCTTCATGAGCGTGGCATGACGGTTCTGATCGAGGAGGAGACGGCGTCCAACGTGGTCTCCGGGCTTGGCCTGGGAAGTTGGGCAAGCGGCAGTTTCTCGTGGCTCGGTGCGCACGCGGATCTGGCGATCGTCGTCGGCGGCGACGGCACCATGCTCAATGCCGCACGGCAACTGGCACGTTATCGCGTACCCCTGGTTGGCGTCAACCAGGGGCGCCTTGGCTTCATGACGGATATCGCGCGCGCCGACATGCTGCCTTGTATGGATGACCTGCTCGACGGCAAGTTCGTCCCCGAAACGCGCATGCTCCTGGACGCTGAAATCGTGCGCGGCGAGCGCAGCGTCGTTTCGAATCTCGCGCTTAACGATGTTGTCGTTGATAAGGGTGCGATCGGACGGATGATCGAGTTCGAGCTTTTCATCGACGGCGAGTTTATCTATCACCTGCGCTCGGATGGTCTGATCGTAGCCACGTCTACCGGTTCGACGGCCTACGCTCTTTCGGCCAATGGCCCGATCCTGCACCCGCAGGTAGCAGCCATCGCCCTAGTACCGCTTTGCCCGCACGCGCTGACCAACCGGCCGATCCTGGTGGGTGACCGCAACGAGATCGAGATCCGAATCGTCCACGCGACAGACTCGCGCGCCCATTTCGATGGTCAGGTGACGGTCGATCTAAGGAACGAAGATTCCGTACGTATCCGGCGTTCCGAATACTCGATCTGCCTGTTGCACCCGCCAGGCTACAGCTATTTTGCCATGCTCCGTGAAAAGCTACATTGGAGCGAACGGCCCAAGGAACACTAGACCCTCCTCGTGGTGACGATATTGAGTTCCCTCGCATGCTGTGCCGTTTGACGATTCGCGATTTCGTGCTGGTTGACCGACTTGAACTCGATTTTCAGGCTGGATTTGGCACGCTGACCGGCGAAACTGGCGCTGGCAAGTCGATTCTGGTCGATGCACTGGCCTTCGCTCTCGGTGAGCGGGCTGATGCTGGTCTCATACGGACGGGTTGCGAACGCGCTGAAGTCAATGCCGAGTTCGATCTCGAAGGGGCGCCCGCGGCTGCGGATTGGTTGCTTGCGCACGATATGGATGGCCAGGGCGCCTTGTTGCTGCGGCGAGTGGTCGACGCCAACGGTCGTTCGCGGGCCTATCTGAATGGTTCGCCAGTGACCGTTCAGCAACTGCGTGAGGTGGCTGAATCATTGGTTGATATTCACGGCCAGCACGCGCATCAGTCGCTGCTGCGGGGCGAAGCGCAGCGCGCACTGCTGGATGCGCACGCCAGACTGCAGCCGCTGCTGGCGGACGTCGCCGCCGCGTGGCGTAGCTGGCGTGAAGCCAGGACGATGCTCGACACCGCCAGCAGCGGACTTAAGGCCTTGGCTATCGAGCGAGAGCAACTGGACTGGCAGGTACGCGAACTGCAGGCTCTCGGTTTTTCGGCCGAGGAATGGCTGGTGCTTAACGAGGAGCACAAGCGTCTGGCCCACGCCACAAGCCTTGTCGAAGGTGCCCAATTCTCCTTGCAGGTGCTCGCCGAGGGCGATGCTGCCTGTGAGGCTCAGGTTGCTGCCGTAGCCAATCGCCTTGAGGGCCTCTCCGAGTACGACCCGGCCTTGTCAGAAGTTGCCATTCTCGTGGAGTCAGCCCGGACAGAACTAAGCGAGGCGATCTCCGCGCTGCGTCGTTACGCCGACCGCGTCGAGCTGGATCCGCGTCGCCTGGCAGAACTCGATCGCCGAATCGAAGCGGTCCTGGGCGTCGCACGGAAGTTTCGCTGCGGCCCCGAAGACTTGCCCGGTTTGCTGACGCGCTGGCAGGAGAGGCTGGCCGTTCTCGGTGACGCGGCAGATATCGCCGGTCTGACGGCGCGCGTGGCCAGCACGCGGCAGCAATACGAACAACTCGCGCAGCGTCTATCGGGCAGTCGCGCCATGGCAGCCGACGGGCTTGGCCGAGAGGTCAGCCAGGTCATGCAGCAACTGGCGCTCAGTGGCGGTCGCTTCGAGGTCGGCTTGCTGCCGGTTGACGGCGGTAATGCTGCCGGGTTCGAGCAGGTGGAGTTCCGCATTGCCGGACTGGCGGGCAGCGAACCGCGGCCCTTGGCCAAGGTCGCGTCCGGTGGCGAGATCTCGCGCATCAGTCTTGCCATTCAGGTGGTCACCAGTCAAGCGGCACGCGTACCAACGCTTATCTTTGACGAGGTCGATGTCGGTATCGGTGGCGGCGTGGCCGAGGTTGTCGGTCGTTTGCTGCGTGAGCTGGGAGCCGAACGGCAGGTCCTCTGCGTCACGCATCTGCCACAGGTGGCTGCACGTGCCAACTGGCAATGGCAGGTCAGCAAGATTTCCAAAGTCGGGTACGTTCACAGCCAAGTTGCCGTGCTTGATGCCGAGGCGCGGGTCGAAGAAATCGCCCGCATGCTTGGCGGGATCGAGATTACGGCACTCACCCGTCAGCACGCGAGGGAAATGCTGAGGCTCTCTTGATCGCTTGATCGACGCCAACGCTGGAGCCTCGTCGGGTCCTCCCGCCGCGCGCACCGATCCTGCAGCCGAAAGGCCACTCGTCTGGATCCGAGGTGAATGTTCGACGACGCGGGGTTGTTGCGCGGTTTTCCTTGGACGTGGGCGAGCGCCTGTTTGCCACTACTCACCCATTGTCCAGCACCACAGGATAAACGCCGTCGCGCAATTTCAAAAAAGCACTGCGCGTTTCAGGCCATGGAACCCGGAGTGGTGTTGAGGCGCAAGCAGATCGCTCACAAGCCCTTTGGAATACTTGTACCCGCTCAAGCAGGCTTCTTGAGCTTGCTCTTGGCAGCCTTCCTGAGGGTCTTGAAAAGCTCTGGGTCTTCCGCTTTGAGGTATTCGACAACCTCGAAGTCTTCCCGTTTGAGCCGCTGAATGTCGATCTGTTCAACATGCACGAGGCGTAGCAACTCACGCACCGGCTTGGGCATGTTGCGGCCGCTTTCATAGCGTGAGCCGCCGCTCTGAGTTACACCGATCTTCGACCAGAACTGCTGCTGATTCAAACCAAGCTTGCGGCGAATCTCGCGGGGATCAACCCTTTCGACAACTTTGACGGTGCTCATGAGTGTCCTTTCTTGCAAATACGCCACGCGAACCGACAGGAATCCGGCTTCCTGCGACAGATCGACACGATATGACTTTGGTAAAACACGGCACACTATAAGCGATTCGTCCAGAATTGCAAGTGGCATTCCAATAGAACATCAGTCTAATGCCGACAGGCTTGGCACTGTTCGACGCCTTTTGCTCTTGCGTCGGTTGTTGCTTTAGAATGCGAGCGTTTGGGTCTTTATTCTGGATAGGGAATGGCACTGATAGTTCAGAAGTTTGGCGGTACTTCTGTTGGGTCAATCGATCGTATCAAGAACGTGGCAAAGCGCGTCGCCCGCTGGCGGGCGCAAGGGCACGAAATCATTCTGGTTCCGTCGGCCATGGCCGGGGAAACCAATCGCCTGATCGGCCTGGCCAAGGAGATTTCGCCGCTACCTGACCCGCGTGAACTGGATGTTATTGCCTCCACCGGGGAACAAGTGACCATCGCGTTGCTGGCCATGGCCATGCATGCCGAGGGTATCAAGGCGAAGAGCTTTACCGGTTCGCAGGTTGGAGTGTTAACTGACAGTACTTTCACCAAGGCGCGGATTCTGAAGATCGACCAGGAACGAATACGCAAGGCACTGGCCGATGGCAACGTGGTGGTTGTCGCCGGTTTTCAGGGAGCCGACGAGGACGGCAACATCACCACGCTTGGCCGTGGAGGCTCAGACACCTCGGCAGTGGCGCTGGCCGCTGCGATGAAGGCCGACGAGTGCCAGATTTACACTGATGTAGACGGTGTCTACACTACCGACCCGCGTGTCGTTCCGGAAGCGCGCAAACTCGACACGATCACCTTCGAAGAGATGCTGGAGATGGCCAGTCTCGGCTCCAAGGTGCTCCAGATCCGATCGGTCGAGTTCGCCGGCAAATACCAGG
>ERZ761603.1131-NODE-1131-length-20737-cov-17.141476_pt1 | contig 20737 bp, 18 predicted proteins | sample MGYA00511879_ERZ761603 | MGnify/ENA primary metagenome ERZ761603 (study PRJEB28899, sample SAMN02850040) | bioreactor sludge metagenome | biome: EBPR Sludge; feature: EBPR Bioreactor; material: flocular biomat | place: Australia: Thorneside Wastwater Treatment... | reverse complement strand
CCGCTGGCGTGGACCGCCGACCCGCAGCTGTCGCTGTTCAGCATCGTGCTGGTCGACGTCTGGAAAGCGACCCCCTACATGGCACTGCTGATCCTGGCGGCGCTGCAGATGGTGCCGGTGGACTGCTACGAAGCGGCGCGCGTGGACGGCGTGCCGCGCTGGCAGGTTTTCCGTCGCATCACGCTGCCCCTGATCCTGCCCGGCCTGCTGGTGGCAATGGTTTTTCGCACGCTCGACGCGCTGCGCGTCTTCGACCTGATCTACGTGATGACTTCCAACAGCCGCGACACACAGAGCATGTCGGTCTTCGTGCGCCAGCAGTTGATCGACTTCGGCCTGGTCGGCTACGGTTCGGCCGCCGCGACCTGCCTGTTCTTCATGATCGCACTGCTGAGCATCGTCGCCATGGGCTTGATGCGCAGGACTTTCGAGCGGGCGGCCGCATGAGCGGGTTGGTGAAAGCTGGCGCCGGTTCGCGGGCATTAGCGCCGGGCGCCGTACCCGGACAGCCCCGCTTTCCCTGGGGTTGCATCGGCTACTGGGCGGCCTCGCTGCTGTTCATTTTCGTTTCCGTATTCCCGCTGCTCTATGCGCTGTCGAGTTCGCTCAAGCAGGGCAGCGGCCTCTTCTCTCCGGAGCTGTGGCCCAAGGCGCCGACTTTCGCCAACTACAGCGGCGTTTTCGCTGAGCAGCCGTTCGCGCAAAACCTGCTCAATTCACTGCTGGTCGCCGGTAGCGTGGTCACGTTGTCGCTGGGCCTGAGTTTGATGGCCGCCTGGGCCTTCGGGCGGGTCGAGTTTCGCGGTCGCGGCCTGTTGCTGATGTTGATCCTGTCGGCGTCGATGCTGCCGCAGGTGGCGGTGTTGTCGGGGATGTTCGAGCTGGTGCGCGCTTTCGGCATCTACGATACCCTCGGCGCGCTGATCATCGCCGACCTGGTGTTGACCCTGCCGTTTACGGTATGGGTGCTGGTGACCTTCATGCGCCAGCTCCCCAAGGAACTGGAAGAGGCTGCAGCAATGGACGGCGTCGGCGTGCTAACCCTGGTTTTCCGGGTCTACATGCCGCTGCTCTGGCCGGCGATGGTCGCCACCGGCCTGTTGGCTTTCATCGCCGCGTGGAACGAATTTCTTTTCGCACTGACCTTTACCTTGTCTACCGAGGCGCGCACGGTGCCGGTGGCGATTGCCCTGATCAGCACGCCAAGCGGCTTCGAGCTGCCGTGGGGCAAGATCATGGCCGCCTCGGTGATCGTCACCCTGCCGCTGGTGGCGCTGGTGGTGGTCTTTCAGCGGCGCATCGTCTCCGGGCTGTCGGCCGGAGCAGTGAAAGGGTGAAAAGGGTGAAAAGGGCGAAAGGGGTGATTGCCGTGCGCGTACAAGGAGGGACGGGGCGATGAGTCGCATCGAGCTGCGCGGGATCAGCAAGCGCTTCGGCGACACGCCGGTGTTGAACGACATCGACCTGAGCATCGCGCCCGGCGAGTTCTGCGTCTTCGTCGGACCTTCGGGTTGCGGCAAGTCGACCCTGTTGCGCCTGCTCGCCGGCCTGGAAGATCCCAGCGCGGGCGAGATCGAGATCGATGGGCTGTTGGTCAATCACCTGCCGCCGGCAAAGCGCAACGTGGCAATGGTCTTTCAGAGCTATGCCTTGTACCCGCACATGAGTGTCCATCAGAACATGGCCTTCGGCCTGCAGCACCGCAAGCTGCCGGCTGCAGAGATCGAGCGGCGTATCGCCGATGCGGTGCGCATCCTGCAACTCGACGGCTTGCTGCAGCGTCGGCCCAAGGAGTTGTCGGGTGGGCAGCGGCAGCGCGTGGCGATCGCACGCGCCATCGTGCGCCAGCCGAAAGTTTTCCTGTTCGACGAGCCGCTGTCCAACCTCGACGCGGCGCTGCGCGTGCAGACGCGCCTCGAGATTGCCAGGCTGCATCGCGCGCTCGGCTCGGCGAGCATGGTCTATGTGACGCACGACCAGGTCGAGGCGATGACGCTCGCCGACCGCATTGTCCTGCTGCAGCCGCTGGCTGGCCGCAGCGACGTGCCCAGTGTGGCGCAGGCCGGCGCACCGCTGGCGCTCTACCATCACCCAGCCAATCGTTTTGTCGCCGGTTTCATCGGTTCGCCGGCGATGAACTTCGTCGACGCGACGGTCAAGGCGCTGGGCGACGGGCGGGTGCTCGTCGACGCGAATGGCATGTGCTGCGCAGCGCAGCTCTCGCCGCAGGGCCTGGCAGTCGGTGAGCCGGTGACCCTGGGCATTCGGCCCGAGCACGTATTGCTGGGGGAGGGCGCGCAGCGCGCGCGCGTCAGCCACGTCGAGCATCTTGGCGAAGTCAGCCATGTCTATCTCGAACTACCAGGCATCAGTACGCCGCTGCTGGCCAAGAGTTACCATGAAAAAATCGCGCTTGGTGAGCTGCTGCCATTCGATTTGCCGGCGCAAGCCATGCACCTGTTCCGTGCCGATGGCGTCGCGCAAGCGCGCGGCAACGCGGCAGGCCGATCAGTCGAGGCCGTCGACGGCTAGTCGCGTTCACCGGTCAACGCTGCGGCGAGTGCGGCATTTTCTGCGGCAATTGGCGAGCGCGTAGAATCGCGCCTGTACGACGGAAGATGACTTGCGCGATTTCCACGTTAACGGTCATGACGGTCGAGACACACCAGATGATGAAAGCCATGACCGTTTCCCCCTCTTCCCCAACCCTTCTCCCACAAAGGGGAGGGAGCTTCGTGAGTCGCTTGCGCGACTTTTACATTAACTGTAATCATTGTTTCCGTGGAGCAATGCTTCGTCTGCTGCTCTACACGCCAAAGTGGTCTGCGCCGCGGCAATTCCGTGTTGGCGCAGGCAGAAATATCGAGAGGTCTAGATGAATGATTTGTCACGTTCGCTGATTGCTGGCGTGGTCCTCCTGGTTCTCGCCGGGAGTGGCTATCTGTGGTGGCAGGAGCGGCAGGAGCGGCAAGAACGACAAGCAGCAGAGCTGACGCCGCTGATTGCGCCAAATACAAGCGCGCTTGAGGCGGTGACGCCGGCGCCAGCACCGATTCACCACGCCATCGAAGCAATCACGCCGCCAATCGAGGCGCCTCTGCCACCGCTGACCGACAGCGGCAGTGAAGTGAGTGACGCGCTGGTCGACCTGCTTGGCCGCGAGCAGGTACTTTCCTTTGTAGATGCGACAGGCTTTGCCCAGCGCGTGGTGGCGACGGTCGATAACCTGGCCCGTGGCCATGCGGCCTCACGCCTGTGGCCGGTGCATCCCGCACCCGGGCGCTTTCAGGTCGTCGAGCGTGACGGTGCAACCTATATTGCCGACGCCAACCGCGATCGTTACAAGGCTTTCGTGCGTTTTGCATCGGCCGTCGATACCGACGCTGCGGTGGCCTTGTACCTGCGCATGTATCCCTTGCTGCAAAAGGCTTACGAAGAACTCGGTTATCCGGGTAAATATTTCAACAACCGGCTGATCGAAGTGATCGATCAGTTGCTGGCGACTCCCGAGCTGCTGAAGCCAGTTCAACTGACCTTGGTCGAGGTAAAGGGGCAGGGTGAGACGCCGCGGCCCTGGGTGCGCTACGAGTACGCAGACCCGGCCCTCGAGGCGCGCCCTGCGGGCCAGAAAATCCTGCTGCGCATGGGGCCGGGGAATGCTGGCCCGCTGAAGGCCAAGTTGCGTCAGTTCCGCCAGCGGGTTGCCAGTAGCGGCGTGACCGGCTGAGGCCCCGGTCGCGGTGCTGCGCTCACTCCTCCAGCGGCCAATCGGCGATGGGCGAGAAAGCGATTCCCTTGCCGGGCATGAATCCGAGACCGGCCGCATGCGGCAGAAGCAGGCGACCATCGACGATCGTCGGTGGTGCGCCGGTATCAGCCGCCAGCCATTCCGAGGTCGCCAGCCCATGCGCCAGCTGATTGCCAATGGCGGTGGCGAGATGCGCGGCCGCCGTTACCCCGCAGGCGCTTTCGACGCTGCTGGTGACGACGCAATCCAGGCCGGCAGCGAGGGCTCGCTGCGCGAGCAGGAAAGCGGCTAGCAGGCCGCCGCAACGCGTCGGCTTGATCACCAGCCGGCGTACTGGTGCGTCTTGCAGGATGCGCAGCGTGTCGAGCCGCTCTGCCGATTCGTCGATGGCGATGGCGATCGTCGTTTGCCCTTGCAGGCTTCGCAGTTGCTCGAGCGTCGGCTCGGCGAGGGGTTCCTCGAGCATCTCTATCGGCAGGTCGGCGCAGCGGCGTAGGAAGTATTCGGCGGCCGCGCCGCTCCAGGCGCGATTGGCGTCGAGTCGCAACTGAACGCCCGGCGGCAGCAGCGCGACGATCCGTCGCAGCTGCTCGATGTCGTGATCAATCGGGGCCACGCCCACCTTGAGCTTGAGTATCCGGAAACCCGCCCTGCAAGCGCTATCTACGCTTTCGTCGGCAAGCCGGTCGATACTGCCCAGCGCGGCGTTCACGGCCAGCGCGGCGGGTGCAGGGCCTGCTGGGACGTCTTTCTGCTTGGCGCGCAGGTAGGTGGCGAGCGATGATTCGGCTGCCTGTGCGGCGAGGTCGAGGAGCGCGGTTTCGAGCGCCAGGCGCGCAGCCGGCGCGTCGCCGGGGGCGGGGCCGATGGCCTGCAGCGCATCGTCTACCTGCATGCCGATCAGCCGTCGTGCTTGCGCGCAGAGCCAGGACGCGGCGGCTGCGGGCGTTTCCGCTGCGCTTTCCGGTAGCGGCGCGCAATCGCCGTAGCCACTTGCAGCACGTGCACCGCAGCCGCTGTCGAGGCGCAGCAGCCAACCTTCGCGCTCGCCAAAGCCGCCGGCGGCAGTCAGCCAGCTGCTGCGCAAGGGCAGACGATAGGGGTGGAGCGCGGCCTTGCTGATCTTCACGCCATGACGCTACGCGGCCGCGACCCTACGGCCGGCGCCGGTATTTGGTGAAATCCGGGGCCCGTTTTTCGAGCCAGGCGTTGCGTCCCTCCTGGCCTTCTTCGGTCATGTAGAACAGGCCGGTGGCATTGCCGGCGAGTTCCTGAATCCCGGCCAGGCCATCTGTGTCGGCGTTGAAGCCGGCCTTGATCATGCGCAGCGCCATCGGCGACAGCTTGAGCATGTCGCGACACCAGCGCACGGTCTCTTCCTCGAGTTCGGCCAGCGGTACGACGGTATTCACCAGGCCCATGGCCAGCGCCGACGCTGCGTCGTACTGGCGGCAGAGGAGCCAGATTTCCTTGGCCCGTTTCATGCCGATGGTGCGCGCCATGAGACCGGCGCCAAGGCCGGCGTCGAAGCTGCCGACGCGCGGGCCGGTCTGCCCGAAGCGGGCATTGTCGGCAGCAATCGTCAGGTCGCAGACCAGATGCAGAACGTGTCCGCCGCCGATGGCATAACCGGCGACCATGGCCACCACCGGTTTCGGACAACGGCGAATCTGCATCTGCAGGTCGAGGACGTTGAGATGCGGCATGCCCGATTCATCATGGTAGCCACCGTCGTCGCCGCGCACGGTCTGGTCGCCTCCGGAGCAGAAAGCTTCGTGTCCGGCACCGCACAGGACGATCACCCCGACCTGTGGATCGAACTGCGCCAGATGGGTCGCGTCGATCAGCTGGGCGACCGTTTCTGGTCGAAAGGCATTGCGTCGCTCGGGCCGATTGATGACAATGCGGGCGATACCTTCGGCAAATTCGTAGCGAATATCGGAGTAGGCTTGGCTGGCGGCACGTGCCTGCCAGTCGAGAGCGGGGCGGATCATGGGGACGATTTCCTCGGCAGGGGGGACGGCCGGCAGTATAGCCGCTGCCAATGACCAAATGCCAATCGCCACGGATGGCAGAACGGTGGCCCGACGCCCAGCGGGGTGGTCGGGCAGGCTGAGCACTTCCATGCCCATCTTTTTCGCGACGGGAGAGTGACATGCATCGCAGGATACTGGCAGGTGACCGACTGATCGCAGCTTTCCTCACCGGTTGCGCGCTGTTCAATTATCCCTTGCTGTCACTGTTCGACCGGCCGAGCGAGATTTTCGGCATTCCGCTGATTTATGCCTACATTTTTGCCGCCTGGGCGCTGGTTATCGCCTTGATGGCCTGGGCCGTCGAACGGCATTTCAAGTAGGCGACGGCGATGCTTGAAGCGCCGGTACTGATCGCTGCCTCGCTGTTCTACCTCGGCCTGTTGTTTGCGGTCGCCTGGTGGGGCGACAAGCGTGCCGATCAGGGACGCTCACTGATCGCCAGTCCGACCATCTACGCCTTGTCGATGGCCGTGTACTGCACCACCTGGACTTTCTACGGCAGTGTCGGTCGCGCGGCGGTTTCCGGAATCGGCTTTCTGCCGGTCTACCTGGGACCAACCCTGGTCATGGCGCTCGGCTGGATCGTGCTGCTGAAGATGATTCGCATCGTCAAGGCCAACCGCATCACCTCGATCGCCGACTTCATTTCCTCGCGCTACGGCAAGAGCCATGGTCTCGGCGGTCTGGTGACGATCATCGCCGTGGTCGGCATCATTCCCTACATCTCGCTGCAGCTCAAGGCCGTCTCGAATACCGTCAGCCTGCTGCTCAGCTATCCGGAAATCGTCATGCCGCACCGCAGTGCGACGATGTCCGTGGGGGCCGACATCAGCTTCTACATCGCCTTGATCCTGGCCGCCTTCACCATCGTTTTCGGCACCCGGCATCTTGATGCCACGGAACGCCACGAAGGGATGGTGGCGGCGATTGCGCTCGAGTCGGTGGTCAAGCTGGTCGCTTTCCTGGCGGTCGGGGTGTTCGTTACCTGGGGCGTTTTCGACGGCTTTGCCGACATCTTCGACCGTGTTGCTGCGCATCCGGAACTGCACACCCTGATGACTGCGATTCCCTCCGGGCAGGGCTACACCGGCTGGTTTTCGCTGGTCCTGCTGTCCGGTCTGGCGATTCTTTTCCTGCCGCGGCAGTTTCAGGTCGCGGTTGTCGAGAACGTCAATGAAGCGCACCTGAAGCGGGCCGCCTGGTTGTTTCCCTTGTACCTGTTGCTGATCAACATTTTCGTATTGCCGATCGCCCTAGGCGGTCTGTTGCATTTTTCGGGGCAAGGGGTCGACGCCGATACTTTCGTGCTTACGTTCCCCATGTCGCAGCGGCAGGAAGGGCTGACCCTGCTGGTCTTCATCGGCGGCCTGTCGGCGGCCACCGGCATGGTTATCGTCGAAACCATCGCCTTGTCGACCATGGTCTGCAACGACTTGGTGATGCCGATGCTGCTGCGCCACAATCGCGCCGCGCTGGCCGAGTCGAAAGATCTCTCGGGCTTGCTGCTCGGCATCCGGCGCGGCGCCATCGTGGTCATTCTGTTGCTCGGCTACCTCTATTTCCGGCTGGCGGGTGAGGCCTACGCACTGGTCGCCATCGGCCTGATCAGCTTCTCGGCCGTTGCCCAGTTCGCGCCGGCGCTTATCGGCGGCATGTACTGGCGCGGCGGCACGCGTGGTGGCGCCTTGGCCGGTCTCAGCGCCGGTTTCGTGGTCTGGGGCTACACCTTGTTGCTGCCGTCATTTGCGAAATCCGGTTGGCTTCCCGGCGACTTCCTTGCCCAGGGATTTTTCGGAGTCGAGCTCCTGCGGCCCCAGCAGCTGTTCGGTCTTACCGGCATCGACGAAATTTCGCACTGCCTGTTCTGGAGCTTTTTCGCCAACATCGGTGCCTACGTCGGGGTGTCGCTGCTGCGCCCGCCAATGGTCGCCGAGGCGACGCAGGCGACCTTGTTCGTCGACGCCCTATCCGAAACCGGGCAGGGTGGGGCAGTGCTCTGGCGCGGGCGGGCCCAGGTCAGCGACTTGCAGGAACTGGTTGGCCGCTTTCTTGGCCCAAACCGGGCGCAAACGGCGTTTGCTGCCTTCGCGCGCCGGCATGGCCGTGATGGCGATTCGACACCCGAGGCCGATGCCAAGCTGGTGCAGTTCGCCGAATCCTTGTTGGCCGGTGCTATTGGCAGCGCTTCGGCGCGGGTGATGGTCGCCTCGGTGGCCAAGGAAGAGCCGCTGAGTATCGAGGAAGTGATGCACATCCTCGACGAAGCCTCGCAGTTGCGCACCTACAGTCGCGAACTCGAGCGCAAGTCACGCGAGCTGACGGCGGCGACGCTGGAGCTGCGGGCGGCCAACGAGCGTCTCCAGGAGCTCGATCGCGTCAAGGACGACATCATGTCTTCGGTGACCCACGAGCTGCGCACGCCGCTGACCTCGATCCGCGCTTTCTCTGAACTGCTGCGCGACGATCCGAAGATGCACCTCCCCGATCGCGAGCGTTTCCTTGGCTTGATCGTCAGCGAGGCCGAGCGTTTGTCGCGGTTGATCAACCAGACGCTCGACCTGGCGAAAATCGAGTCGGGCAGGGCCGACTGGAACGGCTGCGAGCTGGACCTGAAAGAAGTTATCGAACAGTCGATCGCCGCCACCAGCCAGCTGGTGCGCGAGAAAGAGGCGCACATCGAGGTCGATCTGCCCGATAATCTACCGCTGATTCTTGCCGATCGCGATCGATTGATCCAGGTGATGCTGAATCTACTGTCGAATGCGGTGAAGTTCCTGACGCCGGGGAGCGGCCGAATTCGCGTCTCCTTGAGTCATCGGGAGGATGGTCTCGAAGTCAGTGTTGCCGATAACGGACCCGGGATTCGCCTGCAGGATCAGGAACTCGTTTTCGAGAAGTTCCGCCAGGTGGGCGATACGATGACCGCCAAGCCATCCGGCACCGGTCTTGGGTTACCGATCAGCCGCCGCATCGTAGAGCACTTCGGTGGCCAGCTGTGGGTCGAAAGCGTCCCGGGCGAGGGAGCGACGTTTCGTTTCTTCTTGCCCTTTGCGCCTGAGCAGTCGCCAGGCGGGGCGCCGCAGGTAGCGTAGTTCAGTTACTGTGAAAGTCGCGTGAGCGACTCACGAACCTCCCTTCTCCCCTTGTGGGAGAAGGGCCGGGGGAAGAGGGGGGACGGTCATGACTTTCATGATTTGGGGTGTCTCCACGGGTCATGGCCGTTACTGTGAAAGTCGCGTGAGCGACTCACGAACCTCCCTTCTCCCCTTGAGGGAGAAGGGCCGGGGGGGCGGTCGTGACCTCCCTCACCGGGGGGGCGTAAGTTGTGATGACCGTTAGCGTAGTTATTCATGAGCGGAGTGTTGATGAGCAAGAAAATACTGATTGCCGACGACGAGCAAAACATTGTCATTTCGATCGACTTCCTGCTGCGCCGGGAGGGTTTCGAGGTGCTGGTCGCCGGCGACGGCGAAGAGGCGCTGGCCAAGGTGCGTGCCGAAAAGCCCGATCTCGTCCTGCTCGATGTGATGATGCCGAAGATGAATGGCTTCGACGTCTGCCAGGCCTTGCGCGCCGACCCTGAGCTCAGTGCGACGCGAATATTGATGCTCACCGCCAAGGGCCGCGACACCGAAGTCAGCAAAGGCCTTGGACTCGGCGCCGATGGCTACATGACCAAGCCCTTCTCGACCAAAGAGCTGCTCGCCGAGGTGCGCAAGCTCCTGGAGACATAGATGAAGGCCACGCGCCAGCTGTACAGGGCAGCGGCGTTGGCCGGCCTGTTTGTGCTTGCCGTGGTGATCGCTGCCACGGCATTGATGTGGGCCACTGAAGCCGATGGCAGCGGCGGCGGCTGGTCTGCCGAGGCGAGGATCTTTACTCTCGTCTTGCTGACGCTGATTGCCAGTGGTGGCGCCTACCGGGTGATCGCCGGCTGGTATGCGCGCTACGTCAATGCGCCCTTGCGCATGGCCGAGGACCTGGCCGCGGTGACTACCCACAGCGGCCTGCGCTTGCCCGAGGCGGCAACGCCCGAATTGCGCGCCCTGGGGCAGGCGGCAAATCATCTGCTGGCCGCGCGCGACGCGCTCGAACACGATGTCGCCGAGCGTGAGCGCGAAGCCCGCGCGTCGCTGGAAGAGGAGCGCAGCCGGCTGGCCGCGCTGATGGCCGATCTGAGCCAGAGCGTGGTGGTCTGCAATCTGGATGGCCGGGTGCTGCTCTACAACCAGCGCGCCAAGCAGGAGCTTTCTGCGGGGCCGGCGGGCAGCAATGTCGAATTGCTTGGCCTTGGGCGTTCGATCTACACGGTCTTCGATCGGGCGCTGATCGAGCATGCGCTGGAACGTCTGCAGTCGGCCAGTCGTGACGAGCCGGGCGTCGATCGCAAGAAACTGCTCGGCTCGGCGCAGTTTGTCACCGCCACCCGTGCCGGCCGCCTGATGCGGGCGCACATGTCGCCAGTGTTGGGCCGTGACGGACAACCCGGGGCGCAGGTCGCTGGCCGGTCGATTACCGGTTTCGTCTTGGTTCTCGATGACGTGACCAGTACCAACGAGCGGCATGCGCGCCGCGACGCGCTGATTCAGTCGCTGATCGAAGGTGGGCGTGGGCCCTTGGGCAGCCTGCGTGCGGCGGCCGAAATGCTCTCCGATTTTTCGGATATGCAAGCCCAGCAGCGTGATCGCTTCCTCGGCGTGATCCGTGACGAAGCCAGCGCGCTGTCGGCCCAGTTCGAGGCCGCGGCGGCGGCTTTTTCCAACGATCTGCGCGAGCGCTGGCTGCTCGAGGAAATTCTCGGCGCCGAGCTCATCGAGGTGGTTGCACGGCGGATTGCCGAGTGCGGCAACAGCGGGCAGCAGAGGTTGGCGGTCAAGCCCGAGCACATCGATGAAGGCCTGTGGCTGCGGGTGGACACTTTCGGGCTCCTGCAAGCCCTGAGCTATCTGGCCTTGCGTTTGCAGGACGAGTACGAGGTCCGTGAGGTGCGCCTGTCCTTGCAGCGCAGCGGCCACCTCGCCCAGCTCGATTTGTATTGGACCGGCACCTTCCTGAACAACGAAGCGGCCATGATCTGGTTGCAGGACCCGATGAATATCGGTAGCGAAAGCTCGCCGCTGAGCGTCGTCGATGTCATTGAGCGCTGCAACGGCGAGATCTGGTTCCAGCGCGAGCGTGTCTCGCATCGGGCTTTCTTCCGGACCATGCTGCCGGCGGCCGAGGCGCCCAAGGATCTGCCGCGGGCGATCGTGTCAGCGGCCGAAGGCGAACGCCCCGAATTCTATGACTTCGATATCTTCCACTGGTCGGGCGGCAGTCACGAACTCGACGATCGACCGCTGGCGGAGCTTTCGTACACCGTCTTCGATACCGAAACGACCGGCCTGGAGCCGTCCGCCGGCGATGAGATCATCCAGATCGGAGCGACGCGTATCGTCAATCGTCGCCTGCTGCGTCACGAGTGCTTCGATCAACTGGTCGACCCGAAGCGCCCGCTGTCGCAGCAGTCGATCAAGGTGCACGGCATCACCCGCGAAGTGCTCAGCGGACAGCCGGTGATCGCTACGGTTCTGCCGACCTTCCATGCTTTCTGTGCCGACACCGTTCTGGTCGGTCACAACGCCGCTTTCGACATGCGCTTCCTGCAAATGAAGGAGCGTCAGAGCGGCGTGCGCTTCGATCACCCGGTACTCGACACCTTGCTGCTTTCGGCGGTCTTGCAGCCCAACCAGAATACGCACCGCCTGGAGGCGATCGCCGAGCGACTCGGGGTCTCGGTCTTCGGACGCCATACCGCGCTCGGCGATGCCATGGTGACCGGCGAAGTCTTTCTGAAGATGCTGCCCTTGCTTGCCGAAATGGGCATCACGACGCTGCGCCAGGCGCGCGAAGCCAGTGAGAGAACCTTCCATGCTCGACTCCGATACTGAGCAGACTGCACACGTCACCCCGTTCTCGCCGTATGTCGGACTGCGGCATCTGGTGCGCAGCCTGCCGTTGACGGTCGGCCCGTCGACCAGCGTGCGCGAAACGTTGCTCCTGCTCGACGCGAGGCAAGGCGACGCGGTAGTGGTGGTCGACGAGAACCGCCGAGTCCCGCTGGGCATTATCACTCTGCACGACGTCGTACGCCGCGTGGCCATCGAAGCCTGCGATCTGACGGCACCGATCGCCGCGGTGATGACGGGCGGCCTGATTACCATGCCGGCGGATAGCACGGCCCACCAGGCAAGCGTGCTCATGGTGCGGCGCGGTGTGCACCATCTGGTGCTGACCGAGGCGGATGGCAGCTACTTCAATGTCGTTTCGCAGACCGATCTGTACACCCTGCCGGGCGCGCAGAGCACGGATCTCGTCAAGGCCATCCTGGCGGCACGCGACCTGCCGTCGCTGGTCCACCTGGCTGGCGAAATCCGCGCGCTGGTCGGGCGTCTGGTGGCCGAGCGGGTCAGCGCCGACGCGCTTTGCAATCGTCTCTCGTCGCTCAACGATCTGCTCACCCTGCAGGTCATCGAACTGGTCGCCGGGCAGCACGAGCTGCCCTACGTCCAATGGTGCTGGCTGGTGTTTGGCTCCGAGGGGCGGCTGGAGCAGACCCTGGCCACCGACCAGGATAATGGCCTGATCTTTGCGGCCGACTCGGACGAGCAGGCGGAGCATCTGCGCAGCGCTTTCCTGCCTTTCGCCCGGGCAGTGAACGAGGCGCTCGACGCCTGCGGTTTTCCGCTGTGCAAGGGCGATATCATGGCCAGCAATCGACAATGGTGTCTATCTGCCGACGAATGGCGAAGCGCCTTTTCAGGCTGGCTGGAAAGCCCGCAGCCGGAGGCATTGCTCAATGCCAGCATCTTCTTCGATCTGCGCGGCCTGTATGGACAGGAGTCGCTGGCCAACGAGTTGCGTAGCTGGCTGCTGGAGCGTGCGCACAGCTACCCGATCTTCCTGCGCGCGATGGTCGAGAACACACTCAACTGGGAGTCGCCGTTGAGCTGGTGGAAGGGCTTCCGAACCGATCTCGACAAGGAGTTCCCGCACACCATCGATCTCAAGAAGCACGGCTCACGTCCCTTCGTCGACGCCGCGCGGGTTTACGCGTTGGCCCGTCAGATCCCTGACACCAATACCGCTGAGCGGCTGCGCGTCACCGGTCAGCAGATCGGCGTTGGGAGCTACGACATGGCGGCGCTGATCGACGCCTTTCAGCACATCCAGCGTCTCAGGCTCCAGCAGCAGGTCAACAGCGCAGCCGACGCCGTTTCCAACCGTGTCGCGCCAGACGAACTGAACGAACTGGATCGCTTGATCCTCAAGGAAGCGCTCAAGCAGATCGGCTATCTGCAAAAGCGGCTGGTGCGCGAGTACGCCCCGGCATAGGGCGTAGCGAGCGCGCGTGCGCTGGATTCAATCGGTATTGGGAAAGCAGGGAAAAAAGGACGAGGTCGGGTAGGAAACCGGCAGCCTTGCCTTCAGCCTTCAGCGCGGGCGCGGAAGTTGGCGGGTACCGGGGCCGCCTTGCGTGCCGCATAGTCGAAGAAGACGATTCCCGTCTTGCCGCGCGCGACCTCACGTTCGCTGCGCTTCTCATGCATGCGCCACAGCAGGTCGCAGCCCTTGCTGCCAAAATCACCGGCGCTCATGGTCACAACCATCACTTCGCCGTGAAAGGCCTCGGACTTGTACTGCAGGGCCGCGTCGGCAACGACGATGCCCACCCCCTCGACGTTCAGTTCGGTATAGCCCAGAGCCATGAAAAACCGCGCCCTGGCCTCTGAAACCAGGGACAACAACAAGGCGTTGTCGAGGTGCCCGGCATAGTTCATGTGGCTGAGATAGAGCGTCATCTCGGTCGAGTAGACGAACTGCTCGGGGAGGTCGATCTGGATTCTGGGCATCTTGGGGTCCGTGGCCGCTGACTGCTTGCGGTGGGGATCGTACGTCACTCACCAGCTCCTGTCACGGTCGTTAACGCCAAAACTCCCCGCCACCCTCCGGGGGAGGGGACGGGGAGAGGAGGCCGGCTGGGTCGCTTTCAGAGGCCGCTCTTGGCGTCCACCAGCAAGGTCCGGACAAATTTCTCGAAGGCGTTGGCTAGCCAACTAAGCACTTTGGCGGGGAAGGTAGCGAAGAGCTCGCGAATCGCGGCGTTGCGCTCACGATGAGCACGCTCCGTGATCATGTTCATCTGCTCGTAGCTGAGGGGGGTTTTCATTTTGCTTCGTGTTCCTGTACTGTTTTGCAATGTGGTGAGTCTGAGGCAAGAGCGGCGCGAGGCTTTGTCTGCGCTCACGCCGTGGCCAACGATCAAACGAAGGCCGAGGTATCGAAGGCTTTCGGGTGGCGGCCTTCGCTGTTCAAGTGATATCCGGTCTGTGCTGCTGGCTGCGGCTGGGTCTGGCTACCTTTTTCCATCCAGTCGAGCAGCGTGTGCATGGCGCTGGCGATCCATCGGCCTACGGCGAGGCTACGTTCGTTGCGCGCACGTTCGATGCTCATTGCGATCTGGTCATGGTTGAGGTTGGTTTTCATTTGGGGTTCCTTCTGTCCTTGCGTTGTTCCCGGTTTTCGAGAGTTCGCCGTAACTTTATTTGTTGGCGGCTGCGCCGGCAAACGATCAAATGTCAGCCGACGCGTGAAAAAATCTCACTTATATGACCTACCGTCTGCCACCCCTGAGTTCCTTGCGTGCGTTCGAAGCGGCGGCTCGCCACCTCAGTTTCAAGGACGCCGCAGCCGAGCTGTCGGTGACGCCGACGGCGATCAGCCACCAGATCCGTGGCCTCGAGGAGTACCTGGACTTTCCGCTCTTCAAGCGCCTGACCCGCGCCCTGGAGCTGACGCACGAAGGTCGGGCCATGCTCCCCAAGGTGCGCGAGGGCTTGGAGTGCTTCGCCGCCGCCATCGAGAGCACCCGTCAGGTGGTCTTTGGCGGGCGCTTGGTGGTGACCTCTCCGCCGGCTTTCGCCGCGCGCTGGCTGATCCGTCATCTGCCCGAATTCAACGCCGCGCATCCCGAGATCCGGCTGCGTATGGCCACCTCGCTCGATACCATCGATACCGCTGATGCGGCGCATGTCTCGGGCCTTTCCCGTGTCGATGTCCGTGACGACAAGACCGAAACCTTCATTCGCTATGGTAACGGGCACTATGATGGCTGCCGCGTCGATCGGCTGTTTGCGCCCGCGTACACCGCCGTCTGCAGTCCGCTGTTGCTGAAAGGGATGCGGCCCTTGAACGTGCCGTCCGATCTGCGCCGTCACAATCTTCTCCACCACGAAGTGGACTCGGAACTCGACCAGCCAGCCCTGGCAACCTGGGATCAATGGTTGCAGGTCGCTGGCGTCACCGGCATTACTGCCGACGGTGGTACGCAAATCAGCGACCCGGGCTTGCTCCTCTCCGCGGCGATCGACGGCGTTGGTGTTGCCCTGGCGTCCAAGCAACTGATCGAGGCCGAAGTGCTTGCCGGTCGTCTGGTGATGCCTTTCGACATCGTCATCCGACCGGCGCAGGCCTACTACCTGGTGGTTCCTGAAGCCGTTGCCGAGCGCACGGTGGTCACTGCCTTCCGGCGATGGTTGCTCAAGGAGGCGGCAAAGGTGCGCGAGGGATAAACCGACGCCAGTCGCTGCGCAACTGGCGTGGCCGGGCAATGGTAATGGTGCTCAGGAAGCGCTCAGCGCTGGTGGCGCGTCGTGCGCGGCTGTCGACTCGGCTACCGGCTTGGCGCCTGGTTTTACCCGTGCGCTTGCCGTCGCTTTTGCTGCCGCCGGTGCGTCACCGGCGGCGGTCAGCTTGCGTACCTCGGTGGTCAGCTGACGCAGGCGCTCGGCAACTTGTTCGACATCGCGCTTGCTGGCCAGGAGCATGGAATTCAGCGGCTGCAGCAGCCGATTCTTGAGTAGCTGTTCGCCACGATCGATGCCCTCGTTGGCGGTGTTGACCAGTTCGGCAGAGCTTTCCTTGATCTGCCGACGCGCTTTCGGTCGCAATGCCTTGCCTTCCCTGAGCAGCGTTTCGAACACCTGAGCACCCGTCTGGGCGGCCAGGGAATAGGCACCAAGGCCGCAAAGCCATGCCTTCCGTACAGAGTCCTGCGTGCGGGTAATCGCTTGCTCGTTGCCAAGCCGATCAACCACGGTGGTCTGTGTCTTGCTCATCTTGCTTCTCCTTTATCCGACTGGGGACATGAAAGTTTCTGCAACTGCCTGCGCAGCTGACGAAACCCAGTCTAGCGACGATGACTAGAGGGCACACACTAAATGCCTGGGTGTTTTCCTCTAACGGTCATGACACGAAGGGGCACCCCAAATCATGAAAGTCATGACCGCCCCCTTCCCCGGCCCTTCTCCCGCAGAGGGGAGAAGGGAGTTTCGTGACTCGCATGCGCGACTTTCACGGTAAAGTGCAAGCCTTTCGATGTTGTATCCTTGGCGCTCGGAGTGACGCCAGGTGGCTGCAGGTGGCCGCTTGCCGGCGAGCCGCCGCAGACTCGCAGACCTGCATGCCAGCGCGTGCCGGGCCAGATTTGCCGCCCGCTGCTCAGAGCAAGAAGAAGAAAGGTGCCTCGATGAATAAACTCTCCCTGCTCGATCTCGCCTTCTTCGTCGCCGAGTCGGAGGCCAGCCCGAAGCACGTCGGTGGCTTGATGATCTTCAAACGCCCGGTCAGATCGGCGGCCGGCTTTGCCTCCGAGCTGTACCAGGAACTGCTCGCTTTCGACGACGTCCAGGCGCCGTTCAACCGCATCATCCATTTCTCGCTGACCGGCATGCCGACCTGGCAGGAGAGCGACGCCGTCGACCTTGAAGAGCACCTTTTCTACCACCAGCTGCGGCGCGGCAGGAATGGGCGGCAGGAGCTCTATGAGCTGGTCTCCGAGCTCCATCAACCGATGCTCGAGCGCTCGCGACCGCTATGGGAATTGCACCTCATCGATGGCTTGAGCGAACGGCGTTTTGCAATCTACGTCAAGATGCATCATGCCAGCGCCGATGGCGTGACGATGGTGCGCTGGGCCGCGGACTCGCTGGCCTCCACGGCGAGCGATCGGGAATTGCGACCGCTGTGGTCGGTCGGCCATGGTGCAGCCGCCAGGAAGCACAAGCGGCTCGAGGAGAAAATGACCCAGTCCTTGCTCGGCGATCTCGCGGGTGTCGGCACGCGCCTGCTGGGAATCGCTCGCCTGGCGGCGATGCTGGCGCTGGAAGGCGCCAAGCTGACCAGGAACGCCATTTCGCTGCCTTTCGTTGCCGACGGCAACACGCCGCTGACCGGGCAGGTGACTGCGGGCCGGCAGTTCGCCACGGCCAGCGTGAGCATGGCGCGGGTCAAGGAGATCTGTGCGCGGACGCGGTCGACGCTGAACCACGTCGCACTGACCTGTCTGGATGGCGCTTTGCACCGTTATCTGGACGATGAGGGCGTCGAGCTGACACGGCCGATCACCATCCAGATGCCGGTTAACCTGCGCCAGGAAGGGGAACACGGCACCGGCAACAAGATCGGCATCATCCCGGTCGAGCTGTCGCCGCCCACCGACGACCCCTACGTTCGCCTGCGCAACATCGGCTTTTCACTGCGCAATGTGCGCTCGATGATCGACGGCGTCGCGCCCGATGCGATCGAGTCCTACACCCTGATCACCGGCGTCGTCGCGCAGCTGGCCGAGACGCTGGGCCTCAGCGAAAGGCTGCCGCCGATCGGCAATACCCTGGTCTCCAACATCCCCGGTCCGCCCGACTTCCTGTACCTCAAGGGCGCCAAAATGGAGGAGCTGCATCCGATCAGCACGCTGCCGGCCGGAAATCTTCTCAACATCACGCTCTTCAGCTATGCCGGGCAACTTTTCTTCGGCCTCATTGCCACCGACGAATTGCCCAACCTGGAGCGCTTGGGGCGCTACGCCGGCGAAGCATTTAACGAACTCGAGCAATCGGTTTTCGATGCCCACCAGGTGGTTTCCTGACCGGGCGACTGCTCACCGAGCCGGGGGTTTGCCGAACGCAACGGCGCACGCCAGCCACGAGCAGTGATCGCTGGGTCCTACTCGACCATGCCGAGGCGGCCATTATGGCTGCCCATGTACCAGTAGCGGCCCTGCGCGTCGATGATCGCCTTACGGATACCGATATTCTTCGAGGGCAGGGGGATGACGCGAAAACGCTCGCTGACGGGATCGAAGACCGACACCGTATCGGTATCTATGCCGTTGACCCATGCCCGACCGGCGCCATCGACGGTGACTGCGTAGGCCTCGCGTCCACCTTCCTTGGGCAGGTCCCAAGTCTCGACGATGCGTTTGGCGCGCGGGTCCAGTCTGGCCAGTTTGCCGTTGCCGTAGTAGGCGACCCACAGCTCACCGTTCGGGGCGGCGGCAATGCGCCGTGGCGCCGAGCCGGGCCCGGTGTCGATCTCGCCGGTCTGACCGCTCCTGGCGTCGATCCAGCCGAGCTTGTCGCCGCGCACACGGCAAAACCATACCACGCCCTGCGCGTCAATCGCCAGGCCGTAGGGGTTGCCGCTGCTCGGGTACTCGGTGAACTGCCCACTGCCCGGATCCAGTCTGACCACGCGCTGACCATGCTGCACGGTGAACCACAGCTGGCCTTGCTCGTCGATGACAATGGTGTGCGGGTCGCCGCCTGAGGGGGTCCGATATTCACGGACCTCGCCGGAGACCGGGTCCAGGCGACCGATGCTGCCATTGCCATTGCCGGTGTACCAGACGATGCCTTGTGCATCGACCACGAGGCCGTGCGGACGGGCATTTTCTGGCAGGACCCACTCGCTGAACGCCTGCTTGCCGGGGTCGAAGCGGGCGATGCGATTGCCGTGCATGACCGCGATGTAGATCGTGCCATCGGGCGCCGGCGCTGGGTCACGTGCGAATTCCGGCGTCGGTACCGGCCATTCACGGACCTTGCCGGCAATCTGCTGCAGCGCGCCGGGGCTGATGCCATAGTTGGAGCCACCGGCCCAAGCCGGGTGCTCGGCGATGCCGGCCGCACAGAGAACGGCAAGCAGGGTGTGAAACAACCTTCGCCGCAGCCTTAAAGCTGTCATTTCTCCCTCCATGAACGATCGAAACCCGCAGTGCCAACCGCTATACGACCGCCGCCGGAAAGCGATGGTTCGGATGGCCGGCTATCGGCGCCATGCATTTTCCGGCCACTGAGCGCCGGCAGACGGCGCCGATCCATTGGCATCTATTGTCATCTATTGACACTGCACCGCAGCAAATCGGGAAAAAAAAGACCGGGCATTGCACCCGGCCAAATGCTCGACTTTCGCCTTGCTGCGGGGCCAGCTTCGCCCCTCACCATGCGCTTGCTACCTCCTGGCAGCACGCTGATACGCGATTCCGAGCATGACACCAGCGACGTGGTGTCGTTTATCGACCACTGGAAAAACTTCGTAGAAATGCAGAAGCCTGTTTGCCCAGTGCTGCAAGCTCCGCCTCGAACTCCTCGTAGGGCATTTCCGTAAGCTCAGGCAGGCGGCGCTCCGCTTTTTGACGGCGATCCGGCATTTTCTTGGGCGGACCGATATCACGCATGCGCCGGTCGGTCTCACTGCGAATCTTCTGTTTTCTCATCGAATTATTTCCCGCTTGCGGCGTCATGAAGGCGATGGCGCAAAGATACCGCTGGCTCACCGCCTGGTCCGTGCGCGATTTCACGGCATTGATCAATCCGCGCTGCGATGCAGTGTGATGCGCTGCGCCAGTACTGCCGCAGGGCGGGGTTTCGCTGCGCTACCGGGCAGCGCCAGGCGCGGTGAGCGCAAACGAAAAAACTGCTAGCATGCGCTGGTCGCTCGCAGCGGCGCCCGCCATCGCTGACGCAAGCCGCTAAGGGTCATGGCCCGTGACGAGGCCGCAAAGCATGACCGGCATGACCGGTTCCCTTTTCTCTGGCAGTGGGGATTCCGGCTTGCACGCCGGAATCCTTCGCCGGGCAGGGCGCATGCTCCCTGAATTCCCCGCCTCACCCCGCGGCGGCAGAAGTAGTCGTCAGTCGCTGGCGCGACTTTCACCGTAATTGGCCGCAAAGAGAAATGACCGATCTGTTTACCGAGCATCATTCCGACGCGCCGCTGGCCGAGCGTTTGCGTCCGCGCAGCCTCTCCGAGGTGATCGGACAGGCGCATCTGCTCGCCGCCGGCAAGCCGCTGGAGATGGCCTTTCGCTCCGGGCAATTGCACAGCATGATCCTCTGGGGCCCGCCCGGGGTCGGCAAGACGACGCTGGCGCGACTGATGGCCGACGCCTTCGACGCCGACTTCATCGCACTCTCGGCGGTCTTCTCGGGGGTCAAGGAGATTCGCGAGGCCGTCGCCCGCGCCGAGCTGACGCGCGCGCACAACGGCCGGCGCACGATTCTCTTCGTCGATGAAGTGCATCGCTTCAACAAGGCACAGCAGGACGCTTTCCTGCCCTATGTCGAAGGCGGGCTGCTGACTTTTGTCGGTGCCACGACCGAGAACCCGTCCTTCGAGGTCAACTCGGCGCTCCTCTCACGCGCCGCGGTCTACGTGCTGCAGCCGCTCTCCAGCGAGGAGATCGGGCAGCTCCTCGAACGCGCCCGGGCACGGGTTCTGCCCGAGCACCGTTTCGACGAAGACGCGCGCGCGCGTCTGATCGGCCTCGCCGATGGCGACGCGCGACGCCTGCTCAACCACCTCGAACAGCTCGCCACCGCCGCCTCGACGGCCGCCGTGACGACGATCGACGGCGCTTTCGTCGACACCACCATGGCCCAGAATCTGCGGCGTTTCGACAAGGGTGGCGACGCTTTCTACGAGCAGATTTCGGCATTGCACAAGGCGGTGCGCGGTTCGTCTCCCGACGCCGCGCTGTACTGGTTCTGCCGCATGCTCGACGGTGGCGCCGACCCGCGCTACCTGGCGCGCCGCGTCGTGCGCATGGCCTGGGAAGACATCGGCCTGGCCGACC